>Ga0233377_1000403_pt1 | contig 20535 bp, 20 predicted proteins | sample ElkDunMinimDraft_6_FD_191540 | JGI IMG/M metagenome (GOLD analysis project Ga0233377, IMG submission 191540) | Fecal eukaryotic communites from dung pellets of Tule Elk in California, USA - Elk Dung E36 | ecosystem: Host-associated > Mammals > Digestive system > Large intestine > Fecal | place...
CAGCGCGAGGCCCTGACCTATATCGTGCGTGAGCCGCGTCTGATCCGCCCCGCCAACTATCCGCGCCTGATGGATGCGCCGGGCGCCGGGGCCAATCTGTTCGAGACCCACAGCGGCAAGACGGTGCTGGTCATGAATGTGCTGGGCCGCATCCACATGGACCCGATGGACTGCCCCTTCAGCGCCGTGGAAAAGGAGCTGTCCGCCTGTCCCATGGGCCTGGCCGCCGACGCCATCATCGTCGACATGCATTGCGAGGCGACCTCGGAGAAGATGGCCATGGGCCATTTCTGCGACGGGCGGGCGTCGCTGGTTGTCGGCACCCACACCCACGTGCCGACCGCCGACTGCCAGATCCTGCCGGGCGGCACCGCCTATCAGACCGACGCCGGCGGCTGCTGCGATTACGACAGCGTCATCGGCAATGAGAAGGAAGAGCCCCTGCGGCGCTTCACCACCCGCATTTCCGGTGGGCGCTACACCCCGGCGCATGGCCCGGCCACCATCTGCGGCGTCTATGTCGAGACGGACGACAAGACGGGTCTGGCCGTGCGGGTCGAGCCGATCCGGGTCGGCGGAAGGCTGAGCCAGGCGATTCCGGTCGTCGACTGACGTCCTGAAATCCTACTCCGCCGCAGCCGTCCACGCTTCGAGCGCGGCGATGCGGGCGCTGCTGTCGGCGGCTTGAGCTTCGGCCAGTTGGCGCAGGCCCGGGTCCGTGGCGCGGGCCTGAGCGCGTTCTGCGGCGGTGCGGGCTGCGCGTTCGGCCTTCAGCAGATCGGTGACCAGGGCCTGATCGCCGGAGGGAGCGGAGGCGGAGCGGGCCTGCTGCTGCTCCGTGGTTTGAGCTGCCGCCGCATGGCGGGCGGCTGCGGCGTCGCGCAGGGCGCTGTCGACCGGGTCTTCGCCGTCACAGGCGGTCAGCGCCAAAGTCAGTGTCAGGGCGAGGCCCAGACGGAGAGCGGCGGCGATCCCGGCCTTCATCAGCCTTCGATCCAGTTCGGCATCCAGGCCTCGTGCATCTCGCGCACATGATCCAGCGGGATGCGGAACAGTTCGCCCTTGGCGCCGGTCGAGGCGAAGTCGCGGCCCTTGGCGCGGCCGACGATGGAGGCGTGCAGACCGGCTTCCTGGGCCTTGGCGATCAAGGCCTCGGCGTCGGTGACAGCGGTCAGATAGCGGGCCTGGTCCTCGCCGAACAGCAGGAAGTGGGCGTGCTCATGGCTGGTGGCGTCCAGTTCGACGCCGCAGTCAGAGGCCAGGGCGAGGTCCGCCGCCGCGCCCGCCAGACCGCCGTCCGACAGATCGTGGACGCAGGTCAGCTCGCCCGCCTCGATCAGGCCGCGCACGAAGTCGCCGGTCTTGCGCTCCAGCGCCAGATCGACCGGCGGCGGCGCGCCTTCTTCACGGCCCAGCACTTCTCGCAGATAGATGGAGGAGCCCATTTCGCCGTGCGTCTGGCCGATCAGCACCAGGGTCTCGCCCTCGTTCATGCCGCCGAAGCCGGTGACAACGTCGTAGTTGGTCAGCAGGCCGACCGCGCCGACCGTCGGGGTCGGCGGAATGGCGACGCCGTTGGTTTCGTTATACAGGCTGACGTTTCCGCTCACGACGGGGAAGTCCAGCACGCGGCAGGCCTCGGCCATGCCGTCGATGGCGCGGACGATCTGGCCCATGATCTCGGGCCGTTGCGGGTTGCCGAAGTTCAGGTTGTCGGTGATGGCGATCGGGCGCGAACCCACGGCGGTCAGGTTGCGCCACGCTTCTGCAACCGCTTGTTTGCCGCCTTCGTAAGGGTCGGCCAGCACATAGCGCGGGGTGCAGTCCGAGGTGACGGCCAGACCCTTGTCCGTGCCGTGCACACGCACCACGCCCGCGTCAGCGCCGGTGGAGCTGTCTTGCAGGGTGTCGGCCATGACGTGGCGGTCGTACTGCTCCCAGATCCAGCGCTTGGAGGCCATGTCCGGGCAGGTCAGCACCTGCAGGACGGCATCGTTCCAGCTGTCGGGCGCGGGCACGTCGGCGGGCGTCAGGCGCGGCTGCAGCTCCGGCTGGACCCAGGGGCGGTCATACAGGGGGGCGTCGTCGAACAGCGGGGCCAGGGGCACGTCGCAGACGATGTCGCCGTGATGCTTCAGCACCAGATGGCCGGTGTCGGTGGTCTGGCCGATGACGGCGAAGTCCAGCCCCCACTTCTGGAAGATGCGGTAGCCGACGTCTTCATATCCGGGCTTGAGAACCGCCAGCATCCGCTCCTGGCTTTCCGACAGCATCATCTCATAGGCGGTCATGCCCTCTTCGCGCTGCGGCACCTTGTTGAGGTCCAGCTCGACGCCGACGCCGCCCTTGCCCGCCATCTCCACGGACGAAGAGGTCAGGCCCGCCGCGCCCATGTCCTGAATGGCGGCCACCGCGCCCGAGGCCATCAGCTCCAGCGTGGCCTCGATCAGCAGCTTCTCGGCGAAGGGATCGCCGACCTGGACGGTGGGACGCTTCGCATCCGACTCGTCGTCGAACTCGGTCGAGGACATGGTGGCGCCGTGGATGCCGTCGCGGCCCGTCTTGGAGCCGAAATAAACGACATCGTGGCCCGCTTCCGGCGCGGCCGAGTAGTAGATCTCATCGGCCCTGGCGATGCCCACGCACATGGCGTTGACCAGAATGTTGCCGTTGTAGCCCTTGTGGAAGTTGGTCTCGCCGGCGACCGTCGGCACGCCGACGCAGTTGCCATAGCCGCCGATGCCGGCGACCACGCCCTTGACCAGGTGCCTGGACTTCTCGTGCGACGGGTCGCCAAAGCGCAGGGCGTTCAGCAGGGCCACCGGGCGGGCGCCCATGGTGAAGACGTCGCGCATGATGCCGCCCACGCCCGTCGCCGCACCCTGATAGGGCTCGATGTAGGAGGGGTGGTTGTGGCTCTCCATCTTGAAGATGCAGGCGTCGCCGTCGTCGATGTCGATCACGCCGGCGTTTTCGCCCGGGCCGCAGATGACCCGAGGTCCCGTGGTCGGGAACTTGCCCAGATGGATCTTGGAGGATTTGTAGGAGCAGTGCTCGGACCACATCACCGAGAAGACGCCCAGTTCGACGTGGTTGGGCTCGCGGCCCAGCCGGTCCAGAACGACCTGATATTCGTTCGGCGCCAGGCCGTATTCTTCGGCCAGTTCGGCCATCGACTTGGCGGGGGTGTTTTGCGCTGCGCTCATGGCCGCGCCTTCTAGCGGGTAAGGGCCTGTCTGTCAGCAGGCGGCATCTAAACCGCGCGCTCGACGCCGGGCTTGAGGCGGAAAACCAGAAGCACGGCCAGAACCACCAGCACAAGCGCAGCCCCCAGGGCGGTGAAGCCCAGCACAGGATTGCGCTCCTGCTCGGCCACAAAGGCTCCGATCAGGCCCCAGGCGATGGGCAGGGGGTAGGCCAGCAGCCTCAGAACCCAGGTCCCGATCAGGCCGATCAGGGTCACGCCCACGACTGCCGCCACGGCCCATCCGGTTGGAGACAGAACGGCGGGCAGGGCGTCGAACGCCGTCGCCGTGGTGATCAGGTTCAGCGGCGCGGCGATGGTCAGCCAGCCCGCCAGCGCCGCCAGCGGCCAGGCCGTCAGCCAGCGATCCCGCTCGACCCGACCCAGAGCGCGGATGGTTTTGCCGTTCAGCAGCAGGGGAATCAGCAGGGCCAGCAGGCTGGCGAAGATGACGCCGACGCTGGCGGTCTTCATGTCCAGCGCCGCCACGATGATCCAGACGCCGATGCCGAACAGGGCGAAGGCCGAGGGCCAGCCCAGGCGATTGATCAATGTGCTCTCGCCTGTCTGCGGCAGAACCTGACGGACGGCATAGGCCAACAGCCCCAGATACAGCAGTCCCCAGATGGAGAAGGCGTAACCGGCGACCTTGAGCGTCCAGTTGCCGTCCGCCGCAAACTCGGCCTGGCTCAGGCCTAGGTGCGCCAGGTTCTGGATCAGCGGAACCAGCACGGCGAAGATGGCGGCGGCCAGAACGACCAGACGCCGCGTGCGCTGGGCGGGGGTGGGGCGGACGATGGACGACATGGGGGGCTCCGTCGCAGTGATCGGGCGGTGGTCGTCTTCAATACGCTCAGGAACGGCAAAGGTTCAGCGTGGCTGGCGGCAGGAACCCAGCGTGGTCGCGGAGGGTTACCATCTCAACGTCAGGAGAACATCATGGCCGATCCGAAACCGATCTTTGAAACCGATGAAGTCGCCGCCAGCCGGGCGCGCGAACAGGGGCTGGGCGTCGGCGCCCGCGAACTGGCTGCTCAGCGTGACCCGGGAGACGTCCAGTCGCGCGATGACGAGGATGTCCACGTTGAGCCGGATGACCCGGAAGAGCGTTCCGGCAAGGACAAGAGCTGAACGGTCAGGCCGCGTCCATGATGCTGCGGAACAGGACGGCGCCGTCGGCGGAGCCCAGCTCTTCTTCAAACGCCCGGTCCGGGTGGGGCATCATGCCCAGGACGTTGCCGCGTTCGTTCTGCAGGCCGGCGATGTCGTTGATCGAGCCGTTGGGGTTGTCGACGTAGCGGAAGACGACCTGACCCTCGCCCTCGATGCGGGCCAGCGTTTCCGCGTCGGCGAAGTAGTTTCCGTCGGCATTGCCCTGGGTCATGATCACTTCGCGCTGGCCCTGATAGCCGGCGGTGAAGCGGGTCTGGCCGTTGGCGACGGTGATGCTGATCGGCTTGCAGATGTATTTCAGCCCGGCGTTGCGCATCAGGGCACCCGGCAGCATCCCGGCTTCGCACAGGATCTGGAAGCCGTTGCAGATGCCCAGCACGGCGACGCCGTCGTCGGCGGCCTTCTTGACCGCCTGCATGACCGGCGACTGGGCCGCCATGGCCCCGCAGCGCAGATAGTCGCCATAGGAGAAACCGCCCGGCAGGACGATCAGGTCCAGGCCCTTGGGCAGTTCTGTCTCCTGATGCCAGACCATTTCGACGCGCTCGCCCGTCGAGCGTTCGACGGCGACCTTGCAGTCGCGGTCACAGTTGGATCCGGGAAAGACGATGACAGCTGCGCTCATGGCGCGGGCGTTTAGCAGGGTTCGGCGAGGAAGTCAGCCGGTGCGGCGTCAGACGCCGCTGAGAAAGCGCACGACCCGCTCCAGATCTTTGGAGTTGAAACCCGCGCCGTCCAGCGAGGCACGCGAACCATCGCGGTATTTCAGGTGGATGACTCCCTGCATGAGGGCGGCGGTCGAATAGACGGTGTTGGTTTCCGCCAGGCCGCCGCGCATGAAGTCCTTTTCGCCGCCGAACGCGCCGTGCAGCGTGACCTTGGCGGGCGACAGGGTGATGCGGCGCTTCGCCAGAGCATGGCCTAAACCCAGGTTGAGCCCCAGAAGGCCCAGCCAGACCAGAATGCAGACCGCCCAGACGCCGCCGCCTTCGCCCTGGAACGACCCCATGACGGAAGCGGATTCATTGATCAGGCCGATCATGACGAAGATGATGGCCAGGATCTGAAGACCCCAGATTCCCGCCGATATGATGCCCAAGGGGACGAATCGATAAGGCGTCCAGGTTCTGATGACGTCGCCCGCCTTCAGGGGCGTTGATAGTTCCGCCGCCATGTCCGCACTCCTCGTTGATGTGAGCGAACGTCGAAGTCTGCTGGCGGTTGCCGTCAGGCGGTGGCCTGCTTTTGGCCGCTGACATAGGCGATCGCCCATATGGCCAGGCCGCCCAGCGTCAGGCCGACGCCGACCCAGGCCGTGGAGGTCCAGCCCAGCCCCGCCGCCACCGCCATGCCGCCCAGCAGGGGGCCCAGCGCATTGGCGGTGTTGAAGGCCGAATGGTTCAGTGCAGCGGCCAGAGTCTGGGCCTCGCCCGCCACATCCATCAGCCGGGTCTGCAGGATGGAGCCCAGCCCGCCGCCTGCGCCGATTAGCAGAACCACCACAAGCATGGCCCACAGGTGCGGGGCCGCGAACGGATACAGCGCCAGGGCGAAGACGCTCCACAGCAGAAGCCAGCCGGCGGCCTTGAAGCCGACCTTGTCCGCCGCCCAGGCCCCGATCAGATTGCCCGCCAGCATGCCGACGCCGAAGATGGCGAAGACCCAGGGCATGACCTCAGGCCCCACACCCGTCACCGAGCGCAGGGTGGAGGCGAGATAGGCGTAGACAGCGAACATGCCGCCAAAGCCGATGGCCCCGACGCCAAGGGTCAGCCAGACTTGGCTGTTCTTCAGCGCGCCCAATTCACGCATGGGGCTGGCGTCGGCATGGGCCGGGTCGCGTGGCGCGAACAGGGCGATCAGGGCCATGGTCAGCACCGCCAGAACGCTGACGATGATGAAGGTCCAGCGCCAGCCGAAGGCGTGGCTGGCGGCGTTGGCGACGGGCACGCCGATGACGGTGCCCACGGTCAGGCCCAGCAGAATGGTCGAGACCGCTCTTGTGCGATATTTCAGCGGAACCAGGGCGGCGGCGACCAGGGCCGCGACGCCGAAATAGGCCCCGTGCGGCAGGCCGCTGAGGAAGCGGAAGACCAGCATCCACCCGAAAGTCGGCGACAGGGCGCTGAGGCCGTTGCCTATGGCGAACAGGGCCATGAAGACGATCAGCAGCAGCCAGCGCGGCGCCCGCGCGCCCAGCACCGCTAGAATCGGCGCGCCGACGACGACGCCTGCGGCATAGGCGCTGATGGCGTGGCCCGCGGTGGGCTCATCCACGCCCAGACCGGCGGCGAAGTCGGGCAGGACGCTCATGGCCGCGAACTCGGTGACGCCGATGGCGAAGCCGCCCATGCCAAGGGCCGCCAGCACCAGCCCGACCTTCAGCCAGTCGACTGATCCAGGCTGGGGCGCGTCGATGACGTCGGATGTGGTGGAGGATTCGGACGACATGAGGCGGGCGCGGACCTGTGATTATTGCGCCGCAACATGGGCGCCGCCGCCGGACGGGACAAGGCGGCTCAGCCCTTGTTTTCGTAGATCCCCGTGATCGAGGCCTTGGCCAGGGTGTGGAAATGCAGGTTGAAGCCGAACACGGCGCCCGAGTTGTCGGCCGTCACCTCCAGAGCGCCGGTGTCCACGGCGAAGACGGTGAAGACATAGCGGTGCGGGCCGTGGCCGGCGGGGGGCGCGGCGCCGCCGAAGCCGGGCGCGCCGAAGTCCGTCCGCCCCTCGACGGTCCCCTTGGGCAGGCCGTCTGACGAGGCGCCTGACGCCAGAGACGTCACGTCCGCCGGGATGTTGGCCAGGGTCCAGTGCCAGAAGCCGGACCCGGTCGGGGCGTCGGGGTCATAGCAGGTGACGGCGAAGCTTTTCGTGCCTTCGGGCGCGCCGGACCAGCTCAACTGGGGCGAGCGGTTGCCGCCGGAATAGACCTGGTCCTGGCCCAGGGCGCCGCCGTCGGTCAGGTCGGTTGAGGTCAGGGTGAACGTCATGGTGGAAACCTCATGCTGGCTGACGAAGCGGACGAACTGCGGCCGATGCGGTTGCGGTCGGCGGCTCACTAACTAGGTTCTTTGGACGAGACGACGCAAGGAGCCCGCCATGTTGCAGGGTTTGATCGACCGTATCTTCACCACCCGCGCCATCCGGGTGAGATTGCCGGGTGGCCATGAGTTCGTCGCCGGACCTGGCGTGCCGGAACTGACGGCGGTGATCGAGGACGCACGAACGGCGGCGGCGATCGCGGCTAATCCCGAACTGGCGCTGGGCGAGGCCTATATGTCCGGCGCCTTCCGCATCGAGGGCGGCGACATCCACGATTTCCTTGAACTGGTGGGCTCGCAGCAGGTTCAGCGACCGCGACCGCCCAAGCCGGGCTGGCGCATCAAGCGGGCTCTGGAACAGGCCAACGACCGCCGCCACGCCCGCAGCAATGTGCACCATCACTATGATCTGACGGTCGATTTCTACCGCCTGTTTCTGGACGAGGACCTGCAGTATTCCTGCGCGGTGTTCGAGACGCCCGAGGCCACGCTGGAACAGGCGCAGATCGCCAAGAAACAGAGGCTGATCGACAAGCTGGTGCTGAAACCGGAGCAGAGCGTGCTCGACATCGGCTGCGGCTGGGGCGGTCTGGGCCTGTCGCTGGCGCGGGCGGGGGCGAAAGTCACCGGCGTCACCCTGTCGACCGAACAGCACCGCACGGCCAATGAACGGGCGGCGGCGGCGGGCCTGTCGGACCGGGCGGATTTCAGGCTGCAGGATTACCGCGACCAGACCGGCCCGTTCGACCGCATTGTCTCGGTCGGCATGTTCGAGCACGTCGGCGTGCCCCACTATCAGGAGTATTTCGACACGGTCGCCCGGTTGCTGGACGACGACGGGGTGGCGGTGATCCATGCCATCGGCCGCAAATCGTCGCCGGGCCGCACCCAGCCGTGGATTCGCAAATACATCTTCCCCGGCGGCTATATGCCGTCGCTGTCAGAGGTGCTGCCGGCCATCGAGCGCTCGGGTCTGTGGGTGTCGGACATGGAAATACTGCGTCTGCACTACGCCGAGACGCTGCGGCACTGGCGCCAGCGCTTCATGGCGCGACGCGACGAGGCGTTGGCGATGTACGACGAGCGGTTCTGCCGGATGTGGGAGTTCTATCTCGCCGCCAGCGAATCGGCCTTCCGCCAGTACGGCCACATGGTCTTCCAGATCCAGCTGACCAAGAAGCCTGACGCCGTGTCCCTGACCCGGGATTATCTGGGCGCCTGAGCTGTGTCAGAGGCGGGCGCATCCGCAACGATCGGCGTGTGCGCCTGATCGGTGAAGGCGCGGTCGTCCATCAGGCCGCCAGCCACGGCGGCAGCGAAGATCACCACCCCCAGGGCCACGAAGCCGATCACGACGGCCTTGATGATCCGTCTCACGCAACCTCGATTCGGTAGCTTTCGATGACGGTGTTGGCGAGCAGCTGCTCGCACATCTTCTTCGCCTCGGCGGCGGGGTCGTCCACGCCGTCCAGGTCGAACTCGATCAGCTTGCCGACGCGGGCGTTGGCGGCGCCGGTCCAGCCCAGACCGTGCAAGGCGCCTTCGACGGCCTTGCCCTGGACGTCCAGCACGCCGGGTTTCAGGAAGATGTGAGCCTTGACCTTGGCCATTAGTGCAGTCCCCCCTGAATCACGGTCGGCATGTCCTTCATGATGCCGAGGCGGCGGGCCACCTCGGTGTAGCTTTCGATCACATTGCCCATGTCGCGACGGAAGCGGTCCTTGTCCAGCTTCTCTCCGGTGGTCGAATCCCACAGGCGGCAGCTGTCGGGGCTGATTTCATCGGCCAGGATGACGCGGCTGAAGTCGTTCTCCCAGATGCGGCCGAACTCGATCTTGAAGTCGATCAGGGTGATGCCGACGGCGCCGAACATGCCGGACAGATAGTCGTTGACCCGCACAGTGGTGGCCAGGATGTCGTCCAGCTCCTGGGTCGAGGCCCAGTTGAAGGCGGTGATGTGCTCCTCTGTGACCATCGGGTCGTTGAGCTCATCCTTCTTGAGGTAGAATTCGATGATCGAGCGGGGCAGGGGCGTGCCCTCGTCGATGCCCAGACGCTTGCTCATCGAGCCGGCCACGACGTTACGGCACACGACCTCCAGCGGAATGATCTCGACTTCGCGGATCAGTTGCTCGCGCAGGTTCAGCCGCTTGATGAAGTGGTTGGTCACGCCGATGCCGTTCAGGCGCGACATCACGAACTCGCTGATGCGGTTGTTGATGACGCCCTTGCCTTCCAGCTGGGCCTTCTTCTCGCCGTTGAAGGCGGTGGCGTCGTCCTTGAAATACTGGATCAGGGTGCCGGGCTCGGGTCCTTCGTAAAGAATCTTGGCCTTGCCCTCGTAGAGCTTCTTGCGCTTGACGTTCATTCGTTCTGGTCCGGGGGCCGTGCTCGAAAACAAAAAACGCGCAGCCAGCCGTCAGGTCTGGTCGGCGCGATTCCGGCATCGTGCAGGCGGGAGAATTTGACGCGCCGCACCCTAGCGGAAGCCGCTTGTCGATACAAACGGTCGGTGTGGCTGCGACGACAAGGGCGGACGTGGATCGTCCGCAGGCTGCGAGTTCTGGTTGCGTTCGGCTAGGGGGCGGCTATAGACCGACTGAGAAAGCGGCGGCCTTTTCCTTGGGCCGCGTGACGGAGCCTTGCGAACGCCCATGACCACCTTTGACGATCGTGAAAAGGGCTTTGAATCCAAGTACGCCCTCGATCAAGAGCAGGAATTCAAGGCCATCGCCCGCCGCAACAAGCTGCTGGGTCTGTGGGCGGCTGAAAAGATGGGCCTGAACGCGGACAGCGCCGACCAATACGCTTCGGCTGTGGTCAAAGCCGATTTCGAACAGCCGGGCGATGAGGATGTCTTCCGCAAGGTGGCGCAGGACCTGGAAGGGTCGGGCATCGTCGCCACCGAAGGCGAAATCCGCCGCAAGATGGACGAACTGGCCTCGGTCGCCCGCGAGCAGATCCGCAACGGCGAGTGATCTTCGGCTGACAGAATGACGAAAGAGGCCGCTCCGCAGGGGGCGGCTTTTTTCTTTATCCTCTCCCGCTTGCGGGAGAGGTGGCCCGGCGATCGGCGAAGCCGATCCAGGGTCGGTGAGGGAAGTTTTTCTTCCTTTTTGACACTTCCCCCATCGTCGCTGTTCGAGCTGCGCTCGAAGATGCGACACTTCCCCCGCAAGCGGGGGAAGGTATTAAGCCGTCATGCGCGATCTTCGCTCGCCGTCAGATACCGCGCCAGCACGGTCCATTGCTCCGCCTTCCAGGCCAGGGGCCGCGCCATGGCCGGGCTGGAGGAAGGCAGGGTGAGGCGGATGATGCGTCCGTCGTCGGCCCCCAGGATGCGGTTTCCCAACGCCGCCGACTTGCCGCCGTTGAAAGCGACGGCGCGCAGCTGGGGCAGGGCGGTCATCAGCCCCGGCAGATCGGTGTGGACCGGCAGGCGAATGGCCGTGTCCAGACTGCCGATCCGCTCCGCTTCGGCCACCGTGTCCCACAGACCCACGCCTCGCGCCTTCAACGCCAGGAGACGCTGTGCATAGGGCCGTTCATGCAGGTCCGGCTGCTCCAGCAGTCCGCCCATCAACCGCCAGAAGGCGTTGCGCGGATGAGCGTAGTATTGGCCGGCAGCGAGAGACGCCTCGCCGGGCAGGCTGCCGAGAATCAGCAGGCGGGTGTTCTGATCGACGACGGGATCAAAGGCCCGCTTGCGCATCAGCCCTCGCCGAAGACCCGCTTGAACACCACGTCCACGTTCTTGGTGTGGTAATCGAGGTCGAACAGGGCGGCGAGTTGATCGGCGGGCAGGGTGACGCGGGCGTCGGCCTTGAGGAAGTCGAGGAAGACGCCTTCGCCGCGCCAGACCTTCATGGCGTTCTCCTGAACCGCCGCATAGGCGTCCTCACGCGACACGCCGGCCTGCGTCAGGGCCAGCATGACCCGTTGCGAGTGCACCAGACCGCCCAGGCGGTCGATGTTCTTCTGCATGTTCTCGGGATAGACGTTCAGGCGTTCCATCACGCCCGCCAGACGGTGCAGGGCGAAGTCGAGGTGGACGGTGGCGTCGGGGCCGATGCCGCGCTCGACCGAGGAGTGGCTGATGTCGCGCTCGTGCCACAGGGCGACGTTTTCCATGGCGGGAACGACGGCCGAGCGGACCAGACGGGCCAGGCCGGTCAGGTTCTCGGTCAGGATCGGGTTGCGCTTGTGCGGCATGGCCGACGAGCCCTTCTGACCCTTGTCGAAGAACTCTTCGGCTTCGAGGACTTCGGTGCGCTGCAGGTGGCGGATTTCTACGGCCAGACGCTCGATCGACGAGGCCACGACGCCCAGGGCGGCGAAGTAGGCGGCGTGGCGGTCGCGCGGGATGACCTGGGTCGAGACGGGCTCGACGGCCAGACCCATCTTGTCGGCGACATATTGCTCGACGGCCGGATCGACGTTGGCGAAGGTGCCGACGGCGCCCGAGATGGCGCAGGTGGCGATTTCCTCACGCGCCGTGATCAGGCGGCGCTTGGCGCGCTGGAACTCGGCGTGATAGCCGGCCAGCTTCAGGCCGAAGGTCACCGGCTCGGCGTGGATGCCGTGCGAACGACCGACGGTCGGGGTGTATTTGTGTTCCTTGGCGCGGACTTCCAGCGCGGCCAGGACGCGGTCGACGCCGCCCAGCAGCAGGTCGGTCGAGCGCGCCAGTTGCACCGCGAAGCAGGTGTCCAGCACGTCCGAGGAGGTCATGCCCTGGTGCAGGAAGCGGGCTTCCTCGCCGACGATTTCCGACACATGGGTCAGGAAGGCGATGACGTCGTGCTTGGTGGTGCGTTCGATTTCGTCGATGCGGTCGGCGTCAAAGACGACATCCTTGCCCTTGGCCCAGATGGCGTCGGCGGCGTCCTGCGGGATCACCCCCAGTTCGGCCATCTTGGTGGCCGCGTGGGCCTCGATCTCGAACCAGATCTTGTACTTGGTCTCTTGCGACCAGATGGCGACGGCTTCGGGGCGGGTGTAACGGATGATCATGGAGGCGTCGTGTCGGTCTCAAGGGCCTGTGAGTCAAGCGCGGCCGCCCCTTGCCAGCCGCCTTTCGATGCCCTGTTGTGCGTCTGCGCCCTATCCAGCCTGTGAGTGTCCTCATGAACCGCCGTGACCTGATCGCCGCCGCCGCTCTGGCCGGAGGCGCCGCCGCCGTGGCCGCCCCCGCCGTGGCCCGCACCCGTTCCGCCAACGCCAGGCCCCGGCTGGCCATGATCGGCGTCGGCATGCGCGGGCGGGTTCTGCTGCGCGAACTGGTGCGGCGCGACGACGTGGATGTGGTGGCCCTGTGCGACATCGACGCCTTCACCCTGGAGGCGGCGGGCCGTCAGTTCACCGAGGCGAACAAGCCTTTGCCCCGCTTCATCAGCGGCGACCCGGAGGCTTGGCGCGGCCTGCTGTCCGGCGGCGGGCTGGACGCCGTGGTCATCGCCACCCCGTGGGAGCTGCACGCCCCCATGGCCATGGCCGCCATGGAGGCCCGCGTCGCCGTGGCCTGCGAGGTCGTGGCCGGGATCACGCTGCAAGACCACTGGGACGTTCTGAACACCCAGCTGCGCACCGGCGTCCCCTATATGCTGCTGGAGAACGTCTGCTACCGCCGCGATGTTCTGGCGGCGCTGAACATGGTGCGTCAGGGCGTGTTCGGTCCTCTGGCCCATCTGGAAGGCGGCTATCAGCACGACCTGCGCAATGTGAAGTTCAACGCGGGCATCCCCGGCCAGGCCTATGGCGGCGGGGTTGAGTTCGGGGCCAGGGGCTGGTCCGAGGCGCGCTGGCGCACCGAGCATTCCGTGCGCCGCAACGGCGACCTCTATCCCAGCCACGGCATCGGCCCCTGCGCCACGTACGCCAACGTCAACCGGGGCAACCGCCTCACCCGCCTGACCAGCTATGCGACGCGGGCGCGGGGCCTGCACAACTACATCGTCGCCGAGGGCGGGGCCGACCACCCCAACGCCGCCGTCCCGTTCGCCCTGGGCGACGTCGTCACCACCATGATCGGCTGCGAGAACGGCGAGACCATCATGCTCAGCCATGACACCAGCCTGCCGCGGCCCTATTCGCTGGGCTTCCGGGTCCAGGGCGACAAGGGGCTGTGGATGGACGTCAATCAGTCAATCCATATCGAAGGCGTCAGCCAGCCGCACCGCTGGGACGCCGCCCAGGACTGGTTCGCCCGCTACGACCACCCGCTGTGGCAGGCCCATGCCGAAAAGGCCGAGGGCGCGGGCCACGGCGGCATGGACTTCTTCGTCATCCACGCCTTCGTCGAGGCGCTGAAGGCGGCGGCGCCCATGCCTATCGACATCTATGACGCCGTGACGTGGAGCGCGGTGACGCCCTTGTCAGAGGCCTCCATCGCCGACGGCAACCGCACCGTGGACTTCCCCGACTTCACCACCGGGGCCTGGCGCGAGCGGTCGCCGATCTTCGCTCTCGACGGCGCCTATTGAGGAGACGGCCATGGAACTGATCATCGGCCCGCGCCTGTATTCCACTTGGTCGTTGCGACCTTGGCTGGTGCTGAAGCGCGCAGGCGCAGCGTTCGACGTCACCGAGATCGACATCTATTCGCCCGAGGGGAAGACCGAGCTGGAGCGGCTGTCGCCATCGCGCCTCGTGCCCCTGCTTAAAGTCGACGGCGAGATGATCTGGGACTCCCTGGCCATCTGCGAATGGTGCGCCGACCGCTGGCCCGAGGCGAAACTGTGGCCCGCCGACCCGACGATCCGCGCCCTGGCCCGTGCGGCGGCCAGCGAGATGCACGGCGGCTTTGCGGCCCTGCGCACCGAATGCGGCATGGGGCCGGATCACACCATGGTTGGCGACGACCGCTTCCCGCCGCCGACCAGCGAGACGGTCGGGCGCGATCTGCGCCGCATCGTCTCCCTGTGGGGCCAGATGCGCGGGCGGTTTGGAGCCGAGGGGCCGTGGCTGTTCGGGGCCTGGTCGATCGCCGACGCCTTCTTCACCCCGGTGGTGACGCGGCTGCGCCATTTCCAGATCGACCTGGCGCTGTATGGAGACGATGGGACGGCTGCGGCCTATCGCGACGCCTTGCTGGCCCAGCCGGATTTTCTGGAATGGTCGCGTGAGGCGCTGGCGCCACAGTGATGCGGCGTTAACCGCGCGTCACAACTCCGCCTTAAGCGCGCCATGTCTGTCTGACAGCCTGAGGTCGTCCTCAACGATCAGGTGCAGCCATGCCGACACCGGTTCAAACCTCCGACACGCGCCGACCCAGCCTGCTGGTCTATGGGTTGATGATCGTTGTGGCCTGCTGCCTTCCGGCGCTTCTGCTGTCGAGCGTTCTTTAGTGCGCGCCGACCGGCTCCGGGGCCTGGGCGTAATCCAATGGGACGGCGGGCAGGGGTTGAGGGGCCACATAATCCAGGCTGAGCGGGATCAGGGTCGCGCCTGACGCCACCGCGTCCAGGGTGTTCAAAGGCCGCCCGTTCATCCGCTGATAGATCCAGTAGGCGGCTACGACCTTTTCGACATATTCACGGGCCTGGGGCACGTCGATGGTCTCGATCAGCAGCAGGGGATCGGCGTCCTGGCCTAGCTTCCGCACCGCCATCACCATCGGGCCCGGCCCGGCGTTGTAGGAGGCGGCGGCCCTCAGCAGGTCGCCGTTGATGGCGGGCATGGCCAGCACGCGGTTGACATAGGCCTGGCCCAACTGGGCGTTCACGCCCGGGTCATAGAGGCGGTCGGGATTGCTGACGAATCCGCGATCGCCCGCCAGCTCCGCCGCCGTGGTCGGCATAACCTGCATCAATCCATAGGCCCCGACCGGCGACCGCGCGCGAGCGTTGAAGTCGGTCTCCTTGCGGGCGATGGCGTAGACCAGAGAGCGTTCGATGGTGAAGCCGCCGTTGGGCTGGATCAGCGGCTGGGGATAGCGGTCGGCGTCGATGCGGCGGGCGTCGTCGCCCGGCCCGGTGCTGCGCGCGCTGACAATGCGGCCGAGCGCGGCCCACAGTCTGCGTCCGCCTTCGGACAGTTCGGTGCGCAGGCCGGTGCGCAGTTCCTCGCGGGCGTCCGAACGGCGGCCGATCTCCAGATAGGCCAGGGTGCGGCGCGCACGGGCGTCGGAGCGGATGAATTCCTCCAGTTCGGCGCGGTCGATCTCGCCTTCATCGTCGCTGCGCCAGGAGGCCTGCTGCACGCTGGCCACGGCTTCATAGGGCGTCGGCCCCAGGTTCATGATCGGCGGCTCTTCCCCCAGTTGACGCAGGGCGACCTGGCCGTAGAAGGTGGCGGGCCATTGTCCGGCGCGGCGCAGATTGGGCTGGATGCGGTTCTGCTGGCCGGCCATGGCGGCGGACTTGGCCGCCCAGAAGGCGCCGCCCGCGCGCACCCAGGCGTCCTCGGTCGGATCGTCATAGACGCGCTCGAAGGCGCGCACGGCAGGGGCGTAGGCGCCCAAGCGATAGTGGGCCAGGCCGACGGTCCACCAGTCGCCCAGCTGTTCACCCAGGCTCACGGCGCCGGTCAGATCGTCGCGGTTCAGCGCGACGCGCGCCGCCTTCATCGGATCGTCCTGGGACCCACCGCCCGCGCGCACGACGCTGTTCCAGGTGCGGGCGCCGACGCCAACCGGGCGGCGAGGCTCGACCGCGCCATCGGGCCGTCTTTGCAGGGCCAGATTATAGACGCGCGGCGCGGTCGACAGGTCGGAGTAATCCTCCAGCCAGGCGGCCAGCTCTGCGTAGGTGGCGGTGTGGTCGGGGTGGAACAACCGCTCGAACTCAACCTGGCCCAGCAGGACGCGGTCCTGGGCCTGAAGGGCGGCGGCGCGGGCGGCGGCCAGATCGCCACGGCGCAGGGCGTCAAACGCGGTGGTGTAGCTCAGGCGGTCGGCGGGACTGAGGGCCGAGGGGGGAACTTGCTGGCCGTCTTCGGCAAGGGCGGCGCCGGTCGACACGCACAGCACGGCGGCGGCTATCGGTGCGATGAGCGCACGACAAAGAAATCCAGCCAACTGCGGCCCCCCTGGAGCGGCGTCCGATCCGTCTCGATGCGGATTCGGTGCGCGCTATGCGTTCGGTCGACGCGCGAGGATGCCCCCGCTCACGCTCTGTTTCAACTTATGACGAAATTTGGGGCGGTTTTGAGTCGCTCGCCGGTTGAATATCATCCAGTCGCGCCGCCACCGTCAGCAGGTCCGCCCATGCCGCCTTCTTGGCCTGTGGTTGTTTCAACAGGAAGGCGGGGTTCAGGGTGATCAAGGTCGGGATGTGCAGCCCGCCCTCCGCCAGCCGCCAGTCGCGCCATTCGCCGCGCAGACCCATGACATTGCCCCCTACGCCCAGCACCGCCCTGGCCGGGGCTGCGCCCAGCAGCAGGACCGCCTGCGGCTGCAGCAGCGTCAGAGCCCGCTCCAGGAAGGGCAGGCAGGCGGCCTGTTCCTCTGGCGCAGGCGGGCGGTCGCCGGGCGGGCGCCAGAAGACGCTGTTCATCTTGAATGTGCGGTCTGTCAGGCCGGCTTCGGCCAGCATACGGTCGAACAGGCGTCCGGCGGGGCCGTCGAAGACGACACCGGAGCGGTCCTCGGCCTCGCCCGGCGCATTACCGATAACCAGAAGAGCGGGGGCGTCCGGCCCGGCGCCGACCACGGCGCGCTGCGCGCCTTGCTGCTTCAGGCCGCAACCGTCGAACTGTTCCGCAGCGGCGGCCAGCGCTTGCATGGTCATGGCCTCGGCGGCGAGGGCGCGGGCCTGATGAGCGCATTCTCCGGCGTCGGGGGCGGCGACGACCGCCGCCGTGGCCTTGAGCATGGCCTTGCGCACGGGCGGCGGTTCGACATGCGTCCGGTCGACCGGGGCGTCTTCGAAACAGGCGTCAACGCCCGCATCGCGCCAGAAGGCGAGCAGGCTTTCCGCACTTGCGATATCGAGGGACTGAAGGCTCATGGTCGTACGATCAATGGGATAGTCCTTGACCGCCGCCGCGTCACCTATTGATAAGCAGCAACTGAACAAGACCACACGCACGACGAGGGATTTCGCCATGGCCGAAGACGTGATCGAAGGCGGCGCCGCCAACGCCTGGCAGGAAGCCGTGATCGACAAGCTTCCTCCGATGGAAGCGCTGGCCGGCGTCGAGCGCGAGGTCATGGAATATGACGTCGTCATCGTCGGCGGCGGCCCCGCCGGTCTGTCCGCCGCCATCCGCCTGAAGCAGCGCGCCGAGAAGGACGGGAAAGAGATTTCCGTCGCCGTGCTGGAAAAATCCGCCGAGATCGGCGGCCATATCCTGTCGGGCGCCGTGATCGACCCCAAGGCGCTGAACGAGCTCTTCCCTGACTGGAAGGAACGCGGTGCGCCGCTGGAGACCCCGGTCAAGACGGACAAGTTCCTGGTGCTCGGCCCGGCGGGGCAGGCCTCCCTGCCGATGTTCGCCCTGCCGCCCTTCATGCACAACCACGGCTGCTACATCGCCTCGCTGGGCAATGTCGCGCGCTGGCTGGCCGAACAGGCTGAAGCCCTGGGCGTCGAAGTCTATCCGGGCATGGCCGCCAGCCATGTGGTCTGGGATGAACCCACGGGTCGGGTGAAGGGCGTCGTCGCCGGCGTCTTCGGCATCGACCGCGAGGGCAAGCCGACCGGCGACTTCCAGCCCGGCATCGAACTGCACGGCAAATATGTCTTCATCGCCGAGGGCGTGCGCGGCTCACTGGCCAAGACGATCATGGCCCGCCACAACCTGTGCGACGCCTCCGACCCTCAGAAGTTCGGCATCGGCCTGAAGGAGCTGTGGCAGATTCCGGCGGACAAGCACCAGCCCGGTCTGGTCCAGCACACGACCGGCTGGCCGCTGGACGACAAGACCGGCGGCGGCTCGTTCCTCTATCACTTCGGCGACCGCTATGTGTCCGTCGGGTTCGTCGTTCACCTGAACTACAAGAACCCCTTCCTGTCGCCCTTCGACGAGTTCCAGCAGTTCAAGCATCATCCGGCCATCGCCGAGCACCTGGAGGGCGGCACGCGCGTCTCCTACGGCGCCCGCGCCATCACCGAGGGCGGCTTCCAGTCGGTGCCCAAACTGGCCTTCCCCGGCGGCGCCTTGATCGGCTGCTCGGCGGGCTTCGTGAACGTCCCCCGCATCAAAGGCAGCCACAACGCCATGAAGACCGGCATGCTGGCCGCCGACGCCGCCTATGAGGCCGTGATCGCGGGCCGCGAGGGCGACGTGCTGGACGCCTACGAGGAGGCCTACAAGGCGTCGTGGGTCTACAAGGAACTGAAGATCGTCCGTAACGCCAAGCCCATGCTGTCCAAGCTGGGCACCATGATGGGCGGCGCGGTTTCCATGTTCGACATGTGGGTCAACCACCTGACCGGTGGCTTCTCGGTCTTCGGCACCATGCGGCACGCCAAGACGGACGCGGCCTCGACCGGTCTGGCCAAGGACTTCAAGCCGATCACCTATCCCAAGCCGGACGGCAAGCTGTCATTCGACAAGCTGTCCAGCGTCTTCATCTCGAACACCAACCACGCCGAGGACCAGCCGGCCCACCTGAAACTGCTGGACTCATCCGTGCCGATCAACGTCAATCTGCCCAAGTACGGCGAACCGGCGCGGCTCTATTGCCCGGCGGGCGTCTATGAGGTGCTGACCGACGAACAGGGCCAGAACCCGCGCTTCCAGATCAACGCCCAGAACTGCGTCCACTGCAAAACCTGCGACATCAAGGACCCGTCGCAGAACATCGTCTGGACCACGCCCGAAGGCGGAGGCGGCCCCAACTATCCGAATATGTGACAGCGTCGGAAAAGCAGGCCTTGTCATCGCCGCATAAGGCGGCGAACGTCGCCGGATGAACAAAGCCTCGCTTCGACTGCTCCTGACCAGTTGCGCCTTGTTGGGACCTCTGATGGCGACTCCGGCTCTCGCCCAGGATGGGACTCCGGGCGCGCCCCCGGTCGTGACTCCCGCTCCCGCTGTCGAAGGCGTCGAACCGGCGACAGGCGAGCCGGGGGCCATCGTCATTGAGGCCCCGCCGATCCCGGACAGCACGGAGCCCGCTGTCGTCCCTATTCCCGCAGTGTGGAGCCCGGCCCCGTGGACCGCCGACGGCCAGTCGGTTTACGGCCTGTATCTGAACGGCCGTCTGGCCAGCTTCCGGGGCGACCGCACCACCGGCGCCGCCCTGTTGTCCGCCGCCCAGGCCATGGTTCCGGAACAGCCGGTCCTGGCCGACGAGGCTTTCCGCGAAGGGCTGTTCGCCGGTGATCTGGACGAAGTGGTGCGTCTGACGCCCATGGTCAGCCAGACGCCGCAACTGGCCGAAGCAGGCCGGTTCGTGGAGGTGATCCAGTCCTTCCGCCGCGGCGACGCCCGCACCAGCCTGGCCATCATGCAGGGCGGACAGTTCACCGAATTCTTCGGCATAGGCGTGCGCTTTCTCAAACCCATCGTGGCCGCTGCGGCGGGTGACTGGGACACGGCGACGGCCCCCGTGGTCGCTTCGCCGCGCGACCCGGCGGGCTTCATCCTGCGTCTGAACAGGGCGCAGTTGCTGGAACGCCGCCGTCGTTATGACGAGGCCGAAGCGGAGTTCCGGTCGTTGACGACCAACCCCGCCATCGCCCCCTATGTCGCTGTGCCCTTCGGTGCGTTTCTGGAACGTCGGGGAAGGCGGGCCGAGGCCATCGTCGTCTATGACGGCGCCATGAACGGGGCGCAGACGGATGCCGTGCTGACGGCGGCGCGTGAGCGGGCTTCCTCGCGTCGGCGCGCCCCCGCCTTGCCCAGTCTGATCGATGAGGGCGCCGACGCCCTGATCTTCATCGCGGGCGGCGCCAAACAGGCCGAAGCCAGCGATCTGGCCATCATCTACTTGCGTCTGGCCGAAAGCCTGCGTCCCGACAGCATGACCGCCTATGAACTGGGCGAGGCCCTGGCCAAGGCGGAGCGCGAACAGCCTGCGCGTGAGGCCTTCGCCCGTGTGTCGCCTGCGGATCGGCTGATCTACGCCGAGGCCCAGTACAGCACGGGTGAAAGTTTCGCTCGGGATGACAAGAATGATGAGGCGCT
>Ga0233377_1000405_pt1 | contig 20497 bp, 15 predicted proteins | sample ElkDunMinimDraft_6_FD_191540 | JGI IMG/M metagenome (GOLD analysis project Ga0233377, IMG submission 191540) | Fecal eukaryotic communites from dung pellets of Tule Elk in California, USA - Elk Dung E36 | ecosystem: Host-associated > Mammals > Digestive system > Large intestine > Fecal | place...
TGTGTTCAATTTTTGAATCTGAGATACACGAGTTGCATGCTGCGTATTTAATGATTCCTCCCAGATTTACAACTTTGTGAATGCTGTTTTCTGCTAATAAGCGGTCTAAAACGCGGTAGATAGTCACACGATCACACAATCCATTCAAAGATTCTTGAATTTCACTGTGAGACAACGCAACAGGCGAATGTTCGATCAATTTTTGTATCTCAGTTTTTGCAACTGTTTTTCTAGGACTTTTCATTTAGTAGATAAAATAACGCAACATTGTTGCAAATATAGTATTTTATCTTAAATTTGCAACAGAATTGCATTAATAATTTGGTAAACTTGAAATTAAAATTGCTGTCATATCTGCTGTTAAGTGCTTTCGTTGTGTTGCATACACCGAAGGATTGGTGGCATGTGCATGATGAGCATCAGGTTTGCACGGAACAGCATACAGATTCTTCAATGCATGCAATAGATGATGATTGCTTTGTATGTGATTTTGTTATTCAGCCAGCAATAATTCCGCTATCTTTCCAGTTTAATTTTCCCGCTCAAGCTCCTATAGTAGCTGTTCAAATAGCGTTAGGATTTGTTTACTGCAGTAAATTCCCTACACATTCACTCCGAGGTCCACCAACTATGTTTAATTGCTAAAAATTCAAAGGAATTGGTTTCCTTTTTGAAGTATTAAATAAAGTTTGAAGTGTAATAATGAAGAATTTTTTATTCATTGCATTCCTGCTCTTTGGTTTTTATGCAAAAACACAAGCTATTCAAGGTCTTGTTGTTGATGCTGAAACCAATGTAAGTATCGCGTTTGCAAATGTATCACTGGTTGACTATAATGTGGTTGTTCAATCTGATGAAAATGGTCTGTTTTCAATAATGGGACGTTATCCTTTACCTTTAACAATACGTGTTGGAGCAACAGGCTATGAGTTGAAAACGGTGAAATTCACGAATGATGAATCGTTGAAAATTTCGCTAGATCCTATCCATTTCGATTTTGATGAGGTGAATGTCACTGCGTCTGGTAATGAAATGAAACGCAATAATGTCAGTTTTGTTGAATTGAAATCGGTTAAGGAGCTAAATGAAGTGCCTCAACTATCGTTAGGGCAAATGCTTGAGAATATTCCAGGTGTTTATAATGCTTCAACAGGACCGGGAATCTCAAAACCTGTTATTCGTGGTTTACAAGGCGTTCGAGTTCTTACCTTACTAAATGGTGTTCGCATGGAAGGACAGCAATGGGGCGGTGATCATGGAATGGGAATTAGCGAGTTGGGAATTGGTACAGTTGAGGTGATGAAAGGTCCTGCGTCCTTACTTTATGGAGCTGATGCACTTGGTGGTGTGTTGTACTTAAGTAATGAACTTTATGGTTATCAAGGTGCACATTGCATCGAAGTTGGTTCACACTTTGAAAGCGCCACACTCGGAACAGTCAATCATTTATTGTATAAAGGTGCGACAAAGAATCTGAAATTTATTGTAGGTGGACGTTTGGCTTCGCATGCGGATTATCAAACACCATCTAAGCAATTTGTTAAAAACTCCCGTTTTCAAGATCAAAATTTAAAGTTTGGAATGGGATGGCATCGTGGAATGTGGGTTGGAAATGTACGGTACGATTATTCCAATTCAACGATTGGAATTCCTGGTCACTCACACGATTCTGTACCTGCAACTGCAGATTTTTTATCGAACAAACAATTGCGCAAAAAGTCCTTGCCTGTGCAATATTTGACAAACCATGTGGCATCTTGGGAAAATAAACTGATTTTGAATCGACATACTTTGCAATTGCTAACGTCGTTTACTTTAAATCAATTGTTGGAGCACGATGAAAAAGTAACCATTCCTGAATTGTTTTTGAATACCTACAATTTACCTTACAAGTTCAATGTAGAATCACGCTTAAAAAATAACGTGGTATTAAATTATGGTTTGCAAGGAATGTATTTGTCGCAAATCAATGCGCATGAAGCTGTAGGTAGATTGGTTCCAAATGCCAATCAAGCGGATAATGGATTGTATTTTGTAACGAGCTGGACAAGAAATAAATGGCGTTTGCAAGGAGGAGCTAGGGGAGATGTTCGCTCAATTACTTCTAAAGTTGATGAGAAATTTACCAGTCAGTTTTCAAAAAGTTATGTCGGCTATAATTTTTCACTTGGATCAAGTTATGAGATTTCTAAACGTCACCTTGTACGCTTAAACGCAACATCAGGATTTAGGATTCCGCATTTATCCGAATTGCTTTCTGATGGAGTGCATCATGGTACGTTTCGTTACGAAGTTGGTTCAACAGACTTGACTACAGAGAAGGCTTTTCAGGTTGATTTCTCGTATGAATTCACGGGAGAACATTTGTCACTTGTGCTTAATCCTTTCTTAAATCAAATTGTGGATTACATTTATTTGGAGCCGCAAGATTATTTAAAAGGTGGAATGCGTGTTTATAATTACAATCAAACAAAGAGTGGAGTGACACAATATGGAGGAGATGTTGCTGTGCATTGGCATCCACATTTTGCACATATTTTACATTATGAGTCAAGTTTCTCTTACTTGTACATGCAGGCGAGGGAGCAAAATGCGTATTCCTTTATTCCGCAACCACGTTGGTCGAACTCAATCATTGCTCGTTTTTCGATGAAAAGCAAAGTAAAGGTTGATAATGTAGTTGTACAATATCATTATTACCTTCCTCAAACAACTGTTGCTCAATTTGAAACCGCTTCGGTCGATTATGGAGTTTTAGATGTTGGAATGCAGATGTCAGTGGTAGGCAAACTACCTTTGAAACTGCAATTTGGCGTGAAAAACGTAACCAATACTACTTATATTAATCACCTTTCTCGCTTGAAGAACCTAGGACTTCATAGCATTGGGAGGTCTTTTTACGTAAAATTATTAATTGATTTAAAAATAAAGTAACATGAAAAATTTAAAAAGTACATTTATCGCGGTAGCTGTTTTATTAGCTGTAAGTTCTTGTAAAAAAGATGAATGCCACGAATGTCATTATGATATTGATGGATCTACAGTTTCCATTGGTGAACGATGTGGAGATGCATTAGAAGAGGTTGAAAAAAGTGGTTATGCAGCAAATGGAGTAGTATTTGATGTACACTGTCACGAACATTAATAGCTTATAATGTCTAGGGAGGAATGTAAATTTCTCCCTTTATTGTTCTTCTTCGCTAATAATTACAGCTTCTACTATTTCTTTTTGTTTTGAAGTCATTGTAAAGTGAGAAATAGCAACCAAGGTTAACAAAATTAGAAGGGTTATTTTATCAAATGTAGTGGTGTCTTCGACCCAATAAGTGGGGCCAAACAGAACTAGTTGAAAGATAGTTAGTGCCAGAATACTAGCGATGATCACCACATTTGCCCATTTTACTGATCGCCAAATCAAGAAAAGACAAATTAAAATACCTATCCAAACAATAACGCTTGTGAGGTGATAGAGTTCCAGTTTTTGGTAGAAATCTTGTGCATCAAAACCTAATTCACGTGCCCTTAATCCAACGATAGCTTCAACGTCAACTTGTTTATTCGTTTTTAAATAACCGGGAAACTTCAATATTAAAATTGAAATAGTACTCCACATTCCAAAAATGGAGGTGATGACAACACCCAAATAAAAGACAATTTGCGTAAACAACTTAGGTCGTTCTTGACCAAGTACAATCTTTCTTGCCTTCTGAATATGCGGTCGAAAAAATTGATCCTGATTGTTTTCTATATTTGTCTCCATGTGATGCAACACCTAGTTGGTGTCTGAACTACAAATTTAATGGATAGTCTGAACAATGGAAAATTTTTTGAAGGAAACCAAGTACTTAAATTATTCAAACCCTCAATTTGACGCATTTTTACAAGGTGTTCACTTGCACGGTACAAATAAAGAAAAAGCGATTCAATTGTATTATTTTGTTCGTGATTCTTTCTTGTACGACCCTTTTCATTTGGATTTAAGACCGGAAGCTTTAATTGGCTCTTCTATTTTACAGAAGAAACGAAGTTGGTGTGTTGAAAAATCAATCGTTTTGGCGGCATGTGCTAGAAGAATTGAGATTCCTTCTAAATTGGGATATTCCATTGTTGTCAATCACATTGGTACAGAAAGATTGGAATTTTACTTAAAAAAGAGGGAAATCGTTTTTCATGGTTACGTTGAATTGTTTATCGAAGGAAAATGGGTTAAATGTACACCTGCGTTTGATCAACGTGTTTGCCGAATCAATAAAGTAGAGCCTTTGAATTGGGATGGCGAAACGGATTCCATGTTTCAAGCTTTTTCAGGAGATCAACAGTTTATGGAATATGTTCATCAATATGGCGATTTTGCTGATGTTCCTATTGCTTTGATGAATGCAGAAATGAAAGCACATTATCCTCATTTATTTGAACAAGAATTTAATTCAAAAGAATTCTCCTTTTTTCACATGTAAACCAAAGATATTTGCTTGTCTGTACCTAAACAGGAGTTGATATACTTAAAATATTCTAAAATGTTTAGAAAGTGATTAAAATACACTATTTTTGCCCTCTAAATTTTAATTTATCTTTAAAGAAAAATGAGTAACGTAGCACTTGGAAATCATATTCTCGTTGAGTTTATGAACTGTGACCCACACATTATGAATGATGTGGCAACTATTGAGCGTGACATGGTTGATGCAGCACGTAAAGCTGGAGCAACTGTAATCAACTCAACGTTTCACCATTTCTCTCCATGGGGAGTTTCTGGTGTAGTGGTAATCCAAGAAAGTCACCTTGCGATACATACATGGCCAGAATATGGTTATGCTGCTGTGGATTTATTTACATGTGGTGATATGGATGCTTGGATTTCATTCGATCACTTGAAAGAGTGTTTTGGATCGAAATCATATTCGGCAATCGAAATGAAACGTGGATCTGTTAATTTATTGACAAGAAACGATTTTGATATGACGACAATGCGTGAAAAAGCAGCTGAATGGAGAAATCCTGAGTTCTATACGCGTAACGTATGGTTTACAGATAAAGATGAAGATCAAGCTTTGTCATTGCGTTTTACAGGTGAAGTATTTTATGATGTTCAATCTCCTTTCCAACGTGTACGTATTTTAGAATCGCCTAAGTATGGTAAATTCTTAACATTGGACGATATGGTAATGACTACTCAAAATGATGAGTTCCATTATCATGAAATGATTTCTCACCCAGCTATGTTTACGCATGGAAACGTTAAAAACGTTTTGGTGATTGGAGGTGGTGACGGTGGTACTGTTCGTGAGATTTTACGTCACGAAGGTGTTGAGAAAGTTACAATGGTTGAAATTGATGGTGAAGTAATTAAAGCGTGTAAGGAATTTTTACCTGAAATTGCTGCTGCTTTTGATAATCCTAAATTAGAATTGTTGGTAGATGATGGAATTGCTTTCATCAAACAAGCAGCTCCAAAATCATATGACCTTATCATCGTTGATGGTTCAGATCCTGTTGGTCCAGCTGAAGGATTATTCTCGACAGAGTTTTATACAAACTGTTACAATGCATTGAAAGATGGTGGAATCTTGGTTGCTCAAGGTGAATCTCCTAAATTCAATGAAAAAGCATTCTCAGAGTTGAACTTTACTTTACAAGATATCTTCGGAAATGACAATGCACCAGTTTCATTGTTCTTCGTTCCAACTTACCCAACAGGTATGTGGTCTTTCCAATACGGATTGAAAGGAAGTGAAGCTCCGAAAGCAGTTTCAAATGACACGGAAATTGAAGCATTTGTTGATGCTAAAGGATTGAAATATTACAATGCTGATGTACACAGAGGAAGTTTTGCAACTCCAAACTTTGTGAAGCAATTAATTAAAAGATAATCACATAACGTGATAGCGAAAAGGATTACAGAAATGTAGTCCTTTTTTTGTTTAAAGCAGAAAGGTATTCTACTCACGTTGGTTTTGCTTGGAAATTAGTTTTAGAATAAGTACATTTGATTTACTTTACACTTCTTACTATATTTCGATTGATTTACTAATTTATTTTTTAGTACTATTTATAGCTACTATTTGAATTGTAAATCATTCAATTTATTTCTCCAGAAAGATGTCGTTAATTAAATGCTTCTATGGAAAACGGTATTTATTATATTGATACAATTGATCGTCCAAAATTCACCATGGGCCTTAGATCAGATAATATTATTCATATAACTTTAAAGGATGGGGTCGAGGTTAATCAAAAGATACAAGATGAACTGGTACAAGTTTTTTTGGAGTTAAGACAAGGGTGTACAATAAAAATACCAGCGGTGATTAAGATGGGAGAGTTTATCTCTATTGTTGATGACATTCCAATGAAGCAACTACATGATATTTCTGAAATGATACTCTGTATAATTATCTGTGCAGAAAACGCTGGACATCGGTTGTTAGCTAATTTCTACAATACTAAATTTCAACCTTTAAATGAATACATCATCGTTAAAGATTTTGACCAGGCAATTGCCTACGCAAAAAGTAAATTGGACGAAAATGATGCTAATTCGAAAGTAGGAAATTAGGAAATTAGGAAATTAGGAAATTAGGAAATTAGGAAATTAGGAAATTAGGAAATTAGGAAATTAGGTTGATTAATAAACAAATTATACTCTTACATCCGCTATTTCAGCAGTTTTATCAAAAACGCTTTTAGCAAATGGACACAAAGGCAAAATTTTAATGTCTTTTGAACGAGCAAAGTCAACGATTTCCATTAAGATTGTTTTACCAACGCCTCTTCCACTGAATGCTGGATCTACTTCTGTATGGTCTACAATAATTCGCTTGTCACCAGCCCATGAATAGGTGATTTTTCCAGCATCAACTCCATCTTCGGTCGCTCTGAAAAATCCTTTTGATTCGTTTTCAACGTGTTTAATTTCCATGATATTAATTTTTAAAGGTTGTATTTATTGTTAAGCTTTTTTCTAGTAATTTATGCATTGGACATACATTAGCAATTGCGAGTAATCGTCCTTGTTGATTTGCTTCAATCGCACCGATTATGCTAATCGTCCTAGTCATAACAGGATTTAATTTATCTTCAATATTAAATTCCACGTCAACATTAATCTCCTCAAGGTTCCATTCTTTTCGATCTGCATACATTTTCAAGGTTATGGATGTGCAAGAAGCCAATGATGCAGCTAATAATTCACCAGGAGTGGGACCTAGATTTTGACCTCCAAGATCAATTGGTTCATCAGCAATTAATACATGATCAGTTGTGTTGATTGTCGTTTTATAAGCTTGTTGCTGTGTGCTTGAAGTAACATTAAATGTATTCATATACTTATTTTTTTATCGAATACTCTGGTAAAGGTACAAAATCTGTTTCACCTGGAACTTTTGGAAAACGTTGTTCCAACCAATCGTATTTTGCTTGTTCAATACGTTCTTTACTAGTACTAACGAAATTCCAATGAATGTATCTTTCCTCAGGAAATGCATCTCCACCAAAAATATAAAGCGTTGTGTTTTCAGCTAGTTCCATTGCGCATAATTTAGTGTCTTTAGCAACTAAAATTTGCTTTGTTCCGTATTCATTTCCATCATTTTTAATGGATCCTTCTAAAATATATAAGGCACTTTCACCAAATAAATGTTCACCAATTTCTATTGAAACTGCATTCGTACTTTTAATTTCAATAAAGTACAATGGGCTGTGAACTGGTACAGGAGATTTTCGACCAAAAGCTTCTCCAGCGATTAATTTTATCTGAACTCCATCTTGAGACCATTCAGGAATGTCTTTTGCTTCGATGTGGTGAAATGACGGTTCAGTTTCTTCCAATTCCTTCGGTAATGCTATCCAAATTTGTAAACCATGTAAACTTTTTTCAGATGTTCTGAGGTGGTCAGGTGTGCGTTCAGAATGTACCACTCCTTTACCTGCTGTCATCCAATTAACAGCTCCGGGAGTGATTTCTAATTCCGTTCCAAGACTATCTCGATGCATTACTGCACCGTCAAATAGGTAAGTTAATGTCGCTAAACCAATATGGGGATGAGAAGGAACGTCAAGGTTTTCATGGTCTTTCAATTTTGTCGGTCCCATATGATCGATAAAAACAAATGGTCCAACAGCTCTTTTCTCTCTAAAAGGAAGAAGCCTGCCGACAAGGAAGTTTCCAATATCGGCAGCTCGTTCTTCTATAATTAATTGAATATTTGACATACTTGTAAGTTTTCTCTAAAAATAAGCGTTATTCATCAATCTTCCAAGTATCCAAATTTTCCTTGATTAAAATCATTGAATGCTTCAATCAATTGCTCACGCGTATTCATAACAAATGGACCGTGCGCTGCTATTGGCTCATTGATAGGTTCACCACTTAAAATCAATACAACTGCATCTTCTGTTGCTTCTATTGTAAAAGAGTCTCCTTCGTTTTTGAACATTGCCATATGGTCTGTCGAAATTGCTGTTTCACCATTGATTTTAATAGAACCTTCTATAACCAATGCGAGTGTATTGAAATGAGATGGAAAAGTAAATGTTTCACTTGCACCACTTTTTAATTTCGCGTTAAGCATGTTTACCGGAGTGAATGTTGAAGCTGCTCCCACATTCTTCTTGAATTCTCCTGCAATCACCTCGATGAATCCACCATTGTTCGCTACTGGAATTTTAGGAATGTCTTTATTTTCAATAGCTTGATATTTTGGTGCACTCATTTTGTCTTTTGCTGGAAGGTTAACCCATAATTGCACCATTTGAAATATCCCTCCAGTTTTACTAAATTCTTCTTCGTGGAATTCTTTGTGCAAAACTCCTGATGCTGCTGTCATCCATTGAACGTCACCTTCACCGATTATTCCACCACCTCCTGCACTGTCATGATGCGCAACTCTACCTTTATAAGCGATTGTAACTGTTTCAAATCCTCTGTGTGGATGCACTCCAACACCTTTTGGTTTGATACTTGGCGCGAAATTAAATTTGGAATTGTAATCCAACATAATGAATGGTGTCATACGTTCCATGTCTAATCCAGGTACACTTGGAATGAAGTTGTGTACTCTAAATCCATCGCCTACAAAATGTGGCGCTCTTGGTGCAATAACTTGCTCTATATTTTTTGTTGTGCTCATAATCTTGTTTTTTAGTTTTTGATACTGCAAAGTTAAGTAGAGTTTAAACTTTAATTATTGATGTATGTTAAGTAGTGAAAATTGCACTCATGTCCTTGTATTTTAGCAAGTTTGTAGTAATATTCATTTGAATCCAACGTTTTATTAAAATCAATCGTTTTCTTATTATGACAATTGTAATTAAAAGCTTATTTTTGAACAACTAAAACAAAATTTATGAAAAAAGGTTTACTATTTTTATCTGCTTTATTGACTGCTCAAGCTTCTTTTAGCCAATTGACGCAATCTAACGAGCTTGCTATTGGAACACATAACATGTACGTTGTTGATACTACAAGTGCAACTTTACCATCTCTTGCTACTTTAGCTTCGATTGCTGGAGCGAATGTAACATGGGATTATTCCAATGGAGCAATGGATGTTAATGAAACTCAAGGATTGGTTGTAGCTGCAGTTTCTGGAAATACAACATATCCAAATGCAACGAAATCATTTTCGCAAGGAACAATTGATCAGTACTACCATTCAACGGCTTCAGCGCGTATTTTAGATGGTTATAAATATGATGCTGGTGAAGGATTGGGGATTATAGACGTGGTAATTACTGGTGGATTGTCTTACATTACCTATCCGTTTAATTACGGCTCAACAGTAGCTACAAATTTTAGTGGATCTGCTGCCACTGGAATGGGAAATATTCCATTTACAGGTAAGATTTTCTCTAAAATTGATGGAACAGGTACGCTTAAGTTGATGGATCAAGATATTAATGATGTTTTTAGATTAAGTATTATTGATACTGTTTCTGCAACATTTATGGCATTTAATATCAACTTAATTAGAACGCAATACGAATATTACGAAACTGCTAATCCTTCAGTTCCTTTATTCATCGATGCTACAATTGAGGTAGTTGGTGTTAATAAGGAGCGTCAAGTATTATCTAAAAACTTAGCACAAGTAGGATTGAATACAGTAGCTATCGATAATTTTGTTGTATATCCTAATCCAGCGGTTGATGCATTTACAGTAAATGGGAATTTTTCTAAGGGACATGTTGAAGTAACAGACATGGCTGGAAGAACAGTTTTTGCTGGTGAGATCAATGCTGGTTCAACAGTGAAATTGAACGATGCAAAAAGCGGAATTTACATGGTTAAAGTTAATGCTGAAGGTAAAACTGCAATGCAAAAGTTAACGATCAAGTAATTAAGTAATACATTCATTATTGAGGGCAGTCGAAAGATTGCCCTTTTTTATTTTAGGAAACGTTCCATTTGCCTCGCGGAAGGAATTACGCAAAAAGAAGATGCCAATTTCATCCTTCTCTTAGCTATGAAATTGTACAAGTTATCCGTCCATTTTTTTGGCATGTATTGAAAGATTCGAAGTGGTTGCCAATACCATTTCAAAAAAGGAAGAATAGCAAATACTGCCGATGATTTTGATAGTATTATTGCCTGCCTTTTAAAATAGATAGTTGATAAATCTTGTGTGTTAATCTCAGCGCATTCAAGTTCCTTTTGTGCTAATGGTGATTGAAGCGCACAGAAGTGTATTTCTTCATTTCGTTCTTGTGCTAAAATGAATTGAATAGAGCGATTGCAAAATCCGCAATTACCATCATAGAATAAAATGGGATGCATTTGAATTTTATCAGCCATAGCTGCGATTCTTTGAATGAGATTTATTAACAAATATAGGCATTACAGATGTTAAAATATAATTAATATCTTACGATAGATTTATGATTGATGAATGAGTATTGTCAAATCTATTTGTTACATTTGCCCTCTTAATTTAGAATTTATGGGAAAGCTAAAAAAACAGGATGCATTGGATTATCACTCGTCGGGAAGACCTGGTAAAATAGAAGTAATCCCCACTAAACCTTACACTTCTCAAAGAGATTTGTCTTTGGCATATTCTCCAGGAGTTGCAGAGCCGTGTTTAAAAATTGCAGAAAATGTAGAAGATACATATAAATATACTTCCAAAGGAAATTTAGTAGCAGTAATTTCAAATGGTACAGCTGTTTTAGGATTAGGAGATATCGGTCCAGAAGCATCTAAGCCAGTTATGGAAGGAAAAGGATTGCTTTTCAAAATATTTGCTGACATTGATGTTTTTGATATTGAGGTAGATGCAAATGATCCTGAATTATTTATTCAAACTGTAAAAGCTATTGCACCTACTTTTGGTGGAATTAACTTAGAAGATATCAAAGCGCCAGAAGCGTTTGAAATTGAAAGAAGATTAAAAGAGGAATTGAATATTCCTGTAATGCACGATGATCAACATGGTACAGCAATTATTTCTGCTGCTGCTTTGTTAAATGCATTGGAACTTGCTAAAAAAAGCATCGATAAAGTTAAAATCGTGGTTTCTGGAGCAGGAGCTTCGGCTTTGTCATGTGCAAAATTATACATCGCGCTAGGAGCGAAAACAGAAAACATTTTCATGTACGACTCAAAAGGTTTGATCCATGCGGGGCGTACAGATTTAGATCAATATAAAACTTCATTTGCAGTGCATAAGAAAGATGTATCTTTTGCTGATGCATTTAACAAGGCAGATGTATTTTTAGGATTATCTCGTGCAGGGTTGGTTAACAAAGACATGATTAAAGCGATGGCGAAAGATCCTATCGTTTTTGCTTTAGCGAATCCTGAGCCAGAAATTTCTTACAAAGATGCTACGAGCACACGTAAGGATATCATCATGGCAACTGGTAGATCAGATCATCCTAACCAAGTGAACAATGTATTAGGATTTCCTTTCATTTTCCGTGGAGCGTTGGATGTTCGTGCAACAACAATCAATGAAGCAATGAAATTGGCTGCTGTACATGCAATTGCGTCACTTGCAAAGGAAACAATCCCTGAGGAAGTTGTTGAAGCCTACAATGAAAAATCAATTTCGTTCGGTAGAGAATCAATCATTCCAAAGCCTTTAGATCCACGTTTGATTTATTACGTTGCGCCTGCTGTTGCTAAAGCAGCAATGGAATCTGGTGTAGCTAAAAATCCAATTCAAGATTGGGATGCGTATGAAATGGAATTGAAAAACCGCTTAGGTTTGGATAATAAATTGATTAGAAATTTAACTGCTAAAGCGCAACAGAGTCCAAAACGCGTTGTTTTTGCTGAAGCGGATAATATTAAAATACTAAAAGCTGCACAAACTTCAAGTGAAGAAGGAATTGCATATCCAATTTTATTGGGTAACAGACAGGTAATTCTTGGTTTGATGGAGGAGTATAGCTTAGACTTTAGCGAAGTAACGATCATTGATCCAAAGGATGATGAAGAAAAAGCTCGTAGAACTTCTTACGGTAAAAGCTTCTTTGAAAAACGTAAACGCAAAGGTGTAACTGAGTTTGAAGCTATACAATTGATGCGTGAGCGTAACCATTTTGGTGCGATGATGGTTGATTGTGGTGATGCTGATGCTATGATTTCAGGTTTAACTCGTAATTATAGATCATCTGTTAAACCAGTTATTCAAACGATTGGATTGGAAAAAGATGTAAATATCGTTGCAGGTATGTATATCTTGAACACGAAAAGAGGACCAATCTTCTTGGCTGATACAACGATGAATTTAAACCCGACAGCAGAAGAAATCGCTGAAATTACAGCAAATGTTGCTAAAACAATGCGTAAGTTTAAAATTACACCACGTATTGCATTGCTTTCTTATTCTAACTTTGGTTCTTCACCAGGAGCTGATCCAGAAAAAATGGCAAAAGCAACAGAAATATTACATGCGAATTATCCATCGTTGATCGTAGACGGTGAAATCCAAGCAAATTTTGCATTAAATAGCGAATTAATGAATGAGAAGTTTAATTTCTCTACACTTGCTAATAAAGATGTAAATGCGTTGATTTTCCCTAATTTATCAGCTGGAAATATTGCTTACAAATTATTGCAAGAAGTAACAGGTGATGATGCAATTGGACCGATTTTAATTGGTTTGAAAAAATCAGTGCATGTGCTTCAAATGGGAGCAACAGTTCGCGAAATAATTAATATGGTGAAAGTTGCTGTTGTTGATGCAGCTAATAAATAAAAGATGATTCATCACCTTACTGGAAAACTAATTGAAAAAAATCCAACCAACGTCGTTGTTGAATGCAATGGCGTTGGTTATTTTGTAAATATTTCACTCAATACTTTTTCTGGATTGGGTAGTGGCGAGGCTATTAAAATCTTTACAAAGTTCATCGTTCGAGAAGATGCACAATTATTATATGGTTTTGCAACGACAGAAGAACGTACAATGTTTGAGCAACTTATCTCTGTTTCAGGGATAGGACCAAACACTGCAATGATTATGCTTTCTTCATTAGTTACGGAAGAAATCGCTCATGCCATTCAATCCGAAGATGTGAAAACTATTCAAAGTATCAAAGGAATTGGTGCCAAGACTGCGCAACGTGTAATAATAGATTTGAAGGACAAAATGTTAAAATTGAATTTTTCTTCAGAAAATATATTTGTGCAGAGCAATACAAATCGTTTTGATGCGTTAACAGCATTGGTTTCTCTCGGATTTGACAAAAAAGCTGCAGAAAAAGCCATTGATAAAGTCGCTCAAGGTGACGATACGGTTGAGAAAATTATTAAAGACGCATTGAAAATATTATAAGTGTTGAAAACAGAAACACATAATCTACTTCTTAGAAAACTGATGAACTTCACTGTGATGATGTTCATTTTGTGCTATTCTGTAAATTTATTTGGTCAGATAGATACATTAAGATACCCTATTCCCCAAACTTACGACCCAACGCAAACGCAACCTTATAGTTTTGACTTGGGAGATCCTGGTTCATTGCAACAAACGATTGTGTATGATCCCATAACTGGAACATACGTATTCAAAGAAACAATAGGAGCAAGTGGATTGAATTACCGCCAACCTTCTGTTTTAACACTTGAAGAATACCTAGAATACGAGCGACAAAAATCAATTAGAGATAATTGGAAAGATAAAATTGATCAACAGACTGCTGATAGTCAGCCTTTCGCTTTGCCTATCAAGATCAATAGTAAATTATTTAAAAGCTTCTTTGGTTCAGACCAAATTACTATTAAGCCGCAAGGAACAGTTGAAATTGGTTTAGGTATCAATTCTTCTAGATACGATAACCCACTTTTGCCTGTTAAACAAAGGAGAATCACCCGATTTGACTTTAATCAAAATATGAACTTTAGTGTTGTTGGACAAATCGGAACCCGTTTGAAATTGGGGATGAGTTACAATACACAAGCAAACTTTGAATTTGATAACGTTACTAAACTTGAATACAATGGTGATGAAGATCAAATTGTACAAAGTATCGCATTAGGTAACGTGTCATTTAATTTACCTACGACGTTAATTCCAAGTTCTAAAACATTATTTGGTGCGAGTACCAAGTTGAAATTTGGTCGTACAACGGTTGATTTCATTGCAGCGACTTCAAAAGGACAACGAAAGGAAATCAAAGTTCAGGGTGGAGCGCAGAAACAACAATTCGAATTGTCTGCTGATAATTATGAGGCAAATCGTCACTATTTCTTGAATTTCTACCATAGAGACAACTATGATGTGGCAATGAAAACGCTACCTATCGTTACCTCAGGTGTTAATATTTCAAGAATTGAAGTCTACATTACGAATAGAACAAATACTACTGAAAATACTAGAAATATCATTGCTTTCACAGATTTGGGTGAAGGTATACCTGCTAATGCGGAAGGAACGCCAGGTAATTTCACGAACCAAGATCTACCGGATAACAATGCCAATGGTTTATACCAATGGGCTTCTACACAGCCAGGTATTAGAGATTTCTCAAGTGCTATTCCAATCTTAAGTTCTCAAGTAATTGCTCCAGGTCCTTTTACACAAGCGATTCATTACGAAAAGGTTGAAAGTGCTAAGAAATTGACAGATGCAGAATATACCTACAACGCACAATTAGGTTTTATCTCCTTAAATATTCCTCTTAATAATGATGAGGTGCTTGCTGTGGCCTATGAGTATACATTTAGAGGTCAAACTTACAAAATTGGTGAATTATCAACTGATGGGGTAGAAGGTACAAATGCTGTTATCTTAAAACTCCTTAAACCTACCATGACAAATCCTAATACAAAATTATGGGATTTGATGATGAAAAACGTTTATTCGATTGGGGCTTACCAAGTGGATCAAGTTGGTTTTAGATTAGATGTATTGTACAACAATCCAGAAAATTCACTTTATATCCCTTTCTTCCCACAAGATGGTTTGGATGACAAGCAGATTGTTACGATGTTGGAAATGGATAAACTTAATCAGATGGGGCAACCATTCTCTGACGGAGTTTTTGATTATGTTCCAATGACACAAAATGGAAATCGTTTTGAAAATGGAGGTACAATCAATCCACGAAATGGTCGTGTGTATTTTAGTACGGTAGAACCTTTCGGAAAGGTATTAGCCCAAAAGTTAGCTGAAAATAATATCCCTCAAACGACAATTGACCGACTTGCATTTACAGAACTTTACGATTCTACCAAAACTGCAGCACAACAAATTCCATCTAAAAATAGATTCTTATTCAAAGGTGAATACCAATCTTCTGTTACTGGAGATATTCCTTTAAATGCCTTGAATGTACCTGAGGGAGCTGTGTCTGTTACGGCTGGTGGTGTGAAATTAAATGAAGGTTCAGATTATACAGTCGATTACAACTTAGGTCGTGTTCGTATTCTAAATGAAGGATTGCTGGCTTCAAACCAAGAAATTAAAGTGAATGTTGAAAGTCACTCTGCATTCGGATTTCAATCAAAGACATTATTTGGAGCACGTGTAGCACACCGTTTTAGTCGCGATTTGAATGTTGGTGCAACGTGGATGCGAATGATGGAACGACCAGTTACACAAAAAATTGATATTGGAAGTGAGCCCTATAAAAACAATATTGTTGGATTTGATGTTCAATACCGAACAGATTTACCTTTCTTAACTAAGTTGATTGACAAATTACCTGTTATCTCTACCAAAGAAAAATCTACACTTAGTTTCTCTGGTGAATTTGCACATTTAATTCCTGGTCAACCTAAAGCTATTAGTAGTGCTGGTATTTCATATGTTGATGATTTCGAAGGTGCTCAGTCAACGATCGATTTAACAAGTTTAAATGCATGGTATTTAGCTTCTGTGCCTTCGGGGCAACCAGCATTATTTCCTGAATCAACAAGTTTGGGCCTAAGTAAAGGGTTTAATCGTTCGAAAATGTCTTGGTACCGTATTGACTATTTGTTTTATCGACAAGATGCGAATACGCCAACTCACATAGTAAATGATCCGATGGTTAACTCTGATTCACGTACAAGAAACGTAAATTACAAGGATGTTTTCCCATTACAAGAAAACCAGTACGGAACAATTCCCAACTTACAGATTTTGGAAATGGCCTATTATCCAAAAGAGCGTGGGATGTATAACTTCGATACCACAAATTTTGTTGATGCAGATGGTTTGTTTACCAATCCTCGAGATCGTTGGGGTGGTGTGATGCGTGCCATGAACACAACAGATTTTGAGTTGGCAAATATCGAATACATCCAATTTTGGGTTCTTGATCCATTCAATGAAGATGCTGAGAATGCAAATCCAAACTCAACTATGTCTGGTGGTGATTTGTATTTCAACCTAGGTAACGTTTCAGAAGATATCTTGCCAGATTCACGTAAATCATATGAGAATGGTTTGTCTCCAACCGGAAGTCCAGGTATTAATGACATGGACACCACAATGTGGGCACAAATTCCGAACGGACAAGTTACAGTAAATGCGTTTGATAATAATCCTCAATCTCGAGTGAACCAGGATGTTGGTATTGATGGTTTCAATAATGCTGCTGAGCGTATTAAATTTAGTGATTACATCAATTGGGTAAATACAAATGGAACCCTTTCTGCCGCGGCTAAAGCTCGTATGATTGCCGATCCTTCTTCAGATGATTATAACTATTATTTGGATGATAATTATGATACACAGTCACTTGGGATTTTAGAGCGATACAAGAAGTATAACGGGATGGAAGGGAACTCTCCAACTCCAGAAATGTACGATACGATGAATGCTAAAGGGTATTCTACTGTTGGACCGCGTTTGGATCCAGACAGAGAGGATATCAACCAAGATAATAATTTGCAAGAAACCGAGAATTATTTCCAGTATAAAGTAAGTTTGCGTCCAAATGATATGAATGTTGGTTCCAATTATATTACCAATAAGCAAACGTTCCAGAAAGGAAATGGAGTAAAAGAATATTGGTACCAATTCAAGATTCCAATTAGAGATTTTACAGATAAAATTAATTCAATTAATGATTTCAGATCGATTCGTTTCATGCGTATGTTCTTGAAAGATTTTGATGAGGAAGTTTTATTACGTTTTGCGAAATTAGAGTTGGTGAGAGGTGAATGGAGAAAGTATTTGCAAGATATGAGTCAACCAGGAGCTGGAATTGTTGTTGACCCGAATTCAACCAGTTTTGATATCGGTGCTGTTAATATTCAAGAAAACTCAGATCGTTCTCCAATTAAATACGTGATTCCTCCAGGGATTCAACGAGAAATCGACCCATCTCAACAAATGCAACGTCAGATGAATGAGCAATCATTAACATTGGAAGTTTGTAATTTGAAAGACGGAGATGCGCGTGCTGCATATAAAAATGTTTCGTTCGACGTTCGTGGTTACAAGAAACTAAAAATGTTCGTTCACGCTGAAGCTAAGGGGCCTGAATATCCGTTAGATAATGAAGACTTATCTGTGTTTGTACGTTTAGGAACAGATTTTACGGACAACTATTACGAGTATGAATTACCATTGACTGTAACAGCTCCAAATTCAACCTTGGATACTGATATTTGGCCTGAATTAAATAACATCGAAATCGTTTTTGAAGATTTTACACGATTAAAACAAAAGCGAAATAATTTAATAGAGTCGGGTAGTAACTCTGTTTCCTATAATCTGGAATATGCAGAACCTGATCCAAATTACAGTAATAAGCGTATTAAGATAAAAGGTAATCCCAATCTTCAAGGTTTAAAAACAATTATGATTGGGGTGAGAAATCCGCGTAATGATGCTAAAAACCCTTGGCAAGATGATGGAATGGCGCATTGTGGAATTGTTTGGGTGAATGAGTTGCGCTTGTCAGATTTCGTTTCTGAAGGCGGATCAGCAGCTATTGCACAAATGCAAATACAAGGTGCAGATTTCTTTAATTTCTCTGCATCTGCAAGTTACTCTGGTTACAATTGGGGAGCTGTGGATTCACGTGTACAAGAACGTCAACGTGACCAAAGAATTAATGCTAACTTCAATTCAAATTGGCAATTGGGTCAGTTTTTTGGAAAGAAATTTGGACTATCGTTACCTTTCTTTATTGGTTACTCTTTTGGTATTATTAATCCTGAATTTGACCCTTATAATCCTGATATTAAATTATCAGATTATGATAGTGGAGAAAGAAGAAGAAGAGCAAAAGAAGGTCAAGATTTTACTGAGCGACTTTCATACAATTTTACGAATATTAGAAAACAGCTAAAACCTGGAGCTAAACCAGCATTTTGGAGAATTGCCAATTGGTCGGCTTCATATGCATATTCTGAAGATTTGAAACGTAACTTCAACATTAAGTACGACCGAACAAGATTGTGGACTGGTAACTTGAATTACAATTATTCGTTCCAAGCTAAACCATGGGAACCATTTAAAAATGTGTTTAAGAAGGAGAAATTGAAAAAATCACCTTGGTTAGCAATTGTACGAGATTTTAATCTAAACTATGTTCCTAAAAATGTTGGTTTCTCTAATGACTTATTGAGAAGCTATAATGAACGTCAAGTTAAAAACAACATCGTTCCTGATTACGAATTTCAACCTGTGTATATTAAACGTTTTACTTGGAATCGTTCTTACAACCTAGGATACGATATCACTAAGAATTTGAAGTTGACATTTACTGCCAACAATAGAGCGATTTTTGAGGAAGCGGACGGTCAAGTAGATAGAAAGCAAAATCCTGATTTGTACCGCGAATTCAAAGATTCGATTCGTACGCAAATGGCAACTTTTGGTCGAACGCAAGATTATATGCATAACTATACAGTAAATTATGCTTTACCATTGAACAAAATTCCTGCATTAGATTGGACAACAGCCACTGTTACTTATGGCGGTACATACAACTGGCAGCGTGCACCATTGGCTCAAAAGGAATTTGGAAATACAATTCAAAATACGCGAACAATTAATGGTCAAACACAGTTGAACTTTACCACATTGTACAATAAAGTTCCATTCTTCAAGAAAGTCTTGAATGATGGGAAAACAACTCGTCAAGTTTCATCAATGCGTGGACAAGCAACGACTGATGGAGGTAAAAATGCTGCTAAACCTGCTGCAGATAAAGGTCCATCAATTGAAGAAAAGTATCCTAAACCTATTCCACCGAAGCCTGAAGAGGAAATGACGGAGGATGAAAAGAAGAAATGGGATAAAATTATCAAACGCTGGGAAAAGAAAGTTGAACGAGCTAAAAAACGTGCTGAACGACGTAAAAATAAAGTACATCCTGCTGTTGGTTTTGCTGCTAGATTATTAATGACGGTAAGAAATGTTGGAGCAACGTACACTCAAAATGATGGTACTTTATTGCCAGGATATGCCCAGGAAACAAGGATTTTAGGTTTTGATTCTGGATTTGATGCACCAATGGCTGGTTTTATCTTTGGTAAACAACGTTATAGTGTAACTGGAAAAGATACAGGTTTTGACTTTGCTCGTACGGCTTCTGAAAATGGATGGTTGGTTCAAAATGAAAATATCAATCGCCAGTACACCAATACACATACTCAAAATATTAATTTGAGAGCTGGTCTAGAACCTTTAAAAGATTTAACCATTGAGTTAAATGCAAACAGAACGTATGGTAACAATTCAACTGAATTCTTTAGATGGAATTCAATGACAAGTACCTATGAAGGTCAAAGTAGAATTGATATTTCTCAAATTACTTACACGAATATTTCGATAGGTTCAGCATTTAAATCTTTAGGCGATAATTACAGTTCCGAAACGTTCCAAAAATTATTAGACAATCGTGCAGAAGTTTCTCAATTGGTAGGAAGTTCAAATAGTAATTCTCAACAACTAGGTTCTGGTTTCTATTCTGGATACAATGGTAGTCACCAAGAGGTATTAATTGGAGCGTTTTTAACTTCATACACAAATAGAAAAGTTAATAGTAAAAATATCAATCCTGTTAAAAACATGCCTCTGCCAAACTGGGCTATAAATTACAATGGATT
>Ga0233377_1000407_pt1 | contig 20438 bp, 15 predicted proteins | sample ElkDunMinimDraft_6_FD_191540 | JGI IMG/M metagenome (GOLD analysis project Ga0233377, IMG submission 191540) | Fecal eukaryotic communites from dung pellets of Tule Elk in California, USA - Elk Dung E36 | ecosystem: Host-associated > Mammals > Digestive system > Large intestine > Fecal | place...
GGGCGTGACCGAGTGCAGGGGCGTGCTCTCGCTGACAGCCGCATTGGCCACAACGATATCGAGGATGCCCCGTTCCGCCGCGATTTGCGCGAACATGCGGTCGAGGTCATCGAGATCTGCGATGTCGCCCTGGATGGCTGAAATGTTCCTGCCGATCGCTGCGACGGCCTGATCGAGTTGGGCTTGCCGCCGGCCGGTAATGAAAACGTAGGCGCCTTCATCGACCAGGCGCCTCGCCGCCGCCAGGCCGATGCCGCTGCTGCCGCCGGTAACGATCGCTATTTTTCCTTCGAGCTTTTTCATTTGCTTCTCCCATGCCGCGTGGTGGCCACAATGTGACGCGGGTGAACTCGCGGAATCCGCTCAGGCAAGATCCGATGAGGGTCCTCCGGCGGATTCATTCGCCGTTGCTGCCCGCCGCCTTCAGGAAACGAAGGAGGATTTCCTTGTTCTGCTCGGACATGCCTCTTCCATTTTGATCCCCAGGGCCGCGAACGCTGGATGTCCTTGCATCCTTTCTGGCTAACGAACGCGTGCCGAAAATCACTTAAATCACATGCCACATTAATTGACAATATTATCAGTATAATTGCATAATTTAGTCAGGTTGAAGGCATTAGGCTGAGTCGGATGCGGGCGATCGGGGACTCCGTGGAAGTTCCCCGTGTTCTCGCGTGCCTCCGGACGACACTTGATGGACTGAGAAGGGCTGAGGCGTGGAAAAGACAGCGGAAGTTCAACTCGCAAGCGCAATGGTTCTGCCGGTGCTGCCGGTGGAATCCCCTGCGTTCGCCGCGGATCCCTATCCCGGTCTCGAGGCCGCGCGACGCGAGCATCCCTGGCTGGCCCGCATATCGAGCGGCTATCTCGTGCACAGCTACAAGTCGGTGGCGGAATTGCATGCCGACAACGAGAATCTCCTGCCCGGCTACGGCCCCGTTCCGGACTTTTTCAATCTGCATGATACGATGTACGGCCGCTTCTGGCGGGAGATGTTACCCGGCATGACAGGGGAGACGCACAAGCGGCTGCGCGATAGCGTCGCGCATGCATTTACACCGCGCCACGCCAACCAGGTGCGTCCGCTGATGCGGAAGGTGATCACGGAGCTGCTGGACGAATGGGCACCGAAGGGTGCGTTCGATTTCGTTGAATTCGCCTCCTTCTTCCCGATTTCGGTGATGTGCGGACTGCTGGGGGTGTCGACCGAGCCCATTCCGCGCATCCGCTGGGCGCTGGAGACTCACATCCTTTCGCTGTCGCTCGATCCGGCATTGAAGCCGATGCTGCTTGAAGCGTGGGATGTGATGTGGACCTTCGCCGACGAGACAGTGAAGGAGCGTGAGGACGGCGCCCGTTTCGACGAAGAGTTGCTGCTGGATCAGCTCATCAGTGCGAAGGACGGTGGTGGCCTGGACGACGTCGAGCTGCGTTTCATGCTGCTCGTGCTGATCCTTGCGGGCTTCGATACGTCGCGCAACATGCTGGGTCTGATCATGAGGAGCCTGGTCGAGCGGCCCGAAATGTACCGGCGCTGCGCCGAGGATAAGGCGTACTGCGGTAAGGTCGTGGATGAGGCGCTTCGCTATTATGGGATAGCGACGCCCTACCGCGTGGTGGATCGTGACTTCATCTACGACGGTGTGCAGTTTCGCAAAGGAGAGGTGATCGTCTGTGCGACTAATCTCTCTGGCCGCGACCCCGCGGTATTCCCGGATCCCGCAGCTTTCGATCCGGAGCGGGCCAATGCGTCGCGCCATCTTGCGTTCGGCCGCGGCCTGCATTTCTGCCTGGGCCTGTTTCTCGCCAAGGCACAGCTGCAGGAAGGCTTGCATTTGATCGCGCAGCGTCTTCGCAATCCTCGGCGGACGGGTGACATCGCGTGGAAGCCGTTCATCGGCGCATGGGGCCTTACCACGCTTCCGATAGGCTTCGATCCCGGCTGAGCGAACCGCGATTTGCGGTCGCAATCGGCCCCTTAGCCTTCCTCCAGCCTGCCAAGGCCATAGTCGCCGGCAATGGTGGTGCGGCGCACAAGCCGCGGATATTTGGGATCGTTGCCGGCTGCCGAGTGAACGAAGCGCCAGTTGTCCCAGGCGACCATGTCCGTCGGCTGCCATTGGTGCCAGTAGACTTCCATCTTGTCGTACATCTCCTGGCACAGAGCCTCGAGCAGGGCATCGCCTTCGGCATCCTCGCGCTGATAGATCCCCGTGGCCTGCCAGGCCGAGACGTGCAGCACGCGTTCGCCGCTGTCGCGCTGCCAGATTGCGGGGTGGAGGGACCGGGGCTCGTTCTTCTTGGCTTCGAAGAGCGCCTTGACGTGCGGCGACATGCTTACCCAGCGATAGCCAGCGGGAACGCCGAACCGCTGGTTCTCGAAAGTCGCGCGCGTATGGTGGTAAAGGATGAACGCATTCTCGAACTGCGCGCGCAACTGAGGCGAGATCGCGTTGTAGAGCTGGATGCCGTCGGCAAAGCCGGTCAATCCGCCTTCCGTCGGAATTTCGAGAGCGCGCAACACCCCGCCGCGATTGAGTGTGGGCGAATAGCAGGCATCGAAGTGCCAGGGCACCCAGCCGACAATGGGTTTGCCGTCAGCTTCGACGATGTTTCCCTCGTAATTGAATTCGACGAGGCCCTGTGCCGCTTTCGGATCAACCTGGACCTTGCCGTGGAAGGCATAGTCCTGCGGCGGACCGAAAATGCTGCTCACCGCCATCTGCAACTCGTCCGTACGGTCCATTTCGGTAAAAAGGATCATCCCGTGCCGGTCGAAAGCTTCCGATATCGCCTGACGAACGCTTGCGTCGGTAACGTTATCCGCATTGAGGCCGTGGACCTGGCACCCGAAGGACAGGCTGCCATCCAGGGGTTCGATCTTAATGGCACTCATTTTCCGCTCTCCGCTTCCATGGCAGGCTCAGGTATCGCTTGGGCTCCGGGCTTTGACGGCACGCACCATCGTTGCTTAACCTGACTCATAAATCAATTTATCTGTAAGTTTTGTAAAACGGTTACAGCAGCCGCTTCATCCCGTTCACTCATCCTTCCGGCCGTTCGCCAGCGGTCGTCCGCTCTGTCTGGGCAATCACGGGCGCCAGTCGCCGAAATTGTATTTGAGCCTGGCTCCGATCATGCGGGGCTCATTGAGATAGGCCGTCTCGAATCCGGCTCCGGCATAAATGCCCGGAATTCTGGTAAAGAACTTCTCCTTGGTCAGGTTGGTCACGAATAGCGAGAAGTCTACCGGCGAGCCGGCGACCGAAAGCCAGTTCATATTCAGGTTCAGCAGATCGTATCCCGGCAAGCGGCCGATATCGACGCCGTTGGTAAGGGCCGGGAATTTATAGCTGTAGTTCGAAACCTGGCTATCGGAATGCGTCAAGGTGGCGCCAACAGAAAGCCGCCCGAGCGCTTCGTCGAGCGGTAGCGTGTACGAAGCGGTTATGGTGAACTTGTTTTTCGGCGAGAGGACGAGCGGGTCTCCCGCCTCCACTGGCGGAGAAGGTTGAAACGGATCGTCCACCGGCAGGGTTACGGTGGCGACCGAAAGAACCCTGGTGTTGAGATAGGCGTAACTTCCCTCGATGCGGAAACCCTGGAACGGGCTGATTGAGAGGTCCGCTTCCAGGCCATAGATACGCGAACTGCCCGCATTGACCGGGCCCACGGTGGGAGAGATGCGGATCGGGCTCGCAGGGTTCTGTTGGAAGCCGAAGCGCAATTGTTGGTTGCTGAAATCGTTATAGAATGCGGCCAGATTGAACGTGCCCTTGATCGCGCTGGCAAACGTCGTTTTCAGCCCCAGTTCGTACGTATCGACCTTTTCGGGTTCAAAGGTATTATACTGAACCGGTGCGTCGAACTTTATGCCGCCGGCCCGATAACCGCGTGAATACTTTCCGTATAGGAGCATGTCGCGCGACGGGGAATATTCCAGATCGATCATCCAGGTCGGCGCGCTGGACTTTTGTGAGAGGATCAAGCCGCAATCGGGCAGGGTTGTATTGAAGCGGCTGCAACGAGGGATGGGTGGCCCGACGGGTACGGGAAAGGTGGGCAGGGCATAGGATATCAGCTTGCTCTCGCTCGACTGCTTGTCCCAAGTATAGCGAATGCCGCCGGTGGCCTTCAGCGTTTCGGTGAAGGCGTATGTCGCTTGCGCATAGACCCCGCTGTTCCGGTACTTCGTGCGGGCGACGGTATAATTTATGGAGCCGACGTGAATTTCCGTTTGCAGCAATTGGCTCAGCCCGATGCCAAGCACATCGGTGCACTGGAAGGTACTGGAATCAATGCAGTTGAGCAGGTTGGGTGACTGAGAGCCGACGAATGACAGCGGGTCGCTGAGTTCGAGATAGCCGCCGATCTGCCAGGTAAGCCGGTTGTCGGGCGAATTGCCCTGAACTCTGAACTCCTCGGTAAAGGTCGACTGGTTGGCGGTATATCCGTTCGTGATCGGGCGAATGTTCGCAAACCCCACACGCACCCCCGGCGCGGCCAGAAAACTCGTTCCGAACAGGTTGGAGTCGAGATAGTCCTGAAATTCGGCATAGCTTATGATGTTTTTGACCGAAACATTGTCGCTGACCTGCCAGGTCGTCGTGTTGATGATCTGCCACTGGCGTATTTTCGACCGGCTAAGTGGGTTGTCGTTCTGGACGGTGTAGAATCCCTGGTCGGCTTGAGCGGCAATCTGTGCGCAGGCGAATGGACCGAGAAGATTTGCCCCGGAGGGATTGGGGTCGCAGGCGATGACTTTGCCCGAGCCGCCGTTGTTGTCGGAGGACAGGAACGAGGCGATCGTATAATTCTCGAGATCGGGAGTCAGATCGGCCACGATGCTGCCGCGGAAGGCCGTATAGTCTATGTCGTTGTAGGCGCTCGGCCCGATCCCGCTGATATTTTTCAGATAGCCGTCGCGGGTCATGTGGTCGACGCCCAGGCGGACGCGGAACGTATCGGCCAGCGGGATGTTGATGACGGCCTGTATGCGGCGCATGTCGTAGTTGCCGATCGATCCTTCGACGAAGCCTTCGAGCCTGTCCGTCGGCTTCTGTGGTACGAGAAGGATCGCGCCGCCGGTCGTATTGCGACCAAACAGGGTACCCTGCGGGCCTTTGAGGACCTGAACGTTCTGCAGGTCGAAGAAGGTGCCCGGCCCGGCGCCGTCCCCGCCCGATGCGCTGGACGAGCCGCCTCTGGGAGCGACGACATCGCCGAAGTACACGCCGACGGACGGAGCGGTGCCGATGTCCTGCGTAAATCCGCGCAGCGAGAAGGTGGTGTTGTCGCTGCCGAAGTTGGTGTCCACCGATAGCGAAGGGGTGAAGGTGGCAAGGTCGCCCGCATTGACGACGTTGCGATTGGACAGTTGCTCCTGGTTGAATACGGTAATGGAGATCGGGACATCCTGAAGGCGTTCCTGGATGCGTCTCGCCGTGACGACGATTGAATCCGCATCGTAATTGTCGGTCCTGTTCTGAGCCGCGGCGCAAGCGGGCGTCAAAGCAGATGCGGCGACACTGCCAAGAAGGATCAATCTGATATGTCTCATGGTGTCCTCTCCCTTGGTTTTCTTGTTCTTTGACCGGCCAATCGTCGATGAACTGCGGTGGGGCATTGTCGGAACCGGCCGATTGCGGGCCTGGAACATGCGTGCGTAGCCGCTTGACCGGGCTCAGGCATATCGCAGCAGGTCGACCGGATTTGCGTCGATGGCCTCTCTTTCCGCGGCCGGGTAGCTTGTTCGCCAAATTTATTTATTGATCGATCAGTAAATCTGTGTGGGAGGCGAGTCAATGGGCCTGTGAGTCAGGCCATTGGCCATTCCGGGCGGGCGTCGGCCCGGCGGGATGAAGCGGAGGATGTGGTGATAGGGCGTGTGCCGCCGCGGGGCGTAGTCTCTCTGAGGGATCGGACGCGCAGTGCGATATCCGCCTCCACCATCGGAGGATGTCAGATGTCCCTATTGCCCGGAGCGAACGATGTTAGCTGGGCGGGATGCCAACGCCGTTCAGGAGCATTCGAAAAAGCAATTCGGTGAATTCGCTCGAATCCGCCTCATAGTCGGCGTTTCTGAGGGTGCTGGATTGAACCGTAAAATAGAGCAGGATGCTGCCGATCAGGATGGAGGCGACTTTGTTGACATTGACCTCCTCGATCTGGCCGCGCGATTGCGCATCGAGCAGCGTCGTCACGACCTCGTCGAATAGAATTCCCGTATAGTTTTCCTGAATCCACGCGAACCTATCGGAATCCGCGCGGGCCTCGGCGATGATCATGACAAAATGGTCGGGCCAGCGCGCCGCGAAATGGGTGTGTGCCTGAAGCAGGGCTCGCAACCGATCGAGCGGGAGAAGCGATTTGGTCGCGTTGTGGATGGTGGAGGTCTCCCTTCGAAGTTCTCCCAACGAATATTCGACCGTATCGCGCCAGAGTTTGTCCTTCGAGCCAAAATAGTAATGGAGCAGGGCTGGCGCGACGCCTGCCAAATTTGCGATTTTCGGTATCGAGGCGCCGTCGAAGCCGTCGCGAGCGAAGGATGTCAGGGCAACGGAAAGGATGAATTCGCGAGTGCTCCTGCCGTCTTTCTTGTCACTGGAAGCGGGTCTTCTCGCGGGCTTTTTCAAATGTTTTTCCTGATAAATCAGATCAATGGCTCAAGGGTTGTGCGTGCGCGGGGCGTTGCTCCTGTTGCTCGCTCACGCTTATAGGCCATTCACGGCTGGCTACCAAATTGCGACGGTATGGCGAGCCGTCGAGGTGGCGCCCATCCGCAAGGAACGGACCGGCGCATCCGGGGGCCGGTCCGTTCCTTGCGATGCCGTCGCATCCCAGCCTAGAATTTGGCGCCCAGCGATACCCCGTAAGTGGCGGGGGAGTTCCATACGCTGCCGGTGCCGGTTGTCGTGAACAGAACCTGGGTTTGATAGCGTTTGTCGGTAACATTGTCGCCGAATACTGCCAGCGTGAAGCGGTCGCTCGGGTCGCTCCATTCCGCGCGTAGCGACAGGAGGGCGTAGCCGTTCTGTTTGAACTGCTGCTCGGGATCGAAATAGAACGATGAGGTATAGTAAAGGTTGCCGGACAGGGTAAGCCTGCCATCGGCCAAGGGCAGCCTGTAGCTGGCCCCCAGATTGCCGGTGAATTCCGGGGATCGTTGCATCTTGAAGCCTGATGCGTCGATCGAAGACTGAACGATCGCGCCCGGTCCGAAACCGCCCAATGCCTGCGGTACGCACCACAGCGCCGTGCCGGCGGGGGCGGCGGGGTCGCACCACGTATAGTATGGTGCGTTGGGAAACGACTTGTAGCGGGCATGGGTCCAGGCGCCGCCGGCATTGACGGAGAAAGCGTCCGATACGCGATAGCGAACCTGGCTTTCCAGCCCGTAGACCTCGGACGAGGCGGCGTTGCGGATCTGCGCCTGACCGCTCTGGTAGCTCGAGACCTGAAGATTCTTGTAGTCGTAATAGAAGCCCGCGAGTTCGAGCGAGAGCCTGCGGTCGTCATACTTGTAGCCGGCTTCGAAGGCCTGGATCTTTTCCGGCCGCACCGGCACCTGCGAGAGCCCGCCCACGTTCAGGATGCCGGCCTTGAAGCCGCGGGTATACGAAGCATAGAGGCTGGATTCCGCGCTTGGTTTGTAGCGGAGGACAACGCGTGGGGTGAAGGAGTTGTCCCTGAGATCGGGAACGGTGATCTTGGTCCCCGGTACGGCGGTTTGCCGCAGGCCATCGACATCGACATAGCCGCCCACCGGATCGACGAAGAAATAGGCGTCGGTCACCTCGTCGTGACTGAAGCGGCCGCCGACGGTCAGGAACAGGCTGTCGGTCACCTCGTAGGTCATGTCGACGAAGCCGGCGATGGACCTGGTCTTCGTGCTCGAGCCGGTGAAGTCGACATAGGGCGATCCGCCGAAGGAGCCGTTCACGTCCCAGGTGTCCTCGTACTGGAAGTAGTTGACGCCGGCGGTCCACTGCAGCCGCGATCCGGGTTTCGAACTCAGCAGGAATTCCTGCGACAGGGTCTTGTCGGTGACGCCCACGAACAGACCGAAAAAGGGCAGGGTCGTCGCGTCGAGATCGGCGAAATAGGGCGTGCGATCGTGCCGGTACTGCGAATAGGACGTGAGATCGGCAAAACCGAGATCGGCCTTGATCGTCGCCTGGATGATATCGATGTTCGTGCGGAACTGGGTTCGGGAGTCCAGCAGAACCTGCCCGGGCTTGGTCACGAAGGTCGTTGGCGGCGCGAAGAAATAGGACAGCGGCAGCCCTTGCGAACTGTTTTGGCCGTAGATGGCGCGGCCCGCGGGGGATACCTGCTCCAGAAAGCCCGCATCGCCCGATCGATCGACATAGGTGTTCACCAGCTGCGTGGTTGGATCATCGCTCTGGCTATGGGTATAGCGAAGCAGCACGGTGACGTCTTCGGACAGCCACGCCTTCAGCCCGGCGCGCACCGACCAGTTCTCGAACCGGCCGATATCGTCGTCACCGGTGGCGGCGCTGGAGAAGTATCCGTCGCCGCGTCGATAGAGACCTTCGACGTCGAGGGCGACGTTCTCGCCCAGGCCGGTCGTCGCGTAACCCTGAACCGTCAGCGCGTTGAAGCGCGCATAGCTCGCCTTGAACTCGGCGGCGGTTTCGGTGTTCGGGTCCGCCGAAGTGACCAGGATGGCCCCGCCCGTCGTATTGCGACCGAACAGCGTGCCCTGCGGTCCCTTGAGCACCTGGATGTTCTGAACCTTCATCAGTTGCAGGTCGGCCGCATAGGTGTTGGGCAGGAAGAAGCCATCCACGTAGATGGCGACGTTCGGCCCCGCGCCCGATGTGTTGATCGCGGTGCCGACACCGCGGATCGTGGGCTGCATGCCCGGGCCCTGGGTGTCGAAACGCAGCCCCGGCGTAAGTTTCGCGGTGTCGGATAGCTGGTTGACGTTGGCCGTGGCGAGCTGTTCGGCGCTCAGTGTCGAAACGGTGATCGGCACATCGACCGATCGTTCCTCGCGGCGCTGCGCAGTCACGACGATTTCCGACCCGCTCGTCGCGCTCCCCGATCCGCCGCCGTTGTCCTGAGCCGCAGCTGCGGAAGCGTATCCGGCGCAGCCACCCATGATGCCTATGGCCGCAGTCATCATCCCCATCGAACCGATTTTCATTTTACCCCTCCGTTTATGCGCAAGATATTTGTGAGAAGCGTCATTCGTCTTGTCTGTGCGCCGCGCGATATGTCTCGATCTTTTCAAGTGTATTGTGGTCGAGCATGGCTTGACTGACGCGTGCGGCGTTGGCCGTCTTCACTTCTTCGGGCTGGTGCGCGGATTCCGTGGCGAGCCAGACGAAGTGCCCGTAGACGAGGAACATCGCATAGAGTTCCATCGCCTCGTCGAAATCCGGGATCGCGACGGCGTGGCGGGCCGCTTCGCTCAGGTAGTGCTGGACGAGAGGGCCTTCCCAGCGCCGGCGGTCGGCCGGATCGACCGAGGCCGAGATGAAATAGGCGACTTCGAGCATGGCGGGGCCACGGCACGCGAGCGTGTCGAGGAAGCCCGGAGCCCCCGTGCCGTCGGTGTAGAGATTGCCGAGGTGGACGTCGCCGTGCAGCACGCAAGGCGTGGCGTCGGCTCCGAACGCGGCAAGGCTATGCCAGGCGCTCCGCATCCGCTCGCGGTCGTGATAGCGCACCGAACTGGCGACGCCGCGCGGGGTGGCGATCAGGCGATCCCAGTGCCCGGCCACCGTGTAGTGTTCGATCCACGGCGTGGTCGAGACGAAGAAGTCGACAAGCCCGCCCCAGCGTCCGACGGCGGCAAGGTCTGGGCTGGCCCAGGTCCTGGCGTGAAAGCGGGCCAGGGCCGAGAGGAACCGTGCCATCGCTTCGTATGTCTGCGGGCGTGTGGCGTGCAGGAAGTGCACCCCGCGCGGGCCAAGGTCTTCCATGATGACGATGCCTTGCCGGCGCTCGGCATCGAAGTCGGCGAAATGGCATTTGGGCGAAGGCAGCGGGACGATCGGATAGACGTCGCGGTAGCCCTGTACCTCGCGCCGATGCATGAAATCGAGATCGCGGCCTTGCGGCTGGAAGCCGCCCTTGACGATGATCAGTTCCGGAATGCCGGCCTGCTTCGCGGCGGCGTCCCGTTGCAGGCGCAGCCGCACCTTGCTCGTCGTGGTGTGCGTCACATCCACGATCTCTGCAGCGAGAACGGTGCCGTTAGCGCGCTGGCGTAGGGCTTCCGTCAGCCAGTCGGCGGTGATTTCCTCGACTGCGACGGGCAGGGGAAAATAGCCGAGGCGGCACATTGCGTTAGCGGCTTGTCCAGGCGCCGTCGATTGCCAGCGCCTGGCCGACGACGTAGCTCGAACCGCGGCCCGAGAGCCAGACGACCGCGTCCGCGATCTCCTCCGGCGTTCCCATGCGTCCGATCGGGGTATATTCGATAGTGGCCTCAAGCTCCGAGGGGGTGCTGCCCAGCCGCGTCATCGGCGTGTCGATGATGCCCGGACAGACGGCGTTGATGCGGACGCCCTGTCTCGCGAACTCGAGCGCGGCGGACTTGGTGAGGCCGATCACGCCATGCTTTGCGGCGACATAGGCCGGCAGTTCGGGCGCGCCGACCAGACCGGCGATCGAAGCGCAGTTGACGATGGCCCCCCCGCCGCTGGCGACAATGGCCTGCACCTCGTGGCGCATGCATTGCCATACGCCGGTCAGGTTGACGGCGATCACGCGATGCCAGTTTTCGACCATCGCGGCATCGGTCATCGCTCCTTTGGCGCCATCGATGCCGGCCGCGTTGAAAGCCGCATCCAGGCGCCCGTAGGCCGCCATCGTCCTATCGATCGCCGCGCGGACTTCGTCGTCGTTCGTGACATCGCATGCGATGAACAGGCATTCTCCGGTTTCTCCGAGTTTCGCCGCAACGGCGCGTCCGGCATCCGCATTCCGGTCGAGAAGCGCGACGGTATAGCCATCGGCGATGAAGGCGGCCGCGGTCGCCTTTCCGATCCCCGAACCTGCACCGGTTACAAGCGCAACCTTTCTGTCGCTGCGGTCGGTCGTCATCCATCCTCCCAGGGCGTTCGGTTCTTGTCGCTTGCCTGCGCAGCCGGTCGAAGCCGCTCCGTTCCTGGAGGCGCGGGCCTTTATTGGTGTGTATTGATTAATCCATCAGGATATTTGAATCAAAAATAATAATCATGTATGACTTGTCAACCGGATTGCTCCGGAACCTGATGGCAGTGGTGTGGACGCGAAAGCGTGAAGCGTCGAGGAGCGGCCGCGTCGCCGAGGCGATCCCGTGGCGCCGCTCACGAGAGGATGGAAATCTTGGCGAATGAGAATGGGCAATCGCTGCCGTTTATGCCGATCGATACTCTGGAGTTCGCGAACGACGTCGACCGATATCTCGAAGATGCGCGCCGCGTTCACCCGTGGCTTGCCCGCTTTTCGCAGGGGTATGTCGTTTACGGCTATGAGGCCCTCGGCGATTTTCTGGTCGATGACGTCAATCTTGCGCCCGGGATCGGCCCCATCGTGGACTATTACGGCGTGCGGGGGACGATGTGGGCCCGTTTCATGGAAGAACTGCTGACCTCGACGACGGGCGAAACCCATGACCGGTTGCGGAAAAGCGTTGCTCACGCTTTCACCCCGCGCCACGCGAACCAGGTGCGCCCGTTGATGCAGCAGGTGATAGGCGGGCTTCTCGACGAATGGGCCCCCAGGGGAGAGTTCGACTTCGCGCAGTTCGCGTCCTACTTTCCCGTCACGGTCATGTGCGGACTGCTGGGCGTCGATGCCGGCGCCGTGCCCGGTTTGCGGACGGCAATCGATGATCACATGTCTTCGCTCAGCATGGATATGAACGCCAAACCGGTGTTCCTGGCCGCCTGGGAGGACCTGTGGCGGTTTGCCGATACCGTCGTTCGGGGCGGCCGGAGCGGCGGCGTCGGTGACGAGACGGCGCTGTTGAGCGCGATGATCGGCGCGGCAAACGCCGGCGGCATGGACGAGACGGAGCTGCGTTTCATGCTGTTGGCGCTCTTGATCGCCGGTTACGACACATCGAAGAACCAGCTTGCCGTGATCATGCTGCTGCTGCTCGATCATCCGGACATGTACGAGCGCTGCGCCACCGACAAGGCGTTCTGCGGCAAGGTCGTTCAGGAAGCGCTGCGGCACACCAGCATCGCCACGCCGTTCCGCGAGGTGGTGCGCCCGTTCGTCTATGCCGGGGAGCCGTTTCGCGTAGGCGACCTGCTGGTGCTCGCGCCGCCGCTGGCCGGCCGCGATGCTTCCGTTTTCGCCGAGCCCCTGCGGTTCGATCCGGAACGGAGCAACGCGGGTCGGCATATGGCGTTCGGTCGGGGGGCCCATATCTGTCTGGGCCAGTTCATCGCCCGCAACCAGTTGCAGGAAGGCCTGCACCTGATCGCGCAGCGTCTGCGAGCGCCCCGGCTGAACGGGCCGCTCGCATGGCGGCATTTCCTGGGGGCCTGGGGCCCGGCCGAACTGCCTATCGCATTTACCCCGGCGTGAGTGCGAGCCCCTCGAGTTCGCCGGTTTGGCGCCAGTCCGACAACAGCTTCATGAACGCGTTCCAGCCGTGCCCGTAGCCGCGTAGCAGCAGCCAGGCGGGCTTGGCATCGCCTTCGTTGCTGTAATAGCTCGGCGTGCATTCGGCGATCAGCGCCGAGGTGTCCGCCTCGATCTCGCGGAAATGCCGCACATAGTTTGCCTGCCCGGCAGGCGTGGGTTCGGCCGCGCGGATGCCGCGTTCGCGACATTGCGCGATGATGTGGGCGATATGTTCAGTCTGGCGGTTGAACTGCTCGGTCGTGCTCGAGTTCAGGCCGCCCTGAATGTAGCCGGTGAAATAGAGGTTCGGAAAGCCGGTCGTCATCATCCCGTGCAGCGATTGCGGCCCTTCGCGCCAGTGGTCGTAGATCGACAGGCCGTTGCGGCCCTCGATCACGGAAATGCCCCAACGCCGCTCTAGACTGCTGGTAACCTCGAAGCCGCTGGCGAAGACGATGCAGTCGACGGCGTATTCCCGGCCGTCCACGACGAAACCGCTTTCGGTGATGCGCTCGACGCCGCGCGTTTCGGACACATCGATCAGGTGGACGTTGGAGCGGTTGAAAGAGGGGTAATAGTCGTTGTTCGAAAGCGGCCGCTTGCAGGGGAAACGGAACCAGGGCTTCAGCTTCGCCGCCGTTTCGGGATTGTCGACCAGAGCGTCGATGCGGCTGCGCAGGCGTTCCATCACCTGGAAGTCGATGGCTTCGCGCCGCGCTGCCAGTTCGGCGGGGGATTGCGCCGGCCTTCCCTCGGCGGCGAGCTGCGCTTCCACGTTGCGGCTGATCTCGGTCCAGAGGTCACAAACCAGATCGATCTCGCCGGGCAGGAAATATTCCTGGGCGCCGCGGTGGAAGTTGGCCTGGCGTTCCCGCTGCCAGCCCGGTTCCAGCGAACGTGCCCAGGCCGGGTCGGTCGGGGGATTGGGGCGTTCATCGACGGTCGATGGGGTGCGCTGGAGGACGTAGAGCGATTTCGCGTGCCGGGCGAGATAGGGGACCGCCTGGATCGAGGTCGCCCCCGTGCCGATGATCGCCACGCTCTTGTCGCCGAGCTTGTCGAGCACCGGGTCGCCATAGGCTCCGCCGGTAAAGCCATAGTCCCAGCGCGACGAATGGAACGTCTTGCCGCGGAAATCGCCGATCCCGGGGATGCCGGGTAGTTTCGGCATGTTCATCAGGCCGTTGGCCATGATGACGTGGCGTGCCGCGATGCGGTCGCCGCGGTCGGTCTCGACAAGCCAGCGGCAGTTGTCCTCCTGCCAGCGCAGCGCCGTCACGCGGGTGTGGAAGAGGGCCTTGTCGTAGAAGCCGTATTTCTCCCCGATCAGGCGGCAGTACCCCTGGATCTCGTGCCCGTCGGCAAACCGCTTTGAGGGCATGAAGCCGGTCTCTTCGAGCAGCGGCAGATAGCAGTAGGCTTCGTTGTCGCATTGGATGCCCGGATAGCGGTTCCAGTACCATACGCCGCCGAAATCGCAGCCGTGCTCGATGTGGCGAAACGCGATACCTGCCTGGTGAAGGTGATAGCCGGCCAGCAAGCCGCTCCAGCCTCCGCCCAGAATGGCGACCTCGAGATCCTCGGTGATGGGATCGCGCGGCATGACCGGCATGTGGGGATCGACTTCGTAGACCGCGGCGAACGCATCGGTGGGGCGCAGGTACTGCTCGGTCCGCTCGGGCCGAAGGCGCTTGTCGCGTTCGCGCCGATATGTCTCCCTGAGCGCGGCTATCCTGGGCTCGTCGAGTGGGCGCAGGGGCAGGGGTTCGCAGGTCATCGTTTTTCCTCGGGCCGTTCCACCTGTCGCCCGCCAGCAGGCTAGGGCGAGCGACAAAAACGACGCTTGCGAGTCATTGACTGATCTGTCAATACAATTGCAAATACTGCCAGTTTTGCGAATGTCGAAATTCCAAAGGACGCGCGAGAAATCGCTCGATGGCGCGCGCCCTCAGAACGAAACTGTGAGGGGACGAACGATCATGGCGACGACCGCACCTAACGTGACCGCCGAGGCGGGGCAGGCGGAGCCGGCTAGCGGACGCAAGCGCGGCGCGGGCAGGAAAATGGAGCCCTTCGGGGGCGCCATCCCGATGGCATTCCTGGCGCTGGCGGTGACGGGGCTGGGATTCTGGCGGACCTTCTTCTCGCAGCTCGGCAATGTCGATGTTCCGCATATGCTGCACGGCGCCACGTCGACCGGCTGGCTCGTGCTGGTTCTTGTGCAGGCTACGCTGGTGCGTTCTCGGGACTTCCGCTGGCACCGTGTCCTCGGGTGGATATCGGTCCCCATCTTCGTGACGCTCATCGTGAGCAGCTGGCACATGATGGCCGTCATGATGTCGCCGGGAAATCCGCTGCCTTTCGAATTCGGGAAGTTCTTCCTCTATTCCGACCTCACCGCGCTGCCGCTGCTGATCATCGCCTATGTCGCGGCAATCGTGAAGCGCAAGGACCGGCATGTCCATTCGCGGCTCGTTTCGATAACCCTGCTTGCCGGGCTGTTGCCGGCCGCGGCGCGGATGTTCAATCGCGTCTTTACCGGGATGGACGGCCTGATCTTCTCGATGCACCCGACTTACCTGCTGGTGCTGGGAGCGCTTGGCGCAGCGATCGTGGTGGACTGGCGCAACGATCGGCTGCGCTGGCCGTTTCCCTTCGCCTTCGTCTGGCTGCTTGTCTGCTATGCGACGATCTTTCCATTTTCGCGCAGCGAATGGATGGGCGTGGTTGGGCGTTTCATCGCTTCGACCGCGTGATCCGGGCGGCTTTCCTCCGCCGCTGACGGCAGGTGAACTGCGCGCGCATTTTCCGATCCACGAAGGGATATCGTCATGTCCGGTCTGACGTTCGGCTATATCTACGATTTCCGTAATCCGCCGCAGTGGCACAAGCCCTGGGACAGCCTGTACGGTGAAATCCTCGACGTCATAAGCTGGAGCGAGCAGGCTAGCTTCGCGGGCGCCTGGATTCCCGAACACCATATGGCCGGCGACGGTTACATGCCTTCGCCGCTGGTGGCCTTGTCGGCGATTGCGGCCCGAACGAAGTCGATCCGGATCGGCTCGGGGATCGCCCTTGCGCCGCTCTACGATCCGGTTCGTTTCGCGACGGACTGCGCGGTGCTCGACATCATCGCCGGGGGACGCATCGAGATGGGCCTCGCGATCGGATATCGGCGACGCGAGGCCGAGGCGTTCGGTATAGATTTCTCCAAACGTGGCAGGATGTTCGACGAATGGCTCGAGATCGTTTCGCGATTGGGAGCGGGTGAGACGCTGGATTTCGACGGGCAGTTCTATCGCATTCGCGGCGCGCAGGTGATGCCGCCCGCACCGCGCGGCAGGATTCCGTTGTTCATCGGCGGGTTCGCCGATCGTTCGGTTGAGCGCGTCATCCGCCATGGCGAGGGGTATGTCGGAAGCGAGGATGTCTGCCTGGCCTATGTCGACAAGCTGCGCGAACGCGGGATGGATGCGGCGGCGGCCAAGGTCCGGATCACGGGCGTCATGACCGTCGTGGCCGAAGACCCCGAAGCGGCGCTGGAGGAACTCGCGCCCTATTACCATCACGTCAACAACAGCTATGGCGAATGGTTCGTCGAAGACCGTGTCCACGACGACGATCACGGGCTCAAGCGGATGACCCTCGACGAATTCAAGCGCAGCGGAACCTTGCAGATCCTTACCCCCGACGAGGCCATTGGCATGCTCAGGGACCTGCAGCGCCGCATGCCGCTCGACCACTACATGTTCTCGATGCCGCCCGGGCTGCCGGCGCAGCGCTTTGTCGACTATGCGGAACTGGTCGCGAACAAGGTCATGCCAGCGTTCGCCTAGCGCGGTCGCTAGCCCGACGATCCGGCGGTCTTGTCGCATTCGATGATGCAGTCGACGAACTGGTAGCTCTGCAGCATCGGCGGCGTCCACTTCATCTCGGGCGCGCGGGCAAGGCGTAGGCCGGGGACGCGGAACAGGCGATCCAGCAGGACGCGTGTTTCGGTCAGCCCGACCTGCCAGCCGGGGCAGAAGTGGTTGCCGTCCCCGAAGCTCATCCAGGCGCCGTTGTTCTTGGCCTTCTTCGCGCGATCCGGATCGATCCGCGTCGGATCGGGGCCGACCATCGCTTCGTCGAGGTTGGCCGCTCGGATGTCGAGCGAAAGCCGCTCGCCCGGAGCGATGGGTTTGGCCGTGGCGGCGTTTTCGCGCGTGGCGGTGCGATAGATCATCGACGCTTGCGGCTCGAGCCGGAGAATCTCCATCAGGATCGCCATCTTGTCGCCATCGCCGCCGTCGAGGAAGCGGCGGCGCAGTGTCTCGTTCCGAAAGAGATGGAGGGCGGCGACGACGATGAATTCGCGCGTGGTTCCCTGGCCTGCGAGTCCGAACGTCGTGCATTCGACCATGATCTCGAGGTCGGAGCGGCCTTCGTCGAGCAGCTTGGAGATCAGATCGTCGCGGCGCTGCTTGCGGCGCGCGGCGATCGCCGGCTTCACGTCGCGCTGGAAGAACGAAAGCCCGTAATAGCGCGACTTGAGCGGTGCGAGCAGCTTGCGGATACCGCCGCGCCATATGTCGGGCGTGCTGTTGGCGCCCTCGATCCGGTGCATCATCGGCAGCAGCGGGGTTTCGGTCAGCCCGATTATCTCGGCCACCACTTCGGCGGAAAGATGGAAGCTCATCTCGTCCAGCCGCACGCGGCCTTTCCGACGGAAATCGGCGATCAGCTTGTCGGCAGTCTGTTCGATGATCGGCATATGGCGCGTGGCGATCGCCTTGGGCGTGAAGAAGCTGATGATCGCGCCGCGCCGTTTGCGGTGTTCCTCGCCGTGAAGGAAGAAGATCGAGGCGCGCGTCGGATCTTCCTTCTCGGTAAGCGATTCCGACGCCCCGTTCTGACGCATCGCCTCGTCGCGCAGGACCGCCCGCAGATCATCGAAGCGGTGGACGTGGCGCGTGCCTGCCTCGGGCTTGACGTACTGCACGGCAAGCCGCGCGGTGATGCTGTCGGTCGATGGCCCGCCGGTCGCCTGGGTCGTATTGTCGACTGTCATGCCCCCTCCATGCATGGTTGCCAATTTTATTTATTGATATATCAACCATGGTGATAATTCCATCATATTCCTATGGCAAGGATGGAGGGGGCGGTCCTGCGGAACCATCGCGCCCGGTGAGAAAATAGGGGCTGCGAATGCCGAAGAATGACTCGGGGAAGGTCGCGTTCGTTACCGGGGGAAGTTCGGGGATCGGGCGGTCGACTGCCGCGGCCTTCGTCGACGCCGGGTTCGCGGTGGTTCTTGCCGATCGCGATGGTGAGCGCGGGGAACTGGTGGCGGCCGAACTCGCCGGGCGAGGGCAGGTGGCATTCGTCGAATGCGACGTGGCGGATGACGCCGCGGTCGAGCGGGCGGTGGGCTTTACGCTCGATCGCTTCGGCCGGCTGGACGCGGCGTTCAATTGCGCGGGCATCGATGGCGGCACGGGCGTACTTCTGGCCGACCAGGCGCTTGAGACGGTCCGGAAGGTCATGGCCGTCAACGTGATCGGCCTATGGTCGTGCACGCGCTACCAGATCGCCGCCATGCTCGAAGGCGGCGGCGGCTCGATCGTCAACTGCAGTTCGGCCGCGGGACTGGTGGGGGTGCCGTTCATGTCGGCCTATTCGGCATCGAAGCATGCGGTCGTCGGCTTCACCAAGACGGCCGCGGTCGAATATGCCCGCCAGGGCATACGGGTGAATGCCGTGTGCCCCGCCATGGTCGATACCGCGATGATCCGCAGTGCGCTGTCGGATAGCGAAGTGGCGGCCTTGAACGAGATCTCGCCGGTCGGACGGATCGGCAGGCCTTCGGAGATCGCGGCCACGGTCGTCTGGCTGTGCGGCGAGGACGCACCCTATCTGACCGGTCAGGCTATCGCCGTCGATGGGGGCTGGACGGCGCGCTGAGCGCGATCGCCTCGGTTCAGTTCACCAGCAGGCGGTGCAGGACGGGGGCGTTGCCGCCGGGCATCGGAGACGATCGTGGGGCCGATGCATCGAGCAGCGACGGCACGTCGGCTCCGGAAAACTCGATCACCAGCAGATCGACGATCGCGTTGTCACGATTCTCGAAAGCGACACGGAAAATTCGTATAGGCATGGCGTGTCGTGCGGCTGTAGTAGCGCTGCGAGGGAATGCGTTCCGGATCGTCGATTGGAAACGGAACGTCACGAAGGCCAGGGGTCCCGACTTCAGCATTGTCCACCTCTCCACCGCGTCTTGTGCGCACTACCGCAGACTGCCAGCAAGCCGGATCGGAGCAAGTGGCGCTCCGGCCCGCCGGGCCTGCCGTTCCGCGATCATCCCTTGAGGTGGGGCATGACCTTGTCGGCGAAGAGCCGAGCCTGTTCGTAGACGAGGTCGTAGGGCACGCCCCCGAAGCTGAAGTTGGCTAGGATCTCGTAGTCGCCGACCAGTTCCTTGCGGATATGGTGATGTTCGATCAGTTGCTCGGGGCTGCCGATCATGTTGCCCGACACATAGTCGCGATAGGCCTTGTCGGGGCCGCCGGCTGCCTCTGAGGCAAGGCCCATCTGCCGGTAGGTCGAATAGCTGGGCAGATCCTTGAAGTGATCGCTCATGAATTCGTAGTGGTTGGCGACCGTCGCGAACATGCGGCTGAAATAGGTGTCGCAGGTCTGCTCCACCTGCCGCTTGTCGTTCGAGCAGATCACGAAGTCCGAAATGATGAACGGCGGTGGCTTGCGGTGGTTGTGCTCCTCGAAGGTGGCGCGGTACTGGTTGATCTCGGGGATGGCGTTGCGCCAGTCGCCTTGCGAGAAGCGCAGCGCCTGCAGGCCATAACGCGCCGCGACGTCGACCGACGACGGCGACATCGTTACCTGCACCATGCGGTCCTGGAACGATTTGAACGGGCGTGGGCGGATTTCGGTCCGCGGGATCTTGTAGTGCTTGGTATCCGCCTCGACGAAGCCGGTCTCGACGCCCGCCATGATGATCTTGGCCGCCTCGTCGAACATGTCGCGGGAGTCGGCGAGTTCTACGCCGAACGATTTGAACTCGCGCCTCGCGGCACCGCGTCCCATGCCCAGGATGGCCCGGCCGCCCGACAGGATGTCCAACTCTATCGCCTGCTCGACCACACGCAGCGGATTGTTCCAGGGCAGGATGCAGGCGGCGGTTATAAGCTGGATCTTGCTCGTCTTGGCGGCGACATAGGCCAGCATCTGGAAGGGATCGGGGCAGGCGCCGTAGTCGGTGAAATGGTGCTCGACCGGCCCGACGTAGTCGAAGCCCATCGCCTCGGCCTCGACCGCGAAGTTCGTTTCCCGCATGAAACTTTCCACATCGGGCAGCCCGTGCATGTTCTGAAAGCCCAGATGCATCCCTACGCGCATGTTCTTTTCCTCTTTTGCAAAACCCGGGGGGCGCCGCCGTCAACGGAAGGCCGGAATTACCTCTTTCGCGAACAGCTCCGCATGGCGGGCGAACCGCGCGAGCGGGATTCCGGGCGGCACCGACATCAGCATCTGGTCGAGCGGGCCCTTCGCCTGCATGTCCTTGATGAAAGCGATCGCCGCGGCCGGCGTCAGCACCTGCAGCAGGCCTGATGCCTTGAATGCATCGAGCGACATGCTTTTGGGAGCAGTGTCGAGGTCGATGCGGCCGGCGAACTGGTCCTCGTTAAGCCAGACGCCGTACATGTTGTTCACGTAGTGATAGTAAGGCGCCAGCTCTTCGAGCGCGCGTTCGGGATCATGATCGACCACCAGGTTGACGCTCGGCACGACGATGCGGGCGGCAGACGGATCCTTGCCGTGGGCTTTGAGGCGATCGCGGTAGAGAT
>Ga0233377_1000408_pt1 | contig 20408 bp, 19 predicted proteins | sample ElkDunMinimDraft_6_FD_191540 | JGI IMG/M metagenome (GOLD analysis project Ga0233377, IMG submission 191540) | Fecal eukaryotic communites from dung pellets of Tule Elk in California, USA - Elk Dung E36 | ecosystem: Host-associated > Mammals > Digestive system > Large intestine > Fecal | place...
TATGCATTCCAGGGTAGGAGGGCAACGGCAGATCATGGAGCTAGATTTATTTCCTGTGGGACATAGTGTACTAACCTTTATCCTTGACGAAGAGCATTTTTTGTATAATTCAGAACGGAATAAATATTATAATGTCCGTTTCAATTTTACGGGACAGTTAGATTGTCATCATCAACTCACCACATCATCTGCATCGATGATTTATGTAATGTTTAAACCTTTTGGCGCATTTAAGCTATTGGGGATACCACAACAGCTTTTAATCAATGAATGTACTTTGGTTTCCGATATATTGGGAGAACAGATTCATACGTTGTGCAGAAGGATGGAAGATCATGCAACAAACCCACCTTATGTTTTAAATCTACTAGAGGATTGGCTGATTGGACAGTTGAAAAAAAATGACAACCTTAATACAGACAGGATCAACCATGCCTGTAATCAGATTATGATCCATAATGGGAACATACCTATTAAAGAATTGTACAAACTTTCTAATATGTCGAAAAGTTCATTGGAACAACATTTCAAGGAACAGGTAGGATTATCACCAAAAACATTTAGCAGAGTTATCCGCTTTAATCAAGCGAATAAATTTTTGAAAGAAACAACAACTTCCGATTGGCAGGAAATCATTTATCGTTACGGTTATTTTGATCAGTCCCACTTTATTCATGAATTCAAGCATTTCTTCGGTTATACACCTTCTCAGGTCCATATGAGTCGGGAGAACTTGTCCAATCATGTTTCTAACCTAGGAAAAGGAGATAACAAATAATTTAATTAACGCCTGAACTATATTTTCCTTGTTCTTCATAAATATTTGGGTTTTTTTACAATTCAAGTTATTCGCTTCTCACTAGTTTTATACTTAATCCTCTATTGCATTTTATATAAATGATACTCAGGGGATAAAAGAAAATTAACAGAAACTATAAGGAGTTTAAGACAATGAAAAACTACGCCACAACTGCACTTTTGCTTTTCTGTATTATTGCTTTTGCACCATACAGTCATGCACAGATATTAAAAAAACTAGAAAAGAAAATTGAACGAAAAGTCAATCAACGAATAGAAAGAAAAACAGATAAAGTGATTGACAAAGGATTGGATAAAGTTGAAGAGGCTGTAGATGGGAAATCAGAAAAAGAGGATAAAGCTTCAACTCAGAAAAAGAAGTCACCAGTAGATAACGATGCTGGAGATTATATATCTTCAAAATTTGATTTTATTCCTGGAGAAAGGGTCTTGTTTTTCGACGCTTTTATAAATGAGGCCAAAGGGGATTTTCCATCGAAATGGAACACTAATGGATCTGGGGAAATAGTAGCAGTCCGTAATTTGGAAGGAACTTGGCTAAAGGTTCCTGACAATACAATTAGTTTCCCAGAGTTAAAAGCATCTCTACCAGCAAATTTCACAATAGAGTTTGATTTATTCTATCCTTCTGGTATTACTAGACCTCCCGTAACTTTCGGATTTACGGAAGTGAAAAATCCGGCTAAGACAACCATACAACATAAAAAGTTGTTCTACTTTCATATTCCAGCAACGATCAAAGACAATGTGGGTTATTCGACCAGCCTATATTCTGGACGGGAAACTACTCAATCATGGCCAGTAAATAAAATGACAGGAAAAGTCATTCATGTGAGCATTGCGGTTAATAAAGAACGTATTCGGCTGTATTTGGATAATCATAAAATGTTTGATTTGCCAAAAGCATTTGAACCCAATATTCTACGCAATAACTTTCATTTTCGTGCAGCACCTCTTATTCCAAAACCCAATGATGGTTTTTATGTCACAAATCTGCGGATCGCAGAGTCGGGATTGGATGCCCGGAGTCAATTACTTAACGGTGGAAAATACAGCACTACAGGCATATACTTCGAAGTTGGGTCGGCTAACATTATGCCGCAATCCTATGGCATATTAAAGGAGATGGCTGATATATTGGCTGAAACTCCGAACATGAACATGAGAATTGTTGGGCATACGGACGGTGATGGTGGCACAGAGCTGAATATGGAACTATCACGCAAAAGAGCTACAGCTGTAAAAGTAGTTTTAGAAAGAGAATTCAGTATAAAGGCTGATCGCCTATCCATCGAGGGAAAAGGTGCGTCTGAACCAGTATCGAGCAACAGCACTTCAGAAGGTAAGGCCATAAACCGTAGAGTGGAATTTATAAAAATGTAATAGACAAGATAGTTTAGACTTAAATATGAAAAAAATGAAATTATTGAATATCCTAAAAAGGAGAATTTATATCCTAATCTTACTATTGATGATGGTAAGCTGTAGTAAAAAGAATGATCCTGAGCCCAAGCAGCAAGAGTATTTTGTAAAGACCATCAAACTCACATTTCCATTAGGTGGATTGTTCAGAGAATCTACATTTGAGTATGATGAAAGGAATCGAATTAAGGATTTTGATTTTAAAATAGGTTCAATTACCTATAAAACATTATTTATCTATAATGACCTGGGTTTGATCACTCGTGCCAATATGGACGTCTCATTCGCAGGACCTGACCGTAGATATGGGAATATATTTGAGTTTGAATATACAGAAGAAATACTGTCGGCGTATAAAAAAAATGGCACTAGGTATCCTGTGACTTATAATGCTGCCAATAATTCATATGTAATATCGTTCCAGCGTTACCATTGGGATGTAAACAACAATCTGACAAAAATAACCCATAGTACAAGTGGAACATCATTCCTTGATATCAATTATTTAAGCGGAACAGGGGTATTTAAAGAAGATCATGTACAGATGGCATTCGCTATTTTTTCTGATGAATTAGCGAGAGCGTCAGATCCAAGACCAATTCACCATGCGATGGAACATTTTGCTTTCAGTAAAAATGAAATTGGAAATTTTAGCCTTCCAGGATCGATCAACTATTATCTTAGCTGTATACGGGACGGTGAGGGAAACATTGTTTCTTATGAAATGAAGAATCATGCGGGAGATTTATTACGGAAATACGAATTAACGTATGAGAAAAGAGACATGTTATAAAAGATATCAAAATCACAAAAAACAGATTTTTGTGTCCAAAAAAAGTTTAAAAATTACTATCTTATTATTCTAGTTAACAAAAAGCTCTAATTATCCGATTCAGTTTCGAACTTTTATGAATCGACAATAAATACAGTAGTATATATGCCATATAGTATAATACCCTCAAACCAATACGTATCGCATGAAACAAGAAATCTATTATTTCAACTCACAAAGATTGGAGACAGCTCAAATGTAATTTTAGGGCATCAAAGTACAAATACACTTAGCCACTTAGGGAATATTGATAACAATTTTCTAATGCGTTATCCAGGTGATGATTATGTTGACTTACTCTCAATTGACTTTTATGATTCGTAAAAATGGGATAAAAATACTTTTTAATAGAATATTTCAATTTAATTGCTTGTAGTTTGTGTGCAATAACGCTAACATCTAAAATGTAAGATGTGAAATGTAATCTGACGATAGGAATTTATGAAAGAAGATGTCACTTTCAGAAGCAAATTCTTAATTAAAAATTTTAAAAGAATCTTTTCCTTTCTTTTTTTTCTGAAATGATGGGCAATCAGAAGTGGAATTAACAGTTGAAATTTCTCCAACGGTGATTTTGTAAATTCGGAAATCTTTTGTGGTTCTTTTTAAACAATCAAAACGAAACCTAAAAGAAGTCGCTGTGTGTGCCTGTTCTTGTTAATGTGATAAGTCTTATGGCGTCATCTTGTTTCCAAACTAATAACCAATCGGATTGGATATGGCATTCCCAAAATCCTTGATAGTTACCAGTCAATTTGTGGGGTTTATTTTTTGGTGGAGGCGTGCCGCTTTCAACCAAACGCGTAACGACTTCATCGAGAAGCCGCATATCCAAGCCACGTTTTTTGGCGAGTTTTATATCTTTCTTAAACTTTCCTGTTTGTTCAATCTGATACATTAGGAGTAAAGTTCTTTTCTAAAATCTTCAAGAGTGGTTTTAGTCGTCTTGCGAGATTTAGCTTCCTTTATCGCCTTTTCAGTATCTTTATTATAACGAGCTTCTTCAAGCTCTACAAAAGGAAGTGTTTTAAGGTATTCATAGAATCCTTTTGCCTGTTTGTTGCGTTTATCTATTTTTATTGTGATTTCCATATCCGCATATTTTAACGATACTATCCCAAAGTTACACAAAAAATAGAATTGTTCATTACGGCCAGCAAAAGACACTTTAGTTATTCTCCAACTTTTTGGTATGATCCATTTTTGACTAAAATAACAGTCATAAAAAAAGCGACTCTTGCAAGTCGCTTTTTCTGTAGCCCGTAGGGGAATAACACCTTTCGGACATTAGTCTTGTTATCAGTGATTTACAAACCTTTGATTTCCGTACTCACCGAATTACTCACTGATTTGATGTACAATTTAGCTGCAATGCATTAAATCAAATTTAACAAATAATAGTAAGATTGTTTAGGTAATTTTTAATTGAAATATTCCGAAAGTATTTTTGAAATGAATTATAACGATCTCACTGAGTTAATATTTTCCTATTTAATATATTTATATGTTAAGTGTTTTATTTTACGAAAAGCACCAGTTAAGGCAGTAATTTTTATAATTGTAAGAACTTCAATTACAAATTGAATAAAACTATGCACTTTAAAGATTATTGAAAACCTTATTCAATAATCTTATATTCAGAAATATAATCCTTGTAAAGGATTATTAATAATTAAAGAATTTCGAAACCCATCCTGTCTGGCGATAAAATAGCAATAGTGAAATATTGCTATTTCTTGTTTAAAGAGACTTTTCTCCTTTCCATTTCCTATTAATTTTTATTAAAAATAAGGTTTTTGGAAACGTTTTGACAGACTTTATTTGCTGTAATTTGAACATTATTAATGCGATATACTGTTATTAAATCTTTCTGTTATTTTCTATTAGTTCCTCTTACCTTAAAATTCTCAACTAACTCCTGAAATTCATTTCCCATTTTATAATATGCTAAAGAGAAACTATAATACTTTACTTCGCAACATCCCCCTTCATTAAAAGAAAATGAAAACTATTAAGTTATAAAATTCTTGTAGAAGTTTGACGAAATGCGCACATAATGATGGATTAGCAAAATAAATAGTAAATTAGTTTTGTATATCCAAATGTTACCTTCAAGCTTATGACAGACGTTCAAATAAGAGATTTAGTTAGACAAGCACTTGACATATTGCTACAAACTTCTGACAATTGGCTTTTAAAAAATGATTTAAGTGAACAAAGTATTTCACATAGAATTGCGTTTCACTTAGAGTCATTGTTTGCCGGTTTTAATGTTGACTGTGAGTATAATGGAGATATTGATAGAGTAAATAACAGAAAGGCAATCTCAATTCTAAAAGATGAACTTCAGCAGGTTGGGTTATTACGTGACAAGGAGGCTAGTGACTTAGAAAAGGAATTTACAAACAGAGCTGTTTTTCCTGACATAATTATTCATACTCGTGGGACCAACGAGAATAACTTGTGTATTCTTGAAGTCAAGAAAAGTACAAGTATTGTTGACTATAGATATGATTTTATCAAATTATGTTCATACACATCAAATCTTTATGATAATAATTTAATATATCAGTTGGGTATTTTTATTGAAGTGGTTATTGACAATGAGAATCCTTCATTTGATTTAAGATTTTATAAGGACGGACAAGAAATAAACTTGGATGAATAAAGCCAGCAGGTAACGTGGGTTTGGGGAAATGGTGGGTTAAGTGCAAAATAGAAAGTTTTGGCATCCTAGGACGCAAAAGCCAATTACATTGACTTTTTTATTAAATTTATTTAACCAATTGGCTTTTGCTTACTGTGTTGCTAAATTGAAAGTTTTGCTTCAATTTTCTCGCCTTCGGCAATACCGTAAATGTTATATATTTACCAATCGGACTTCACAAATAATAATAAAGTGATCTTGATAATAATTAGAAATTGAAAGCGCGACAACAGATGAAGGAACAAATTATAAATGTTGGTTCACTTAGTTCACTAAGTAATCTTAATTATCATCTTACCAAAGAATTGAAAATTTTAAGAGAAAGTTATTTAAATGGTAATGGAAACATTCCTATTTGGGATTTGACAAGTTTAACTCCCAAAAAAGTAAGTTTCGCGGCATTAACTACTTTTTTATCAATTTCTAAAGTTATTAGAGATTTTGTAGGAAAACCAATTGAAATTAAAGTCCAATGGCATCCAGAATTTCAAGGCTTTTTATCAGATATAGCCTTTTTGAAAATTTCAAAAGAATTTGACCTATACGATTGGAAGGGAATGTTAGGAGGGTTTAGTAGTAATAAAACTAGCCCTAATACAAGAATTTTTTATTACAGCGATATTCCAACATTTAATTATACTGATACTAATTGCATCATAGATTGGAAAGATATTAAAAGAGAGGAATTAAAACGGTCTATTTCATTCAGATTAAAACCAATTTTTGACAACACTTATTTTATTAATCAATGGAATAAAGAACTAGAAGCAATATTCACAACTACAATTTCAGAATTAGTGGTTAACTCGCTTATACACGGTCGAAGCATTGCATTTGTTGGTGTCCAAAGAACTAGAAAAGGCATAACAACTTGTATTTGTGACAGTGGAATAGGTTTTTTAAATTCTTTAAAAAAATATAAACCTGAATTAATTGATTATTTAGATAACTCAAATTTGAAATCTATTCTTTACTCCTCATTCCACAGCAAAAACAAAATAGGTCTATATAGGGCAATAAGTGATGTGATAAAATCAGAAGGATATATTAACATTTCCTCATTCGATTCTGAAATATTGTGGAAATCAAAAAATTGGGAATATGTTGATAATAATCAAACACTAGAAGATGTATTAAAATTACGTCTAGAAAAATCTGATTACTATATCAATGGATTCGTTGATATAGAAAAATTAGATAACGGTTACTTCAAAAAATATGACCATTTTTTAATGGGAAGTAGAATAACATTTGAAATCCCATTTAGTCATGATTAGAAATTTATATTTCGAGACAACAAATATCCTTTTTACTAGGGCTCAAGCATTAGTATGGGTGGCCAATGGCTTATCTTTTTTGGATTTATTTGAGAAAAGTTCGGGTAATCTTTTAAGTGAAATAATAACTAAATGTCCCGAGGAAAAAACTTTAATCATTAATTTTAAAGGTATTATTCGTTTTGATGACCATTGCCTTGACAAAGTATTTAATTCACTCGAAGGAAATAGAAAACAGATTATTATAATTAATGGCGAACATTTACACAGTGAATTCATTAAATTAAAAAAAGAAAAGCAAATTAATATTAATCATGATAGTGTAAATAAATTATTAATTATAGGAAACAATAGACCTTTTGATATTGAAGATCTAAATCAAGAAAGAGAAATATCGGTTAAGAAGTATATTAGCAACGTATTAAAATCCACATTTTCAAAATTCGAAGAATATAAAAGATTATGTTCAACACCATTCTTAGCAAATGGCGAGTTTGATTCAAAAAAAATTATAGAGTCTCCTAAAGATTTTATGTGGATATCTTTTTATATGTCTGATAAACTATTTCAATTAATAGAATCAGAAAAATTAACTGATGTTGTACTAGTAAGTGCCAGTTTGAGAGGTTCATCTTTTACATCAATCTTAGGTATTTTAAATGAATTAGAGTATGTAAACATTGACCATATTGGTCCTATACATAAAGTATATGATTTTAACAACTTAGATTTAAAACATAGAAATCGAAACTATGTTTATATTGGAGATTTTGTATTTGGTGGTACTGAAATTAAATTAACTAAAGTTTACGCTTCATTTGCTGGAGCTAGACTTGATCATGCGTTAGTATTGGGTAGTTTGTTTGATTCAAGCGTTTTTAATGATTTTAAATTACATGAGCTGAATACATTACGAGAAATTGCTACAGATGCTAAATTTAAACTTTTTGACTAATATGGAGATATTACATATAACTGATTTGCATTTGGATAATTTCACTGGTGAAAGTGAATTTTTACGTAAGGGATTTTACAAGGAATATATAGATAGATTATATAATGCTTTAGAAAATAAAATTAAACCTGTAAAAATTGATTATCTAATAGTCTCTGGAGATTTCGTTAATATAGGCAAGGTTGAAAATTACTCAGATGTTGAAATAATACTTAACTATATTTTAGATAAATTTTCCATAGACAAAAAAAATGTTTGTTTTACAATAGGGAATCATGATTATAAATGGAAAGAATTAGATAAATCTGACATAGAAAAGGAAAAAAAACTTAAAAATCCTTTTTTTAAGTTTAGAAACAAATATAATTCGACTTTTGTAGTGGAAGCTGAACACTTTTTTCTATCTAAACTGGATTATAATACGTACTATCTTTCTATTGATTCTACATGGAATTCTTTGAATGGTTCACCAGGTCAACTTTCTGTATCAGAAGAAGATAAATTAATTGCTTCCTTAAATGATAATATTGAAAATAATGATACTCTTTTAATCGGTTGTCATTTTCCAATTATTTCATTTGATAGTAATTTTTTAGCTGGTGAAGAAATGGATTGGCACAATAATCATGTTTGGATTAAAGGGAACACACTCAGAGATAGAATTAAAAGACTGAACATAAAAAACATTGTTTGGTTTCACGGTGATGTTCATGCAAGTGACCAAAAAGTAATTGAAAATGAAATATTTGTACTAACATCTAAATTCGGTGGTATTGCTGATAAAAGCGAACAAAAACGTCAAGCAGTTTTAATTTCAATTGACGAATCTAACATTTCTAAAATAGCTTGTAAATACGAATTTCCAACTCATGGTCAAGACCAAAGATTAGGAGATTGGGATTGTTCTGAACTACAAGAATTAAGAAAATTCAAAATTAATACAACTACCATAAATGTAAATCAGGATGAATTGACTCCATTCAACCAAGAAGTTGAAAATGAAATTTTGCGTTTAGTAAAAGAACGTGATTTATATAAATTTGGAAGATTTCATGTAAGCGAAGAATATATTTCTCTAGGATGGGTAGATATCAACAGGTTAATGAGTGATAAAGAGTTATTAAATAGAATTTCTGATAAATGCTATGAATTTATTTCATCAAAAATAACAAGTTTACCTGAGGAATATCTCCTATTAGGAGTTGAAATTATTGGAGGAGTAATAGCATCGCAATTATCTGTTAGACTAAATATTAAAAATTCTATAATTCCTGTGAGGTCAAAATCTGACCATTATTCAGAATTTGAATTCTCTCATTCATCCGCCTTTGATAATATTAATAACATTAAGGATGTTATATTATTTATTGATATTATCTCCACAGGGAACACAATAAATTCTTTAATTGAGGAAATTCTATTAAGAAATGAAAAAATCAACATTCATGTTATTTCAATAATTACTAATGATATCGAAAAAAAAATAAGATCAATTCCTAAAACTAAATCTTATATAACATTTTGCACTAAGCTAAAAATTCCAATAATAAAACATAGTGAAATGCCTACTGAAGAATATGTAGTACCAAATTTAAAGTTCTAAATAAACACTGCCAATAACGTTGGTTTTTATATAAACAAAACATTAGTTCCTATGAAAATGATCGATAGTTTTTATTACTAAATGTTAATTATAACTACATCACCGATACACATAAAGCAAGATATCGTGGAGTTACAACATTTCTTTAACTAATTAAGAATTATCTAATTTAATAAAAAAATTTATGCTGGCACAAAGTGCCCCATTTTTACGGTTTCGGTTATCGCGACAAGGAATTCGGGAATAATTACTCTCATATTTTCTAATACAGCGAGCGCGAAAAGATCAACCCTCGACTCTAAAGAATTTGCATGGATGGGTGACAAAGGTGTATCAAGAATATATTCTGATCCATTAACTCCTAATTTAACATTATAACCATGTATGTAACTGTTTCTGTAAGCATTTATCGTAGGTAAATATTTTTCCAAAAAGTTCTTGTGACTATTCAAACATATATAAATTAAATCTGTTGTTCGATAATTTAATTTAATCAAGATATCTAAGGTAGCTATATAATTTTGCATAACTATACTTGCCGGTTGCTTGCCTTTTAAGTGAACTACAACTTTTCGTGTCAACGTTTCAGCTAAATAGACCAGGTTTTCAATTACAGATGCAATAAATAAAATGAATTCCTGAAAATTTCCATTAATTAACTCCTGATAAGAATTTTGGTCATCAACGTCAAAAAACTGTTTTGTTGTTGATGTTCCATCAATGAAAATCCGCTGCCTACTTATGGGTAGGTCCCTTATGTCAACAGAAAGAACATCATGATGAAGGTCATCGAAGTAAAGATGATAGTTCATCTCACACTTCCGGAATTTTAGAGCAATTCCTTTAAGCCTTTTTTCAATTTCCAGATAGTCGATTCTATAATTATCATGCATATCATGGATATTCTGGAGCAAGCTGACCCTAGCAATCTGGACAAATAAGAAATCGTTATCTGCATTTAGAAGCTGTTAAAGCATGGCAATCTGGCGGATATTGACCCCTCAAATAAGGGTTTGAACAATTTATTCTGGAGCAAGCTGACCCCTCTTTGGAGATATGGTCATTTTATTCTGGACGATGTTGACCCCTTTATAACCCACTCATTTTTCATGGGTTTCTGTTTTTTGGTTTATTTGGGATAGACCTAATCGATATATTCCAATGGCCGGTAAATCAAGACCCATGAGTCAGATCAAACAGTTAATACGATTGCACAGGGATAATTATCCCATTAAAACAATAGCCCGTCATCTTTCTATCAGCAAGAATACGGTGAAGTCCTATCTAAAGAAGATAACGGATCTGAACTTATCTCTGGAAAGGATATTGGAGCTGGAAGATCCAGTTCTTGATCGGATGGTCAGATCAGGGAACCCTGCTTATCGGGACGACCGTTTCGAGTATCTAAAAGAAAGGCTTCCCTATTATGACAAAGAACTATCACGGATAGGTGTAAACCGGAAGCTTTTATGGGAAGAGTATCTTGCGGCTCATCCACAGGGATATAGCTATGCTCAGTTCTGTTTCCATCTAAAGCAATTACTGGTCTCACGTCGCGATGGAAGCATGGTACTGGAACACGAACCCGGGGACAAGCTTTTTATTGACTTCTCCGGCAAGAAGCTGGGTTACATCGACCATGAGACCGGTGAGATCATTTCATGCGAGATATTTGTTGCGTGCCTGCCATATTCCAACTATTGCTTTGCCATGGCCGTTCCCAGTCAGCGATCACCCGATTTTCTCTATGCACTGGACTGTTGCCTGCAGTTTCTTGGAGGGGTTCCCAGAGCGATTGTCCCGGATAACCTCAAGTCGGCCGTCATACGGACCGATCGGTATGAACCCGAGATCAACAGGTCCATGGAAGATCTGGCAAACCATTACGATACGGTCGTAGTGCCCGCAAGACCGGCCAGACCCCGGGATAAAAGTGCAGTAGAGAACCATGTGAAGATCATCTATACCCAGGTATTTGCCAGGTTGCGCAATAGGCAGTTCTTTGATCTCCCCTCACTCAACCTTGCTATCGGAGAATGTATCGAGAGATTGAACCAGACCAGAATGCAGGACAGGAACTATTGCCGTCAGGAACGGTTTCTCAGCAACGAGCTATCCAGTCTCAGACCGCTTCCCCGGGACCGCTTTTCGATGAAATATTATACAACCCTTAAAGTGGGCACCAATGGACATGTACATCTCAAAAGGGACAGGCATTCCTATAGCGTTCCTTATGTCCATATTGGCAAACAGGCCCTATTGGTCTATACTGAGCGCTTGGTGTGCATCTATGTTGAGAACACACAGGTAGCCCTGCACAGCAGAAGCCTTGTTCCTAACAAATACTCGACGCATCCCGAACACCTTGCTTCCAAGCACCGGCAGTATGGCACCCGTTCGCCAGATTATTATATCAAGCGCGCTCTGGATATCCACCCGGACTTTCACTTACTGGTCATTCGGGTCTTTGGACAAAGGGACCGATATCCGGAACAGCTCTATAGAACGTGCGAGGGACTCTTCAGACTGCAGCGCAGCTATGGGGAAATATTCTTCAAAGCATGTGAAATTGCCTTAAGGAACGACATGCTCTCCTATAAGTTCCTTCAAAGGATATTGGAAAACGGTATGGCAGAGCAACAGCAAGAAGGGACGGATAAAAAGCAATTGCCACAACATGAAAATATCAGAGGAGCATCCTACTACTCTTAAAAAAATGAACGATAAAACTTAGAAACAAATGAATGTAGAACAACAATTGAACGCGCTGCGCTTCCATGGAATGGAGCGTCAATGGAAAGCGATGAAAGAAACACGGCAGATCGGAAAACTGGCTCTGGAAGAAGGCCTTGCCCTTTTGCTGCAGGCTGAATCTGACAGCCGCTTCGAACTGCGATTCGAGAGGTTAAAGAAGAACGCTGCCTTCCGTTACCAGGCCTCTATTGAAGAGATCAATATGGATCCATCCAGGGGGATCGACAAGATCCAATTGATGGATCTGGCCACCGGCCAATATATCGAAAGGGCTGAACCCATCATTATCGTTGGCGCAACAGGCTGTGGAAAATCTTTCATGGCATCTGCTCTGGGGCTCAGAGCCTGTGCCCAAGGTAAGAAAGTCGCTTACTTCAGTATGCAAAAATTGCTTTTGAGAACAAAAATGGCAAGATTGGATGGATCGATCCACAAGCTTCTAATGAAACTATCCAAGGTAGAACTGCTGATCATGGATGACTTCGGCTTGGTAAACCTGGACCAGCAGCAAAGGATTGACCTGATGGAAATCATAGAGGACAGGCATACCAAATGTTCAACGATCATTGCAAGCCAATTGCCTGTAGCCAGTTGGCATGCTGTGATTGGGGATGATACATTATCGGATGCCATTCTGGATCGGATAGTTCATACATCCCATCGGATTGAACTAAAAGGAGAAAGTCTAAGAAAAAAGAAGTAATATTGTCAGGCCATTTGTAGGCAAACCTGTAAACCAAAAATCAGGGGGTCAATATTGCCAGAAAGGGGTCAACATGACCAGAATATCCATATCAAAATTGAAAGTGCGGGTTGCGCCTGAGCTTATCTTAATTAAAACCTCATTTAATAGATTATTACTTTCACTGCTGAAATTTGATAGCGCTATATTTTTTACGGATGTTTTTACCATGTTTCGTTATCTAAATCTGATGATCTCTCGATTTCATTATTTAAAGATTTAAGAGCTGATATAATTATTGAACGGCTTTCGATGTGCTCAGGAAGAATTTTCAACTCGGATTCTAACAAATCCCTTAAATCCAGGTCAACCTGAAATGGTTGACCTGGAGTACCAGTTTTCGCTCCTACTGACATAAGGGCATCGTAAAAGCTAAAACGGGCTCTTTGAATAGGCTTAGCATTATCCTCATTTTCTTCGAAATCATTAACAAAAGAATACCCCTTCAATATCAATTTTATTAACAGTGAATTTTTAACCTCGAAGACTCCAAGACTTTCAGCTATTCTATTAAGTTTGTTGATATCATCTGAGTGTCTATCTAAATATGGTTTATAGGTTTCGTAAAGGCTGTCTGTTACTGAGTTTGCTGGCTGAAGATACTCAAATATATCTTTTCCATAGTACAAATGCCCTTCTGAACTATCTTCCTCAAGATACCAATTCAATGCTTTAAAGAACATGCGTTCCTTTAGATCAAGTTGATTATCGAAGAAGTTTGAACGATCTCCATGTGGAAGGAATTCATATCCCATTAGAGTCTTGTTCTCCTCAACAAATTTTTTCTTAAAGTTGTATCTTGAAATTAGATAGTCAAAAATGGTTTCAGGACCACAATCGTTTAGAACTTTGGTTAAAACTCTTTCAATTTGATGAGATAAATGAAACCTAACGGAACGACCAATAACAAGATCTTTCACTAGTTCTGTGCTGGCAGTTTTATTATCGCTTAACCATAAGAAAAACATTTCAGCATCCCTTTGATTTGCTCGATCTAAATAATCAGAAACAATAAGATATACTTCAGGATAATTAGCAGTTATTAAACTTTGTAACCCACTAGCCAAATTGAAATTATTTTCAGGATCTTTTTTGTTATAAATTTTCAGAATTGTTTTTATGTCCCTCTCTGAAAGCTCGACAGATCCAGGAACTTTTCTTCCGTAAATACCTAAGATAACATTGTCAAATAATGAACTCTTTTGAGATTCCAGTTTTTCAATTCTATTCCAATATTCTGTCTTTTTACCATTTTGGAAATAGATTTTTGATAAAATATCCCCTCCATATTGGGAATACAAGACTTCACTTTTTTCAAATAGTAAATCATGGAATCTTAAACCATGTTCAGAAGATTTTTTTATGAGTAACTGCAGAAATTCATAAAAATAAAATGGTGGATATTGTTGTGCTGATAAGAATTCATAAAGCGCGTTAGCAATCTCATCAAAATTATCCTCTTTTAAAATTTCAAATATCTTGACCTCGAATTCGTCCATCAAAATATTGTAATCTTTTAATGCGGTTTCTGTATTTCCAAATAAATGACCCAACTCTTCTGCTAAAGATTTTGGAGCCATTAAGCTTTTAATTCTATTTATTTGAACATTAAATTTTTCTGGTATTTTCCAGAGCACAAAGAGGTTTAATCTTTCAAAGACTTCCTTTTGTTCTACAATCCCATAGTTAAATGCATGCAGCTCTAAAAAATTTAAAACGGCTTCAATCTCTTCTTCATGACAGAAAGGTTTTTTATTTCTTTCTGTCGCAAATATTGCCCTCGGTACATCCAATAACTGTTTTAAAATAGATAGTTTATAACCTTTCAAAAAGTCATCTTTATAGGCTTCAACAAGAGTCTCGATCACTTTTAATCTGAACACTTTTACTGTATCTGATTCATGAAGGTAATAAGTTGAAATTACAAAGGCATTTGCGGAGCTATTGCTTAAGCTAGTCGAAATGAATTCCAAATTCATCATTTTATCAATGATCTCAAGTAAAAAAGGGAAACATATTGCGTCATCCTTTTTACTTAATTCTAAAAAACTATCTACAAAATAATTTTGCATTGATAACTTATAACGATTAATTACATCGTGCTTAGAAAAATCATAAATTGACGGTATTTGTTTATCTCCTGTCAATTTGTGCAGTTTGACTGAGGATTTCAATACAAACGAATAATATTTAGGGAGTGTATTTAAATCACTAAGGATGCGAACGATTTTTTCTAAGCTGGTATATGTTGTGGCAAAACCAGTATTTTTGATTCTTTTAAATTCGAGAGCAATAACATGATCGACCTTAGTTAAAGACGTTAAATATAAATCGACAGATTTTTTTGCGATAGCTGGTCTTACAAATACAATTCTTCTTATTGTGTTGAGTATTCTGTTTATTAAGGCAATTTGTCTTTCATAATTCAGATCATCAACATCCATATCAAGGGAAATCCAGGAAACGTATTTATCTAGGATTTCATTCAGAATGTTGGAATCACTATTATCAGCCTCATCCACACTGCTCAAATTGAAAATAATGTTGTCTATCAGCGTATTGAATTGTGAAATGTAAGCAGAAGCATCGTCTTTATTAATATCTAACAAAAGGATATCGCTGTAATAATCAGGCTTAATACTTTGTTCGAACCTTCCAGAAACGAAAGAAAAATCTATTAGCGTTTTTAGGCTCAAATCGATCTCTGGAATATCTATGTCATGAATCGCAGACAGCTTTGAAATAATTTCAATATCGTTATAGTTGAATGGCTCAATCAAAGCAATATTTTGTAAGAGCCGCTTTAGTTTGAATTTACTAATATCTGTTTGGCTGTTTACTTTTGCATAGAAGTCTTCAAAATAATTAACTACATAACTTTTCAAAAAACCACCTTCTCTGACTCTGTATATTGGAATCCCTTCATGAATCGCTTTTAAAATCGCCACTATTAAAATAGGCCTGCCATAGGACAGCTGGATTAATTCATTGATGTAATGGCGATAGTTAGACTTTATAAGACTAGATTCAAATATCTTTTGAGTTTCGTGTCGTTCCAAATTTCCTAACTCAATTTTAAGTGCATCTTCTAGTTCATACTCTTTGATCAGTTGCAAACCTTCGAGTGCCTTAAGCTTTCTTGAAGTTAAGATCAATTTTACTCTCCCTTCAAAACCATCTGCTATTCGTTTAAGATCACTAATTGTTTCCGAGCTATAATTATGGGCGTCATCAATTAATATTATAGAATTTATATTTGAAGAAAGAGCTTTTTTTAATGTATCTACCTGGATATGCTTGCTAGCTAAGACAAGTGCTTTCCAATTTTCAAGTTTACTTACATGATTTTTAAAAAATTCTACTACCAGTCTTGTTTTGCCGATCCCCGCTTCTCCGGAAATTAAAAACAGAACACTATTATTAGATAGAAATTCCTTTAGCTTTTCAATATCATTATCCCTTGATACAAATAAATTTGAAAGTGTCCCCGGCTCGAATTTATGTAACTGCATTTCTTTACTAAAAAAATCACGATATTCTTGTAATTGAGCAGTTTTAAATCCCTCATTGAGCCAAAGCTCCAATAAAGGATATTGAAGGTATAATGAGTATATTTTAGCTCCATCCCAAACTTTAAACTCCGCTATATTAGAAACGCCCGAAGTATAAGAAGCATAGAGGTCTTCAAGTTCCTTTAACTCTTGCGGTAGTAGCTCAACATTTGTAATGAGAACAAAAAAGTCTTCACCTTTTAGTTTTGTTATTTCATTTTTAAGCTCAGCTTTTATTGTATTAAAACCCTGTTTTCGCGCTACCTGATGAAATTTATATTGGAATCGCCATTTACCACTTTTACCATCGTATTCACCCACATATTGTCCATCAATACCTCCGTCTTTCCCCGGCGCAGAAAATGGTACAAAATTATTTCCAATCTCAAATGATAATAGGGCATTACAGAATAATGTAAAATCTGTAGAATTAAAATTTGACCAATTTATACTGTTCATTTATAGGTTATAAAATTCTGAGAGATAAATATAACTTAATTTCAATTATTCATACAACGACGCTTTATAAAAACCTCAGTGTATAGCTATTTCAGTCAAATGTAAACTTATTTTAGGACGAGTCAAATGAGCAAGCGGAAGTTGGGCAAGCCCTACTTTTTAAGCCTTCATGCGCTGCATTTGGCTTTTTGAGTATCCTCCGGGGATACTCTTTTCATTTAAAGACCACTTAAACCTTCTTTTTGGAATTCCACACAGAATTCTCTACTATTTCTTCAATATCCTATACAATATTCAACTGGGTTCCCTTTGAACAGCAGTTTTTCTTAGATTTAATCCCCGCCCCCTAAAATGCCTCGACTTGAAGTAATTTTTAATTTAAAAGAGATAGGATATGGAAATCAGAGTAGTGACGATGGAAGATCTTCGACAGCTCAAAGTAGAGTTGATTGAAGAGATGAAGGAAATTTTCAACCTTAAAGTGAAAAATGCAAATGAGAGATTTTGGTTGAGGAGCGCTGAGGTTAGGCAGCTATTAAAAATATCTCCAGGAACTCTCCAAAATATGCGTGTAAGGGGAATCTTGCCCTATAGAAAAGTTGGAGGAAGCTTTTTCTATCACAGGAACGATATTGGCAACATGATGGAAAGGAGTAATGGCAATGGATAAGGATAAATTCAATGATAAAAATCCCATTCAAGCACTTTTCAAAAGAATCAAACGGGACAATAGCCTTAGTACATCACAGATAAGCCTGGTTATGGCTCTTTACTATTATTCGGATGATACTGATGAAGTCAAATCCTTTACTGCCAGTAGAAGGAAATTGATGGGCTTCTCCAAAATTCGATCGATTTCTACCTATCACGCTTGCATCCATGCGCTAATCAAAGGCAGGTACATTGAATATTTTCCCTCCTACCACCCGGTACTTGGAAGCACTTTTAGATTCCTGATTTAACTTATATGGAAAAGATACACGAAAAGAACCGATCCGTCAAGTTTAGCATTCAGGTCGATTCGAAATTGGAAATCATTTCAAGAAAGTTTGGAAGGACAAAGCGGACACTGGTAATGCAAATGATTGAATATTTTCATTCCACAAAAAAAGACCCGATTGATATCAACGATCATATGTTAAGGAATCAGCTTGGTCAAGGCATCAATCGGATACTTGCTTTTATCAAACAAGAAGAAAAAGATCTATTGATGCCTACATATAATCTGTTAGAGGAAGTTTTCAGAAACGTGAACCAACACCAGCATGAATTCTCAGAACAGTTGCAGTCTATCAATGAATTACCTATAGCAATTAAAGATATGCATCGTACCTTAAACAAACTCAATCAAGAAATCGACAGCATGAAGTCAAATAAAGCAATATTAATCTCCAACATTGTTCACTTATTCGACCGCTTTCTGAAAGAAAGGGATGCCATTGGTTGGAGCCTGAATTCCGTTAAGAAAGATGAACTCTATAAAAAGCTACTTTCTGATATCCAAAAACTCTAGTCATGTTTATCCATATTTCCAAGTCCGAAACTGGAAACAATACAGGAAGCTGCAGGGCTTTAGTGAATTATCTGGAAAAGGAGAATAGGCTTGTAGAAAATATTTCTGATTCGGAGAAGTGGTTCAATGGTCGTTCCAGTGCAGTCCTTCCGCATGAGGTGAGGATGGCAATCGATGCCAACATCGCCAAGCTTTCTAGAGATGACGGTAAGTTTTATCTGATCAACATCAGTCCAAGCCAAAAGGAGATTGCTTTTTTATTGGAACGATTTGGTGAGCAGGAGGCCAAGCTTCAGCTCAAGGACTTTGCTCTCAAGGTGATGGATGCTTATGCCAAGAACTTTCATCGTGAAGGGATAGGTGGTCAAGCTGACCTGTTGTGGTTTGCCAAATGGGAGAAGAACCGCAATTCCGGACATCAGGACAAAGCGGTGATCAGTGGTCAGAAAAAGCGCGGAGAACTCAAGGAAGGTTATCAGTTTCACATTCAGATTATCGTCAGTAGGAAGGATATCACAAACAAGATCAAGCTGAGTCCGCAGAATACTTCTAGGGGAATAAACAAGTCCCATTCTCAGAAGCTCGGTCAGTTCGACCGAAGGGCATTTAAGGAATCGGGCGAGCTTTTATTTGATAAGCTGTTCAGCTATGACCGAGGATTGCAGGAAACTTTTCAGTTTTCCAATAGTGTAAAGAATGGCAATTTGCAAGAGCGTAGGCAGGTCGACCGAATCCTGCAGTTTTCTAAAGGCAGGGATGAATTGGGAGCTGATAGCTTTCGGGAATTGTTTGCTGGAAAATCTCAGGTTATGGACTTGGTTGCCAATTTGCTTTCAGATACAACCCTGCCATCCGAGGGAATGGAAAGGTCGTTAACAAGAAGACGGAAAAAACGCAAAGGGAAACGGCTAGGCAGGTCGTAGATTTATTTTTTCATTCAATCCATGATAGGGATCAAAGTTCGGACACTGTCCTTCGGGGCGGGACAAGAAATTCCGACATAAACACATAACCATCGCACAGCTCCATCTTTTATTTCGTTGCTTCTTGCCCTTGCTCGGTCAGGTCCGGTGCGGGCTCCATAATCATTTCTTGAAACTAAAAAAAGAACGTTATGGAAAGCAGAAAAAAAAGAAATCTTCTGTACAAGGTGGCGGAAGTTCAGCTAAGTTACAGCAACCGGATTCCCAGCTCAAAAATGCCCGTGGTGACTTCCTCCAGTGAAGCCTACAGCGTGATCATGGACAGCTGGGCAATGGAGAGTTTAGAACTCTTTGAACGGTTCAGGGTACTGCTGATGAATACGGGCAACCGCGTGATGGGTGTTTATGAGGCCTCTAGTGGCGGGATATCGGGAACCGTTGTCGATATCAGGCTTTTGATAATCACGGCATTGAAGGCGACCGCTACGGGGATCATCGTCTTTCACAACCAGCCTTCGGGAAACCTCAAGCCAAGCACGGAGGACAAAAAGCTGACTCAAAAGATCCATGAGGCAGCAAATTATTTGGATATCAAGTTGCATGATCACTTGATCGTAGGCAGGGAGGGGTATCTTTCCTTTCGGGATGAAGGGCTGTTATAGCCCTTTTTTTGTCTTTAAGGCGACGACAAAATAATCCGATAACATTATTCAAGAAAAGCCGCTTAATTAAACTTCATTAATTAGCTTAGTTTCTCTATAAATATGATTAAACATTTTTGCGGGATCTTCTCCAATTGCTAATGCGATTAAATACAATTCTTCACCTCTAAGATGCGCCTTTTCATTAAT
>Ga0233377_1000409_pt1 | contig 20374 bp, 19 predicted proteins | sample ElkDunMinimDraft_6_FD_191540 | JGI IMG/M metagenome (GOLD analysis project Ga0233377, IMG submission 191540) | Fecal eukaryotic communites from dung pellets of Tule Elk in California, USA - Elk Dung E36 | ecosystem: Host-associated > Mammals > Digestive system > Large intestine > Fecal | place...
TATAGGTCAGGGCCTCGCGCTGGTCCCAGCTGTGGTTGCCCAGGGTCAGGCAATCGGCCCCGGCCATGAACAGCTCGCGCGCCGTGTTCTCGGTGATGCCGAAACCGCCCGCGGCGTTCTCGGCGTTGACCACCACGAAATCGAGTTTCAGGTCGCGTTTCAGCCCCGGCAGATGGTCGCTGAGACCATCACGCCCGGACTTGCCGACCACATCACCAAAGAACGCCAGACGCATGAATTCAGACCTTTCGAGCCGGGGTATAGCCCCTCTCGGTCAGAACACCATGCAGGCGCATGTCATGAGGCTCCAGCGTCAGCGCCTCGACCTCTTGCCCGGCGTAGGCGAAGCCCACCCGAACAGCCTCCGGCAGGGCCGCAAAGGTGCGGTCGTAATAGCCCCCGCCTTGCCCCAGACGCCCTCCCTCAGCGTCGAAGGCCAGCAACGGCGTCAGGATCAGGTCCGGCGTCACCGTCTCGGCCAGAGGGAACGGCGCCGGCACGCCCGCCGCATCCATCTCCAGCGGATCGCCCGGCGTCCAGCGGCGGAAGATCATCGGCGCATCCAGCTCGATCACCACCGGCAGGCACAGCGTCCGCCCCGCTCGCTCCAGCGCCTGAGACAGGGCGTCGGCGTCCAGCTCCGAGCCGATGGCGCGATAGACGGCGACCACCGACCACGTCGGCAGGGCGTCGGCATGAGACGCCGCCCGCTCGGCAGCCGACCGATCCAGCCCCGCCAGCCGCTTGCGCTCGGCCCGCATCGCCGATCGGAGTTCGCGTTTGTCTGTCATGAAAAACCCGCCAGCCGCGTGGACCACGCCCGCCAGCCGTATCGCTCCCCGCCGCCTCGCTCAAGCAGCGAACCGCCGAGCCGGAGCAACAGCGCGCCCTCCGCTCAGACAACGAGCATCGGCGCACAAGCCCTCGCGCTCAAGCAGAGAACGACCACGTCGCGAGCGTCAGCGCCCAAACGCGCTCAAGCAGCGAGCCGCCGCGCGGCGAGCGATAGCGCACTAAAAAAGAATGGGTTGGCGGCGCCGCAAGAGCCGTGAAGAACGTTTAAATCCTCTCGACCTGGGTAGCCAGGTGGGCTCCATATGCCCAGGCCCTCGAGCCCGGACAGGGACAGATCCCGTAGAGTGAATTAAGGTCAGAAGGATATGTTGTCTTCGACGTGAGCCGCAGCAGGACCCGCCACCTGACAAGATAGGCGTTTGTCCCAGCTTGCGCCAGTGGGCCGCGACGGAGAACATCAACGCATTCGTCAAGGAGCCCTCATGAGCCTGCTGAACGCCCTGATGGGCAACGCCAACACCGTCGATCCGCAAAGCCTCGCGGGCGAACTGGCCAATATCCTGATCCCCGGCGAGAAGATCGAACACGCCTACAAGCTGGTGCGCGACCTGATCGTCTTCACCGACAAGCGGCTGCTGTTCGTCGACAAACAGGGCGTGACCGGCAAGAAGGTCGAATATCAATCCATCCCCTACGCCAGGATCAGCCATTTCAGCGTCGAGACGGCGGGCACGCTGGACATGGATGCGGAGATGAAGATCGGCGTCTCGGGCGGCGGCATGTTCGCCAAGACCTTCGGCCGCGGCGTGGACATCAGCGAGGTCCAGCGCGTGCTGGCGACCTACGTCCTGGTCTGAACCCAATCTCAGAGGCCTAATTTCTCAGAGGCCTTGGGCGATCTTCTCCAGCCGCGCGGCGACGGCGTTCAGGGCTTCGGCCACGCCGTCGTTGGCGGGGGCCGAGGCGGCGTCGGCAGGCAGACCCCGGCCTAACCGCGCCTCATGCAGTTCGTCGGCCAGCATCAGCCCGGCCATCAGGAACAGACGCAGGTCGCCGACATTGCCGACCTGACCCGCCACCTGGCCGACATGCTGATCAAAGGCGCGGGCCAGCATCTGCACCCGGTCTTCCTGCCCGTCCGCGCAGCCGACGGAATAGGGGCGGCCGTTGACCTCGACGGTGACGGTCGCCATCAGCGCCCCTCCTGTTCGCTCAGGGCCGCGCGGATCGAATCGGCGGCGCGGGCCAGAACCTCGGCGGCGTCGCGGCCTGCGGATTCCAGTTCGTGGATGCGGGCGCGGTCGGCCTGATTGGAGGCCATGGGCGTGAACAGGTCGTCGTCCGGCACGCGGCTGACATCGGCCGCCCGGCTTTTCAGGTCGAGCAATCGGCGTTCCAGCAGCGCCAGGGCGCGGTCCACGCGATCTTTTGCCGCTGATGCAGCGTCCATTCGGGTCACAATCTCCTCGAATGCGTATAGAACCCGTGCGCGCCCCGGGGTAAAGGCGGCGCGCCTCCTTATTTTCCGCCATCCGACGAAAGGTCTCGCCGTGACCGACGCTCAAACCGTATCCGATAAAGCCACGCCGAAACAGATGGCGGACGCCATTCGGGTCCTGTCGATGGACGCCGTCGAAAAGGCGAAGAGCGGACACCCCGGCATGCCCATGGGCATGGCCGATGTGGCGACGGTGCTGTTCTCGAAGTTTCTGAAGTTCGACGCGGCGCATCCCGACTGGGCCGACCGCGACCGCTTCATCCTGTCGGCGGGCCACGGCTCCATGCTGATCTACAGCCTGCTGCACCTGACCGGCTACAAGGCCGCCACGATCGATGAGCTGAAGAATTTCCGCCAGTGGGGCTCGAAAACAGCGGGCCACCCCGAGTTCGGCCACATGCCGGGCGTCGAGGTCACGACGGGTCCGCTGGGCCAGGGCCTGGCCACCTCCATCGGTTTCGCCATGGCCGAGCGCCATATGGCGGCGCGCTTCGGCGATGATCTGGTCGATCACCGCACCTGGGTCGTCGCCGGCGACGGCTGTCTGATGGAAGGCGTGTCGCAGGAAGCCATCGCGCTCGCAGGCCGCTACAAGCTGAACAAGCTGACCGTGCTGTGGGACGACAACGCCATCACCATCGACGGCGCGGTGTCCCTGTCGGACACCACCGACCAGAAGGCCCGCTTCAAGGCCGCCGGCTGGGCGGTCAAGGCGGTGGACGGCCACGACATGAAGGCCGTCAAATCGGCCCTGCAGTGGGCCACCCGCCAGGACAAGCCGACCCTGATCGCCTGCAAGACGAAAATCGGCCGCGGCGCCGCCACCCTGGAAGGCAGCCACAAGACCCACGGCGCCGCCCTGGGCGCCGTCGAGATCGAGGCCACGCGCAAGGGTCTGGGCTGGACTGCCGCCGCCTTCGACATCCCCGCCGCCATCGACAAGGCTTGGAAGAAGGTCGGCAAGCAAGGCGCCAAGCACCGCAAGGCCTGGGAGGCCCGCCTCGCCGCATCGCCCCAGGCCGCCGACTTCACCCGCGCCATGAAGGGCGACCTGCCCGCCGGCGCGTTCGACGCCCTGAACGCCAAAATCGCCGAACTGATCGAGACCAAGCCGGCCCAGGCCACGCGCCAGTCCTCGGGCGCGGCGCTGGACGAACTGTTCGGCGCCATCCCCGACCTGATGGGCGGCTCGGCCGACCTGACCGGTTCCAACAACACCTTCGTCAAGGGCACGGCCATCTTCGACGCCCCCGGCTATGAGGGGCGCTATGTGAACTGGGGCATCCGCGAGTTCGGCATGGCGGCGGCCATGAACGGCCTGGCCCTGCACGGCGGCGTCATTCCCTACGGCGGCACCTTCATGGCGTTTGCCGACTACAGCCGTCCGGCGATCCGCCTGGGCGCCCTGATGGGGGTGCGCGCCATCCACGTCCTGACGCACGATTCGATCGGCCTGGGCGAAGACGGCCCGACGCACCAGCCGGTCGAACACCTGGCCGCCCTGCGCGCCATTCCTAACCTGCTGGTCTTCCGCCCCGCCGACACGGTCGAGGCGATGGAGTGCTGGCAGGCGGCGCTGGAGCACAAGACCTCGCCCTCGGCCATGGCCCTGTCACGCCAGAAGACCCCGGCGGTCCGCACCGTCGCGGCGTCCGAGAACCTGTCGGCGCGCGGCGCCTATGAGATCAAGGCGGCGGACGGCGAAGCCAAGGTCACCCTGTTCGGCAGCGGCACGGAACTGGCCTTGGCGCTGGACGCGGCCAAGGCGCTGGAAGCCGAAGGCGTGGCGACCCGCGTGGTCTCCGTCCCCTGCTTCGAACTGTTCTTCCAGCAGGACGCCGCCTATCAGGCCGAAATCATCGGCCGCGGCACGGTGCGCGTGGCTATCGAGGCCGCCGTCCAGCAGGGCTGGGAGCGGTTCATCGGCGAAGACGGCGCCTTCATCGGCATGACCGGCTTCGGCGCCTCAGCCCCGGCTGAAATCCTCTACCAGCAGTTCGGCATCACCACCGACGCGGTGGTGGCGGCTGCCAAGGCCCGTCTGTGACATCGGCCCGCCGCCTGATTCTGGCGGCGTGTCTGGCGGCGTCGGGCCTAGGCCTGACGCCGACCGCCCATGCGCAGACGGCGGCCACGGTTGAAGCGGTCGAAACCCCCATCGTCATAGGCCGCTCCTACGCCCTGCCCTCGGCGGTCATGGGGGCGACGCGCGAGATCAACGTCTGGCTGCCGCCCGGTTACGCCGACAGCGGCCAGACCTATCCCGTGCTCTATCTGCTGGATGGCGGTCAGGATCAGGACTTCCACCACATCTCGGGCATCGCTCAGCTGGGGACCATCGTCGGCACGACCCGCGATATCATCGTCGTCGGCGTGGCCTCGGTCGACCGCCGCAACGAACTGGCCCTGCCGACCGACAATCCCGAACTGATCGCCCGCTATCCCACACAGGGACAATCGCAGCGGTTCCGCAATTTCCTGGCTCAGGAGGTCCAGCCCTTCATCAAAGGCCGCTTCCGCACCAGCGGCGAGACGGCCCTGATGGGGGAATCGCTGGCGGGCCTGTTCGTCGTCGAGACCTTCCTCAAGGAACCCCAGATGTTCGACGCCTATGTCGCTGTCAGCCCCAGCCTGTGGTGGGATGGCGGCGTTCTGGCGCGTCAGGCCGGCGCCCATTTGCGCGATCATTCAAACGCCCCGCGCACCCTGATCCTGACGCTGGGCGACGAGGGCGAGGAGATGCAGGCGCCGATGGACGTTCTGACCGCCAATCTGCGCGACTTCGCCATGCCGGGCGTGACCTGGAGCTTCCAGCCCCGTCCGACGGAAAGCCACGCCACCATCTATCATGGCGCGGCGCTGGACGCCTTCCGCAGCCTGTATGCGGCGCCGACGCCTTAAACAGCGCACGAAAAACCCCGGGAGCACGCCCCCGGGGTTTTCAACTTCAGTCGTCACGATCGTTTGTCAGTCGGCCCAATTCAGCACGACCTTGCCCGACTGGCCCGAGCGCATGGCCTCGAAGCCCGCCTCGAAGTCCTGATAGGGCATCTGGTGGGTGATCAGCGGCTGCAGGTCCAGGCCGGCCTTCAGCAGGCCCAGCATCTTGCGCCAGGTGGTGAACATCTCACGCCCATAGACGCCCTTGATGGTCAGGGCCTTCAGGATGATCGCTCCCCAGTCCGTCTCCATTGGTTTGGACGGAATGCCCAGCATGGCCATGCCGCCGCCCATGATCAGGGTGTCGACACACTGTTTGAAGGCGATGGGTGAACCCGACATCTCCAGCGCCACGTCGAAGCCGACCTTCAGCCCCAGCTCGTGCATGACGTCGCGCAGGTCTTCCTTGGTCGTGTTCACCGTGCGCACGCCCGGCGCGACCTTTTGGGCCAGTTCCAGGCGGAAGTCGTTGATGTCGGTCAGGACCACGGTGCGGGCGCCCGCATGGCGCGCCACGGCGGCGGCCATCATGCCGATGGGACCGGCGCCGGTGACGATGACGTCCTCGCCCAGCAGGTCGAACTGCTGCGCCGTGTGCACGGCGTTGCCGAACGGGTCGAGGATCGAGCCGATCTCATAGGGAACGTCGTCAGGCAGTTCGATGACGTTGAAGGCCGGGGCCACCACGAACTCGGCGAAGGCGCCCTGGCGGTTCACGCCGATGCCCCGTGTGTCGGGGTCCAGATGGAAGTGACCGGCCCGGGCCGCTTCGGAGTTCAGGTCGATGACATGACCCTCGGCCGAGACGCGCTGGCCGATCTTCAGGCGGCGATCCACATCCTTGCCGATGGCGACGATCTCGCCGGCGAACTCATGGCCGGTGATCATGGGGACGGGCACGTTCTTTTGCGACCACTCGTCCCAGTTCCAGATGTGGATGTCGGTGCCGCAGACGGCGGTCTTGTGCACCTTGATCAGCACGTCCTCGTCACCCGCGACAGGGATGGGGGCGTCGATCAGTTCCAGGCCGACCTCGGGACGGGTCTTGGCCAAGGCCTTCATCATGTCGGTCATTCAATAGCTCCACATTCTGTTCCCTCTCCCGATGGGAGAGGGTTTGAGGCTCGCTGAGCGCAGCGAAGCGTTAGCCGAAAGGGTGAGGGTCGGCTGTTCGCCGATCATCACCCGCCATTCGACCCTCACCCTTTCGCGCAAGGACAACGCTGACGCGCCGTGCGCTCAAGCCCTCTCCCATCGGGAGAGGGATGGTGGAGTCAGATCACTCCCAATTCCTTGCCCGCCGTCTTGAACGCCTCAACCGCCTGATCGATCTGTTCAAACGTGTGCGCCGCCGACATCTGGGTGCGGATGCGGGCCTGACCACGCGGCACCACGGGGAAGGAGAAGCCGATGACATATACGCCCAATTCCAGCAGGCGGGCCGCCATGTCCTGGGCCAGTTTGGCGTCGCCCAGCATGACCGGGATGATCGGGTGCTCGCCGGGCTGCAGGGTGAAACCGGCCTCGGTCATGGCCGCGCGATAGCGGGCGGCGTTGGCGAACAACTGGGTGCGAAGGGCGTCGCCTTCGGGGCCCGCCGCGATGCGGATGGCCTCCATCGACGAACCGCAGACCGCAGGCGCCAGGGCGTTGGAGAACAGATAGGGCCGCGCCCGCTGTTTCAGCAGCGCCACGACATTGGCCTTGGCGCAGATGAAGCCGCCCATGGCCCCGCCCAGCGCCTTGCCGAAGGTGCCGGTGACGAAATCGACCTCGACCCCATGATAGGCATAGGAGCCACGCCCCTTGTCGCCCAGGAAACCGGTGGCGTGGCAGTCGTCGACCATGATCAAGGCGTTGTACTGGTCAGCCAGCGCCCGGATGTCCTTCAGCCGCGCGATATAGCCGTCCATGGAGAAGGCGCCGTCGGTGGCGATGATGATCTCTTTCGCGCCATCCGCCCGGGCCTGCTTCAGCTGGGCCTCCAGATCGGCCATGTCGGAGGTGGCGAAGCGGTAGCGCTTGGCCTTGCACAGCCGCACGCCATCGATGATCGAGGCGTGGTTCAGGCTGTCGGAAATGATGGCGTCGTCGGCCCCGAACAGAGGCTCGAAGATGCCGCCGTTGGCGTCGAAGGCGGCGGCGAACAGGATCGTGTCTTCAAAGCCGAGGTAGTCGGCGATGGCGCGTTCCAGCTCCTTGTGAATCTCCAGCGTGCCGCAGATGAAGCGGACCGAGGCCGTGCCCGCGCCCCATTTCTCCTGGGCCTTGATGCCCGCCTGCGTCACCCGCTCGTCGCCGGCGAGGCCGAGGTAGTTGTTGGCGCAGAAGTTCAGGACGTCGCGGCCGCCCACCTTGATGACCGGTCCCTGACGAGAAGCGATGACCCGCTCGGGCTTGGTCAGCCCCTGAGCGTCGATGTCGGCGAGCTCCGCGCTGACGCGGTCGTAGAATGTGGTTGTCATGTCCGCTCCGCTACGCCGTTTTGACGCCGGTTTGAAGCCCCGGCGGTCGTCTGTCACACCACTTGACCGTGCGCTCACCTCAGCCCGGCGTCGGTTCCGCCACAGCGCGGAAGGGGCTGATCTCGATGCGACCGCCGCACGGCGTCAGAGCCTGAGCGAAGGCGACCGGCGTCGCATCCCCCGGCACGGTGGCGCGCAGACGGGTGACAGAGGGACAGACCGTCTCGCCCTGTCCTTCATGGGGAACGACAGTCCAGGCGACATCGAAATAGGCCTTGGCGTTGGGCGCCAGATTAACCGGCGCGGGAGCCTGCCCCGATCTCAGATAGGAGCCGGGAACGGTCTCGGCGCGGATGGCGGTCAGGTCGCGGCCCTGACGATCCTGCACAGTCACGGCGGGATAGCCCGTCAGACTGCAGGTCTGGGTTCCTGTGTTGCGCAGGCCCATGATGGCCACGCGGTGCCCCATGCCCGCATCGCCGCCTTCGGCCGACAGGGCCAGCTGGCCGCCCTTGCACGGTGCGGAGGCGGGCAGAACGCCGCCCGACGCGGCCTGCGTCTTCACCGTCGTGGGCGCAGGCACCGACGGCGTGGCCTCCATGCGCCGGTTGCAGCGCTCCAGCACGTCAGCGGCCCCGCCCGGTCCCGGCAGGACGCGGCTCAGTTCACCGTATTCGACGCCGTCGCGGGTGACGATGGTCCACTGAACTTCTTCGTCGACATAGCGCGCGCCCGAGGCGGCGGGCGCGCTGCGCAGCACATAGACCCGGTCGCGCCGGGTCACCTGGGCCGATTCGGGGTCGGGATAGGCCGCACCGACGGTGACGCCGCTGTCGCATTGATATGTCGCCGTCACCGGCGCGGCGTCTGCGATGGCGGGTGTCGGCTCGGGCGGCGGCGCTGCGGGCTCTGCGCTACGATCACAGGCGGACAGCCCGGCGGACAGGACCAAGGCCAGAACGACAGGCGGGGCGGCGGACAGGGTCAGACGGCGCATGAAACCTCCGTAGCGAACCTTCAGCCAACGTTGTCGCGCGGCGAAGGCTCCGCCGCAACCGCTCAGGTGGTCAGGGCGCGCGGCAGTTTGAAGGTGATCGTCTCGCGCGCGCCGTCGTCCTCGACCACTTCAGCGTCGAACCGGGCGCTGACCGCATCGATCAGCTCCGCGATCAGGCTTTCCGGCGCAGAGGCTCCCGCCGTGATCCCCAGCGTCGCCACCCCGTCCAGCCAGGCCCAGTCGACCTGGCCCGCGTCATCCACCAGCCGCGCATCGCGGGCGCCGGCGCGCAGGGCCACTTCGACCAGTCGCACGGAGTTGGAGGAATTCTGCGATCCCACCACCAGAACCAGATCACAGCCTTCGCCCAGCCGCTTGACCGCATCCTGACGGTTGGTGGTGGCGTAGCAAATGTCTTCCTTGTGCGGGTCGGGCAGTTCGGGGAAGCGGCGTTTCAACACCGCAAGAATGCCCGCCGTGTCGTCCACGGAGAGGGTGGTCTGGGTGGCGTAGGCCAGAGGCGCGTCGCCCGGTCGCTGAAACGCTTCTGCGTCCTCGATCGTCTCGATCAGGCTGATGGCGCCGGGTTCCAGCTGCCCCATGGTGCCGACCACTTCTGGGTGGCCTGCATGGCCGATCAGGACGATGTGTCGCCCCGCTGCATTATGGCGCTCCGCCTCCACATGAACCTTGGAGACCAGGGGGCAGGTGGCGTCCAGATAGAAGAGATTGCGGAACCGGGCCGTCTCGGGCACCGACTTGGGCACGCCGTGGGCCGAAAACACCACGGGACGATCGTCCGGGCACTCGTCCAGCTCCTTGACGAAGACCGCGCCCATGGCCTTCAGCCGCGCCACGACGTGGCGGTTGTGGACGATCTCGTGACGCACATAGACCGGGGCGCCGTATTTCTCGATGGCCCGTTCGACGATCTGGATGGCGCGATCGACCCCGGCGCAAAAGCCGCGCGGCGTGGCTAGGCGCACGGTCAGGGGGCGCCGTTCGGTCGGCGTGGCGACGTCGTTCAGGGTCATGGCCGCAACCTAGTCATTAGCCACTCGCCCCGCCACTGCGGTTTGTGCATTCTGCGCGTTTGCCGCGCCTCGCTTTAGCCGCTATCAGCGGCGAGCGTTCGCGCTGCGTCGGGCTGTCGCCGCGCGCCCCTCGTTTGCTGGAAGAATATTCGATGCGTCGCGTCCTGAAACTCTCCCTGATCTCGACCCTGGCCGTCGCCAGCCTCGCATTCGGCCTGGCGCCGGTCAGCGCTGAGGCTCAGCAACGCCGACCCGGTCAGGGTCAGGGTCAAGGCCAGACAGCCGGCCAGCAGGGCGAGGAAGGCTCGGCGCGGGCGCGTCGTCCGCGGTTCGCGCCCCTGCGCCGCGTCGAAGCTGCCGGGCCGTGCCCCTATGTGAAGATTCTCTACGACGCCGCCCGCTACGTCGAAATGCCCGACGACCGCGTGGCCGCCGCCAGCGCTGGCTTCACCGGCGAGATCGAAGGCTTGAGCTCCATCTGCCGCTATCAGGGCGACGACCCCATTACGGTGGACATGCGCGTGCTGTTCAACCTGGGACGCGGTCCGCAGGCCCAGACCGACGGCCGCACCTATCGCTACTGGGTCGCCGTCACTGAACGTAATGCGGCTGTTCTGGCCAAAACCTACTTCGACCTGCCTGTCGCCTTCGAAGGGCGCGATCGGACCTCGGTCACCCAGGAACAGACCATCATCATCCCGCGCGCCACGGCGACGACCAGCGGCGACAACTTCGAAATTCTGATCGGCTTCGACGTCACGCCCGCCATGGTCGAAATGAACCGAACCGGCAGCCGCTTCCGCATCAACGCCGGCGCCGCGCCCGTCACCCCGCCGGCCGAGTAAAATGACAGACCTCAGGACCCAGTTGGGCGAAGCGGTCGCCGCCGCCTTCGCCGCCGAAGGCGTGGATGCAGCCCTCGCCCGCGTCACCCCTTCGGACCGCCCCGACCTGGCCGACTTCCAGTCCAACGGAGCCCTTGCCGCCGCCAAGACTCTGAAGGCCAATCCGCGTGAGTTGGCCGCCAAGGTCGCCGCCCGGCTGGAGGGCGACGTTCGCCTGTCGTCGGTGGAGATCGCCGGCCCCGGCTTCATCAACCTGAAGCTCTCCGACGCCGCGCTGGCGCAGCGCGCCGCCGAGGTCGCCGCCGACGCCGCCCACGCCGGCGCCGCTGTTCTGGCCGACCCGCGCACGGTGGTGATCGACTTCGCCGGGCCGAACGTGGCCAAGCCGATGCACGTCGGCCATCTGCGCTCCTCCATCATCGGCGAGAGCCTGAAGCGCCTGTTCCGTTTCCGCGGCGACACCGTCATCGGCGACGCCCATTTCGGCGACTGGGGCTTCCAGATGGGGCTGCTGATCGTGGCGGTCGGCGATGAAGGAAAAGCCGACGCCTTCCTGGCCGAGGGCGACGGCCCCTTCCCGGCCGAGGCGCCCATCACGCTTGAGGACCTGGAGCGCCTGTATCCCCAGGCCGCCGGTCAGGCCAAGGAAGACCCCACGTTCCGCGACTGCGCCCGCAAGGCCACGGCGGAACTGCAAGGCGGCCGCCCTGGCTACCGCGCCCTGTGGAAGCATTTCGTGGCCGTCAGCCGCACGGCGCTGGAACGCGAGTTCGGCGCCCTGGGCGTGACCTTCGACCTGTGGAACGGCGAGAGCGACGCCGACCCGGTCATGGCCGAGATGATCGCCCATCTGGAGGCGACCGGCCTGCTGGTCGAGGATGACGGCGCCCGCGTGGTCCACGTCGCCCGCCCCGGCGAGACCCGCAAGAAGAAGCTGGCCGACGGCTCGGTGATCGAGGCCCCGTCTCCGCCGCCCCTGCTGGTCATCAGTTCCGAAGGCTCGGCCATGTACGGCACGACCGACCTGGCCACCATTCTGGACCGCCGCAAGGCCATCGACCCCGACCTGATTCTGTATGTCGTCGACGAGCGTCAGGCCGAGCACTTCGAACAGGTGTTCCGCGCCGCCTATCTGGCTGGCTACGCCGCTGACGGCAGCCTCCAGCACCTCGGCTTCGGCACCATGAACGGGACGGACGGCAAGCCGTTCAAGACCCGCGCGGGCGGCGTGCTGAAGCTGCACGACCTGATCACCCAGGCCACCGACAAGGCCCGCGAGCGCCTGCATGACGCCAGGCTGGGCGACGACCTGCCCCCCGCCGAGTTCGAGGACATCGCCCACAAGGTGGCCATCGCCGCCCTGAAGTTCGCCGACCTGTCGAACGCGCGCACCACCTCCTACGTCTTCGACCTCGACCGCTTCATGAGCTTCGAGGGCAAGACCGGGCCGTATCTGCTGTATCAGGCGGTGCGGATCAAATCCCTGCTGCGCAAGGGCGCCGATCAGGGTCTGACGCCAGGCGCCATCGTCATCGGCGAACCGGCCGAACGCGACCTGGCCCTGACGCTGGACGCCTTCTCCCAGGCCGTGACCGAGGCCTATGACAAGCGGATGCCCCACCTGATCTCGGAGCACGCCTACCGCCTGGCGCAGAGTTTCTCGAAATTCTACGCCGCCTGTCCCGTGCTGATCGCCCCTGACGCCGCCACCAAGGCCTCGCGTCTGGCCCTGTCGAAGGCGGCGCTGGATCAGCTGGAGATCGCGCTGGGCCTGCTGGGCATCGCGACGCCGGAACGGATGTAGGCGGAGGCCGCTTCTCTCCTCCCCACGTCGTGGGGAGGTGGACCAGACGCGAAGCGGACGAGACGGAGGGGCTCTAACCGAGCGCTCGAAAAACAGCCCCTCCACCACTTCGTGGTCCCCCTCCCCATTGCATGGGGAGGAAAAATGCTAGGTTGCGCCAAACGGAGCCTCCCTTTCATGTCCCTCGACGCCTTCATCGCCGGCCTGCCCAAGGCCGAACTGCACCTGCACATCGAGGGCTCGCTCGAGCCGGAACTGATGTTCGAACTGGCGCAGCGCAACGGCGTCGCCATCCCCTACGACAGCGTCGAGGCCGTGCGTGCGGCCTATGACTTCTCCAACCTGCAGGACTTCCTCGACATCTACTATGCGGGCGCCGCCGTGCTGCTGACGCGCAAGGACTTCGAGGATCTGGCCTTCGCCTATTTCCAGCGCGCCGCCGCCGACAACGTCCGCCACGCCGAAATCTTCTTCGACCCCCAGACCCACACAGACCGGGGCGTGCCCTTCGGCGTGGTGGTCCAGGGCCTGATCGCGGGCATGGAGCGGGCCAAGACCGAGCTGGGCGTCACCAGCGGCCTGATCCTCAGCTTCCTGCGCCACCTGTCCGAAGACGAAGCCTTCGCCACGCTGGAGGCCGCCAAGCCTTGGGTGCATCACTTCATCGGCGTCGGGCTGGATTCGTCCGAGGTCGGCCATCCGCCGTCCAAGTTCCAGCGTGTCTTCGCCGCCGCCCGCGACCTGGGCCTGAAGCTGTGCGCCCACGCCGGCGAGGAAGGCCCGCCCGCCTATGTGCACGAGGCGCTGGACCTGCTGCACATCGACCGCATGGACCACGGCAACCGCTCGATGGAGGACGAGGCCCTGATCGCGCGTCTGGCCGCCGAGCAGATGACCCTGACGGTCTGCCCCCTGTCGAACCTGAAACTGTGCGTCGTGAAAGACCTGAAGGACCACCCGGTCCCCGAAATGCTGCGCCGCGGCCTGCACGTCACCCTGAACTCGGACGACCCCTCCTATTTCGGCGGCTATGTGAACGCCAACTACATCCAGCTGGCCAACGCCGTGGGCCTGACGCGCGAGCAGGTCGTCCTGCTGGCGCAGAACAGCTTTGAGGGCAGCTTCCTGAGCGACGTCGACAAGGCGAAGCGGATCGCGGAAGTGGATGCCTACGCCGCGGCGAACTGATCTGGTCTTTCGTCATCCTCCGGCATGATCATCGCTATCGAGCCGCATACGTTCCTGATATGTTCTCGCCATGGCGCAGGCGAGAGAACAACAGGATGACCCCGCGAACCTGCGCTGGCTGTTCATCGACCTGAACGCCTTTTTCGCCAGCGTCGAACAGCAGATGAACCCCGACTGGCGCGGCAAGCCCGTCATCGTTCGCCCTGCCGAGAGCGAATACACCGGCGCCATCGCCGCCAGTTATGAAGGCAAAGCTTTCGGCATCCACACCGGCATGCAGGTGGCCGAGGCCCGCAGACTATGCCCCGGCCTCATCGTCGCCGAGGCGCGACCGGACCTCTATGTCGAGATCCACAAGAAGATCATGGCCGAAATCGACCGCCACGTGCCCGTGTGGAAGGTCGGCTCCATCGACGAATGTTCATGCGAACTGGTCGGTCCCGAGCGGCAGGAGGCGAACGCCGTCGCTCTGGCCCGACGGATACAGGCGGGGATAATGGAGAATGTGGGCGAGTGTCTGCGCTCATCCGTCGGACTGGCGCCGTCACGGTTCCTGGCCAAGACCGCCTGCGGAATGCTGAAGCCCGCCGGGCTGACGATCCTGCGGGCCCATGAACTGCCCGGCCCTCTTCTGCACCTGCCGCTGTCGAAATATCCGGGCATAGGCTCGCGGATGCGCGAAAGACTGGCGGCGGCGGGCGTCACAGACACGGCGGGTCTGTGGGCCATGGATGCCAGACAGGCCCGCGCCGTCTGGAACAGCATCGAGGGCGAACGTATCTGGCGCGGCCTGCACGGGTTGGACAGCGAGCCGACGCCTGAAAAGCCCCCCGCCTCCATCAGTCACAGCCATGTGCTGGCTCAGGCCATGCGCACTCCCGACAAGGCGCGGGCGGTGGCGCGGCGGCTGATGGTCAAGTGCGGGGCGCGGTTGCGGCGGATGGGGCTGACCGGCGCCGGGATCAGCCTGCATCTGGACATGGGGCCCAGGGGAGCGCGTCGCGGCTGGGACACCGCAGGCCTCCGCTGCGCCGTCACGCCGACCCAGGACACCTTCGCCCTGCTGACGGCGCTTGATGGGCTGTGGCGCAAGGTCGAGCCGGAACTTCAGGCCGGACGGTTGAGCTATGTCGGAGTCGGCGTTGATCATCTGAAGCCGCGTGGAGCCTTTGAAGCTGACCTGTTCAGTTCCGGCCCGGATCAGGACGGGACAGCGCGATCGCTGCGGTTGTCACAGGTCCTGGACGACCTGAACCGCCGCTATGGCAAGGACACGGTCAGCATCGGCCCGAATGCCGGACTTCCGGACTACATCGGCGCGAAGATCGCCTTCACCCGCATCCCCGATGAAGCGGACTTCTATGAATAGAGAAGGCCAGACCCAATCTCGGCCACACCCAGCGCCGCGAAGCTCGCCTTGGCCGCCGCCGCCGTCTCCGGCGCGATGGCGCGGCTGGCGTCCTCGATCACCACGGCCTCAAAGCCTTCGCGCACTGCGTCCTCGGCGGTGAAGCGGACGCAGTAGTCGTAGGCCAGACCGCACAGGAAGACGCGCCTTACGCCCCGATCACGCAGCAGGCCCGCCAGACCCGTCGCCGTCCTGTGGTCGTTCTCATAGAAGCCGGAATAGGAGTCGACCGCCGGGTTGTAGCCCTTGCGGATCACGGCCAGCGCCTTGGTCAGTGCGGGCATGACGTCCGGATGGAAGTCCGCACCGAGCGAGCCTTGGAGGCAGTGATCGGGCCACAGCATCTGCGGGCCGTAGGCCACCTCGATCTCGGTGAAAGGCGTCGCCCCTGCGTGATTGGAGGCGAAGCTGATCTGGTCCGGCGTGTGCCAGTCCTGTGTGGCGATGACGGTCGTGAATCGCTCGGCCAGTTGGTTGATCAGAGGCATGATCGCCGCCCCGCCCTGCACCGCCAGGGCGCCGCCCTCGCAGAAGTCGTTCTGGGCGTCGATGACCAGAAGGGCGTCAGAAGCGGCGATCTGCATGGCGTCAGGCCGCCGCGATCTGATCGACTTCGTTGGCCGAGCCGAGGACGACCGGCACCCGCTGGTGCAGTTCGGTGGGGATCACGTCCATGATGGCCTGTTTGCCGTCGGTGGTGGACTTGCCGCCCGCCTGTTCGACCAGAAAGGACATGGGATTGCCTTCGTACATCAGGCGCAGCTTGCCGGGCTTGTTCGGCTCGCGCGCATCCCATGGATACAGGAAGACCCCGCCGCGCATCAGGATGCGGTGCACGTCGGCCACCATGGCGGCGACCCAGCGCATGTTGAAATTCTTGCCCCGAGGCCCGTCTGCGCCCTGCAGGCAGCCAGCGACGTAGCGCTGGACGCCCTCGGCCCAGTGGCGCTGGTTCGACATGTTGATGGCGAACTCCTTGGTGTCCGCCGGAATACGCACGTCCTCATGCGTCATCAGCCAGCGGCCATCGGGCGCCAGAGTGAAGCCCGCCACCCCCTTGCCCGTGGTCAGGACCAGCATGGCCTGGCCTCCATAAACGGCATAGAGCGCCGCGACCTGTTGGCGGCCCGATTGCAGGAAGTCGGCCTCGCTCGGCTGGGCTAACGGCGATTTCAGCACAGAAATGATGGTGCCGACCGGCGCATTGATGTCGATGTTGGACGAGCCGTCCAGCGGGTCGAACAGCACCAGATACTCGCCCGCCGGGTTCGCAGACGGCTGCATCGTGTCCTTTTCCTCAGACGCCACGCCCGCCACAGCCGGACAGGCCAGCAATGCCTCGGTCAGCAGGTCGTCAGCGATGACGTCCAGCTTCTTCTGCTCTTCATCCTGCACATTGACGGCGCCCGACGCGCCCAGCGCCCCGACCAGGGCCCCGCCCGCGACCACGCCCTTGATCTCGACGCAGGCTGCGGCAGCCACGGTCAGGGTCTCGACCAGGCCCTGAGGCAGATCCAGCGTGGCGAGGTGGGCGGAAAGGTCGGTTCGGGCGGTCATGTCGTCCTCAAATCCTGCAAGGTCGGCCCCCTCATGGCCTGTCGGATCGTTCGCGGCAAGCCCGGCGCCGCTTGACTTCCGGCCAGAGTCGGGGCCTAGGTCGCCACGCTCTCGCGGGAGAGTTCGGGTCCGGGAAACCGGCCTCGACGCCGAAGGCGCAACCGCCCCGGAAACGCTCAGGCAAACGGACCGCGAGAACATTCGGACGCTGGAAAGCCGGTCTTTCGACCGCGCCGACGGAGCAAGGCGCCCTGAAAGGGTCGCTGGAATCTCTCAGGCTTCAGGACAGCGGGGGCGCGAAGACGGCGGAGCTTTCCGCCTCCACACGCGACTCTGAAGGCCGACGACATGACCGATCAAGCTCTCAAGACCACGCCGCTGAACGCCGCTCACCGCGCCTTGGGCGCCCGCATGGTGGGCTTCAGCGGTTATGACATGCCGGTCCAGTATGAAGGCGTGCTGGCCGAGCACCGCTGGACCCGCGAGCACGCCGGCCTGTTCGACGTCTCCCACATGGGCCAGTGCCGCATCTCGGGCGCTGACGCCATCAGCGAGTTCCAGCGCTTCGTCCCCGGCGACTATGAAATCCTCAAGGCCGGAAAGCAGAAATACACCCTGCTGCTGAACGACCAGGGCGGGATCATGGACGATCTGATGGCCGGAAAGCCCGACCACGACGGCCTCTACGTCGTGTTCAACGCCGGCAACAAGGACGCCGACTTCGCCTATCTGAACGCCAACCTTGAAGGCGACGCCACTCTGAAGGTGCTGGACGACCGCGCCCTGCTGGCCATTCAGGGCCCGGAGGCCGCCGAGGTCATGGCCGCGCACGAACCAATCCTGGCCGAAATGGGCTTCATGGACTCGGCCCGTTTGATGCTGTTCGGCGCCGACTGCTTCGTCTCCCGCTCGGGCTATACGGGCGAAGACGGCTATGAAATTTCCGTGCCCGCCGCCGAGGCCGAGCGTATCTGGAACCTGATCCTCAGCGACGCCCGCGTGAAGCCGATCGGCCTGGGCGCGCGCGACTCCCTGCGTCTGGAGGCTGGTCTGCCCCTGCACGGCCACGACATCGACGCCGACACGACCCCGGTCGAGGCCGCCCTGACCTTCGCCCTGTCCAAGTCGCGCAAGGAAGCCGCCGATTTCAACGGCGCCGCGCGCATCCTGAAGCAACTGACCGACGGCCCCGCCCGCGTCCGCGTCGGCCTGTCCGTCAAGGAAGGCGCCCCGGCCCGCGAGGGCGCCGAGATCGCTGACATGGACGGCGCCGTCATCGGAAACATCACCTCAGGCGGCCCCTCGCCGACGCTGGGCCGCAACATCGCCATGGGTTATGTTCCGCCCGCCTTCTCGGCCCTGGGGACCGAGCTGAAGGTCCTGGTGCGCGGCCGTCCCGCCGCCGCCGAGGTCGTCGCCACGCCTTTCGTCGCCACCCGCTATCACCGCAAACCCAAAGCCTAGGACGTCTCCGATGCATTTCACCAAGGATCACGAGTGGGTTCGCCTCGACGGCGACGTCGCCACCGTCGGCATCTCCAAACACGCCGCTGACGCCCTGGGCGACGTGGTGTTCGTCGAGACCCCGGAAGCCGGCAAGGTCGTCGCCAAGGGCGACAACTTCGCTGTCGTCGAAAGCGTCAAGGCCGCCTCGGACGTCTACGCTCCCATCGCTGGCGAAGTCATTGAGGGCAATGCGGCTCTGGCCTCAGCCCCGGAAACCGTCAACGCCGACGCCGAAGGCGAAGGCTGGTTTGCGAAGATTCGCATCGCGGACGCCTCGCAGCTGGACACCCTGATGGACCGCGCCGCCTACGACGCATTCCTCGCTACGCTCTGATGAAGCTGGCGGCAGCGATCCTCCTTGGCGTGTCTCTGCTCGCCGGAAATGCGACGGCTCAAACGGTGCTCGCGCCCGCTGAGCCGCCGGTCGTCATGCTGGTCGGGGTCTATCACTTCGACAATCCCGGCCGGGATGTCGTGAACCTCCAGTCGGATGACGTCCGCGCCCCGACCCGTCAGGCCGAGATCGTCGCCCTGATGGATCAGTTCGCCCGCTTCGCCCCGACTGTCGTGGCGATCGAGGAAACCGCCGACGATGCGGCCCTGACCAGCAAGTTCTGGGCGGACTATCGCGCCGGGAGACGACTGGACAGCCGGGATGAGCGGGACCAGCTGGGCTTTCGCCTTGCGGAGCGTCTCGAGGCCCGGGTGGTCGCCATCGACTTCGATCAGCCCCTGCCCTTCGGGCCCCTGATGCAGGCCGCCCAGTCGACCGCGCCGGAGCTGCAAGCCCGGCTGATGGCCGCAGCCCAGGGTATTGCGAATGGCGTGAATACCGCGCTGGCCACCGGGACGATCGCCGACGCCTTGCTGACGCTGAACACTCCGGACGCCCTGAGCCGGAATGACGCTCTCTACTACATGCCACTGGCGGTCACAGCCGATCAGGGGCGCACCTTCCCCGGCGTTGACGTCGCCGCGGCCTGGTACGAACGCAACATGCATATCTGCGCCCGGCTGCTGACGACTCTACAGCCCGGCGAACACGCCATCGTCTTCTACGGCGCCGGACACATCCCGCAGTTGGCCCAGTGCCTGACCCGCGTGGGCGTCCGCCTCGAAGATCCTGTCCCTTATCTCTCCGCCGCCCGGTAACTCCTCCTATGCGCTATCTCCCCCTTACGCCTGACGACCGTTCGGCGATGCTCGCCGCCATCGGCGCCAAATCCATCGACGACCTGTTTGTGGACGTGCCGCAAGCCGCCCGCCGCGAGGGCTTTGTCGACCTGCCGCGCGTGGCCGGCGAGATGGAGGTCGAGCGCGCCCTGTCGGCCATGGCGGGCAAGAACGCCACGGCGGGGACCACGCCCTTCTTCTGCGGGGCCGGCGCCTACAAGCACCACATCCCCGCGACGGTGGACCATGTGATCCAGCGTTCGGAGTTCCTGACCTCCTACACCCCCTATCAGCCGGAAATCGCCCAGGGCACGCTCCAGTACCTGTACGAATTCCAGACCCAGGTCGCCAATCTGACCGGCATGCCGGTGGCCAACGCCTCCCTCTACGATGGGTCAACGGCGATGGCCGAGGGCGTGCTGATGGCGACGCGCGTGACCCGCCGCAACAAGGCGGTGATTTCTGGCGGGGTGCATCCCCACTACGTCAAGGCGACCGAGACCGTGGTCCACGCCGTCGGCGTCGAGACCCAGGTCCTGGCCGCCGCCGTGGACGCCGAGGCCGACGTCATCGCCCAGATCGGCCCGGACACCGCCTGCGTCGTCGTCCAGACCCCCAACGTCTTCGGCACCGCCACCGATGTGACGAAGATCGCCGAGGCCGCTCACGCCGCCGGCGCCCTGCTGATCGTCGTGGTGACGGAGGCCGTGTCGATGGGCCTGCTGAAGTCGCCGGGAGAAATGGGGGCCGACATCGTCGCCGCCGAGGGCCAGTCGATCGGCAACGCCCTGAACTTCGGCGGTCCCTACGTCGGCCTGTTCGCCTGCCGCGAGAAGCTGGTCCGCCAGATGCCCGGCCGCCTGACCGGCGAGACGGTGGACGCCGCCGGAGAGCGCGGCTTCGTCCTGACCCTGTCGACGCGCGAACAGCATATCCGCCGCGACAAGGCGACGTCGAACATCTGCACCAACTCGGGCCTTTGCACCCTGGCCTTCACCATCCACATGAGCCTGCTGGGCGAGACGGGTCTTCGCAAACTGGCCCTGCTGAACCACGAGAAGGCCATCGCCACCCGTGACGCCCTGGCCGCCATTCCGGGCGTGGAAATCCTGACCTCGCGCTTCTTCAACGAGTTCGCGGTGCGCCTGCCGAAGAACGCCGCCG
>Ga0233377_1000410_pt1 | contig 20358 bp, 18 predicted proteins | sample ElkDunMinimDraft_6_FD_191540 | JGI IMG/M metagenome (GOLD analysis project Ga0233377, IMG submission 191540) | Fecal eukaryotic communites from dung pellets of Tule Elk in California, USA - Elk Dung E36 | ecosystem: Host-associated > Mammals > Digestive system > Large intestine > Fecal | place...
AGCATCGTCTCGCCGTACTGCGTGCACGAATCGAGCGCCGCGTACGTGCCGCTGAGACGCTTCACGATCCGGGCGGCCGGGATGCCGGCGTCCTTCAAGACCTGCTCGACGATCTCCGGCATCGTCTTGCCCTGGAAGATGCGGCAGTCCGTCGAGAGCGCGAGGAAGTCGACCGGCGAGCCGATCGAGAGCACGACGGAGGCGCCGGAGCCCGACCACGACTCCTTCACGCGGAGGATGATGCCTTCGAACCGGCGGACGGCCTCGCCGCCGACCGTGACGTCGATCTGGACCCCTTTGCGCAGCAGCGACGCGGCGCGCACGCCGAGCGCGGCTCCCTCGACCGCGACCACCATCCGGCGCGGGGCGTGGAGAGCCTCCTCGATGCGGACGGACGATGGAACGACGGCGCGGTCGACGCCGTCGATCTGGAGCGCTACCCGGACGACGTCCTCTTGAGCGCTCATGGATTGTGCTTCACCTGAGCGCCATTGCTCGAGATGATCGGGCCTGCGGCGGTGACGGTGGGGGCCTTCACGGTGACCTCGCTGCTCTTGATCGTGATCGTCGCGCCTCCGCACGCGATCGTGATCTCGGACTCGGCGACGATCTCGATCCGTGGCGCCGTTGCCGTCAGCGCCGCGCCGACGGTGAGCTTCATCTTGCCCTTCGAGGACTCGCCGACGCTGCCTTTCGCCGTGACGGTGTGCGCGGCGGCGATCGTGTCCTCGAGGTTGCCCTTCACGAGGGTCTGCATGCCCTCCTTCGCGTTCTGCGTTCGCGCTCCTGCGATGGTCTCGTCGGAGTCGCCCTTCGTCGTCGTGACGAGGCCGCCATCCGTCTGGGTCGTCCACGGACCGACCGCGCTCACGGTGTGCTTCTTCAGGATCTCGCGGGTGAAGGTCTTCTTCGCCTTTGCCGACATCGCTCCGCCGACGGTCAGCGTCCGCTTCTTGCCGATGTCGATCGTACGGGCGGCCTTCGTCTTCGCGGTCCGTGTCCCGCCGACGGACGCCTCTTCCTTGCCCTTCACCGTGATCGATCGGCTGCCCTCGATCGTCGTGGTCTCGGCGCCCTTCACGGTCGTCGTCTGGTCCTTCGTCACGGTCAGCTTGTCGTCCGCATCGACCGTGACCGTGCGGTCTTCGGTGACCTCGAGGAGGTGGCGGTTGCCGACGGTGCGCGCCTCGTTGTCGCCGATCGTGACGGCCATGTCGCGCGCCGCGTGGACCATGATCTGCTCGGCGTCACGCTTGTCCTCGAAGACGATCTCGCTGAGCGTGCCGTCGCTCGGGCTCGTGAGCGTCTGCCACGCGGTGCGCGTCATGTCGTCGGGGAGCTTGTATGGCGGCGGGTGCGTGCCGTCGACCAGGCGAGCCATCACCCAGGGGCGGTCGACGTCATCGTCGTGGTGCGCGACGAGCATCCCCCACCCGATGCGCGGGATGGCCATCGAACGACCGAGCGCAGGCTGTCCGACGCGCGAGCGGATCGAGCACGACTCGTCCTTCTTGCTCTCGCGGTCCCACGTCGGCTGGACGATCACACGCGCGTGCTCGTCGGCGTCGATCTCCTGCCCCGTCGCGCCGCGCACGAATGCGGTCTCGGCGCCGAGGGGCGCCCGCGCCGCCGGCCGGTGCGGAAGTCGGAAGGGGACGTCCTTCGGGACCGCTGTGAGGTCGACCGTGAACGTACCGTCCTCGCCGATCGACCAGTCGATCGCGATGCAGAACAGCTTTCGCAGCGCGTCGGGGAGGGGACCTTCCTCGATCTCGATGATCTTCCCGCAACGAATCGCGGGGCTCTCCGACGAAGCCGTCACCACGAGCTTGCGCGCGCGGAGCGCCTCGAACGCGGTCTTCGCCCGTGCGGTCGCGTCGCTGGCGGTCGCCGCGCGTGCGGGCCACGCGTAGACCTCGAGCTTGCCGTCGCCGGTCTCCTTCTTTGCCGAGAGATCGAGCTTCGGCTTGAGCGGATCGCGATCGCGGGTCGAGTACGCGTTCGTCACGGCGACCGTACGCGCGGCGAGGTTCGTGACCCACTTCTCCGTCGTCGTCGTGCCGTGATGGGTGCGGTGGAGGAACGAGCCCGCCACCGCCGTCGCCGAGGTGGAGTCGTCCGCGAACACGAGCGTGGTGCCGCCCTCGTGGTCGTAGAACGAGTAGATGCCGTCCTCGCGGGTGATGCGATCGACGAACGCCCAGTCGTCCTCGCGGTACTGCGCCGTGTACGGCCGCGGGGCGGGGCTTCCGGTCACCGACCACCGCGCAGCCGCGACGCCGGCGCGTGTCATGACGGCCTTCGCGATGTCGACCGAGGTCTTGCCGAGGTACACGTGCGAGCCTTGGCCCTGGCCGAGGAGCTCCGCCTCCGGACCGAGCTCGAGGTCGAGCAGCTGCCCGCCGCCTCCGTAGCTCGCCGACGCGCTCACGACGATCCCCTCGATGGTGAGCTCCTCGCCGCCCTTCGTCGCGAGCTTCAGCTCGAAGCTCTTGCCGACGAGGTCTGCCGGCTTGTCGTCGTCGCCGCCCGCGCGGATCCGGATCCGGAAGTGCTCGCCCAAGGCCTCGTGCCCGGTGGCCACGCGGCTCGGGTACTTCTTTCCGTCGATGGTGAGGATCGTGGCCGGCATGCGTCACCCGGCCATCTGCGGTGCGCCGGCGATCTCGACGCCGCCGGAACCCTTGAGCGTCACGAGCCCGACGAAGCCGATCGACGCCGGCGTGAGGCTCAGGATTCCGCCCGCGCCGAGCAGGGTGACGGCGCCGGACACGGTGATCTTGATCGTCTTTGCCTTCACCTGGAGCTTGCCGGCAGCGGTCAGCGACCCGATCGCGCCGACGGTGCGATCCATGTCGCCCTGCACGCTCGAGACACGATTGCCGTCGACGGTCTCGACCCAGGCGCCGCCGACGGTGAGGTTCACGTCGCCGCCGACGGTCTCGGTGAGCGTGCCGTCGGACGAGGCGACCGTCTTGGCCGCGCCGACCGTCTCCGATGACTTGCCGGCGACGTAGATCGTGTAGTCCTTCTTCGTCTTCGCCGTGACGGCGCCGCCGACGCTCACGTCGTACTTTCCCTTGCTCGTCTCGAGCAGCTCCTGGTCGGCGACGACCTCGAGGTCCTGTCCGACGCTCTCCTCGTCGTCGCCGTCGACGCGCATGGAGAGGCTGCCTTCGACCGTCGCCGTCTCGTCCTTCGCCACCGTCTTCTTCCGATCGCCCGCGACGGCGACCCCGGCGTCCTTCGCCGCCTTGATGGTCTCGTCCTTCTCGACGGTGATCTTCTGCGCGTCGCCGACGAGGACGGTCGAGTCCTTTCCGATGGCGAGGATGTCGCTGGCGCCGATCGTCTCCTTCTCGTCGTTGAGGATCGTGGCGTCGAGGTCCTTCGCCGCCGTCACGTCCAGGAGCATCGCTCCGCGCTTGTCGTCGATCGTGATGGCGTTGATCTTCTCGGCACGTGGGCTCGTGAGCGTCTCGAAGGACGTCTTCGTCTGGGCGCCGGGGAGCTTCTCCGGCGCGACGTGCTCGCCGTCGTACATCCGGGCCACCGCGATTGGACGATCGGGATCGCCATCGAGATGGCGGACGGCCATCTCCCAGCCGACGCGGGCGAGCATCATCGAGCCGCCGATGGGCGGCTGGACCACGCGGATCCATTGCGACGACGTGTCGTCCTGCTTGCCGAGGCGGTCGAAGGCGTAGAGCGCCTTCATCCGGCCGAGCTTGTCCGTGTGGATCTCCTGGCCGGCGGGGCCGGTGACGGTCGCGACGAGCGTCCCGGCGACCGGACGCGGGGTGACCCGGCGCGGACGATAGGGGAGCTCGAACGGCGACGCGACGAAGCGGTTCCTGTACCGCTCGACGCCGGGCGCATGCTCGACGCGGCGTACGAGCAGCTTGCCCGTCGGAGCCTCGTCGTAGGCGCTCGTGAGCATGAACCACGATCCGGCGCGGAGGTGCGGCCGGCTCGAGCTGCCGGTCACGCGCACCTTCTCGCTCGCGATCTCCTCGGCGCGGATCTTCGCGAGCGCGGCGCCGTCGCTCTGCGTCACGTAGCGCCCCGGATATTCGAAGACCTCTCCGGCGGGCGAGTCGTCGAGTGTCGCTCGGGACGTCAGATCGACGCCGGGCTTCTCGCAGTCGAAGTCCGCGAGGGCGACGGCGCCGCTCGTGACGGCGTGCTCGTACGCGATCTCGTGGACGCCGATGCCGGCGCCCTCTCCCGTGAGAGGCACCTCCTCGTTGCCCGCGATCGCGGTGAAGGCGGAGGGCGCGTCTGCGAGGACGAGCTTCGGCTCCTGGTCGTCGTCGGGGCAGAGCCAGAAGATGCCTTCTTCCTCGAGCAGTCGCGCGAAGAAGTCGAGGTCGGTCTCTCCGTACTGGACGCACGCGTCTCTCGGCACGCCGCCGCGCGAGGCGCTCCACGTGGCCGTGAGCGAGACCGCGCCGAGCACGGCGTCGATGATGTCGTGGACGCTCTTCGAGAGGAATACGCGGTGGTCGCGCCGGTACCGGAGGAGCGCGATCGGGTGCTCGAGCGTGAGGGTGTAGCGGCGCGAGGCCGTGTCGAGGTCCGCGAGCTCGACCTCGGTGATGACGAGCGTGAAATGCCGGGTCACCTGGTCGTCGGCGTCGATCGAGACCGTCGCGCGTTCGCCGATCACCGCATCGGGGTCGAGGTCCTCTGCCGTCTCGACGACCACCGACGCCGTCGTCGGCGCGTTGATCTCCTCGACCACGGATCCGCCCATCACGCGCAGGTCACCGAGCCCGGAGCAGGTGATCGTGAGCTGTCCGCGGGCGGCCATGAGGTAGACGGAAAAGGTTAATCGTCGCCTGCCCCCCTTTGCCACCCCGTTCTTCGTCACCCATTCGGAGAGGGGCGTTTTCCGTCGAGGAGGACGAGCGCCGACACGTGTTAGCTTCTATGATCCTCGAGGGCTCAGGGGCTTCTCCTGTTCCCTGTTCTCTGCTTCCGCTCCCTGTTCCCTGTTCCCTGCTTCCGCTCCCTGTTCCCTGTTCTCTCGCTCCCGCTCCCCGGAGAAGCCATGACGAACGCCGCACGAACGCCACGCGCTCCCTTCGGCGAGGCCCCCGATCCCGAGCCCGCCGAGCCTCGGTCGACCGTCACGCCGATCCCGGAGCTCCCCGCGATGATCGCCGCGACCGCGCTCCTGCTCGAGGGCACCTCGGTGCGCGTCAGGATAGGCGCGACCGAGGCGACGGCGACGCTCGACGCCTCCGTCCATCCCTCCGTCGTCGCCACCGCCGTCGCGCGCGGCGAGCGCATCGTCGTGCAGCGTGAAGCGGGCGCCTGGGTGGTCCTCGGCGTCCTCCGCACGTCGCCGACGCCGGGCATCGAGGAGGCGGACGAGTACGTCATCCGGGCGGGGCGCGTCCGCGTCCGCGCGAAGGATGAGTTCACGGTCGCGAGCGGCGCGGCGAGCTTCGCCGTGCGCGCCTACGGCACCATCGAGACGCTCGCCGAGCAGATCACGAGCCGCGCATCCGCCGTCCACAAGATCGTCGGCCGTATGCTCCACCTCAACTGACACGCCAGGACCAATGCCCCTCGTAAGCCAGATGAAGATGGTCGCGAGCGTGTCGTCGGGACACACCGCGATCGCGCCCGCGGACATCTGCAAGACGCCCGCGCCGCCCGCGCCGCCGATCCCCGTGCCGTATCCGAACATCGCGCTCTCGGCGACGATGGGGCCGGGCTATGCGACGAAGACGTTCGCGATGGGCACGCCGATCTGGACGTCGAAGGGCAAGAGCGCCCTGTCGAACGGCGATCAGGCCGGTGTTGTCGGAGGGATCATGAGCGGCAAGATCATGGGAATGTGCGAGATCGTGATGGCCAGCCCCGACGTCACCGCGGAAGGCGGGGGCGTCGTTCGCACGCTCGACATGAGCGACTCGAACGGCTGATCGGCCATGCCGGGCAACAAGGGCATCGGTACGGTCGTCTCGGCGGGCGCGCCGGCGGTGGGTCTCTCCGCGAAGGACGCGGCGTGCAAGGCGTTCGGCGCCACGGTGAAGGCGTATTGCGGGACGAAGCCCGAGGATCGCAAGGGCACGTTCAACGACTACTTCTTCGAGACGCTCGAGAAGACGAAGCCCGTCGGTACTGCCCTCGCGGAGAGCATCAAGGGCGACGACACGATCACCGCCGCGAAGGCGAGCGAGTCGATCGCCGCCGCCGTCGCGCGGGGCACCGGGCGGAGCGCGCAGGCCGCGCGCCGTGTGCTCGCGACGAACGCAGCGACGAGCGGCGCGTCGAAGAGCCCGAGCCTGTCGGCGTGGTCGAAGATGGGCGCGCCCTGGCTCTCGGAGACGCCGCCCGCCGCCAAGCCGGTCTTTCCCGTCGGTACGCTGAACAACTCGCCGATCGAGGTGAAGGCGCCGAGCGACACGTACGAGCCGGGGAAGCTCGAGGAGCTCCAGCACGTGAGCCGCGACACGAAGGTGGTCGAGATCGGCTGCGAGTCGTGCGGCGAGGACTGCGCCAAGGGTAACGGTTGCTGCTGATGCCGGTTCACCCGCATCTCGAAGGCGTGCTCCTCGACATCGCGTACCGCGGCAGCGCGGAGCCGCAGATCCTCGACATCGGCGTGAAGCTCGCCGGCCAGGCGGAGGTGCCGCTCGCTCCATGGGCGATCGGCTCGCTCGTCGACTGCATCAACCGCGGCCTCGCGGGAGGCAGTGACTTCGCTCCGACCGATGGTCGCGCGAAGCTCGAGGCTGGACCGACGGGCGAGGGGGCCGCGGGACAGCCCGGCGAGCTCGGACCCGAGTACACGTTCCGCCTCACCGTCGCCGGTATGTCCCCGCGCTTCGTGCGGGTGTTCGCGGAGCACCTCGCGGCGTCGGGACATCCCCACCCACTGCGCACGCTCACGATCGTGGGGAGCCTTCCGACGGACGGCTCGCCGCGCTCGGTTCGCGAGAACCAGCTCGCGACGTGGCTCGAGGATCCGGGCGCGTACCCGGGCGTGTGGAAGGACCCCGGTTTCCACGTCGTGACGAGGTCGATCCCGCGCGGCGCGACCGTGCGCGTCGCGCTCGCCGGCGGACGCATGGACGACGTCGCCGCGGAGCTCGAGGAGACGTTCTCCGCCTGGCAGAGCGCGGTGCTGACGTACCCGAGCCTGCAGGGCCGCGGGCGCGGCGTCATGGATCCACACGGCTCGTTCGCGCGGACGCGCACCGAGCTCTACGCCAAGGTCGCGCTGTTCGATCACGCGCGCGAGCCTGCGCGTGCGGCGCTCGTCAACGCGCTCGCCCGCTTCCACGCGACGGTGGCTCCGGTCGCGAGCGTCGAGATCGCGACGCCCTGAGCTCATCGAGAGCGCACACGCTCGCATCGACGATCTCGGCGGGGCGATCCAACGCACTGCCAACTGGGCGCATGGCAACTCGCGGGGGGCCACCCAGGCGGGAAGGAGCCATTCGACCGCGCAGTCGCACGTCCGCCCACAGGAGGACGAGCCCATCATCATGGGGGCGCTTCACCCGGGCTCTTCGCGATCCGCGCTCACCATCGAGCGCTGGGAACAGGCGCGCTGGAGGTGACTCCTGCAAACTTTCGTATACGCGGACGGCATGGCGCATGCTCGTCCCGAGGGCATGCGGGGACACGCGCCCGGGCCGGGTACTGGCGATGCGGCGATCGCGGAGATCGCGCGCATCCTCAATGCGCTGCCGGTCGTGCTCCCGGCGTCCGGCTCGTGTGCGCCTCTCGAGCCGGAGGACCTCTCCTTCTCGAAGCGCGAGCCCGAGGTCCAGGCGCCCGTGATCCCGCACGAGCGGCTCCAGACGTTCCCGGACATCGAGCCGCCGATGGCGCTCCCGCCGCCGCCGCCGTCCCCAGGCGCGATGATGCTGCTCGCGCCGATCCCTCCGGGGAGCGCGGTCCCATGGGCATCCGAGGAGCCGGCTCGTCGAGGGAGCCGATGGGCGTGGGCGCTCGACGCGATGATCGTGCTCGCGACGGCGGCGCTCGTCGTGATCCGCAGCCCGCTCGCGCACCACCCGCTCGTGCATCCATACGCCGAGGCGGCGACGATCGAGGCGACCCACGGCTGGCAGGTAGCTTCCCACGCCGTCGATCGCGGCGTCAGAACGGTCGTCGAGCGAATCCGCTGACCTTCGCCGACTCAGCGGTGGCTGTCGTTCGTGTGCGCGGTCTTCACTCCGGACGACGGCACACGGAGGTCGAGGAGCGTGCCGACCTTGATGTCGGCCGCTGACATGACGTGCGCCTGGGCGAGGACCTGGTCGACCGTGAGGCCGACCAGCGCCGCGATCTGCTGGATCGAGTCGCCCGGGATGACGCGGTAGAGGACGCGCGCGGTCTCGGCCTTGTCGGCCTTGTCCGTCTTCTCGGCCCTGTCCGTCTTGTCCGCCCTGGCGGTCTTCTCTGCCTTGTCGCCGTCGGAGACCTTGTCGTTCTTCGCAGGGACCGATGATCCGGCGACCCGCTTGTCGCCCGGGAGCGTCTCGTCGACGACGGCGGCGGGGAGCGGCGCAAGCTTCGCCTTCGCTTCCGCGTTGCTCGATCGGCGGCGTGTGCGGCGCGGACCGAGCGCGGTGCGCGGCTCGCTCGTCCGCGCCGAGGTGCGCTCGAGGCGCGAGCGGCCGGTGCGGACGTCGTCTTTCCCCCAGTCGAAGTCCTCGGACACGCGGGTTGTGCGATCGTCGGCGTCCGTCGCGAGCTTCGGGAGCATCGCGCGTGCACGTGCGAGCCCGGAGCGGGGAATGTGGATCGTCGCGTCGCCGCCGCGGTCCGGGACGATGTCGGCGAGCAGCTCGGGGTTCAGCTCGCGGAGGACGCGCAGGCTCGTGCCCGCGGCACGCGCGACGACCGCCAGGTGCGTCCCGCCGGACACCTCGAGCTCGCTCGCATCGATCGCCGGCGCTCGATCCACTTCGGTGAAGCCGTACGCGTCGAGGTTCGCGAACACGACGGCCGCGGCGAGCACCTTCGGGACGTAGTGGGCGGTCTCCTTCGGGAGCGCGCCGGGCGAGTCGGCGAGCGTCCAGAAGTCGTCCGTCTCCCAGTCGTCGAGCCGCCGATCGAGGCCGCCGAAGCCGAGGTTGTACGCCGCGAGGGCGAGCTCCCACGATCGGAAGCGCTCGTACAGATCGGACAGGTGATGCGCCGCGGCCTCCGTCGACCGCCAGATGCTCGCGCGTTCGTCGATCGTGCTCTCGATCTGGAGGCCATACGCGCGCCCCGTTGACGGCATGAACTGCCAGAGGCCAGCGGCGCCTGCCGTGGAGACCGCCTCGGTCGAGAAGCCGCTCTCGATGAAGGCGACGGCGATGAGATCCTGCGGAAGCCCGAGCTCGCGAAAGGCCTTTGCGATGATCTCCTGGAAGCGCCCGCTCCTGCGGAGCGCCTCCGAGAAGCTCTTCCGGCCCTCGTGATGCTCGCTGAAGTAGCGGATGTACTTCAGCACGTGCGGGTTCCGCGGGACCGGCAGGTCGGGCATCTTCAGGCCGTCGAGCGGATCGTCCGCATCGTCGTAGGTCGCCGCGCGACCCCGGCTTCGACCGCGGTCCTGGTCCCTCGACCTCAGCGCGCAGCTCGCCCCGGAGGATGACGAGCTCCAGCCCGGCGGCTCGACATCCGCGTTCGCCGCGAGACGTGCCATCGCGCCCACCTTCTGGAGCGCCGGCGAGATCGGTCCGCGCTCGCGCCTCGCCTCGCGTGCGCCGATCCCGTCGGTCGGCGGCTCCGACGTCGTGGCGGCGCGCGCGGTGCCGTCGCGGCTCGCGCCCGGCGACGAGCCCACGAGCAATCCGCCAAAGAAGAGGCCCGCAGCAGCAAGGATGGGCCGGCCCGACACCATAGAGGTCGGATATTGTCATACATGGGCGCCATGACCAAAAAACGGGAGCCCGAGGACTCGTCACCCTGTTGAGGACGGGGCGCCGGCGTGTACTGATGGATCTCCGGCACATGGACTGCCTGGGACGCGACGAACATGTGTGACCGGGTGACGACGAGGCTTGCGCGATGAGCGCCATCCGCCCGCCCATCGAGGCGCCCGTCCCGATCGCGCGCAGCGCTGCGGGCACGCCGGTCGCGTACGCCGCGCTCGGGTTCGCGTTTCATCTCGAGCCCCTCGCGGTCGAGGACGTCGAGCGGCTCGCCCAGGCGAACGACCGGATCCTCGCGGCGATCGGCGCGTCGCTCCGGTGGGCATGGAGCTCGGTGCACGGCGAGGTCGAGTCTTTCGCCGCCGGCACTCTGGACCTCATCGCGTCGTTCCCCGCGCAGCTGACGGACAGCGACGCCCTCGCCATCGCCGATCCGCGGGCCCGCGCCGGGGCCAGCGCGATGAACGCGGCGCACTACGACAAGTTCGCCGTCGCATGCCACGGCGGCGCCGAGCGCAATGTCGCTTCGCCTTGGTCGCTCCGGTTCTACTCGACGACGACGTCGAGCGGCGGCCCGCGCCTCCGGAGCGATGCCATGCTCTCCGTGACCGTGCCCGTCACGACGCCGCCGGAGGAGCTCGCGAAGCTCGCGCTCGCCGTTGCCGGGGATCTCCGGATCCGATGGGGAGCGGCTGGCCTCGCGTACGGCGCCTGGGAGCTCGATCGTTACGGCGAGACGCGCGACGCGATCTTCGCGCATGCGCGACGCTACCCCGGCTTCGACGTCGGCCAGCACGCGACCTGGATGCGCGCCTTCCATGACCGCGTGCGCACGGTGAGCTGGCTCACGTTCCTCGGGAAAGATCTCGCGGCGAAGGTCCGGGAGAGCGGCGACGCGCTTGCCAGCGACGAGCTCGTCACCGTCGAGCCGTGCGGAGAAGGCGTCGTGCTCAGGGCGGGGGAGCGACCGGAGCCCGGCGACGTGAACCGCCGGCAGTTCCCCCGGGCGTACGCGCGGGCAGATCGGCGCCTACGCTCGGTTCGTGCAGGCGAGGGGATTCACTTCTACGCGCCGTGGTCGGCATCGACGACCGAGGCCTGGCTGCGGCGCTTCGAGGACGTCCCTGGCTCCACTGGACTCGTGCAGAGCGTATGAACGTCGCCAATCGCACCGACGGCAAGCACCTCGCGCTGCCGATGAAGGATCGCGACGGCAACCAGCGCCTCGTCGTGATCGTCAAGTACACCTATCGCGCGACGCCTCGCGGCGCGATCGAGAGGGACGACGACGGACCCGAGCCGCATCCTGTCGACGTGCCGAACGGCGAAGACCCGGCGACGAGCAGCATCAAGATCCCGTCGGACGTGTGCGATTTCAAGCCAGGCACCGACGTGGTGCTCGTCGGCGACGCGCATCCACGTCCGGGCAGCCCACACGTCGACGTCTCGCTGCGCATGGGCCCCGTCGCCAAGACGGTACGCGCGCACGGGCTCCGCGTCTGGCAACGCGGGATGTTCGGCGGGCTCGTCCCCGGGCCGGCCATGCTGCTCCGCGCACCGTTGCCGATCGTCTACGAGCTCGCGTGGGGAGGCCTCGACGCGTCCGTCCCCGACAAGCCGCTCGGCGAGCCGCGCAACTACGTCGGGCGCGGCATCGCGCGTGATCCCGCGAGGCTCGTGAACCAGCCCGCTGCGCAGCTCGAGCTGCCGAACAAGCCGCTCGGCGAGCGCGGAAACGTCCCGGCGTCGTTCGGGGCAATCCATCGTCACTGGCAGCCTCGGGTCGCGTTCGGAGGGACCTACGACAAGCAATGGACCGACACGCGCATGCCGCTCCTACCCGTCGACTTCGATCCTCGGTTCAACGTCTGTGTACCGCAGGATCAGTGGTCGCCAGTCCCGCTCACGCCGAGCGAGACGATCGAGGTGGCCGGCGCGACCGAAGATGGCCTGTGGCAGGTCCGACTCCCCGGCGAAGAGCCACGGTTCTCGAGCATCATCGCGGGTGAGCGGCGCACGCATGCGACGCACCTCGATACCGTCCTCATCGACGCTCGCGATCGGCGCATCGAGCTGACGTGGCGCGTCTCGATCCCGGCGCCGTCGAAGCTCGAGTGGATCGACGAGGTAAGGATCGCATGACGGCTCGAGGTGACACGGTCATCGTCGGGCTCGGGGCGCGGATCGCGACCGGCCTCGACGCCCTCACGGCGGCGATGAGCGTGCGCGCGCGGAAGTCGTTCGTCCGCGAGTCGCGCTTTGTCGATCGCGCCGGCGAGCCGATCGCGCTCGCGACGGTGTCGTCGATCGGCGAGGACGTGCTCGGGCGCGATCGCTTCGTCGCTCTCGCGGCGCCAGCGCTCGCGGAGTCGGCGCTCCCCTGGAGGAGGCGCTTCGAGTCGCGCGGACACCCCGTCCCCAGCCTGCCCGTGCTGCTCGCCACGCCAGCGGAGGTCGACCCGCTCGATCCCCGCGGCGCGAGGCTGCTCGCCGCCCTGGCGGAGCGCTCGGGCGTGTCGATCGATCTCGCGCGCTCGCGGATCGTCGCGCAGGGCCGTGCCGCGGGCGTCCACGCGATCGAGCAAGCCATGGCACGCATCGCCGGTGGAGAGGACGAAGCGATCCTCGTCGGCGGCGTCGACAGCCATTTCGATCCCGACCGCCTCGAACAGCTCGATCAGGCGCGGAGGCTCCATGGCCCTGGCACCGAGAATGGCTTCATCCCCGGAGAAGGCGCCGCGTTCGTCCTCCTCGCATCGCGGCGGCGCTTCGGCCCGGGGACGCATGCTGCGAGCATCGTCGGCGTCGGGACCGAACGTGAGCCACGCCCTTTCGGATCGACCGAGCCGTGCCATGCGCTCGGGATGACGCTCGCGGCGAAGCGCGCGATCGAACCTGCAGGGGCGGCGATCATCGGATGGGCGCTCTCCGACGTCGTGGGCGAGCGCCATCGCGTCGACGAATGGCTGTTCGCATCTGGTCGGATCCAGTCGTCCTTCGCGGCGGACCTCCAGCATGATGCGCCGCTGATGATCACGGGCGATCTCGGGGCCGCGTCGGCTCCATTGCTCGTCGTGCTCGCTTGTGTCGGCTGGCAGACCGGATGTGCGTCGGCCGATGTCGCGCTCGTCGCCGCGCACTCGGACGGGCCCGAGCGAGGCGCCATCCTCCTCGCGCAGGAGAACCCCGGATGAACGTCTTCGCCACGAGCCCTGCCCATGCTCCGGCCCGCGAGGCACGCGCGCAGATCGAGAGCATCGCCGCGGCGCTCCGGGACAGCTCGTCTCCGTTCGATCGAAGAGGGCTCGCGGATCGGCTCGCGCGCGCAGTCCGCGCGCTCTACGCCGTGCTCGATACGAGCCTCGAAGCCCCCGCGCATCACGACGGTCTGCTCGAGTGCTCCCGCGTCCTCGCCGAGGCGCGGCAGATGCTGGCCGCCTCCGTCCCGACCACCACGTCGGCGAGCGATCCGGTCCTGGTCCGCGTGCTGGTCGCGCTCGATGCGACCCACACGCGCGTGAGCCGCTCGGCGGAGGAGATCGTCGATCTCATGCTCGCTCGGCGTGCCGATCTCCGAGGAGGCCCGTCGTCGTCGGCCTCGGCTGTCCGTCCCTTTCGCGCGAGCATCGGGATCCCGCGGCTGCACGCGATCGCGCGGATGCCGGTGGCGCCGCCGCTGTCGATCGATCCGAAGGCGCCCGTGGTCGTTCCCAGGCCTCGACGGAAGGCGCCGCCAAAGCCGCAGACGCTCGAGGAGCTGAGAGCGGCCGCCGCAAAGGGCGCCGAGCCTGCACACGGAGCGGAGCCCGTCGCGGCGCCGGCGCCCGTCGTGAGCGCCGCGCCGGGTGCCGCCGAAGGAGAGGTCCTGCGGCGGGTCGCGCGGGACTGTCTCGAGGACATCGCGGCGCTCCGCTCGCTACGCAAGCCGATCCCGACCGAGACATGGCTCGATCAGGCGCCGTTCGAGCAACGCCTGCTCGACAACATCGATGCTTTCGTCGCGCTCGGTGAGGCGGTCCTTCCGTCGATCACGCTCTTCCACGCAGAGGCGCCCGCGCCGGATCCTTCACGTGCGTTCGCCGTCGCGCTCACGCTCGGCTGCATCGAGGGGACCGACACCGCGGACGTCGCCGTGTCGACGATGAAGCAGAGCGCGCCGGAGGAGATGGGCGGCTTCGCCGAGGGGTTCATCCTCGCGCCGAGCCCGGCGATCGACGCCGAGCTCGCGTCGCTCCTCGATGCTCCGAATCCAGCACACGTCGCCGTCGCCCTCGACGTGCTCGGAGCGCGCGGCTCGCTGCCTGCCGACGCTCCCGAGCGCGTGCTCTCGCGACGCGATCCGCTCCTCACGCGCAAGCTTGCGGAGGCGCTCGGGCGAGCGCTTCCGAAGACGAAGGCCCTCACCGTCCTCTCGAACCTCCTCGACGAGGGCCCGGACGACGAGCTCTTCGCGGCGGCGTGCACGTCGCTGGTGCGGCGTGGCGATGCCAACGTCCGCCAGCGCCTGCGCGACACGATCCGCGCTCGCACGCCGTCGCGGATCACGACGGCGATGCGGCTCCTCGCGCTGAGCGGCCGCCACGAAGATCTCCCGGTGCTCCTCGACGGCCTGGCGGTCGCGCCCGACGACGCCGTGGTCGGGGCGCTCGGCCGGTTTGGTCATGTCGAATCTCTCGGCCCTCTCATCGCGCTGCTCGACTCGAGCGACGAGGCGGTGGCGCTCGCTGCGGCCGAGGCCCTCGACTTCATCACGAGCGCGGGGCTTCGGGAGACGGTGCAGGTCCCATGGACGCCGGGCATCGAGCCGCCCGATGGATCGCCGCCGCCGATGCGGGCGGTCCCGAGGCCGATCGGCGACCGGCTCGTCTGGGAACGCTGGCACGCACAGGCGAGGAGACACTTCGATCCACGCGTCAAGATGCGCAGAGGGCTGCCGTTTGCGCCCGCGATGATCGTCGACGAGCTCGAGTCCTCGGCGCCGCCTCGCAGGCGTGCCGAGGCTGCGCTCGAGCTCGTGATCGCCACGAACGTCGGGACGCGCTTCTCGACGACGGACTGGGTCGGGCGACAGAAGCAGCAGCTCTCGGAGCTACGTGCTCATGTGCGGTCGCTCGCGAGCTCGGCAGGCGGCTTCTGGTTCGCGGGCGCGGCCGTCACCAGCAGATGACCCCGGAGCCGTAGGGACACTCGGGCCGCTGCAGGAGCGCGTAGGCACCTCCGGCGAGCAGACCGAAGCCGAGGCCGAACGCGGCGCCGACGAGCGCCTGGTCGCCGTGCTCCTGCGAGGGCGACCCCGCGACACGTCCGGCATACGTGAGGCCCGCGGCGATGAGCGGAAGCGCGACATTCCCCGCGATCGCGCCGCCGTTGAAGCGGCCCTCGCTCCACTTCAGCGAGTCGACGAGGAAGACGCCTGCGCCGTGACCGAGCGCCGAGAACGCGACGAACGTGTGCGACGAGGGCATGCCGAACGTCGTGCAGCCCGCGACGCCGACGTTGGTCTGCCCGCAGCCGGGCCGGAAGCTCGTGATCTCCGGCTTCACGACGAGCTCGTTGAACAGCGCCGTCGTGAGCAGGAACATCGTTGGCGCGAGGACGGATGCGTGCCAGCGAGCCTTGGTGCCGATCGTCACCTCGGTGTCGGACCAGTAGAGGCGTGGCATGAGCACTTGCGAGCTCATGCCGACGACCATCGCGACGGTCGACACGGTCTCCCAGCCGGCGCTCCGATCCGGAGGCGGGAGGGACTGCGCAGATGCGTCGCGCGAGACCGCGGACAGCGCCATCGCGAGCAGGCCGCCCGCGAGGAGCGCGCGTCCTTGCTTCGTCATTCCACGGCTCCCGCGTCGACGCAGGGATCGAGCTCCGGCGCGCCCGCCTCTTGCGCAGCCGGCGCCGGATCGCCGTTCGCCCCGGCGCACGCGAACGCGAAGGTGATGCCGAAGAGCGTGAGGATCGCCGTCCACCGAACCGCCGAGCCGAGCTGTCTTTCGTGATTCATCAGAGCTCCGTGTACCCGCCCGGCACGACGAACGTGTCGTCGTGTCCGGCGATCATCAAGACCCCCCAGCATGCGAGGCGAAGCTTGCTCGCCATGACGACATCGTCGCTCGGCGATCCGGGCGGCGCGAGCACCGCGAGGTTGCTCCGATGCAGTCCCCACGTGCCACGGCCCTGCTGGAGGAGAGCCGTGTGCAGCTCGTGTCCGGCCGCGCCCGGGCTGTCCAGTACCGCGACGCGGAACCTGACCGGCGCCGCCGTGCCCGCATTGAGCACGTCGACGAAGACGAGATCATGCCGCGCACGTACGACGCGGGTCTCGAGCTTCTGGGATTGGACGAACGCGATGAAGTCGTCGGCGTCGAGCGGCCGCCCGACAGGCGCGAGGTCGATGCCCTTGCAGACGTCCGGACGGAGCCGCACCTCACCCAGGTCCATCCCGGAGGGCTCGCCGTCGAAGGTCTGGAGGTACTGTGACGCCGGGGGTGCACCGGCGATGTGCAGCTCGGACGAGCCGCATCCCAGTGCAGCCAAAGAGAGCGCGAGGAAGAGGGCGCGCGCCGGCACGGGGTTCCTTCTACCCGAATCCTCCGAAGTAGCCGAAATAGGTGCGTCGCTCGGGCGCGGAGCCGGCGCCCTCGAGGCCGAGCTCTACGGCAGCGCGTTTCTTGGTGTGCCCGCGCATGCACTGCTAGCGTCGCCGCGTGCGGCGCGTGTCCCTGGCTTTCGCGGCGATCGTTCCGATGCTCGCTGCCGGGTGCGGCGGCGGCATCTCGTCCGTCGCCGAGAAGAACAAGACGTTCTACGCCTACGATACGGCGAGCAAGGATCTCATCGATCTGTTCGAGCGGCCCTACCCGCCGCTCGACCATCGCGCGGACCCGCCCGGGCCGGAGTACCGCGGCGTCTCGGTGCTGAACGGCCGCGTTCATGTCTCCCGGCCGACGGAGTGGGTCCTCCGCAAGGCGAGCAACGAGCCCGGCCGCAGGTACGTCCAGTACGTCTCGCCGAAGGAGTACGTCTTCGCCGTCTACGAGTGGCCGGACCATGCCGACGCCCCGTGGCGGGAGGTCATCGCGCGGTACGAGAGCGCAGCAAAGGCGTCCCGTGCCGAGCTCCTCGAGCACCGCATCCCGATGGCGACCTGGAACGCGCAGGCGCGGGCGTACGTGGTGCGACGCCGCGTGCCCGCGTCGAAGCAGGCCTACGTCAACACGAGCCTCGAGCTGCTCGCGCGGAACGACCGTCGGATCGTGCTCGTCCAGATCGTGCATCAAGGCGAGTCGGTCGGAGAGCTGACCGGCGAGCTGCTCCGCGTCGTCGACACGCTCACGCTCGACTAGCTTTGCCTCGAGGCAAGGGACCACCGAACCCGACCGACGAACGCGGCGGTGTGCAGCGGAGCGTCAGGCCGACCGAGTGACGAGATCGGCTCGGGGATTGCTCGCGCGAGGGCATGCCTTCCGCGAGAGCTTGCATCTCCGGTCGCGTCGCGTCCCTCGCGTGCGTCGTCTTGCTACACGGGACGGCCGGATGTTCGAGCGAGGCCCGTCGTGTGATGCCGGGCGACGCAGCGACAGCGCCGTCGCCGCCGAACACCACACTGCCTCGCGATGCGCTCGACGCGGCGGACGCGGGCGGTCCACTCCCTGCGAAGGCTGCCGAGGCAAGCCGCTCCGTTGCGTCGTTTCACATCGTCGGCCGGTTCGATACCCGCGACCCCGAAGGCCCGCGTTTCGGATGGGCGGGGACCGAGATCCGTGCGCGCTTCTCGGGGAGCGACCTGAAGGTGGAGCTCGCGGACACGGGCATCAGCCACTACGACGTGACGGTCGACGGCGGCCCGCCCAGACTCCTCGACGTCGCGGGCCCCAGGCGGACGTACGATCTCGCGAGCGGTCTCGCTCCGGGACTTCACGAGCTCGTTCTCACCAAGAGGACCGAGTCCTTCGCCGGGGTGACCCAGCTGTTCCGCTTCGTCGGAGATCTCGTTCCCATGGATCCGCCGAGCGGCCGCCGCATCGAGCTCATTGGCGACTCGATCACGTGCGGGTTCGGCGTGCTTGGCCCCGATGCGACGTGCGGCTTCTCGCCGGAGACCCAATCCGAGCCGATCGCCTGGGGAGCGCTTGCGGCCAAGCAGCTCGGCGCGCTTCGGATGGTGACCGCGGTCTCGGGCATGGGCGTGCTCCGCAACTTCGACGGCTCGCTGACGGACACGATGCCTGAGCGCTACGACCGTTCGCTCGCGGACGACGCGACGAGCGCGTGGACGCATGACGCGTTCGCGGCCGACGTCGTGGTCGTCAACCTCGGCACCAACGACTTCGCCGGCGGCAAGGGCGACCCGGGGCCCGACTTCCAGCGGGCGTACACGAAGCTTCTCACCAATGTGCGCGGGAGGCACGCCGACGCCTGGATCGTCACCGCGACGTCGCCGATGCTCGGCCCGGAGAACGGCGCGAAGCTCCGCGCGTATGTCGCTGGAGCGATCGCAGCGCGAGCTTCTGCGGGCGACACCAGGCTATCTCTGCTCGAGATCGGCACCCAGAGCGCGCTCGACGGATACGGATGTGGCTACCATCCGAGCATCACGACGCACAGGAGGATGGCCACGCTGCTCGTGAACCACGTGAAGACGCTCATGGCTTGGTGAACTCCACCGCTCGCTCCGGAGCTACGCACCGCCGCCGTCTTGGCGAGCTCTCCGCCGTCTCGCTAGCAGCGTTGCGCATCTACCCCGGAGCGCTGCTGGTGCGCGAAAGCAGCCGGCGCAGATCGTGCTTCCGAGGGAGCTCGGGATCGGCGCCCTTGCGATCTCGCTCACGAACGATCGAGCGCATCCGAGACGATCCCTCGCCCCGACGCGACGCTGCGCGCCCTGACGCGCAACCCGAGCGGTGCAGGGATGAGTGACCGGCGAAGAGGCGAAGACGTGAGGCGCCGCTACGAAGATCAGTCGATGTGCTGCCACGAGGAAACAGAGAGGAGATGGTCATGACGAATACCCTGTCGAGCGAGGAGAAGGCTGACCTCGAGCGCGAGCGGAGGGCACCCCTCGACACACCAACCGACCTCGAGCGCACAGCGTCGAAGGACATCTCCGCAGCGATGAACGGTGTGCTGGCGGATGTGTTCGCTCTCTACCTGAAGACGAAGAACTTCCACTGGCACATGAGCGGTCCGCATTTTCGCGACTACCACCTCCTGCTCGACGAGCATGCCGAACAGGTGTTCGCGATGACGGATCCAATCGCCGAGCGGATCCGCAAGATCGGCGGGCAAACGCTGAAGTCGATCGGCCAGATCGGCAAGATGAAGCGCATCCTGGACAACGACGCGGACTACGTGGAACCGTCGGACATGCTGGCCGAGCTCTGCGAGGACAACAAGGCGCTCGCGGGCCGGCTGCGCGAAGCCCACGGGGTCTGCGAGGAGCACCGGGACTTCGCCACGACGAGCCTCATCGAGGCGTGGATCGACGAGGCGGAGCGGCGCACCTGGTTCCTCTTCGAGACGGTTGGTCGCGGCGACTCGTCTGGTCACTGAGCGGTCGAGGCGCCCGCCGTGGTGGGGCGCCTTCGGCTCGAAGTCACGCCCGAGCATTCGCGGGATGAGCCGCGGTCAGGGCTGCGCCGCCCCGAGTGCGCGCGACGCTCCGCGCGGTCGCATGAGGATGTCGTGGTCGACCGACTGGGTCGCCGACGCTGCGCCGAAGACGGGGCTGCCCGTCGCCGGCGTTCCGTAGGTCGTGACGAGGCGCTCGAAGGCCTGGCAGATCGTCGTCGAGCCGTCGTTGAACGTCGTCCCGACGAGCCGCGGCAAGGTGATCGCTCCTTGCGCCCCGAGCATCGGGTTGGTCGTCTTCGCGGCGACGTCGGAGGAGATGTTCACGAGATCCCCGGCGCGGGTCGGGATCGCGCTCCCGTTGTTCCAGTAGAGGTTGTTGGAGAGCGTGAAGGAGGCCGTCTGACCGCTCTCGCTGATCGAGAATCGACTCATCGTGCCCGTGGGATCGGACCACACGTTGTTGAAGAACTGGATGTTCTCGTTCGGACGGTTCGAGCCGAACGTGTAGAGGCGCGCAACGAAGCCGAACGTCGACGGGCCAGGGAAGTTCCCGACGACGGTGTTGTGGCGGAATGTGACGTTCTGAACGCCCATGGCGGAGACGGGCGAGCGCATCTGGTTCGCGCTGTTGCCGAGGAGGAGGTTGTTCTCGATGACGATGTCTTTCGCCTCGAAGTTCGCAGTTCCGTCCTCGCCGATCTGGAGGAATCCGTAGTTCGAGCTCCCCTGCCAGTTGAGGAAGACGTTTCTCCTGACCTGAAGCCGTTCGGCGCCAAGGATCCCGTCGGAGTTGGCATTGCTGTCCTTCACGACGACGTACGCGCTCGTGTCGTTGCTGTTCGTGCGACCGCTGCCTGCGAAGTCGTTGAAGAAGATGTTGTCCTGGATGACACAG
>Ga0233377_1000411_pt1 | contig 20355 bp, 15 predicted proteins | sample ElkDunMinimDraft_6_FD_191540 | JGI IMG/M metagenome (GOLD analysis project Ga0233377, IMG submission 191540) | Fecal eukaryotic communites from dung pellets of Tule Elk in California, USA - Elk Dung E36 | ecosystem: Host-associated > Mammals > Digestive system > Large intestine > Fecal | place...
CTTTTGTGCGCTTCAAATAAGGCATTTTTTTGGATGCTGTCTAACACTGAAATAATGTTTGTTTGAGGATAATCAGGCGAATAATAAAGCTCCGACAACATCGAAATCATCACCAATTCTCTAATTCGAGCATTTTTCAAAGTATATTCTTTTCCAAGTGCATTCATGATTAAAGTCGGACTGTTCTTAAGTAATCCTAAATACACACGGTTGTTTACTTCCATTGGAATCGTCGGCATCATTCCTTTGTAGAAAACTTTAAAATACGTCATGTATGCATCATTTTGATATGCAACAGGCTGGTATTTTAGATAAAAATCATGTTTTTCATAGCGGTTGCGATTGGATTGCTGTTGAATATTGTCAATCGTATTTGCAATCGTGAAACGAACGTAATCAAAAATGTAAGTTCCCGTATCTTTCGCATAGTATTTTTGAGCGGCTTCTTTGAAATCGTCCATTCTTTTTGCAAACTCAACAGGATTCTTTTTGTGATCCGAATAATTTAATGCTAAATAATTATCCAACCAGCGATTGAAACCAAGAATATGGTAATTAATATCCGTAGAATCAAGGTCGAAAAATGTAATTTCAACATCATTTCCTGCTGGTCGATAGACAGAATATTGGTCTTTTTCTGGGAAAAGAATGGTGTAATTTCCGTTTGGTTGGATGTACAATTGCGATTTGTTGTTTCCAATTCGAACAATTACTTTTTGAATTTCTTTCACTTCAAAAAGTAAGTTGAATGTTGAATCCGCCTGCACAGTTCCTGATGCGAGAGTTGATTCCTTCATGGAAAGGTAATCTTCTACCTCACTCAATGTTACGCTTTGCCCGACAAATGAAGGTGCAAAACCTTTGATCTTTACGATTTCTTTTTGAGTAAATGCGCTAAAAATTGCACAGCAAAATGCAAACAGAAGTATTTGTTTCATTCCAATAAATTTAGATTTCAAAAACAGAAATCGTACCAATTATTAAACGAGTAAATCAGAATTTGTTACAAACTGCTCAATCGAAGCTCCGTTTCTATGAATTTCTCGGATGATTGTTGAGCTAATTGCTGAAAATTCAGGATCTGTTAAAAAGATGACAGTTTCTATATTCGAAATTGAACGATTCATGTGCGCAATGGAGCGTTCATACTCGTAATCTTTGGTATCACGGATTCCACGAATAATAAATTTTGCATCAATGTCTTTGCAGAAATCAACCGTAAGTTTATTGTAAGTTTCCACTCTTACTTTTGGTTCATCTTTGAATAAAAAACGAATGTGGTTTAATCGCTTTTCGGTTTCAAACATATACGTTTTTGTAGTGTTAACTCCGACGCCAATCACAACTTCGTCAAACAATTGTAACGCTTTGTAAATTACAACCTCATGACCTTTTGTAAAAGGATCAAATGACCCTGGAAACAGACCTCTTTTCATAGACTAAATGAATTTAACTAAATCAACCAATCTATTTGAATATCCAGCTTCATTGTCATACCATCCAACAATTTTGACCATTTTTCCAACGATTGTAGTTAGTTCAGCATCGTAAAGACAACTAGTAGGATTACCCAAAATATCAACTGATACAATTGGATCTTCGGTGTATTCAAGGATTCCCTTTAATTCACCTTCAGCTGCAGCTTTCATTGCTTGGTTGATTTGTTTAATTGAAATTTCATCTTTCACTACCATGGTAATGTCAGAAAGTGAACCGTTAGGAACAGGAACACGAACTGCTCCACCACCAATTTTCCCATCATACTCTGGAAAAATCTTTGTGATTGCTTTAGCTGCACCCGTTGAGGTTGGAACAATCGACATTGCTGCTGCACGAGCTCTTCTCAAATCTTCGTGCGGTGCATCATGTAAACGTTGATCAGATGTATAACTATGAACAGTTGTGATGAATGCATTTTCAATTTCGCAGATAGATTTCATGACATAAAATAACGGTGCAATGTTATTTGTTGTACAAGAAGCGTTTGAAATAACAGTTTCGGTTCCATCCAAAATTGAGTTGTTAACTCCCATTACAACCGTTTTAATATCATTGGAAGCAGGAGGAGCAGAGATGATGACTTTTTTCGCACCACCAACTAAATGTTTTTCTGCTTTTTCTCTTGTTCTGAAAATCCCTGTAGATTCAATCACGATTTCAACACCATGTTGGCCCCAAGGAATCTCCTCTGGATTTCGTTGTTGCGTAAAAAGAATTGATTTTCCATTTTCGAACTGAAGCGAATTTCCTTCAATCTTAAACGAAAGCGCATTGATTCCATGAATGCTATCATACTTAAACAAATGTGCCAATGTTTTAATATCGGCTAGGTCATTCACAATTGCTACTTGAATGTCATCTTGTAACAATGCCATCTTTACAAAATAGCGACCAATCCTTCCAAATCCATTTACTCCAACTACTTTCATAAAACAATATTTTAAAACAAAAATACTGAAAAAGAAAAGAGGTCGCTAATATCGCGACCTCTTCTTTTTTCTTTGGTTGTATTTTTTTATTTAACCACTTGGATGAATCCTTGTTTAATTAATTCTTCTCCACCAAATATTTTAGCTTTGATTGTATAGAAGTAAACTCCTTCAGAAACTTCTTTTCCACTTCTATCTCTACCATTCCATTTACCGTTAACATCATTGAATTCGTAGATAATGTTACCCCATCTATTTACGATGACGCATTCAAAGTCAGCGATACCTTGGTTTTGTACGTACCATACATCATTACCATCTTTTGATGAAAGTGATATAACGTTTGGCGCTTGAATGTCACAAAGTTGATAAGTTACAATTGCAGTGTCAGTATAAGAGTGACATTGGTTTGAAACCGTTACGATGTATTGACCAGGTTGTGTTACATTAATATAACTTCCTGTTGCTCCAGTATTCCATGCAAAAGTCACAGGTGAATTCGGAACGTATGCATGTAATGGGTATTCAATTCCTGAACAAATCATTGTATCATTAACTTCAGTAAATAAATATGGAGGGAAGTAAATAGTATCTGATAAAGTAATGTTACATTGGTTATCTGTGTAAGAAATAATGTAATTTCCTGGATCTTGCACTACAGGATGAGGATAACTATTTGTAGGACCATTTGTAAACACTGTATCATCTAAGATTGCTCCATTAGGATGTTGCAATGTCCAAGTACCTCCAGCAAAACTTGTAGCATATACTTGATCTGTATTCATGTAGCATCCAAAGTCTGGAGCGAATACTTTAGGTTGTTCGTATACAGTAATAGTTACTGCATCTGAATTATTACAAATATCATCTGTTAACGTTAACAAATAGTTTCCACTTTCAGGGAAAGTAAATGTAGTAGCGTTTTGTGATGAATTAGGACCGTAAACTACTACAGGCCCTCCTGCAAATGAACTCCAAGTTCCATTTCCATGAATGTTTATTTTACTTGTGTCTACATTGAATGTCAAGTTACATACAGTTGTGTCATTGAAAACAGAAGGCCTTATTGGGAAAATAATCTCAGCCAATTGAGGATATTGACAAGTATTATCCAAAAAGCCTACGGTGTATGTTCCTGGGGTTGTACTCGTAATTAAAGGGTTTGCATTGTTTACGTTACTGAAAGATACATTCGGGCTAGTTGAACTCCATACACCTCCGTTAAATGTTTGTGTTCCGCTAACTTGAAATTGATTGTTACAAGCAACTGTGTCTCCGAAAATTACTGGTAATGGTCTAACAGTAATAGTAACTGTTGTGTCATAAGGACATCCAAAATCATCAATTACATTAAATGTATAAGAGTGATCTCCAACAGTAGGAGGTAAAACAACGATTGAAGTATCGTTTTGCCCACTAATAATTGTTGGATCTGAATTCCACCAAGATTGTTCAATAGTATTTTGATAATTACCAGCCCCTGGTAAGAAAGCAGCATCAAAGTATAAGCTCCATTCGAAAATTGTACCGTCATCTACACTTTGATTATCACGTACGTGAATCTTCCAGTTTCCATTGATAGGACATCCTTGTAAAGCTGTGAAGTTCGTTACTGGTTGATAAACAACGTTTGGATTCATAGATGTACCACTAGATAAAATTGGAGGCCCTTGCTGAGCAGCTACTGGTACAGTGTTTCCGTATGTTAAATTAGACATTAAACCGTAAGTGTTAAAAGCAGAGCTAAAGCAATACTCCCATCCAATTCCTGCATTTCCTCCACCATAATCATCGTATGGGTGACCTAAATACTTACCACCTCCAGTAGTCCCGCCAGGCAAAAAACCACCATTATAACCGTCGATCAAACCTACAATTGCTCCAGTTGTTGCTGGTGCTACTGGAGGACATTCCAACCAAATTTCTAAATCACCTAAAAATGAATGTTCAATTGTTAAACATACTTCATTTAGGTCAGCTGGATCTTGAATTGTTGAACCACTTGGAAATCCTGTGATTGGAATCGCAGTTGTATATGTTTGACCATTACCATCTGGTAAATAGGTCGTACCAGCATGGTTCCCACCTAATTGAAATGATCCACCTGGGATAGAAACACCTACAGTGTCACTCGCAGTAACCCCACCTAACAAATTAGTTTGTTCACCAAGACAAACAACGTCTTGTAATGGTCCTGTTGTACTAAAGTTAGGAATCTGAGATACTTTTACTTTACTATTGATCCATCTTGTTTGAGGAAATGCATCTCTAATAGCTAATTCTATTAAAAAACCATTTCTTGTAGGAGGTTTAAACCATACAGAGTCGTTATTTGGGTAAGTTCCTCCATCTGAGATATTCCATGTATAGTTAACATTGTTTACATTTTGAGAATAACCTTGTCCATTATTGCTTTCTGAAGAATTAGGAAATAAAGGTTTTGCTACAAATAAAATACTATCTCCAAAACATACGTTCACGTAACCTGTATCGATAGGGTTTAGAGCGTTGCCTCCTTGACCATTCACAAACGCCTCTAAGTGCATTTCAAAAGGTTGTACAGGGTTACCACATTGTGCAGAACCAATCCATCCGGTTCCTTCGTTAGATCCATCTGATTTAAGGCGAACAGTAAGACATCCACTTGGATTATTCCAAGTTGCTTGGAAAGGAGCTCCAGTTGGGTTTGTTGCTGAATTTATTGCGCCAAGTAATGGAGAATTAATGCTTGGTCCATCGTAAATATAAACTGTATCTGATGGGTGAACATTAAACTGTGCTCCTTGGTCTGTTCCAAACATCACAGTCATTTTTGTACCAGTCATTAAATCCGGACAAAAAGTTGTCGATAAGTCTGTGTTAGGCGCGTAGTTTCCACCTAATCCTGCATCGATAAAGTTTAATCCACTAATACCAAAAGTAGTACAGTTTGCAGGGTTGCTTTCAGGATGACCAGGCTCTCCTAGAACAATTTGCTGTGCATAGGAATTTGAGAAAACCGATAATATTGCTATTAGCGACGCAGTAAGAAATTTGATACTTTTCATAACTATTTATTTAGTAGTTCATTTTTTAAAACCAATAATGACTTAACCACCAACATTTTATTAGAGTTATTAATTCTAAAATATTGATTTTGGTCTTCTAGTATTTTAATACCTAATGAAGCATATGAATAACCTTGTGAAGGTAAATTTATTGATCCCATATCTGGTAATTCTTTTCCTTTTGGAAGATCGACAACATAAGTAGCATTTTCTATTCCATGAATCAGGGCGTTGTAATTTGCTAGGTCTTTCTGCTTAATCTGATTTAATTCAGTTTCAGAGTACACAGAAAGCAATCTGCTGTCTGTTTGCTGTGAATAACCGTAAGCGGATGCAATGGCTATTGCTAGTGTAAGAATAATTTTTTTCATATTTCCGGAGTTACTTAATATGCTATTTATTTAGTAAGACTCAAATTTACCAAAAAAAGTTGCACAGCAATACAATAAAAAAATGGGAAGTTAAATTATAACCTCCCATCTCCATTTGTTGAACGAAAAAAATCCTTAGTGTACAACTTGTATAAATCCATGTTTGGTAATTTCTTCACCACTTTCATAAATTGCTTCGATTGTGTAGAAGTATACGCCTTCTGCTACAATATTATCGCTTTTATCTCTTCCTGTCCAAGGTGTTGTTACATTGTTTAATTCGGCAATTAAGTTACCCCATCTATTAACTATAAGGCATTTATAATCCTTAACTCCGTCGCTATTTACAAACCATTTATTATTGCCAGCTGTTGATGATAGCGATATGACGTTTGGAGCATCAATGTCACATACTTTGTTGGTAATAGTAGCCGAATCTATATAGTTGTAACAAATGTTATTTACAGTAACTGTATAAGTGCCCGGCATTGTCACGTGTAAACTAGGGCCGGTGCTTCCATCTTCCCAAACGAAAGATAAGCCTGGCATATCATTCCATGCGTGTAATTCCATTGTTGTTCCAAAACAAATCGCAGAATCTTTCAGTTCTGTCCATGGATAAGCTACAAAGTTTAATGTCAAAGGTGTATTCGTTTGACACGCATAATCATAGAAATTTAAATTGTAGATTCCTGGAGTAGGATTACTTGTTGCTAATGTTTGAGTTGGTGTGTTACCACCACTTGTTGGATTTCCATAAACAAAAGTTATTGTTGTGTCTTCTAAAAATGGAGTGCTGAGATTATCGATTACTGTCCATATTCCTCCACTATGTGAAGTTGTTGTTAATATTTCTGACATATTTCCACAAGAATGATCTGGAGCTGGATTAACAATTGGAAATGGTCTGATTTCAACCGTTGCATTAATTGTTATTCCGCAAATACTATCAGTATATATTAATGTGTAATTGGTTGTGCCACTTTGTGGTGTAAATGTTGGATTAGGAATTCCCATTGAAGGAGTAAAAGTTCCCAAATTGTTTTGCTCTCTCCAATATCCACCCGCATAAGAATAAATGCTATCCAGTGGAATGTTAAAATCAGTAGCACACATTACTGTGTCTGAGAATATACTTGGTGCAGGGGGATTAAAAATGGTAACATTGACATTTGTTGCGCTTGTACATCCATTTGTTGGATTTGTGATTGTAACTGAGTATTGTCCCGCCTGATTTACTGTTACAGAAGAAGTGTTTGTCGCACTAGTAATTCCTGTGCATGTCCAGCTGTAAGTCGCTCCGCTAATGTTTGTTGTAGCATTTAAGACAGTTGAATTGCTTAAACATGGAGTTATAATTAGGTTTCCATTTATCGCTGCTGAAGGAGGTACAGTGTTTAGAATAACTGTAACTGTATCATTTGTAGATACGCAACCTGTTGTTGGATTGGTAACTTGTAAAATATATGTTCCAGGAGCGTTTGCTGTCGGGGTTGCAATTGAAGGTGATGACGTGATTCCTGGACCAACCCAAGCGTAATTTACTCCAGTAGTAGAGGGACTTCCATCTAATGTAACGGCATTATTCAAACATGTTAACGCTTGATCCGATCCTGCGTTGGCAATAGGATTTGGATGTACCGTAATTGAAATTGGACTGACACAATTCACGCCTGTGCTTTCAGTGGCAGTTAAGGTATATGTATAAGTTCCTGGTGTACTTGGTAGTACAATCCCAGTTAAATTTTGAGTTGCACCAATCTCAGTGGTGCCATCCGACCAAGAATACGTTGCGTCTTGTAGAAATGTCGCATTTAGGTCTATAGTATTTCCAGCTCCCTCGCAAAATTCTATTTGAGAAGCTGAAGCCGTCACTGAGCATGGACAAGCTTCTACGATAATTGAGAATGTATGATTGTTGTTTTCTGGACAAAATGTTGTTCCGCCAACAGAGTTTACCGTGTAATTATATGTTCCTGCATTTGAAGGAGGTGTAATTGTTACAACAGACCCTGTTGTTGCACTTAAATCAGGTGATGCGTTCCATGTATAAGTTCCATTTCCACCATCTGCTGTTGCGGTAACTGTTTCACCAATACAAATTGTTGTGCTTGGGTCTATGTTCACTGATACACCGGTGTTAACGCCCATGTTTGCTGCGAACGTGTAATCACAAACATCTCCAGCATATCCATCAATCATAATGTAGTATGTTTCGCCTATTGTTAAGCCTGTGGCTGAGACGTTTTGTGCATTTGTGGAAGGTGACATTTGATTACTGCAGTAAAAAGTTGTGACATTTCCTGAGCAGTTTCCATTTGGTTTAAAGATCATAATTTGAATTCCGTCGCCGTACAATGAATTGTAAATCCACACATTAAATGAGATAGATGTAGCATCTGCGACAAATGATAGAAATGAATTATTTTCAATTGAACCACAAAATTCACCTGTCAATCCACAATCTAATAAATTTAAGAAACCACAACCGGATGACCATGTGTTTACGGTGTAACTTGCATCGGTTGTTCCACAATATCCATCAAGGTTGCAAATTGGTGTGGCTAGTAGGCAAGTATTACCTGGAGCATCGTTTGTGCCGCAAGGGGGCATAGTTTGAGAGTGTCCAAGGTGTGCATTTAGCATTAACATTGGAAAAATGTAGTAAAATAAGTTTTTCATATTAGTCAGGTTTTCTTGTAGCGATTGTTTTTTCTACGTGCTGTAGAATACGTTTGTTTTGCTCAGATGGAGCTACTCGATTACGATAAACGAATGATTCACGGACTTTTTGTAAGTCTCCATATGTGGCATCATCAATTTTTAGCAAAATTTTTTGAAGGCTATCCTCCGAAACATTCGTAAATAGTTCGGGATTCGTTTGAGCATTAACTATAGATGAAATAGATAGTAATAGTAGAACAGCCAATTGTTTGACTTTCATTTTTTGTAGCATAATAATTTTATAAGTAAGTAAAGAGTAATTTTCAAGAAGCTAATATACGAATTAAATGTTTTATTTCTAGTGTTTTAGTGTTTAAACTTTTAGAAGTGGGATACCTCTGAAAGTTTTGATGCTCCCGATGATTATTTCTTTTAGCAATAGTCATCAAAGTTTTATTTGTAGCTTGCTAGTTTCATCAATTATTGTAAATTTAACCACTCAAATAAACGAATAGATTATGCACATCGCGATCGCAGGAAATATAGGGTCTGGAAAAACTACGCTTACAAAATTGTTGGCTAAACATTATGGATGGGATACACACTTTGAAGATGTAGAGCAAAATCCATATTTGAATGATTTTTATGAAGACATGCAACGCTGGTCTTTTAATTTGCAGATTTATTATTTGAATTCGCGTTTTACGCAAATCCAAGAAATTAAAAATACAAAGTCAGACGTTATTCAAGATCGTACGATTTATGAGGATGCGTTTATTTTTGCACCCAATCTTCACTCGATGGGCTTGATGACAACTCGTGACTTTGAGAATTACTTTTCATTGTTCAATCTGATGGATTCATTCGTGTCATCTCCAGATTTGTTGATTTATTTGCGTGCAAGCGTACCAACATTGGTGAGTCATATTCAACAAAGAGGTCGCGATTACGAAGAAAGTATCCGTTTGGATTACTTAAAGCGATTGAATGAGCGTTACGAAGCTTGGATTTCAACGTACGATAAAGGAAAGTTATTGATCATCGATATCGACAACAATAATTTCCCAGAAAATCAAGAAGATTTAGGACGTATCATCAACTCGATTGATGCTGAAATCCACGGATTGTTCTAAGGATAAATGTTCAATCTTCATTCTTAAATTTTCAATTTTAAAATTTTCAATTTTCAATCAAAATGATAGTAGTTACAGGAGCAGCGGGGTTTATTGGAAGTTGTTTAGTGAGCCATTTGAATAAAAGTGGTTACACAGACATCGTGGTTGTCGACGATTTTTCTAAAACAGAAAAAGATGATAATCTAGATGGTAAAACAATTATTTCAAAAGTTGGAAGAAGTGGATTTAATGCTTGGTTCCGTGACTTCGCGAAGGAAGTAGAATTCGTATTTCACATCGGAGCACGCACAGATACAACTGAATTTGATAAAGCCATCTTTGATGAGTTGAATGTTGAATTCTCTCAGGAAGTTTGGAAAACTTGTGCCGAATTTGAAATTCCATTGGTGTATGCTTCTTCAGCAGCGACATATGGTTTGGGTGAATTTGGTTACAAAGACGATCATGGAATTATTCCACGATTAAAACCATTGAATCCTTACGGCGATTCTAAAAATGATTTTGATATTTGGGCCTTACAGCAGGAAAATCAACCACCTTTTTGGGCTGGATTGAAATTCTTTAATGTTTACGGACCAAATGAATACCATAAAGGAAGAATGGCAAGCGTCATTTTTCATGCGTTTAATCAAATTGGTGAAACTGGTGCAATGAAATTATTCCGTTCGCACAATCCTGAATACACGGATGGTGGCCAATTGCGCGATTTCGTTTACGTGAAAGATGTTGTGAATGTGTGTAAATTCTTAATGGAAAAACGTCCAGAAAGTGGAATTTACAACCTAGGTTCAGGTAAAGCTCGACCATTTTTGGATTTGGCGAAAAACACATTTAAAGCGATGGGGAAAGAAGAAAATATTTCTTTTATCGATACGCCAATCGATATTCGTGATAAATACCAATATTTCACTGAAGCTGATATGTCTAAGATGATCGGGCAAGGATATGATACGCCATTCCACACGTTGGAGGAAGGTGTTGAGGATTACGTGAAAAATTATTTAACAGAACACAAATACTATTAATCGAAAATAGGAGAGCAATCTCCAACAATAAATACAGCTATGTACGGAAAAATTAAAGAATATCTTTCTACAGAATTGGATGCCATTCGTGAAGGCGGAATTTTTAAAAGAGAACGTGTGATTACAAGTCCACAAGGGGCAAATGTAACAATCAACACTGGTGATGAGGTGGTGATTATGTGTGCGAACAACTACCTTGGATTGTCTTCTCATCCAGAAGTGATTCAAGCAGCAAAAGATGCTTTGGATACACACGGTTTTGGTATGTCATCTGTTCGTTTTATCTGTGGAACGCAAGATATTCACAAAGAATTAGAAGCAAAAATCGCGAAGTTTTACGGAACTGAAGATACAATATTATATGCTGCGGCTTTTGATGCAAATGGTGGTGTTTTTGAACCATTATTTGGTGAAGAAGATGCAATTATTTCGGATGAATTGAATCACGCTTCGATCATTGATGGTATTCGTTTGTGTAAAGCAAAACGTTTCCGCTACAAACACTCTGATATGGCAGATTTGGAAGCGCAATTGATCGCAGCGAAAGATTGTCGTCACAGAATTATTGTTACTGACGGAGTTTTCTCAATGGATGGTGACATTGCAAAAATGAATGAAATTTGTGATTTGGCTGATAAATATGATGCATTGGTGATGACAGATGAATGTCACTCTGCAGGATTTATCGGAAAAACTGGTCGCGGTGTTCCAGAATACCACAATGTAATGGATCGTGTTGATATCATCACCGGGACTTTAGGAAAAGCATTGGGTGGTGCAATGGGAGGTTACACAACAGGTAAAAAGGAAATTATTGAGATGTTGCGTCAACGTTCTCGTCCTTATTTATTCTCTAACTCTTTGGCTCCATCAATTGTTGGTGCAGCAAATAAAGTGTTTGATATTTTGAGTTCAAATACGGAATTACGTGATCGCTTGGAAGAAAATACACAGTACTTCAAAAAAGCTATTATTGAAGCTGGATTTGACATTAAACCAGGAGATTCTCCAATCGTTCCAATTATGTTGTACGATGCAGCTTTATCGCAAAAATTTGCGGATGAATTGTTGAAAGAAGGAGTTTACGCAATTGGATTCTTCTACCCAGTTGTAGCAAAAGGTCAAGCGCGTATTCGTACACAAATTTCAGCTGCTCACTCAAAAGCTGATTTGGATAAAGCAATCAATGCATTCATCAAAGTTGGAAAACAATTAGATGTGATTAGATAATTTGTTATCACCATAAATGAAAGCGGTAGGAAACTATCGCTTTTTTTGTTTTTATAAAGTTCGGTATTGAAGATTCAAAAATTGAAAATTGAAAATTCCTCCAACCTCGTTGTGAACAAAGTGAAATTTGAAGATTAGCTGCACTTCTGCCTACGGCGGTGAAGATTTAGGTGTTACGTAGAAAGAAATTTAATTTTTGAAGCCATTACCCCTTCCTGTTCTCTGCACGACTCCATTAGTGTGGTAACAGCATAAATAAACATCTCAAGCCGAGTATCAAGAGTTAACTCGGTTTAGTACTATCATTACTTGTAGAAAAAATAAAACTATATTTAATATCATGAAATGCAACACATCATGGATGATATTAAAATCAATATAGAAAATCACGTGTGGGGACACGCCCGGTAGCCTATGATATAATTTGAAAAGGACAACTCAATCGTAATCCTCAATCTTGTTTTAACGATTATTTATAACATTATTCATCATTCTCCTAAACCAATTAGTACTTGAAAGTTTAAACTCATTAGTCCCATATTTATTTAGAAATGTTTTATCCATATTCTTAATATCAAAATGTGGATAAAACACTCTGAAATCATTTGATTTTAGAGCATTAAAAAGTTCCTTTTCTGCATCCTTTGTATTTTTAATGTTGTTGTCATTCAGTTCATTATATGTCTTACGAATGTCTCTAATTTTATCTTCCGTAATCCTACCATTCAAAATGGATTCGTTTTTCTTTTCAATTATATAATCAATATATTGTTGCGTATCAAAAGTACTTCCAACAAACTCAGCAATATTTTCAGGATGATAAAGATATCCTTCGATACTATAGTTGTGAAGAATCATATAATTTGGGAATTTTTTCTTTAGTTTGGCAACCTCCTCGAACGTTAGATAGTCTTTATCTCTTAATGCTTTTAGTAAATTAGATTTCACGCATTGGTATAATGAAAAAGCATTTAATTCATCTGAGAAAATAATTTTATCAAGATGTAAATTATTTAGCAACTTAATGTTTGTACCTTCACAAAGTATAATGTTTGAGTTGTGCTTCCTCAATTTTTTATATTTTTCCTCTACATATTCTAAACCTCTTCTTTTGATTGTCCAATTAAATTTTGAAAATTCTTGATAAATTGGTTTTAATGTTTCTTCACTTTCTAGTGTATATAAATGGACAATTTTAATTGGGTTTAATTTTGATGTGTCAAATTCGATCGATTTTGTTTTTAATCCGTAACAATTTTCATCATATTGACTATGAAGATTTTCAATGAATTTTAAGATGGATTTGTAATCTTCTAAAATGTAAGGTGAAATACAGCTAAAGAATAATGTGTTATAGCTTTCTTCTATGATTATATTTACATTAAAGGTCTTTCTAAAATTTATTTGATTGCATAAATGGTATACTTGAGATTCATTAAATCCTAAAATAAACTTGTACTCTTCCTTAAAATGATTGTATAAAAACGAGAATTCTTTTAATTTTTGGATTGCAATTTCTGGAGATCCTTGAATTTCAATTAATACAGAACTATTAAATTCGTCAAATTTTTCTTTCAAGAATTCAGTTGATAGAACATTAATATCATTTATTATCAGTGGCATTAGGTACGTTCCATCAGAAGAATACACGTACCGATAAAATTGATTACCTAACTGCATAAATCGTAAAGATTTGTTTTCAATTTGTTGTTGTATTAGATGAGTTTCTAATAGCTTCATATGAAAGAGATGTTTTAAATTTACTTATGGTTTGAATCTTTAACTTATGTTTTGCTAATTACAATCTGAACAAAAATCATCGAATTTGCTCATCCATCGATCATAAGTTCCACATCTAATACAGGTTTTATCCTTCCTCTCACAATTATAGCAAAGATCATCAGTATAATATTTTGAGTTATCAAATTGTCCACATTTTAAACATAATTTTTCATTACATTCGTCACAATATTCTTCAAATCGATCTTTTTCAGATTGGCATCTTGTACAAAGGGTTAATTCTCTATCATAGATTATCTGATCCTGTAATTTATACGCGTCTGTTGAATTATCACAATTCTTGCTAATTATCTGTATAGTATATTCATAATCCTTGTCACTTACAAATTCACAGTAACCATCTTTATCAAATTCGACTGGATGGAAATGATCTTGGTCAAGCCAACCGCCATTCGGCCATAGAATTTTTGATAGTTCATTGTTTTCCACTTCTATTTTAAGCTCATATTCAGAACTTGTTCCCGTTCTAGAATTCTGATATGTTATTATTGCACAATATAAACCGTCATATGTAGTGGAAATAATATCATCAAATGTACACTTGTAAACTGTTGAAGTTAGAAGTATTAATACTAGGATTTTAGCTAATTTAGATTCTAGAATTACGTGTTTCATTTGTGGAAGTTTTCAAAATTCGAATTTAACGTTCAAATTACTTATAAACAAATGTTTAGATTTAAATTTATCCCTAATTTGTTGGCTTTTAGAATTAAATGTGTTAAATACGTCCTTTTATTGGCATATGTGTCCCCCTAGCTGGTGCGCGATTGCATCGCGTTCCATAATTAATTAGAATCTAATAAGTTCAAAACATCCCAAGACGATTAGCTAGATTTTTTTGTAAAGCTTGTCTATGTTTCCACAGGCTCAACATGACAGCAATTGCAAGAGAGTAACTGACATGGAGTTAGGAAATAAAATATTGCCCCTTTTTCGTACTTTTAGCTAATGAAACATTCCAATTTAACGTACAAAGGTTATGCAAATCGCGAAGGTTTGTATGATATTTTTACTTCGGAAACGGATTCTGAAATGCTGACAGTTTTTGTGCACGGTTACATGGGGTACAAAGATTGGGGCGCATGGAATTTGATGTGTGAGGAATTGCAAAAGCGTGGATTTTCTATTGCTAAATTGAATTTAACATCCAACGGAACAACTATAGAAAATCCAACTGAGTTTGCCGATTTGGAACGTTTTGGGAATGGCGGTTATTTTCAAGAATTGAGTGATGTTCGTTTGTTCTTGGATCATTTGCAAAAAGAATATGGTTATTCTAAATTTCGATTAATTGGACATTCGCGAGGTGGGGGAATTGTACTGCTAGCTGGTTTGGATCCTCGTGTTGTTGAAATCCATTGTTTGGCACCAATTTCTTCCATTGAAAACCGATTTCCAGTAGGAGAGGAGCTTGAAAAATGGAGTGAAGAGGGTGTTTATTATCGTAAAAATGGTCGCACAAATCAGGAAATGCCACATTATTACAGTCAATACGAAGAATTTTTGGCGCATCAAGATGAATTAAATATCGAACTAGCTTGCAGGCAATTGCAAAAAACTGTTTTTGTTTATCATGGCGAAAATGATACATCCGTTCTACCAGTTGAAGGTAAATCAGTTGCAGAATGGACAAAAGGATCGTTTTTTTTAATCAATGATACTGCTCATACCTTTGATGCAGTTGAACCTTGGCTGAATAGTGAATTGCCACAGAAGATGTTGGAAGTTCTGAACCTTAATTTTCGTTAAAAATAGGTTGTAAATCAGTCAAATAACTATTTTAGAAGTTCACTAAGTACAACTAGAATGGTTTTCGACAAACAACAACGTGTTCTCAAGCGATCTGCTCGTTTAATTTCTGTTTTAAGCAAATATGGCTTCCAAGATGTTTTGGTTCGACTGAATTTATCGGGCCATTTTCAATCCGACACTTCCAATTCGTATTCAAATCATACCACTTATGAGCGCATTCGATTGGCTTTGCAAGATCTAGGGCCTACGTTTGTAAAGTTAGGTCAAACATTCAGCAGTCGGGAAGATATGTTGCCCATGGAGTTTATTCATGAGTTGGAAAAATTGCAAGATAATGTTGAGACAATTGATTTGAATATCAAAGAACGGTTGGCAGCTGAGTTTGGAATCAATGTAGACGAGCATTTTTTTGTACTGGACGAAGAGCCTCTTGCTGCAGCTTCAATTGCGCAGGTTTATAAAGGAGTTTTAAAAGATCAGACGCCGGTTATTATTAAAATTAAACGACCGGGTATTGATGAAATCATTCACGATGACATTTTATTGTTGAAGGACTTAATTACTCTAATTGATACGTATTCTGATTTAGCTGAAAGGGTTAATTTAAAACATGCTGTAATTGCTTTTGAGCAATCATTGAAAGAGGAATTGTCTTTAAAAAATGAATTGCAAAACATTAAATTGTTTCAGCAAAATTTTGATAGCGATTCAGCGACGTACGTTCCTCGAGTATTTGAAGACTATTCCAATGATTCGATTCTCACAATGGAATTCATTGATGGTGTTAAAGTGACAGATTTAGATTCTATGCGTTCAAAGGGACTTGATCCAATTAAGATTGCTGAAAATGGCTATCGTTTATTTGTTACGCAGATTTTAGAACACGGTGTTTTTCATGCCGATCCGCATGCAGGGAATTTAATGGTTATGAATGACGGCAGATTGGTTTTTATTGATTTTGGAGCAGTTGGCAAAATTCCAAGTAATGAAAAACCTACATTGGAACGAATGATTCTTAGTTTGATGTCGAAGAAGCCTGAAAAGGTTGTGCGTTATTTAAAGAAAATGGCTTTGCACTATGATATTGGTAATGAACGACAGTTTGAATCTGATGTTGCTGAAGTGCTCGACTATGTACATTCTACTGCTTTGGGAGATATTGATGTTGCCACCATTGTAAATAAAATGAAGGATGTATTGAAGGAAAATCGTTTGGTGATGCCCAATTATTTCTATTTGCTTTTCAAAGGCATCACGTTGATGGATGGTGTTGGTCGTAAAATTAATCCTGATTTGGACGTGATGGGAAGTCTAAAGCCATTTACAAAAAGGATGATCACCAAAAAACTGGAACCAGAAGCACTGATGAAGCGCGGTTGGGAGAAATTAACTGATTTTGCGGATGATTTGGAAGAGATTCCCGATGAAATTCGTTCTGTGTTGTATAAATTGCATGAAGATAAATTGAGTATCAACACGGATATTAAAAATTATCCTCGCTTTGAGCAGTTGATTAAAACAAGTGTCATCGATTTGATATTGGGTGTTGTTTTGGCTGCAAATATCATTGCGACGAGCTTATTTACCTATGGAAATGTTGGACCTAAATTGTTTGGAGCTTCTATTTTGGCAATTGGTGGTTTTTTGTTTTCAAGCGTATTGATAATTTTACTTACACTAAGACTTTTAAGAAGGTAGCTGGTCTTTGTAGTTGTGAGGAAGGTAATCGTCTAATTCTTTTAACTGTTTGTTGTGGTAATTTTCGTAATGGAAATGGTCTAATTTCTTTAATAGTTCGGCCATTTGATGTTTTTCAAATTCTGAAAGTTCACCTGTTGCGATTTTTCCTAGCGTATCCATTTTTTCAAATAGTTGAAAAATTGCTATTCTTCCAAATTCTGAAAGCATGATTAACTGACTACGATTATCGTTTGGATTTTGTTTTTGTATCAACAATTCAGATTTTATCAAACGGTTGATGATTTCTATTCCACTACTTTTCTCCATCACATTCTTTTTAATTAAATCCGATTTCGAAATTTGTTGATGTTGCATTACTGTCATCATCATTCCAAATTCTTCAACAGTGCGAATTTTACTATGTACAAAAATGTGTTTTGCGTAAAATTTAATGTAACGGTACAAAAACAATAAATGTTGAGAAATAACGCGCTCTAAATTATTCGGCTTATGGTGTGCCTTTTCGCTTGCTGGATAAGCATTAGTTTGTAGGAAAGTATTTTTATAAGCATCAATAGATTTTTCAGACTTTATGTGTAAAATAAAATCATCAAGGTTCAAGTTTGATGGGTCCGACTGACGTTCGGAGTAGTCATCTATCTTGTCCATTAATAAGCGTATAAGTTCAAATCTATCCATTGAGGTATTAAAATTGAATATTTTTTGTCAAAGTTAAATAAAAAGGTGTATTTTTGTACAAAAAAAATCTAATTATGAAATTTATAACATTATTATTGTACGTAATGGTACCAATATTTTTGTTTTCACAGAATTCAGGTAAAGTAAATGGTGTAGTTAAAGATGAGAATACGCAAGAGTTATTAATTGGCGTAAAAGTTATGTTAGTTAGTACGGATACTTTGTATGCGCAATCTGATGTTGATGGGAATTTTTCTTTTACTGCACCAGTAGGAAGGTATACAATTAGTGCGAACTATATCGGATATAAGCCGTTTGTTCAGTATAACGTGAATGTAGTATCAGGTAATGCGCAAGTAGTAGAATTAAATATGTCTGCTGTGACAGAAGATTTGGATGAAGTTGTAGTTTCACTTACTAAAACTGCTCGTGCTACTGACATGACAACTCCATTATCTACTCAGAAATTAACTGCTGAGGAGATCAAAGTAAACCCAGGAGGAAATTATGATGTTTCTAAAGTTCTACAAGTGTTGCCTGGTGTTGCTGGTGGTTCTACTCCAAATAGAAATGACATCATTGTTCGAGGTGGTGGACCTTCAGAAAATGTCTATTACTTGGATGGTATTGAAATTCCTGTATTGAATCACTTTCAAACGCAAGGAGCGAGTGGTGGAGCAACAGGTATTTTGAATGTTAACTTCATCAATGATGTTCAATTGACTTCATCAGCTTTTGACAGTAGATATGATAATGCGCTTGCTTCAACCATTGTTATTAAGCAAAGAAATGGTAATTCAGAACGTTTTGGTGGAAATTTACGTGTTTCCGCAACAGAGTCAGCTTTGATGTTGGAAGGTCCAATTAAAAAGAAAACTACTTACATGGTTTCGGCTCGCCGTTCGTACTTATCCGCACTATTTTCCTTGATTGATTTACCTATTCGACCAGATTATTGGGATTTTCAGTACAAGGTAAACCACAAATTCAATAATAAGACAGAAATCAACTTTATTGGAATTGGAGCCATTGATAAATTTCGTTTAGCTACTCCAAAAGATGCAACTCCGGAAAATCAATATATTTTAAGAGCAAATCCAGTTTTAAATCAATGGAATTATACAGTTGGTGCATCATTAAAGCATTTAATCAAAGATGGATTTATGACGGTGGCTTTAAGTAGAAACATGTTCTTTAATGGTGCTTCTCGCTATTCAGATAATTCGAAAGAATCTGGACCAAAACTATTTGATTTTGGAAGTAATGAAATTGAAAATAAATTGCGTTTGGATGTCAACCAATTTAAAAATGGTTGGAAATATTCATACGGTGTTTCTTCGCAATACGTGAAATACAATGCTTCGATTTACAATGTGATTAAACAAGAATCAGTTGATTCACTAGGAAACACTATTCCAGCAATCGCTGTAGATTCTGAAACTGCAATTGATTTCTTGAAAGTTGGTCTGTACGGGCATGTGAGTAAGTATTTCTTTAAGGAGCGTTTCCTAGTTTCAGCAGGATTACGTTCAGATATCAATACGTTTACAAGTACTGGAGGAAATCCCTTAAAAACATTGTCACCTCGTTTGTCTATGGCTTACTCCTTTAATTCTAAGTGGAATGTATCAGCATCCGTAGGAAATTACTACAAAATGGCACCTTATACAGCTTTAGGTTTCAGAAATCAACAAAATGAATTGGTAAATAAAAATTTGGATTACATTCAATCGATTCACTATACAGCTGGTGTTCAATTTATGCCACGCAATGATTTCCGTGTAACGTTTGAAGCATTTTATAAAGATTACCGCAATTATCCTGTTTCTGCAACAGATAGTATTTCGATGGCCAATATTGGTTCGGATTTTAACACTGTTGGAAATGACACGTATTTATCTGCTGGTCGCGGGAGAGTTTATGGAATTGAAGCTTACGTGCAACAGAAATTAGTGAAAAACTTATTCTACGTAGTGAGTTTAACCCTTTTCAAATCTGAGTTTACAGGATTGGATGGTGTTTACCGTTCATCATCGTGGGATTACGGAATCGTGTTTTCTACAACCTTGGGTTACAAATTCAAGAAAGGATGGGAAATTGGAGTAAAATACCGTTTCGCAGGTGGACAACCTTATACGCCATTCAATTTAGCAGTTTCGCAAGCAACATACATGACAACAGGAGCTGGAACCTTAGATTACAGTAAATTAAATAGTGAACGTTTACCATTTTTCCAACAATTGGATTTACGTGTAGATAAAAAGTTCAATTTCAAAAAGACAACTTTGGGTATTTACTTTGACTTCCAGAATGTTTTCTTGTACAAAACGCCTTATTTACCAAAGTTCACATTTACACGTAATGAGGATAACACCGGTTTTGCTACAACAGACGGAAATCCTGTAAATGTGGATGGAAGCAATGCAGTTCCTTACATTATCAATCAAAGATCAGCTACAATCGTGCCTAACCTAGGTTTGACGTTTGAATTTTAATTCGCTTACCTAATATTTTTAACAAAT
>Ga0233377_1000412_pt1 | contig 20279 bp, 19 predicted proteins | sample ElkDunMinimDraft_6_FD_191540 | JGI IMG/M metagenome (GOLD analysis project Ga0233377, IMG submission 191540) | Fecal eukaryotic communites from dung pellets of Tule Elk in California, USA - Elk Dung E36 | ecosystem: Host-associated > Mammals > Digestive system > Large intestine > Fecal | place...
ACGTCTACGCCGTGCAGCAGATCTATGCGCTGCGCCGCGGTCGCTTCGAGATCAACCCGTACTGGAGCCAGAGCCTCAACGACCAGTTCGTGAGTCACCCGGGCCCCGGCCTCGCGGTGAACTACTACCTCACGAACGTCCTCGCGGTCGGCGTGAACGGCACGTACTACCAGCCGTTCAACGGAGACGCGGACTTCAACTTCGAGAACCGTCGTGCGACGCGCCTCGCGGTGCCGCTCAACGAGTACCTCGGCGGCTACGCCGTGAACTTCACGTACGTCCCGATGTACGGCAAGTTCTCCGGCTTCGGCCAGTTCATCTTCCACTACGACGGGTACATCGTCGGCGGTGTCGGTGGACTCTTCACGCGTCCGATCGCGGTCATCGATCCGGACAACCGCAAGTTCGATTTCGAGCACCGCCTGGCGTTCAACATCGGCTTCGGTCTCCGCGTCTTCCTGAACCGCTGGTTCGCGGTCGTCGCCGAGATCCGCGACTACATCTACATCGAGCAGCTCGAGAACACTCAGGTCGCCGCGAGCCAAGCCGACCAGCAGAACCGCAACACCTGGTTCAGCAACGAGAAGCCCCTCACCAACAACGTCCAGGCCCAGATCGGCATCAGCATGTTCTTGCCGTTCAGCTGGGAATACAGGTTGCCAAAGTGATCTCCTCGAACCGGCACCAGGGACGAACGATGAAGCGGATGGTCAAGGCGGCAGTTGCGGCAGCGGCTCTCTCGGCCGGCGTGTTGGCTGCGCCGAAGCCAGCGGCGGCACAGGAGATCCAGATCACGGGTCCGCTCGCAGGAGCGCCCGCCGTGCGCAAGCTTCGCCTCTATCGCGAAGGTCGCGCCGAGTTCGCGCTCGGAGGTGGCTTCACGCTCCTCGACGAGTACAAGCGCACCATCTTCATCTCGGGGCGCCTCCAGTACAACGTCTTCGATTGGCTCGGCGTCGGCGTCTTCGGCGGGTTCTCGCCGGAGGCCTTGAGCCTCAACACCGACCTCACGGACAAGATCGAGTCGACCGCGCCGCGTAACAGCCGCACGGCGGTCAATCTGCCGAGCAACGACGCGAGGGCAAACGGCCAGCATTTCGAGGACCAGACCGGCAAGATGGGCTGGATGGCCGTTCCTCAGGTCACCTTCAGCCCGTTCCGCGGCAAGCTCGCTCTCTTCCAGAAGCTCTTCGTCGACACCGACCTCTATCTCCACGGCGGCGTTGCGTTCGTCGGTGTGAAGGAGCGCGGTGACTGCGGCGGCGGCGGCGGACAGGTTTCCTGCATCGATCCGAAGAGCTTCCAGCAGGTGAGCCGCCTCGCGGTCGCTCCGTCGTTCGGCCTCGGGCTCACGCTCTACCCGTCGAACTTCATCAGCATCAACGTCGAGTACCGCGCGTTCCCGTTCTCGTACAACCGCGGCGGCTTCGACTCGCGAGGAGCTGGCCAGGACGCGTCGTTCCCGGACAACCGGATCGACTCCGAGGACCGGACGTTCAAGTTCAACCAGATGATCTTCGTTGCGGCGGGCTTCCACCTGCCGACCTCGCCGAAGGTCAGCGAGTAGTCCGAGTCTTCGATGAACGACGGGCCGCCGTCGATCCCCGTGGCAACGCGGGGGTCCGGCGGCTCTTCTCTTTTGTGCTCCCGGCGAGTGACCGGTTGAGGACGCGGCCAGCGCGCTCTAACGTGTAAGGGCCGCGTCGAGCAGAGCGGCAGCCCACGCGGTCCATGTCCCAGACGCTCTCGCAGACCCGGCGCGAAGACCTTTCGTCGACCGCGGGATCGACGCTCACGCAGCCGTCGATCTACGTCGTCCTCGAGGGTGAACGCCCGCTCTCGGGCGGGCTCCGCGCGCCGCTGCACAACGTGAACGAGCTTCGCATCGGGCGCGGCCCGGTGAGCTCGTTCCGTCTCGAGGACGACAAGCACGCGGTGCTCGAGATCCCGGATCCACGCATGTCGAGCAAGCACGCTCGGCTGGTTCGCGAGGACGGCGGCTGGCTCCTCGAGGACGTCGGCTCGACGAACGGGTCGTTCGCCTTCGGCAAGCGCACCATGCAGGCGCTGCTCGACGAGCCCGCCGTCATCACGCTCGGTGCCACGTGTCTCCTCTTCGATCCTGAGGAGGCGGTGCCCGAGGGAACGAAGATGGATGTCTCCGACGCGGCGTCGCTGAGGTCGCGTCCGCGCGGAACCGCGACGCTCGTCCCCGCGGTCGAGCACACGATGCCGCGGCTCGTGCGCGTCGCGATGTCGAAGCTCTCGGTCCTCCTCCTCGGCGAGAGCGGCTCTGGGAAGGAGGTCCTCGCGCGGACCGTCCACCAGCTCTCCGGGCGTCAGGGCGCGTTCGTCGCGATCAACTGCGGCGCGCTCGCGCCCACGCTCGTCGAGAGTCAGCTCTTCGGGCACGTGAAGGGCGCCTTCTCGGGCGCGACGCGTGACGAGCCGGGTCTCGTGCGTACGTCCTCGGGGGGGACCCTCTTCCTCGACGAGATCGGCGAGCTGCCGGCGAGCGCCCAGACGACGCTGCTCCGGGTCCTCCAGGAGAAGGAAGTGCTGCCCGTCGGCGGGACGAAGCCGATCCCGGTCGATCTCCGGGTGGTCGCGGCGACGCTGAAGCCCATCGACGAGACCCCGTCGTTCCGCCCGGACCTCTACGCGCGCGTCTCCGCGTTCGTGCATCGTCTCACGCCGCTCCGCGAGCGTCGGGGAGACATCGGGCTCATGGTCGCGGACCTCTTGCCGCGCGTCGCTGGCGACCGTGCTCCAAAGGTTCGCTTCGCACCCGACCTCGCGACGGCGATCGTCTCGCACGGCTTCCCGCTCAACGTTCGCGAGCTCGAGCACATCCTCTCCGTGTCGCTCGTCACGTCGACGGAAGATCTGCTGCGCCTCGACAGCGTCGGTGATGCGCTCAAACCCTCGCGCTCCTCCCATGTGCCGGACCCGTCCTCGCGAGACACCTCACGCAAGGAGCCGCGGGAGACATCGCCGGCGCACCTCCCTGCCCGCGCGGCGCCGCGCCCGCTCAGCGAGGAGGATCTCTCGCTCAAAGAGGAGCTCACCGCTGCGCTCGTGAAGACGCGCGGCAACGTCAGCGAGATCTCACGCACGATGGGCAAGACGCGCATGCAGATCCACCGCTGGATGAAGCGCTTCGGCCTGGACCCGGAAACGTTCCGCAGCTGACAGCGTCGCCCCCGCTCCCTCGCACGGAAGCGGGAGGAGAACCCGCTCCACCGTAGGCTGAGAACAGGCATCGCGAGTACAGCGATTGACCTGTAAGTTCGACCTTACTCGGTGCGATGAAAGCGCGCGACGACGGGGGACGCCTGCAGTCAAGCTATCGCGGGCCATTCAACGCGTCGTGCGACTCGAGGCCGACGAGATTTACAGGGAGACAGGGAGACAGGGAGACGAGAGGGAGGGGCTTCCTCTCTTTGTCGACCTGGACCCTCGTCGGGCCCTCGGGAAACGTGAAGCGCTCGCGAGCCCGCACTTCGTGCGGGTCGCGGCCTCGCGAGCGCTTCACGTTTCCCTCGGAGATGGGAGATCTCACTTCCCTGCTCCATCCTCGTTGCGCACCCGGAACCTCGTGTCGACCTGCGGCCCGAGACCTTCGGGAGAGAAGAATTCACACGGTGGACGAGCGTGGACAGGGGCCGACGGGGCTTGCGCGCTTCGGGGATCGCTCCGTCAGCCGATCGCAGCCGGCAAGGACGCCGGTGCCTTGCGGATCTGCCTCACCGGTCGCGGGGGAGGCTCAAATTTTCGAGCGAAACGGCTCTGCCGTTTCGTGAGAGGCGACGAGGGTCCAGGTCGAAATGGAAGCGAGGCCTCTCCCTCTCGGCTCCCTGTCTCCCTGTCTCCCTGTGAATCTCGAAAGGAGCGCATCAGGCCACGAGGAAGCCCACGAGCGTTCGACGTCTACGTCATAGCGACGCCTTCGGGGGCGGAGAGACCAGAGTCAGGCGAGCGGCATCTCCCGTAAGGGCCTCGATCGAACCGAGCGGCGAGGTACGACGCGGCATATCACGCCGACCAAACGAGTAAGCGGGTTCTCCTCCCGCTTCCGTGCGAGTAAGCGGGTTCTCCTCCCGCTTCCGTGCGGTGGAGCGGGTTCTCCTCCCGCTTCCGTGCGGTGAAGCGGGTTCTCCTCCCGCAGCAGAAGGCACGGCAGACACGGCCGCGAGAGCAGACGGCACGATTCGGAATGGCAGAAGGCTCGAGGCGCGGAGCGAGCGAGCGAGCGAGCGTCAGCGCTTCGTGACGCGGCCCGAGCCGTCGACGTTGAACTGCGGAGGGAGCACCTTCCGGACGTCGCCACGCTGCTCCTCCGGGATCTCCCAGCCGAGGTTCACGAGGCCATCGGAGATCTTCGTCCGGATGCGAACGCTCTCCTCGTCGAGGAGCAGCGCGAGCAGAGGCTGCAGCGACGCTGCATCCTTCTGCGCGAGGGTCGCCGTGACGGCGTTGAAGCGCGCCGGATCGCTCGCGTCCTGAAGGAACGGCTCGACCGCTTCCCGGATGCTCGGGTGCACGTGATGGCCGAGCTCCTCGAGCAGCTGCAGCTTCGGGTCGATGAACTTCGCGTATTCGGTGTCCCACTTGGACAGCCAGAGCACGAGCTCCTCGACGAGCTCCTCTTCGTCGAGGAGCTCCTTCGCGATGCGGATCGGCCAGCCGAGGCTCTCGGCCTTCGCGGTGAACGCGCGGACCGGCTCGATGGCGTCCTGCCCCGCCTTGAGGATGCCATCGAACGCGAGCTCCTTCTCCTCCTGGTCGGTGATCGAAGGATCGATCTGGAAGGTGAAGCGCTTGAGCAGCGCCTCGACGGCGTCGGCCGTTCCGAGCTTCGACAGCTCCTGGATCGCCTCCTGGCGATCGTAGGCTTGCGCCCGCTTGCTTCCGGCCGCTTCGGCCCATTTGGCGGCGGCGCCGGACTTCTTCCTCTCGCCGCTGCCGTTGTCTTTGCTCTTGCTTTTGAAGAGATCGAATAGGCCCATCGTGGGACGCCTAACCTAAGGCTGGTTCGTTTCGTTTCAACCGACCGGCGCGAATGCGACGATCTTCTCTCAGAGCGGGACGGCCAGGAGCACGACCTCGCGGCCGTTCACCTGCACCTGATAGCGAACCGGACGACCGTGTTTGCCCGCTGCCTCCTGCTCCATTCCCTGGATCCGGCTGCGGAAGGCGGCGTCCGTGATGTGGTCGACCTGCTCGCCGAGCGAGCGCTTCGCGACGATGTACTCCTGATACAGCCGCGCGTAGTACGCGTCCGCCGGCTCCTGCGCGAGCCCGACCGGGCCTCCCGCGCCGGGCCCCTGCCCGCTGCGGTCGACCGAGTAGGCGTTGTCGAACGCTGCCGGCGAAGGCGCCTTCGAGACGCGGCCCTGCTCGTCCGTGTTGTCCTCCTCGACGCCCATGAGCTGGTTGAGGAGCTGATCGATACGGAAGGCCAGGCCGCCGAGCTCGGCATGATCGAGCTCGAAACGCTTGTCGCTCTGACCGTTGAGGATCGCGAGGAGCCCTTCCTCGAGCGTCGCGATGGGACGTGAGATGTAGTTGCCGAGGAACCACCCGCCGGCGACGACGAGCACGAGCCCGAGCGCCATTGCGCCGAGGATCGACCACGGAACCGAGCTGGCGCCGTCGAGCAGCGACGTCGGCGCGACGGCGACAACGGCCGTCTTCTTGTCACCGAAGCCGTCGAGCGGCACGGCGGCGAAGTGCACGTCGTCCTTGCCGCCGGCGACCACGGTGCCCGTCGACATCGCGCTCTTCACGTCGCCGGCCGATTCGCGCACGGCCTTCTTCACGTCCTCGGACGTCTGCGTGTTCGCGAGGACGTCGCCCTTCTCGTTCACGAGAAGGACGCCCCGGCCACTTGCTGCCTCGGTCACCCGCGCGAGCGCGTCGTTCAGCGCGACGCCGATGACGAGCATCATGCTGCGGTTGTTGTCGTCGCGAACGGGGACGTACGAGGCGATGTACTGATCCGCTCGCTTCGAATCCGTCCACACGTCCGAGCCCGGCGCCGTCTTCGCGAGGGCCTCCTTGAACGCCGGATACGTGGCGGCGACGTCGTCACCACGTCCGAGGTCCGAGCCGTTGCGGCCGAGGATCTTGCCGTTCGAGTCGACGACGGCGACGATCGACGGCTTGGCGCCGAGCGCGCTCGGCGCGGCATTCGCGATCTGGTCGGAGAGCTGCCGTGCCGCATCCCCCCGCGCGTCGGGCGTCGCCTTGGTGAGCGCGGCGCGCGTTGCCGGCTCGGCCGCCTTCGCCGACAGCCAGCGCTCCGCGCGGAGACCGTCGAGCTGGAGCTTCGCCGCGACGCTGACGGCATCGCGCTGAGCGCTCCGCTTCAGCTGGTCCGTGCTGCTCGTCGCGAGGGAGAGCTGCGTCTTCACGATCGCGAAGGCGAGCAGCCCCACGATGAGGACGATCACGGCGTTGACTGCGATGATCTTGTTTCGCATTCCGCCTCGGAGCGTTGTTTGAGGGTCCTGGCCCCCGCTTCGTGGGGCCTGAAGCTGGCACCCATCTCATGGAAGAAGACAAGCGGCCCTTCCCGCCCTCTTCTCTCGGCTGGGACTCCTCGTTCCTTCGCGAGACGCTATCATCCGTCACTCGACTGCGGCAACCCATGACTGACGCGCTACTTCTCTCCGACCCTCGGTTTTTCCAGCATCGCTCGAGCGGCTACCACCCCGAGCGGCCCGAGAGGCTCGACGCCGCCCATGCAGCCATCGAGAGCGCCCGGAGCTCTGCAGGGCTTGCCTTCTCCTCGATCGAGCCACGGCCGGCCACCGAAGCGGAGCTCGCGCTCGTCCACGAGCACGACTTCGTGAAGCGGATGTCGAAGCTCCGTGGAAAGGAGGGCTACATCGACGCGGACACCTTCGTCGGCCCCGAGAGCATCGCCGTCGCCGAGCTCGCGGCCGGCGGGACCGTCGCCCTGACGGACGCGATCCTGGACGGACCGGTCAAGCGTGGCGTCGCCCTCGTGCGCCCTCCCGGTCACCACGCCCGTCCCGGCCAGGCGATGGGCTTTTGCCTCTTCAACAACGTGGCCATCGCGGCTGCGCACGCCCGCAAGCGCGGGCTCGAGCGCATCGCGATCGTCGACTGGGACGTCCACCACGGCAACGGCACCCAGGAGGCCTTCTACGGCGACCCGCACGTCCTCTACGTCTCGACGCACCAGTTCCCGTTCTATCCGGGGACCGGCGCGGTGCTCGAGACCGGCGAGCGGGACGGCACGGGCTACACGATCAATGTGCCGCTCACGGCCGGCGGCGGCGACGGCGTCTACCGCGGAGCCTTCGAGCGCGTGATCCTGCCCGCGCTCGAGGAGTACCGGCCCGAGCTCGTCATCATCAGCGCCGGCTTCGACGCCTCGGCTCGCGATCCGCTCGCCGAGATGGCGCTCTCGGCCGATGCCTTCGGCTGGATGGGGCGCGCGCTCCGCAGGGTCGCGGACGCCTCTGCCGATGGGCGAGTGCTCCTCGCGCTCGAGGGCGGCTACGACCTCGTCGCCCTGGAAGCCGGCCTCCTCGCGGCCACGCGCGGCATCGTCGAAGGCACCGCGGTCGAGATCGCACGCGATGTCGACCACGAAGACGTCGAGCGCGCGAGCAGCGTCGTGAAGCAGGCCTGGCCCGCGATCGGCACCGGCTGAGGCCTACGAAGTTGGCCGTTCACCCGCTGACCTCCCGAGGAGGGGGTCAGCGAGCCGGCTACGAATCAGGTGGGGTGACTGACGGGGTTCGAACCCGCGACAACCGGAACCACAATCCAGCGCTCTACCAGCTGAGCTACAGCCACCGTGAGCCCTGCTTTCCAGGGCGGCCGAACCATACCGCCGCCTATCGGACTTGCAAGGGAATTCCCGCAAGCGCCTGTTCGAGGCGGGCGTTTCCTTGCGCGGAGCGGTCCAGCAGCCGTCGCCCATGGATGGGCCCTCCCCCGCTGGTCTCTCGGGTCAGAGCGCCTCGCCCTTGTCGAAGTCGCTCGAGATCACCTGACGGACCTTCACTGCCTCCGACTTCGAATCGGTGAGCACGCCGACTTCTCGGTTCTGCTCGAGCGCGGTCGGCGTCATGTTGTGTGAGCCGATGAACGTACGCTCCTCGTCGACCACGATCGCCTTGGCGTGCATGTCCGGGCTCCTGAGGCCGCGCACGGGGACGCCGTACTGCTTCAGCTTCGCGAGCGCGTTCTTCTGATTCGGAGTGTTCAGCGTCGCGGCGTCGACGACGACGCGGACGTCCACCTTCGCCTGGTGTGCGAGGACGATCGCGTCGACGACCGTGTTGTCGCTGAGCGACTGCGCCTCGACGTCGAGCGACGTCTTCGCCGAGTCGATGAGCTGCTTGATGTGCGACCGCGCAGGATGCAGCGTGTTGGCGCCGTTCGGCGAGATCACGAGCTTGCTCGGGATGTTCAGCGCCTTGTTGCCGAAGTCGGCGTCGAAGATCTTCTCGAGGTCCGCGACGTCCTCCGGATCCGTATCCGTCGCGATGTACTCGCGGTTCGTCGTCGGGCTCGAGTAGGTCAGGTTCATCGTCATGATGACCGCCTTCTCCGAGTCGATCAGGATCGTCTTCGCGTGCGTGAACGCATAGCTCGACGGCGCCCACTGCACCTCGACGCCGCGGCTCTTCAGCGCGTTGAACGCCCGCTGGTTCTCGTCGCCAGACGAGGGGAAGCTCCGATTGAGGACGACCTTCACGTCCTTGCCGGCCTGCTTCAGGTCTCCGAGCGCGTCGATGACGTCGTTGCTCGTGAGCAGGTACATCGTCATGTGCACGCTCTTCTTCGCGCCGCGGATGGCGGAGAGGAGCGCGGCGCCGGAGTCGGTCGGCTGGACCTGGATGGTCACACCGGTGCTCATCGCGAGCGGCGCTGCACCTTCCGGCTCGGGGTCACGCTCACCCTCGATCGGCGGCAGTGCCCCCGTGTCCTCCTCGACGCCTGGGCCGCCCGAGGTCGACGGCACGACGGAGGCGGGCGTGAGATCCGCAGTGCTGCACGCGGCCGCAACCGCAGCGAGCGCCAACGTGTACCACCAGGGTCTCGACCAGGTTCTCGACCAGCTCCTCGACACGGCGCCTACCATGGCCCACAGACCGCGATCAGGCCACCTCGTTTCTGCGTCTCGATTCAGGATTTTCAGGCCGCATGCCCGTAGAGACAGGCGAAGACCACGTCGAAAAGCGACTCTCGTCGCGGGAAGCCAGCGAGCCCGAAGCCGTGCTCCGCCTGCGCTCCGAGGCCGCGTTGCTCGTCCGGCTCGCGAACCTCGGCATCACTCCCCGCCTCCTCGCCAGCGGTGAAGACGTCCAGGGGCCGTGGCACCGGATCGAGCGGATCCGGCTGCCCACCCTCGCCGAGCGCCTCGCGCGCGCTCCACTCGACCCGGGATGGATCGAGCGCGCCGTTGCGGTGACCTTCGGCGCGCTCGCGACGCTGCACGAGGCGACCGACGCGAGCGGTCCGCTCGACATCGTGCACGCGGATCTCAGCCCGGCGAACATCACCATCGACGACGACGCCTCGCGCGTCGTGCTGCTCGATCTCGACCTCGCCTGCTGGCGTGAAGGCCCCCCACGCGACGGATCGTTCCGCGGAACGATCGCGTATGTGGCCCCCGAGATCGCACGAGGCGAGCGCCCGACTCCGAGAAGCGATCTGTTCGCGCTCGCCGCCGTCTTCCTGCACGCCGTGACCGGCGCGCCGCCGCGATCGGGCCCTTCCCTCGCGGCGCTGCTCGCGATGGCCGCCGAAGCTCCGCTGCTCGAAGACCCGTCCCTCGCGACCCGCGGGCCCGGCCATGCCGCGCTCGTCGCGTGCCTCGCGCACGATCCCGCGCTCCGCCCGGCCTCCGCACGTGCCGTGATCGCGATGTCGAAGCGCTGACGGGGGCGCGGATCCGCCTGAGCGCGAAGCGCGAGGAGCGCGAGGAGCGCGAGGAGCGCGAGGAGCGCGAGGAGCGCGAGGAGCGCGAGGAGCGCGAGGAGCGCGAGGAGCGCGAGGAGCCGAGGTGCCCGAGGAAGACCTCGATCGGGGCTTCCGGGCGACGGAAGTGGCGCTCCAGGGCCATCCGGTAGCGGGCCTCTAGAGCATGGCCCGAGAAATGTTACGCTGGGTGCTGTAGACTCATCCTTTCTTCCCCGCGGGCCGCCTGCGGCCATGCTCGCTTCGAACGGAGAACTCCGATGTTCCGACGTCACCACGCGATCGTCGTCTCGCTCTGTCTCCCCACCCTCGGCCTGCTCAGCGCTGCCTGCGGTGAAGAGGAGAAGGCAACGCCCCAGGCCATCTTCGACGGACGGCTCGAGCTCGGCAGCTCCGAAAACAACTGCAGGGACGTGGGTGAGCTGTTCCTCGTCGGCGACTTCGGCAACCAGGCGAGTGAGCCGAAGGTCCCGTCCAAGGCCGTGAAGGACGGCGAGGCATGGGACCAGGGGACGACCAGCGTCAGCTGCGTGGTGAAGCCCGCCGGCAGCGACGAGTTCGAGGTCGCCGCCTCGGTGGCGCTCTCCGGCGCCACGGGCGGCCTGTTCCGCGTCAACGGCAGGTTCAAGGCCACCGGGGAGCAGACGGGCATCAGCGCCGTGTTCTCGAGCCGCAGGAGCGGCAACAGCTACCAGCAGAACGATGGCCAGTGCATCGTGCGCTACACGACGTCCTTTCAGGGCGTCGCCGCCGGCCGTGTCTGGGGTGAGATCACGTGCCCGAGGGCGGAGAACACGGGCGCGCAGACGGAGTGCGAGGGGATCGCGCAGTTCCGCTTCGAGAACTGCGGGCAGGAGTAAAGCTTCAGTTCTCGTCTTTCGCGGGGCCGGGGCCATCCATCGACTGGAGCAGGCCCTCGACCTCGATCCGTGTCTCGAGCTCGGGCTTGGCACGAAGGAACGCCTCGAGGTGCCGGCGCGCGGAGACGTTGTCGCCGCGCGCCAGGTACGCGAGGCCGAGCGCGTAGAGGACGTCGCCGTCGGTCGGCGCCTGTTCGAGCGCGACCTGCCCCTCGGAGACGGCGTCCCGCGTCTCGCCGAGCTTCCGCAGCACGTGCGTGAGCGAGACGCGCGCGCCGAGATGCTCCGGCGCCAGGCGGAGCGCAGCGCGGTAGGCATCACGCGAGGCCTGGAGCTCGCCGACCTCGTAGAGCCCCTGCCCGAGGAAGAAGAACGCGTAGGGGTTCTGCGGATCGTCCCTGATGACGTTCCGGAGCACCTCGAGCGCTTCGCGGAACCGCTCCTCGTGAAGGAGCTCCGTTGCCTCTTCCACGGCTGCCCAGTGTGCGGCGTCGCGATCCATCACCTCGCGAGCTAGCATGCCGCCTCGGCGATCGCCATGGCTCGGCTTCTCGCATCGATCACGGAACGCGAGCGCGGAGGCTCCTTCGTCGCGGTTGCGATCGCATGCGGCGCGGGCGCGCTCTTCTGGGCGCCAGCGGCAGAGGTAGCGCGTGGTTGGTTCCCGGCTCCGCTCGACGACGTCTACATCCATTTCGACTTCGCGCGCTCGCTCGCGCAGGGCCATCCGTTCGAGTGGATCCCCGGTCAGGGCTATTCGTCGGGAGAGACCTCCCCGCTGTATGCCGTCGTCCTCGCGTTCGGGTGGCTGATCGGCTTCCGCGCGCGGGCGCTCGGCGTCTGGGCTGCGATCGTCGCCGTGGCGAGCGTCGCCTCGCTGCTCGGGTCGATCCGACGTCTCGTGCGCCCGTGCCCTGGCTGGCTCGCCTGGCTCATCGCCCTGGTGCCTCTGTCGATCGGCGTCGTGGACTGGGCGCTCTTCAGCGGGATGGAGGTCGCGCTCTTCGCGGCCGCGATCGGCCGTGCCCTCGAGGCGCTCGTGCGCGCTCGTGCTCCACGGGCGCCTGCCACACGCGAGTCGCTGCAGTGGAGGCTCGGCGCGTGGGGAGCGGCGCTCGTGCTGCTCCGCCCGGAGGCGGCGATCATCGTCGCAGTGCTCGCGGTCTCCGCTGCACGTGGAGCTGGCCGGCGCTCCGGGCTCCTCGCCCTCGTCCGCGCGTCGCTCCCCGGCGCCGTCGCGACGGCCGCCGTGCTCGGCGCGAACCTCCTCGCGACGGGCGACGCGCGCTCCGCCGGCGCGCAGCTGAAGCTCCTCTCCTCGAACCCGTACCTCTCGGACGTCGATCGCGCACGAGTGTTCGCCGAGAACCTCATCACGTTCTGGATGAAGGTCGTCCGCGGAGAGCTCGCCGTCCTCCCGGCGCTCGCGGTGGTCCTGCCGCTGCTCGCGCTGCTCGGGCTCGTGCGGAGGGAGCACCGTGCGGTCACGGGCGCGTGCCTCGTCTCGGCGTTCGGCTGGATCCTCCTCGTCTCCTGGAACGGCAACGCTCCTCATCACAATTTCCGCTACTACGCACCGGCCCTCGTCCTCGTGTCGTTCGCGGCGGCGCTCGGAGCGGCGGCGATCGCGCGGTCGCGGCGCGGCAGCGCGCTCGGAGCGATCGTCGCCCTCGGGGCCATCGCCGTCGCCGCGCCGAAGCTCCCCGGCCAGGTCCGCCACTTCCGAGCCGCGACGGCGAACATCCGCGATCAGCAGATCGAGGTCGGTGAGCGGATCGCCCGCCTGCCTGCGGACGCGCGGGTACTCCTCGGCGACGCGGGCGCGATCCCGTACGTCTCGAACCGGACGGCCGTCGACGCGCTCGGGCTCGGCGGCTACCTGCGCGTGCCTTTCGCCCGCGCCGCCGTGCACGGCGAGGCTGCGACGGTGGAGCTGATCGAACGGCTGGAGCCGGGCGCGCGCCCGACGCACTTCGCGCTCTACCCGAACTGGTTCGGCGCGCTGACGTCGCGCTTCGGCGTCGAGATCGACCGCGTGACGATCGAGGGCAACGTCATCTGCGGGAGCCCGACGAAGGCGATCTACCGCGCCGACTGGAGCGGGCTCGACATCGCGGGGCGCGAGCGCCCTTCGCACATCGTCGACGAGATCGACGTCGGCGACGTCATCGACGAGGCCGAGCATGCGTACGCGCCTCCCCTCCCGAATGGTGGATGGACGACGCTCGACGTGCTCACGGATGCGACCGGGGCTCGCCGCTTCGACGGGGGACGAACGATCCCGGAGGGAAAGAGCGAGTCATTCGTCGTGAAGAGCGGCGCGCGCGGCCCGCTGGTCGTCCGCGTACGCATCGACGACGGCGCGCGCGGGATCGTCCTGCGCACCTCACGCGTAGCCAAAGAGCTCGTGCTCGAGCCTGTGCGCGAAGGCGCGTGGCGCGCGGCGACGACGGCGCTCGACGGGATCGAGGCCGGTGAACGGATCACGCTCGAGGCAAATGGCGGCGAGTACCGGAACCATCACGTGTGGATCGAGCGCGCGGCCGCGGTCACGCGATGACGTCGCGAGACGCCCCGCCGGGGCGCTGCTCCGCATCCGACGGCCCCGTGGGCTGAGCCGGGGTCGCGGCCTGCTTCAGCTGCCGCCGGCCGGGGTCGGCGGCTTCACCCCGAACGCGCTGCGGACCACGGCCGGGATCCGGGTCGGGCGCCCGGTCGCGATCTCGACGTAGCCCCACGTCGTCATCGCTCGCGCGACCACCGTTCCAGCTTCGTTGATGATTTCCGTCGCGCGCTTGCACTTCGCGGCCATCGCGCTGTCGATCCACGTACGCACCTCGAGCCGATCACCGCGTAAGACCGGACGCAGGTAGTCGACCTCGTGGCGTCGAACGAAGAAGACGGCGCCAAGCCTGCGGTATGCCTCGAAGTCGAGGCCCACGGCGGCCGAATGAGCGACCGCGACGTCCTGAATCCACCGGACATACGCGATATTGCTGGCATGGCCGAGCTCATCGATGTCAGAGTCGGCGACGACGATCGTGATCGCGTGCGTGGAGTAGGCGTTTGGAGCCACGGCCTCGGCCTGCATGAGCCGGGAGATGTACCAGAATCTTGGCCGCGCTCGCATGGATCGTGCTTCTTGATGTCACAGGTCGATCCCATGCCGCCGCTCGACGACATGCCGCCCTTCCTAGGAAGCCCTTCGTCGCCCGACGCGGGGAGCCTCCGCGCATCCCTCCGGGCCCAGGTGACCGACACGTTGTCGACGCTCCGAGAGGTCGTGCTCATGCCGCGCGACCTCATCCCGGTGGTCCCGCCGCAGCTCCAGCACGAGGACGACGTGGTCGTGCTGGTGCACGGGTTCTTCGCGACCGCCGGGGTCTGGCGACCGATGAGGCGAGCGCTCGTCGGGAAGACCGGCGCGAAGGTCGCGAGCTTCACGCACGCGCCCGGGGTCGGCATCGACCGCATCGCGCGCAGCCTCGCGAAGATCGTCGAGCGCGTGCCGAAGGGTTGCAGAGTACACCTGGTCGGACACAGCCTCGGCGGCCTCGTCGTGCGCTGGTACGTCCAGGAGCTCGGCGGCCATGCGCGCGTCACGCAGACGATCTCGCTCGGCTCGCCGTTCGGGGGCACCGTCCGGGCGCATCCCTTCCCCTTCCTCGTTGGACGCGAGCTCGGCCGATCGAGCCAGCTGCTTGCGAGGCTCCGCGCACGGGCGCACGAGCACGACGTGCCTCACACGTCCGTCGTCGGCGAGGGCGACATGATCGTCGTGCCAGCAGAGAGCGCCGTCTTCCCACGCGGCGACGTCCTCGTGCTCCCACGCTGCGGTCACAACACGCTCCTGTTCCACGACGACTCGATCGCTCACGTCGTCGAGAAGGTGCGCGGCATCCAGGACAGCGCTCGCCTCGCAAGCCTCGGCTGACCCCCGCTATCTGGCGAGCTCCGGCAGGTCCATCAGGCTCTCGTACGAAGCGTCGCGCTTCTCCTGCGTTCGATCGGGGAGGCGCCGCTCGCGCCAGGAGACGCCGGGCGGTGAGGCGTCGAGCCAATGGAAGCTCCGCTCGCGGACGTCGAGGTGGACGTACTGCGTCTTCGGATGCGTGTAGATGCCGACGCCCGCGAGGGGGAACGTGCGGAGGTACGAGGCGAGCGTCGCGGCGCGGACGCCCTCGAGCTTGAAGTCGAGCGCCTCGCCGGTCCGGTGCTTCCCATGCGCTCGCTTGCGCGTCGCGCTCACGATCACGATCGGCTTGTCGCCGAACTTGTAGGCGGCGCGGATCGCGAGCTGCACGAGCCGCGGATCGAGCGGCTCCACGACCTCGTCGTCCGCGTGTTCCGATGCGTCCTCGCTGCTCGCGACCTGCATGAACACTCGCAGCGCCGAGCGATCGATCGTGCCGTCCTCCGCGTACAGGCGGACCTTCGCCCGCACGCTCGTCTTCAGGTTCTTCACGTCGATGGCCGGGAGCTCGGTCGCCCACGCCACCTTCTCGGTCCCGGGCACGGCAGCAGGCGCGTTCGGGAGATCGAGCGGACGCGGCGGCGTGCGCTCCGCGATGCGGGCATGGCGTACCGGCAAGGTCGTCGGCGCCGCATCGCCGGTCCCTGCGACGAAGAGCGCCGCCAGCGCCGTGGTCCACCATGCCCCGCCGCCCATACGACCAGGGGAGAGATGTCGCCGCGATTTCGCGCGCATGGGCCCAAGCTAGCACCTTGCGGAAAGACGCCCAGCGCGGTACTTCGACCCGACATGCTCGCGCTCCTGCCTACCCTGGTGCGTCCTCGAAGCCGCAGCGGCAAGACGCGAAGATGTCTCGCCTTCGCGGCAGGTGCTCTGTGCATGGTACATGCAGGCGCAGCACGTGCGGACGTGTCGTCGTGGCTCTCCGCAGGTGGGGGCTACGGGGTGAAACACAACGACTCGACCGGCAAGTACCGGGACGCGGGCAGCGCGAGCTTCGCGATCGGCGTCGGCAGCGATCCGATGAGGCGCTTCGTGGTCGGCGGCGTGATCCGCAGCACGACATACTTCGGGCTCGGCACGGATCTCGGCTTCTCGGCGCGCTTCGCGACGGGCGGCTTCGCGCGCGGCCAGTGGGGGCTCGCGGTCGACGCCGGGCCGATGTGGCGCACGTTCGGGAGCGGCGAATACGGGCGGTGGCCGATCTCGGGGATGTTGATCGGCGGCGCGCCGTGGGGGCTGCAGCTCGCCGTCGGCGGCGAGCTGTTCCGCATCGCGGGCAACGACGCGCAGGCACGCGGCGTCGTCGCGCTGCTCGAGATCGACCTCCTTCGCCTGACGGTCATGCGCCGCGGCGGGACCGACCGCTACTGGGAGAACCCTTCGCCTGCCGGCGGCAAGAGCCCGAGCGCGAGCTCCCGCCCGCTCGCGGGCCTGCTCTGGTGACGGCGCGCATGCACGAGGGGTGATCGTGGGGGGGCAGCTCTCTCTGTTCGGCGGGGGCACGGGCGACGACGACGGCCCGACGAAGCAGAGGAGCGGGCTCGTCCAGCCGCACGTGACGGAGGAGGATCGCGAGCTCGCAGCCCGGCTCCCGCGCTTCATCCGCTTCGGGACGAGCAGCTGGTCGTTTCCCGGCTGGAAGAACATCGTCTGGAGCGGGCGGCCGAGCGAGGGCGAGCTCGCGAGGAGCGGCCTCGAGGCGTACGCGCAACATCCGCTGCTCCGCGCCGTCAGCCTCGACCGGAGCTACTACGGCCCCCTGCGTGACGAGGATCTCGAGGGCTACCGAGCGCAGCTCGGGGTCGCTCGCGAGAAGGCGCCTTCCCTTCCCCCGTTCCGCATGGTCTCGAAGGTCTGGGACGAGATCACGACGGCGGTCTACCCTCGCCATCCGCGTTATGGCGCGCGTGCAGGGACGAAGAACCCGCACTTCCTCGACGTCGAGCGGTTCACGAGCGAGGTGCTCGCGCCCTACCGTCGCTCGTTCGCGACCGACGCCGGCCCATTCGTGTTCGAGCTCACCCCGATGCCCCAAGGCGCGCTCGACGAACGGACGCTCGTCGCACGCGTCGACGACTTCCTCTCGCGGCTGCCAGGGCCGGCCCATGGAGGCCATCGCTGGGCGTTCGAGCTGCGGAACGCGGAGCTCTTCGGCCCGCGCTGGCTCGACATGTTGAAGGCGAACGGCGCTGCGCACGTGCTCACCTACTGGACGGCCATGCCGCCGCTGCGGGATCAGCTGCGCGCAAAGGCGATCACGGCGCCCTTCACCGTCGTGCGGCTGATGCTGCCGCCGTACACGCGGTACGCGTCTCGCAAGGTGGACCTCGCGCCGTTCGACAAGCTCGCCGAGCCTCGGCCTGAGATGCGCGAGGACGTCGTCGCGATCCTGCGCGCCGCCGCCGAGGCAGGCTGCGACGAGGGCTTCGTCCTCGTGAACAACAAGGCCGAGGGCTCGGCGCCGCTCACCGTCCGTGAGATCGCCAAGATGACCGCGGCCGCGTTCGCTCGCTGAAGGCGAGGTTGACCGGCTCTAGTTGCCGGCCTTCTGCTGCGTGGGGGTGACCGCGGGCTGCGGGGTGTCGGTCTTCACCTCCGCGTGCGGCTTCTCCTCGTTCTGCTTGATCGAGTAGCGGACCAGCGCCCTGAGGACCTGATTGCGCTCGACATTGCCGACGAGGCTCTTGATGTCCTCGTAGACCGTCGGATCGACGAGGAGGGCGCCCACGGTGCCGCGCCCCGCCTTCATGTTCGCGACGATCTCGCGGAGGTCGTCGCTCATCGCGTTCATGTTGCCCATCAGATGCTGCGTCTGATCGTCCCCGTACACGATCGCGTGCGCGAGCCCGTTGCCCGTGCGAACGGCCTGGAGGCTCTTGTGGAGCTCCACCATGGTGCCGGTCATCCCGGCGGCGAGCTGGTCGTCGTAGACGAGCGTGTGCGCGAGGCCCGGACCGCTCTTCACGCGGGCGCTCACGTCTCGCGCGTCGGCGCTCACGTGAGCGAGGTTCGCGGTCGTCGCCTCGAGGTTGACGAGGATGCGGTCGACGCGCTTGCCCTCCTCGACGTCGAAGATCATCCGGTGCGCGACGCCTTCCTTCTCGGAGACACCCTCGAGGATGACGCGCAGCGCGTGCATTGTTCCCTGGAGATCCTCCTTGAACTTCTCGTCCGCAATCCCGGCGGTCGCCTTCTCGAGGTTCTCGAGCACGAGCTGCGCCTTCTTCGTCACGACGCCCACGGCGGCCATCGGGTCGGCGCCCGGTCCGGTGTGGAGCCACCCACCGGGCGGCACCGTCGCGTTCGGGTCCTCCCCCTTCTGGCGGAGCTCCTTGGCGAGCGCGTCGTCCCACGCGAGCTGCACCATCTTGTCCCCGAGGAGGCCCTTGCCCTCGATCGTGGCCGCCGTCGCGTTCCGGATGCGCACGGCCTCTTCCCGAGCGACCGCGAGGGTGACGTAGACCTTGTTGTCTTCGGGCTTCTCGCGGTGCCCGACCTTCTCGACCGTTCCGACGTCGATGCCGCCAAGGCGTACGACGGACCCTGGACGCAAGCCCTGCACGTCGTCGTACGCCGCTTCGTACTTCACCTTGCGGTCCCACATCCGCCAGTTCTCGCCGATCGTGAACACGGCGATCGTCGACAGGACGAGCCCGATGAACACGAACACCCCCACCTTGAGCGTTCGGCCTTTGGCACTCACGAGGTGGAGAGTAGCACGGAGACGTCCTCCACCTCCGGCGCCTTGCCGTCGATGAAATCACGTACGTAGGGGTTCTGGGTGCGCCGGAAGTCCTCCGTCGTACCCTGCAGGATGAGCCGCCCTTTACCGATCATCACGATTCGATCGGAGACGGAAAAGGCGGTGCCCATGTCGTGGGTCACGACGATGCTCGTCAGCCCGAGCGCGCGTTTGATGCCGCGAATCAAGTTGTTGATGCGCGCCGTGTTGATGGGATCGAGCCCGGTCGTCGGCTCATCGTAGAGGAGCACCTCCGGCTGGAGCGCGAGCGTGCGCGCAAGCCCCACACGCTTCTTCATGCCGCCAGACAGATCGCTGGGCCGCATGTGCTCGATGCCCGGGAGACCAACGCTCTCGAGTGACTGCGCCACCCGCCGGCCGATCTCCTCGTCCGACATGGTGTTCCAGTTCTGCTCGCGCAGGCCGTACGCCACGTTCTCACCGACGGTGAGCGAGTCGAACAGTGCGGCGCCCTGGAACAGGTAGGCCACCCGACGGCGGACATCGTAGAGATCGAGCTCCGACATCTTCATGACGTCGCGGCCGTCGAAGATGATCTCGCCGCTGTCCGCCTCGAGCAGGCCGATCAGCATCTTGAGCATCACGCTCTTGCCGCTTCCGGACGGCCCGAGGATGGTCACGGTCTCGCCACGGTTGATGGCGAATTCAAGGCCGTTGTAGATGACCTTCGGGCCGAACGCCTTCTTGATGTTCCGGAAGTGAATGAGCGGCTGCGGCGTCATCTTGCGCTCGGTGAGCGCTGCCCGCGCCCAACGCCCAATCTACCCGATCTCGGCGCGTTGCGATCGCGGGCCGAGCTCAGCGTGTCGCGATCGCGAGCCAGACGTCGTCGAGGCAGAGCTCGCCGCGGGCGTCGTCCGTCAACTTCAGATCGGTGACCTTCCCGGGACGACCGTTGATCGTGACCTTGGTCCGCACCGGGTCAATCTTCCCGCTGACGACATGCTGGGCCGTCGCGATGGTCAGCCCCGACGGCTCGATCGCCGTGATCACGCCGCGAACGCGTCGCGCCGTCGAGAGTTCCCCCGCCGCCGCGAGGTGACCCGCCGGCGGAGGGCTCGCGCCGAGGAGCGCGCCGGCGAACAGAATCAGCCCGAGCTTCTTCATGGCAACCCCCTTCCCTTCTCCGGAGCGGTCTCTCCGGACGAACGACCGGCGATAGCCCCAAGGCCGCCCCGATCCGGCGCGCTCTTACCATGCTTTCCGCGGAGCGCACGGATAAACGGTCGAGCTTGCTCGAGACCTCCGGCCTGACGTGCACAACACGGCGAGCCCACGCGCGGACTGCGCCAAAGCGCTCCACCTGCATCAGCCTCGCGGTCTGCGAGAAGGCTTCGCCAATCGAAGGCGCCGTGGTCAGCGGCTGGCGCTCTCCAGCACGACGGACCATCCCACCTCGCGCGCCGCACACGCGAAGACGGGCGCCCCCAACCTCCGGTGCGCCCGTCCTCTCTTCCTGGAGCCTGGAGCCTGGAGCCTGGAGCCTGAAGCCCTGGAGCCTGAAGGCCTGGAGCCGCGGGCGAAGCCCGCCTCCCCTACGCCGGCTTTGCGCTCAAGCGCTTCTTCATGTTCTTCGCGCTGCCGCCGCGGCCGAGCCTCTTGTCGATCCACTCCGTCAGCGGGGCGGCCACATAGATGCTCGAGTAGGTGCCGGCGACGATGCCGACGACCATCGCGAACGCGAAGTCCTTGATGACGCCCGTGCCCCAGATGA
>Ga0233377_1000413_pt1 | contig 20266 bp, 17 predicted proteins | sample ElkDunMinimDraft_6_FD_191540 | JGI IMG/M metagenome (GOLD analysis project Ga0233377, IMG submission 191540) | Fecal eukaryotic communites from dung pellets of Tule Elk in California, USA - Elk Dung E36 | ecosystem: Host-associated > Mammals > Digestive system > Large intestine > Fecal | place...
AGTGGAAGCGCAGTAATGTGTGGAGCTGACCAGTACTAATAGGCCGAGGACTTGACCTCGAAGCAACATGCTCGCGTCCACTAGGCAATTCTGAGACAGCAAACGGTAGTGTTTGTGTGTTTCATAGCGTTACGGCGGTTATGGCGAAGGGGAAACACCCGGTTACATTCCGAACCCGGAAGTTAAGCTCTTCAGCGCCGATGGTACTGCACCGGGGACGGTGTGGGAGAGTAGGTCACCGCCGGACAATCTTTCATGTGAGGCCCTCACCGTTTGGTGGGGGCCTTTCGTGTTTTCACGACCCGTTTCCTACGGCGGCCCCAGCCGGCGTCCCGGTACGACGAAATCTCCGATGCGCGGCTCTAGACGTGGAGCTCGCCGGAAAGAACGGTCACCGCGTTTCCCGCGAGTTCGACCCGGTCTCCTCGTACGGTCGTGCGGACCACGCCTCCACGCTCTGACAGCTGGGCACCCACCAGACTGTCGGAGCCGAGCTTGGCCGACCAGTATGGGGCGAGGGCGCAGTGGGCGGATCCTGTCACCGGGTCCTCGGGAACTCCGGCCCGGGGAGCGAAGAATCGGGACACGTAGTCGGAGCCGGGGCGCGAGGCCCGAGCCGTCACGATGATCCCTCGTGCGTCGATGGCCTCCAGCGCCCGGAAGTCAGGGCTGGTGGCGAGCACGGCCTCCTCGGACTCGACCTCCACGAGATAATCCCAAACATTTTTTCCCATCCAAACAGGTTTAAGTCCCAGCGCATCGATCAGTCCCTCCGGGGGAGGTGTCGCATGGAGTACCTTTGCCGGGAAATCCATGCGGATTAAACCGGATTTATCCCTGGTCACGGACAGGATTCCGCTCTTCGTCGAGAATTCGAGGGTTTCTGGGACCGTTCCCGTGGAATACAGCACATGCGCCGCGGCCAGGGTCGCATGCCCACACAGGGTGACCTCGGTCACCGGCGTGAACCACCGGAGCCGGTACGGTCCGCCGTTCTCGGCTCCGAGCAGGAAGGCTGTCTCGGAGTGCCTCATCTCCGCCGCTACGGACTGCATCCAGACGTCAGGAACCGGATCGCTGAGTATGCAGACCCCGGCGGGGTTACCCTTGAAAAATTCATCGGTAAACGAATCGACCGTGTAGATGAGCATGACGCGATGCTAGCGACGCCGGAGATATCGGTTGAAGTCGGACCGGAGGATCAGGCAAAGTCAGAGATCAGACCAGTGCGGTAGCCGTACAAAATGGAAATAAGCGCTGGGCGTGTCGCGTGGCGAACTTCATGTCGTCGGTTACCGTCCAAGGTGTAGGGACAGGCCGGATACGGCGTGGTCCTGGCGAAAGGACGAGCCGATGGGGGCAGTGCGCAAGGTGGCGAGCTACCTTGGCCTGGGCGGGGCCGAGCATTATGACGAGTCCTACGACTATGGGGACGAGATCGAGGGCGAAGAGGAAGACTGGCAGTCTGCCTCGGAGCGCGCCGCCAAGCGCTGGCGCGCGATGAACGAGCCCTCGCGGATCGTGATGCTGACACCGATGAAGTACAACGACGCACCGGTCATCGGGCAGCACTTCCGTGAAGGTCAGACCGTCATCATGGACGTGAGCGGGATGAGCACCGCAGAGGCCACCCGCATGGTCGACTTCGTCGCCGGACTGGCGTACGGCTGCGAGGGGCGCATCGAGCGGATCGCGGAGAAGGTCTTCCTGCTGGCTCCCGCCGAGGTGGAGATCACCAACGGCTGACACCGAGGGTGGGCCTGCCGGTGCGAGACCCGATCGTCAGAGCTCGAAGCCGCCACGGGTGTGAGGCTGTCGACGAGCGGAGGGTCAGCCCGCCCGGGGGCCCCGGCGGAGCAGTCGGGTGAGTTCGGCCAGGTCGGAGGTCGCCGTCTTGATCCGGCCCTCCGACTCGTGGGCGTACTCGTGCAGTGCCCACACCGCGCCCTGGGCGAGTTTCCTGAGCTCGGAGAGTCGCGTGACGACATATTCCGCGTCGGCTCGCTCACGCTGCCGCCTGCGCCACAGCCTGTAGGCGCCTCCCGCGGCCGGCAGGGGTGCGAGCAGCGCGAGGGGGAGGACGGGGAGGACGAGCGCGACCACCAGGATCAGCGGGGCGAGGACGAGCAGCGCGTAGGCGGCCCAGGGGCGACCGCGGGCCGGAGCGCCCTCGGCGGTGATCCGCTCCTCGGCGGCACCCAGCGACTCGGGATCCGGACCCTCGGGCCTGAGCGTCACGCGGTGGCCGAGGATCGGTATGGTGACCGACTCGGGGGCTTCGGCGCGGGTGGCCTCGGCGAGGCTCTCACCCGCCGCCCGCACGATGGGCGCGGCCACGTGCAGCGCGATCGCGGCCAGGTAGGGGTGGGAGCCGGGGCGCAGGTCGCCGAGCAGGTGCTCGGTGAGCGACTTCATCGGCCGTTCCGGGACGTCTGAGCCGGTCAGCCGACGGAGCACGGTCAGCGGCTCCTCCTGGCTCCACACGACGGTCGCCTTCCCCGCACGGTCCGCCTGCGCGGCGGTGACGAACGCGACGCCCAGGTCGCGGCTCGCTCCCCCCGCGAGGGCGGGTGCCTCGCCGGAGAGGTCACCGTCTTGCCGGGCCGCGGAGCCGCTCGGAGGACCGCTCACGGAATTCGTCTTCTCGGCGACGACGGCGCCGTCGCCCCTGCTCTCGCGGGCCGAGGTGATCTCGGCGCAGCGGTCGAGCAGGTGGGCGAGTCGGGCGGCGGCGTGTACGGGGGCGGCCAGCTCGGGAAGCCCGGCGAGCTCCTCGAAGTCGGCCAGAGCGGGTGACACGGCCGTGGAGGGCTCGTCGGGGATGAGTGCGCGCAGCCACCGGTCGGGCTCGGACACGGGAGAGGCGGCCACCGCGTCGAGCTTGCGGAGAACGAAGATCTTGCCTACCGGGCCGTACGCCCCGCGGGCGGCGGCGAGCCAGAGCGCCCGCTGGCCGTGGGTCACCGGGCGCTCCAGGGAGAGCTCCCCGAAGGCGGTGCCGAGCCATGAGGCGTGGATGCGGTCGCCCTGGCCGGCTACGGCGAGGGCGAGGCAGAGGAAGAGAGCGGTCCGCTGCTCGTCGCGTTGCGCGGCGCGGGCGAGGGGTTCGAGCGACTCCTCACCACGCGTGATCAGCACGAGCGCCTCGACGGCCGGGGCGAGCCAGTGATCGGATGCGGCTTCGAGGTCCACCGGCATCCCGACGGGAACGATGCCGGTGGCCAGGTCGGTGAGGAGCGCTTCGGTGCTCAAACCCGCGCCGGGGGTCGCGGTGTCCGTACTCGGACCCGTTCCCAAATCCGTGCCTGGGTTCGCGGGGTCCGCGGCCACGTTGGTGCCGGGGTTCGCGGGGTCCGTGCCCAAGTTCGCGGTCAGGTCCGTGCTCAAGGCAGAGAGCTCCCCGAAGTTGTGACCGATGACCGCGCCAGCGTATTGCGCTTCGGACATCCCCGTGGGGAGGCGCGCCGAACATGACTTTGCCAGACGATCGCCTTCACTTTCTCAATAAAGACGATCATCTGGTGGACAGGTTACATGCGCTCGGGCACCGGGACGCCAAGAAGGTTCAGGCCGGTCTCCATGACCTTCAGGGTCAGCGCGCACAGGGCGAGCCGTGAGGCGCGGACGGCCGGCTCGACGTCGTCCTTCAGCACCGGGCAGTTCTCGAAGAACGTGGTGAAGGCGCTCGCGGTGTCGAAGAGGTAGGAGGCCATCTTGTGCGGTGCCGAGTTCTCCGCCATCTCCTCGACGACCGAGCCGAACCCGAGGAGCTGCAGCGCCAGGGCACGCTCGGCCGGGTGGCCGAGCACGATCGGCCCGGTCGTCTCGGCGGGGTCCACTCCGCCCTTGCGGAAGATGGAGCGGATGCGGGCCTGGGCGTACTGCAGGTAGGGGCCGGTGTTTCCGGTCAGGGCGAGCATGCGGTCGAAGTCGAAGACGTACTCGCTGTCGTGGCTGACCGACAGGTCGGCGTACTTGACCGCGCCCATGCCGACGTCGTGCGCGATCCTCGTGCGCTCGGCGTCGGTGTAGTCGCTGTCCCTGAGCACCTCGGCGGCCCTGGTCTCGGCCTCGTCGAGCAGCTCCACGAGCTTGATGGACTTACCGCTCCTGGTCTTGAACATCTTGCCGTCGGAGCCCAGCACGCTGCCGATCTGGATGTGCTCGGCCCTGACGTGGTCGGGCAGCCAGCCCGCCATCCTGGCCGAGTCGAACACCAGCGACATGTGCAGCGACTGGGTCGCGCCGATCACGTAGAGGATGCGGTCGGCCTTGAGGTCCTGGACCCGGTAGCGGATCGTGGCCATGTCGGTGGTGCCGTAGCCGTAGCCGCCGTCGCTCTTGCGGATCATCAGGGGCAGCGGCTGGCCCTCGCGGCCGGTGTAGCCGGGCGGGAAGACGCAGAGCGCGCCGTCGCTGAGGGCGGCGACGCCGCGCTCCTGCAACTCGTCGCAGACCTGGGCGAGCACGTGGTTGTACATGCTCTCGCCGGCGATGTCGTCGTCGGTCAGCGTCACACCGAGCTGGGCGTAGACCTTGTTGAAGTAACGGAGCGTGGCGTCCATGAAGATGCGCCACAGGCGCATCGTCTCGGGCTCCTCGGCCTGCAGGGTGACGACCCGCGCGCGGGCGCGCCTGTTGAACTCGGGGTCGGTGTCGAACTTCAGGCGGGCCGCCTGGTAGTAGGGGTTGCCCTCTCCGGCCTCCAGCTGGGCGACGGCGGCCTCCTCGCCGATGTCGAGGAGGTGCTCGATGAGCATGCCGAACGGCGTGCCCCAGTCGCCGAGGTGGTTCTGCCGGATGACCTTGTTGCCCAGGTGCTCGTGGACCCGGGCGAGCGCGTCACCCACGATCGTCGTGCGCAGGTGGCCGACGTGCATCTCCTTGGCCGCGTTGGGCGCGGAATAGTCGATCACGATGGTCTGCGGCGAGGAGGACAGGCTCACGCCGACGCGCGGGTCGGCGAGGATCTCGGAGGCCCGCGCTGCGATCCATTCGTCGGAGAGGGTGAGGTTGAGGAAGCCGGGGCCGCTCACCTCGACGCTGCCGGGGAACGGGTCGTCCTGGGCGTCTCCCGCCCGGCCGGTGAGGTGCTCGGCGATCTCCTGGGCGACCTCCCGCGGGGCCCTTCGCAGTCGCTTGCTCAGGCTCATCGCCACGTTCGCCTGGTAGTCGGCGAACTGCGAGGGACGGATCAGCGGGTCTGCTTCGGAGTATTCCGCACCGAAGGCGGCGGCCAGCGCCTGCTGGACGCGCTCGGTCAGTGCGAGCTGCGGGTCGGTCATGACCTAAGGGTATCGGCTGGCAGGTCCTGACCCGATTGGATATCACCCTGGATAGGCTCGCTTCGGCGGGATCGCGTGATCATGAAGACGCCGGTCAGCACGACCCCGGCGGCGACGCCGAGTCCGGCCGCGGTGAGACCGGCGGCGGGGCTCTCAAGGGTGAGTGCGAAGAACTCGCGGACGAACGGGATGGCGAGGGCGAGGGCGAACATCCCGGCCATGGAGGCCACGAGCGCGACCCGCCACCACACGTACGGGCGGGCGACCAGGGCCAGCACCCACCAGGCGGCCACGAACAGCGTGATCACCGCCGAGGTGCGGCTCTCCTCCAGGGTGGAGGACCCGCTCTGGGCGAGCCAGTACGACAGGTAGACGGCGGTGGCGCAGACGATTCCGGCGGGGATCGCGAGGCGCAGGACGCGGGGGACGAAGCCGCTTCTGGCGCGCTCGTTGCTCGGTGCGAGCGCGAGGAAGAAGGCGGGGATGCCGATCGTCAGCGCGTTGACGAGGGTGGAGTGCCGGGGAGCGAACGGGAACGCCAGCCCGATGACCCCGGTGAGCAGGGAGAGCACGATCGCGTAGAAGGTCTTGGTCAGGAAGAGCCCGGAGACCCGCTCGATGTTGGCCAGTACCCGGCGGCCCTCGCCCACCACGGAGGGGAGACCGGCGAAGCCGTCGTCCATCAGCACGATCTGGGCGACCGCCCGGGTGGCGCCGCTGCCGGAGCCCATCGCCACGCCGAGGTCGGCGTCCTTGAGCGCGAGCACGTCGTTCACGCCGTCGCCGGTCATCGCGACCGTGTGCCCGCGCGACTGGAGCGCGCCGACGAAGAGCCGCTTCTGGTGCGGGCTGACCCTGCCGAAGACGGTGTGGGTCTCCATGATCTCGGCGAGCTTCTCGGGGTCGTCGTCCGGCAGGGTGCGGGCGTCCACCGCGCGATCCCCGCCGGGAATGCCAAGAGAGGTGACGATCGCCGACACCGACTCGGGGTTGTCGCCGGAGATGACCTTGAGGGTGACGTGCTGCTCGGCGAAGTAGGCGAGGGTCTCGGCCGCGTCGGGGCGGATCCGCTGCTTGAGCACGATGATGGCCGCGGCCTCGACGGTGCCGAGGTTGTCGGGGTCGCGCAGTGAGGGGACCCGGCACAGGGCGAGCACCCGCAGGCCGGTGGCGGCGAGTGCCCCTGCCTCTTCGTAGGCAGGGGTGCCGGGCGGCAGGAGGACGTCGGGAGCGCCCAGGACCCAGCCGCCGTGGCCGTCGAACTCGGCTCCGCTCCATTTGCGGGCCGAGGAGAAAGGGACCTTGGTGGGGGCGGTCCAGCCGGGGGGATCGGGGTATCGAGACTGAATGGCGAGGGCGGTGGGGTTGGGGTGGGGATCGATGTTGGCCAGCGCGGCGAGTGCCTCGTGCACGGGCAGGTCGTCGCGGAGCGGGCGGATCTCGTCGAGTTCCATCCCGCCCGAGGTGAGGGTGCCGGTCTTGTCGAGGCAGAGTGTGTCGACCCGGGCCAGGATCTCGATCGCGGGCAGTTCCTGGACCAGGCAGCGGCGCCTGCCCAGCCGGATCACGCCGACGGCGAAGGCGATGCTGGTCATCAGGACCAGACCCTCGGGGATCATGGTGACGATACCCGCGACGGTGCCGGTGACGGCCTCGCCGACACTCGTCTGCCTGCTCACCTGGCTCCAGGTGAGCAGGGCGCCGATCGGGATGACCAGCCAGGTCACGTACTTGATGAATCGCGTCACGCCTTCGCGCAGCTCCGAGTGGGACAGGCTGAACGCGCTGGCCTCCTCGGCGAGCCTCGCCGCGTAGGCGTCGCGGCCGACTCTGGTCGCGACGTAGGAGCCTCTCCCGGCGACCACGAAGCTGCCGGAGAGGACCTCGTCGCCGGGACGCTTGTGCACCGGGTCGGCCTCGCCGGTCAGCAGTGACTCGTCGATCTCCAGCCCGTCGGCGTCCACCACCTCGCCGTCGACGAGCAGCTGGTCGCCGGGGCGGAGCAGGACGAGGTCGCCGAGTACGACCTGCCGGGGCGGGATGTCGGTCTCGGTGCCGTCCCTGCGGACTTTGACCGGGGATTCGTTGACGATGGCGAGCCGGTCGAGGGTGTGCTTGGCACGGAGCTCCTGGATGATGCCGATGCCCGCGTTGGCCACGATCACCAGTCCGAAGAGCCCGTCCTGCCACTCCCCGAAGATCATGATCAGCACCCAGAGGGCCCCGATCACCCCGTTGAAAAGGGTGAGGATGTTGGATCTGAGGATCGCCGAGACGGACCTGCTCGATCGTCGCCTGACGTCGTTGACCTGTCCCGCGGCCACCCGCTCGGCGACCTCGGCCGAGGTCAGCCCCCGTTCCGCTACCCGCTCCACGCAGTCCCCCGCCCGATTGACTGGGACTCAGGGTACGCGGGGTCGGAAAATCGGGTGGAGAGTGTGGGCAGATACATCGGAAATATCACCCCAGGTAGGCGGCTCGTACACGGTCGTCACCAGAGGCGATGCGGGCGGGGGGCGGAGGCGAGCCGCTCGCCGATGCGGTTGACCACGCCCTCCCGGGCCAGCGTGGCCGCGAGCACGCAGGCCGCGCTCACCCCCTTCGCCTGCGAGGCGCCGTGCGCGATGACCACGGTGCCGTTCAGGCCGAGAAGCACGGCCCCGCCGTGGACCTCGGGGTCGAGTCGCCGGTGGAGCTCCCTGATGCGCCTCCTCTGCAACAGGCCGCCCACCCTGGCCGTCCGGCTCTCGTTGATCGTCTCGCGGAGTTCCGAGAAGGCGTAGCGGACGCTGCCCTCCATGGTCTTGAGCGCCACGTTGCCGGTGAAGCCGTCGGCGACGATGACGTTCACGGTGCGGCTGAGCAGGTCGTGTCCCTCGATATTGCCCGCGAAGTCGAGTCCGGGGGCCGCCGACAGCAGCTCGTGGGCTCGCTTGATGAGCTTGTTGCCCTTCTCCGGTTCGCTGCCGATGGTGAGCAGGCCGATCCTGGGGCTCTCGATGCCCAGGGCGGTTTCCGCGTAGGCGGCGCCGAGGTGGGCGAACTGCACCAGCATCTCCGGTTTGACCTCGGCGTTCGCCCCGGCGTCGAGCAGGACGGTCGGGGTGGGCCTGGTCGGCAGGGCGACGGCGATGGCGGGCCTGAGCACCCCTGGCTGGCCGCGGAGCCTGAGCTTTCCCGTCGCCACGATCCCGGCGGTGGAACCCGCGGAGACCACGGCACAGGCGTCGCCTCGCCGTACGAGGTGGCAGGCGACGGCGATGCTGGACCGCGGGCGGCGCAGGCTGGCGAGGGCGCCCTCGTCCATGGCGAGGGCCTCCTCGGCCCGTACGATCGGGATCTCGGTGGTCGCGTCGTGCTGGGAGAGGGCCTCGGCGAGAGGGCGGGGAGCGCCGACGAGCACGATGGAGATCCCGTGCTCTCGGACCGCCCGCACGGCTCCCGCCACGATCTCGTCGGGGGCGTTGTCGCCGCCCATCGCGTCCAGGGCGATCGGCAGGTCGACGGGAGCATCGGTCTCAGGCAAGCGGTCACCTCGTGCGGGATGGTTTGTCCGCATCGTAGGCGGGCCTGGGACCTGATCGGTCCGTCGGGTCGATCAGGGAGTGCCGGGGAGATTCCAGTCGCTTTTCTCCCGCGAGACGATGATCTTGCCGAAGGCGGCCCGGCCGACGACCCTGATGACCGGCCCCTCCCCGTCGCCCGTGCCGCCGGAGACGGCGCGCTTGGCGAACAGGGCGCCGACCTCGTCGATGACGTGGGCGTTGCGGGGGACCCTGACGATCAGCTTGCCGCAGTAGGCGTTGACCTCAAGGGTGATCTCCCTGCCGGGGAGAACCGCCTCGGACAGGTCGACGATCAGCGCGCCGAAGGTGGCGCTCAGCGCGGTGTGCCGCCCGGCGATCCAGCGCCCGCCGCGCACGACCTTGCTGAAGACGGCGGCGACCTTCTGCCGCTCGGCGGCGGTCACGCGGGCGGGGGCGCTGATGTCGGGCAGGTCGCGGGTGAGGGGGACGAGGTCGTCCATCGTGACGGCGGCGTAGGCGGCTTCCAGCCGGTCGGCGTGCTCGACGCTGGTCAGGCGGCCGGCGGCGAACGCCTCGCTCAGCACCGCGGCCGTCTGGTCGCGGTCGGCGTCCGAGGCGCGCAGAACGGGGTCGTAGGACGTCATGACCGCGAGTGTACGACTATTCAAGATATATCGCGATACTCCTCGGGGGAAGAAAAGTCGTCGAGATATGGAGCCGACCGTAGGTTGATTTACATTCGGCCTGTAACCTGCGCGTGACGCGCGAAAGCCTGACAAGGTTTACAGCGATGGTGACAAAAATCTCGGCAAAGGACTGGTGGTCTTGAACGAAGGCTCCAAGCGCGGATTCCGTGCCTACACCACGAAACACCTCGACGACCTGCTGCGCAGGGGCGGTCTGGGTGACACCGAGCGGCTTCGGATCAGAGCGGTGGCCACGGTGCTGCCCTTCCGCACCAACGCCTACGTGGTGGATCAGCTCATCGACTGGTCCTCCGTCCCCGAGGATCCCATCTATCGGCTGGTCTTCCCCCAGGAGGACATGCTGCCCGAGGAGGATGTCACCCTGCTGGCGGGGCTCCTGGAGGCCGGGGCGGGGAACGCGGAGATCCAGGCGGCCGCGAACACGGTGAGGGCGGGACTCAACCCGCACCCCGCCGGGCAGCTCGACCTCAACGTCCCGCGCGTCGCCGGGGAGGCGGTGCCGGGCATGCAGCACAAATACCCTGAGACAGTGCTCTTCTTCCCCAAGCAGGGGCAGACGTGCCACGCCTACTGCACCTACTGCTTCCGGTGGGCCCAGTTCATCGGGGAGCCCGACCTGAAGTTCGCCTCCGACGACGTCGACGCCCTCCTCCGCTATCTCAAGGACCACCCCGAGGTGACCAGCGTGCTGCTCACCGGCGGAGACCCCATGATCATGGGGGAGCCGGTGCTCCGCCGCTATCTGGAGCCGCTGCTCGACGTCGAACAGCTCGAATCCATCCGCATCGGCACGAAGTCACTGGCCTACTGGCCGCAGCGGTTCGTCTCCGACCCCGACGGCGACGACACACTCCGCCTGTTCGCCTCCGTGGCCGAGGCGGGCAAGAGCCTGGCCTTCATGGCGCACTTCTCCCACCCCAGGGAGCTGGAACTCCCGATCGTGGAGGCCGCCGTCGCGAGGATCACGGCCACCGGCGCGGTCGTCAGGACGCAGGCGCCGCTGATCCGATCGATCAACGACGACCCCGGGACCTGGGCGTCCATGTGGCGCAGGCAGCTCACCATGGGGATGGTCCCGTACTACATGTTCGTCGAGCGTGACACCGGACCTCAGGACTACTTCGCGGTGCCGCTCGCGAGGGCTTATGAGATCTTCAGGGACGCCTACGCGAGCGTTTCCGGGCTGTGCCGCACCGTGCGGGGTCCTTCGATGTCCGCCACGCCCGGCAAGGTCTGCCTGGACGGCGTCGCCGAGGTCGCGGGGCAGAAGGTCTTCGTCCTCCACCTCATCCAGGCGCGCGATCCCGAGCTGGTCGGACGCCCCTTCTTCGCGAGGTACGACCCGAACGCCGTGTGGCTCACCGACCTGCGCCCGGCCTTCGCCGACCACTTCCCCTTCGAGGCCGCCGCCGAGCGGCTCTCGGCGTGACCCGCCCTCCGCGCCGCCCTCTTGGCGGCTGCCGCTGGACCACGATGGCCCCGTGGTGCCCTGGTCGGCGCCGGCGGAGACTCGGAGACGGCGGGAACGCCGGGAATGCCGGATCGATGCCGTCGAGCCGGCATCCCCGTCGTCTCAGTGTCCCGGGCCTCGCACGGAGGTGCGGCGGGCGATCTCGGCCTGGAGTCTGGCCATCTGCCAATGCAGCTCGATGAGCTGCTCGGTCAGCTGGAGACGCGGAATCTCTGATGGGTCCTCGACGGACAGGTGGTCGATCGCGGTGGACAGCTCTCGCATCGCGCGCCCCCACTCCATGACGGCTTCCTTGGATCGAAACAACGTTCGAATCATACCGGAACATCGAACACGCTGTCAGTCCATTGCTCCCGTGTCCCACCCGGGGACGTGCCGTGTCGCTAGTTCTGGTACTCGGGCGTCACGTATCCGCGGGCCAGGGTGTGGGCGGTGATGTTGAAACCGACCACGGCGGGCGGGGCGTCGGCGCCGACGCCGAGCTTCTCCACGTCGAGGGCGTGCACCGCGAAGATGTAGCGGTGCGGGTCGCCGGGCGGGGGCGCGGCGCCGCCGTAGGCGTTGTGGCCGTAGTCGTTGCGCCCGTGCACGCCCACGCCGCCGTCACCGGCCCCCGCGCCGGCGGGCAGCTCGGTCACGTCGGCGGGGATGTCGAACAGCACCCAGTGCCAGAACCCGCTGCCGGTGGGGGCGTCGGGATCGAAGCACGTCACGGCGTAGCTGAGGGTGCCCTTGGGAGCGCCGGACCAGCGCAGGTGGGGAGAGACGTTCTGACCCGTGGAGCCCCAGTCGTTGAACACGTGGGTCTCCGCCATGCGCTCACCGTCACGGACGTCGTCGCTCTCGACGGTCAGCGGGGGAACCTGGGGTAGGAAGTCATACGGAATCGGTGGCCGCTTGGACACGATTCACCTCCGATGGAAGCGTCTTGTCGGTCGCTTCTCATCCTGCCCTGCCCGCGGACCCCGTAGTGATCGGGCCCCTGCCGCGGGCGCGATCAGACCTTGTTGTAGGCGGCGAGGACCGTCTTCGGGTCGCCGTCCATCTTGATCTTGCCCTTGTGCAGCCACAGGACCCGGTTGCAGGTCTCCTCGATCACGTCGAGGTTGTGGGCGACGAGGAAGACGGTGCCGGCCTCGTCGCGCATCTTCTTGATGCGGTCCTGGCTCTTGCGCCGGAACTCGCGGTCTCCGGTGGCGAGGGCCTCGTCGATGAGCAGCACGTCGTGGGACTTCGCCGAGGCGATGGCGAAGCGGAGCCTGGCGCCCATGCCCGAGGAGTAAGTCGACATGGGGAACTGTACGAACTCCCCGATGCCGGAGAAATCGACGATTTCATCGTATTTCTCCTTGACCTGCTTGGGGTTCATGCCCATGGCGTAGCAGCCGAGCACGATGTTGCGCTCACCGGTGAGCTCGCGCATCAGCGCGGCGTTGACGCCGAGCAGGGAAGGCTGGCCGTCGGTGTAGACGGCGCCGGAGTGCGGGGGCAGGAGCCCGGCGATGGCGCGCAGCAGGGTGGACTTGCCGGAGCCGTTGCGGCCGACGATGCCGATGGCGTCGCCGTGCCGGGCCACGAAGGAGACACCGCGTACGGCGTGCACCTCCTTCATCTGCGGACGGCCCTGGCGCTTGACGAGACGCATGAGGGCGTTGACGGCGTTGCCCTTCTCCGTGTCGCTCGCCGCGCCGTACACCCGGTAGATGATGTGCAGGTCGTCCACGATGACCGTGGGGGCGCCCTCGGGGGCAGGGGCGGGTGCGGGGTCCGGATTGGGGTGCACCCTGACGTCCGTGCTGGGCACGGCAGGCTCCTCTGCCTTCACTCGGGACAGCTCCTCGGTCAACTCAGCCACGGCCGTACTTCTCCTCGGCTCGCCAGAAGTACCAGAAGCCGCCGAGGAGGGCGAACAATGCCCAGAATACGCAGACTGCCCAGATGTAGGGCCGGACCGCTTCGTACATGAGCAGGTCCCGCATGAGCTCGATGTACGCGGCGGCGGGATTGAAGTACATGACGTCGGCGACCCACTGGGGGAGGCCGGCGCCGTTGGGGCCCACGACCCTGTCCTCGATGGAGAAGAAGACCCCGGAGGCGTAGAGCCAGGTCCGCATGATGAAGGGGAGCAGCTGGTTCAGGTCGCGGGCGGTGGAGCCGACCCTGGCGAGCATCAGGCTCGCGCCGACGTTGAACATGGTCTGCAGCGCGAGGGCGACCGGGATGAGCAGCCACAGCAGGGTGAACTCCTCGCCGGTGATCAGCACCAGCGCGAACAGCACGCCCATGGAGATGAGCAGCTGCTGGAACTCCTGGATCGTGTAGGCGAGCGGGAGCGAGGCGCGCGGGAAGTGCAGGGCCCGGATCAGCGACAGGTTGCCGGAGATCGCCTTCGCGCCGCTGCTCACCGAGCGCTGCGTGTAGGTGAAGACGAACATGCCGGTGATGAGGAAGGCCGGGTAGTTCTCGATGCCCTTGCTCGCGCCCAGGATCACGCCGAACATCAGGTAGTAGATGCCGGCGTTCAGCAGCGGGGTGAGGACCTGCCACAGCTGGCCCAGGGCCGAGTTGCTGTACTTCGAGACGTTGCGCGAGGTGGCGTACGTCGTGATGAAGTGGCGTCGCTCCCACAGTTGGCGCAGGTAGACGGGCAGACTCGGGCGTGCGATGGCACGCCGAAGACCGTGGCGCGCGGCGAGCTTGGCCAGCGGCTCCTGCCCCTGGGCGGGGGTGCCGTTACTCGGGCCGCCCGCCTGGGCGTCCGTGATCGCGGATTCCGGCTGGCTCATGGCAAGGACTCTATTGGATGCGAGTGGATGAAGTGCCTGCGGTGGGGGTTCGCCGCACACATTGGACGGGATCCCCGGGCAACTGGTTCCAGGGCAATTGTGCGGTTCTTCTGGGGGAGCCCCGGCCCTTCGCGGTCAGGTCGGCGCAGACCCAGGTCAGGCTCATGGGAGGGCAACAGATGCGAGCAGCGTCGGTGCGGGAGTATTTTGACGTGACCGTTCACGTCCTAGGTATGCCTGGATGTCGTTTTAATGCACATATGGGATCTTGGTCTCGTTGAGTTGGCAGGCATGTAACACCGAGTCGGTTAACGCGTGACCGAACCGCAACATCACAGACATGAGTCGGTGTGGAGCGGCAGGGGATGGGCGCGGGCGACCGGTGTGGTTGTCAGCACCCGGACAGCGGCAGCGGGAAGACAGGGACCACACGATCCTCCTTCGCAGTGCTCGGGGTCACGGAGCTCAGTGTCGACGCAAGCCTGCATAGGGAGGATTTACCGCAATGCGTGTTACCAAGGGTGCCCGGTTCACGGCCGGCGCCGCGTTGCTCGCCCTCGCGCTGGCCGCGTGCGGGGGCTCGACGTCCTCGGACGACGGGACGGCAGGGGCCGACCGGCCCGTGCGGATGGAACTCGGCGAGCCGCAGAAGCTCTTCTATCCCGGGGACACCACCGAGTCCGAGGGCTCCGAGGTCATGGCCGCCATCTTCGCCCCGCTGGTCGGCTACGACAAGAACAAGCAGGTCGTGGACGAGGTCGCCGCGTCGATCAAGTCGCCCGACAACACGGTGTGGACGATCAAGCTCAAGCCGGGCTACACCTGGCACAACGGCGAGAAGCTGATCGCGCAGAACTACGTCGACGCGTGGAACTACGCCGCCGACCAGGACAACGTCCAAGGCGCCAACGGCTTCTTCAGCCGGATCGACGGCTGGGCCGACCTGAACCCCGGTGAGGGCCAGACCGTCTCCGCCAAAAAGATGAAGGGCCTCAAGGTCGTCGACGAGAGCACCTTCACCGTCACCCTCGCCAAGCCGTTCTCGCAGTTCAAGACGATGCTGGGCTACACGGCCTTCTACCCGCTGCCCAAGGCGGCCTTCGGCCCCGACGGTAAGATCACCGAGGAGTACGCCAGGAAGCCGATCGGCCAGGGCTCCTTCCGGATCGACAGGCCCTACAACAAGGGCACCGACCAGACGATCGACCTCACCCGGTACGACGACTTCGCCGGGAAGAAGCCGAAGTTCGCCAAGCTCCAGTTCAAGATCTACACGAGCCCGGAGACCGCGTTCAACGACCTGGCCGCGGGCAACCTCGACATCCACGACTCGCTGCCCCCGTCGGCGATCGCGAGGGCGAAGTCCGAGCTCGGCGAGCGCTACATGGACGAGGCGGACGCCGGCGTCGGCTACATCGGCTTTCCCGTGCGGCACAACAAGACGTACGCGAACGTGAAGGTCCGCGAGGCCGTCTCCATGGCCATCGACCGCAAGACCATCGCCGAGAAGGTCTTCTCCGGCACGCGTGCCCCGGCCGACGACTTCATCAACCCCCTCCTCGACGGCTATCGCGCCGGCGCCTGCGCGGCCTGCGGCTACGACCCCGACAAGGCCAGGGCGCAGTACGCGGAGAACGGCGGCCCCAAGACGCTGGAGCTGGGCTACAACACCGACGGCCCGCACAAGGAGTGGATCGAGGCCGTCGCGAACAGCCTCCGCGCCAACCTGGGCGTCGAGGTGAAGGTGAAGCCCTTCGAGAAGTTCGCCTCGATTCTCGACGAGCTCGACAAGAAGACCTACGGCGGCATGTTCCGCATGGGCTGGGCGATCGACTACCCGTCGGCCGAGAACTACCTGACCCCGATCTTCTCCACCGTCGCGATCAAGACCGGCTCCAACTACGCCGGCTGGTCGAACAAGGAGTTCGACGAGCTCCTGTCCAAGGGGGACGCCGCTCCGACGCAGGAGGAGGGCCTGAAGTTCTACCAGCAGGCCGACGACATTCTGATCAACGAACTTCCCTACATTCCGGTGTATTTCTACCGGACCAACGCCGCGTTCTCCCAGCATGTCAAGGGCATCAAGATCAACCTTCTCAACCAGGTCGAGTGGGCCGAGGTCGAGAGGACCGGCTGACGAACGGCTGAGGGGCCTGGCGGGAGCCCGGCCTCGTCGGCCGCCCGGGGCGAGCTCGCGTCACCGCGCGACCCGCCCGTCCGCGAGCTCGCCCCGGGCACCTACGGGAGACACGAATGGGCCGTTACATCCTCAGGCGCCTGATCCAGGCGATACCGGTACTGCTGGGCGCCACCCTGCTCATCTACGCCATCGTCTTCGCCCTGCCCGGCGACCCCATCGCGGCGCTGGCGGGCGAGAAGCGCATGGACCCCGACATCGTCGCGATCCTGCGCGAGCGGTATCACCTGAACGATCCGTTCCTGGTGCAGTACTGGTACTACATCGTCGGCCTGTTCGGCGGTGACTTCGGCACCACCTACGCCGGTGTCGGAGTCGGCGAGATCATGGCCGGCAAGTTCCAGGTGACCATCAACCTGGCGGCGACCGCCCTGGCGATGGAGGCCGTCATCGGCGTGGGGCTCGGCCTGTACGCGGCGCTGCGCCAGGGCAGGGCCGGCGACTCGACGATCCTCGCCTCCACCCTGGTGCTGATCTCCGTCCCCACCCTGGTCACCGGCTTCGTGCTCCAGTTGCTGCTGGGAGTGAAGCTCAAGCAGGCGGGGATCGACCTCTTCCCCGTCGCGGGCGTGACGGAGGGCTGGCGTGGCTACCTGCTGCCCGGCTTCGTGCTCGCGGGGACGTCGATCGCCTATCTCACCCGGCTCACGAGGAACAGCCTGGTGGAGATCATGCGTGCCGACTACATCCGTACCGCGGTCGCGAAGGGCCTGCCTCGGAAGCGGATCGTCGGGCGGCACGCGCTGCGCAACGCGCTGATCCCGCTCGTCACCTACCTGGGCGCCGATCTCGGCGCGCTGATGGGCGGCGCGGTGATCACCGAGACGATCTTCAACCTGCCGGGGATCGGCCAGCAGCTGTTCAGCTCCGTGTACCTGCGCGAGCAACCCGTGGTCGTCGGCATCGTGACCGTCCTGGTGCTGATCTACATCCTCGCCAACCTGGTCGTCGACCTGCTCTACGCCGTGCTCGACCCGAGGATCCGCTATGAGTGACACCCTTGTCCCGGCCGGTGGGAAGACCGGAAGGCCCAAGCACGGCAAACCGCGCAGGGGAACCAGACGCGCGAAGGCGCCCAAGGACGCGAGCCTGTGGGGCGACGCCTGGTACGACCTGCGCCGCCGCCCGCTCTTCGTCGGGGCGTCTTTCCTCATCACCGTCCTGGTCGTGATGGCGGTGTTCCCCTCGCTGTTCACCTCGGTGAACCCGTTCGACGCCAGGAGCTGCGAGCTCGCCGACGCCCGGCTGGGCATGAGCGAGGCCCACTGGTTCGGCACGGACAACCTGGGCTGCGACATCTACGCCCGCACCGTCCACGGCGCCCGCAACTCGATCGTGGTCGGCCTGGCCACCACCGTCGTCACCGCGCTGGTGGGCGGCCTGCTTGGGCTGTTCGCCGGGTTCAGGGGCGGGGCGCTGGACACCCTGCTCTCGCGGATCACGGAGATCTTCTTCGCGATCCCCTCGATCCTGGGCGCCCTGCTCATCCTGGCGGTCTTCCGCACGGGCAACGTGTGGACCGTCATGCTCGCGCTCGCCGTGCTCACCTGGCCGATGACGTACAGGATCATGAGGGCGGCGGTGATCACCGCCAAGAACCAGGACTACGTGCTCGCGGCGAGGGCGCTCGGTGCCTCCGCCTGGAGGATCATGTTCCGGCACATCCTGCCGAACGCGATCGCCTCGGTGATCGTCGTCGCCACGATCAACCTGGGCTACTTCATCGCCGCCGAAGCGGGTCTGTCCTTCCTCGGCGTGGGCCTGCGCTCGCCGGACATCTCGTGGGGACTCATGATCTCCGACGCGAGGGAGCGCTTCCTCGAGGCCCCGTGGGCGCTGCTCTTCCCCGCGCTGTTCCTGAGCCTGACGGTGCTCGCCTTCATCATGCTGGGCGACGCGGTCCGCGACGCCCTCGACCCGAAGCTGCGATAAGGGGGAGCCGTGAAGAGGACCTCGGCGCCGACGGTGCCGCCCGAGGAGGCGCCGGACGGCGAGCCGCTGCTCGTCGTCGACGACCTGCACGTGGAGTTCGTGACCAGGCAGGGCGTGGTCAAGGCGGTCAACGGGGTCAGCTACTCGCTGAACCCCGGGGAGACGCTCGCGGTGCTCGGCGAGTCGGGCTCGGGCAAGTCGGTGACCGCACAGGCCATCATGGGCATCCTCGACTCCCCGCCGGCTCGCGTCCCCCGGGGCGAGATCCGCTTTTGGGGCACGAACCTGCTCGCCCTGCCGGAGGAGGCCCGCACCCGGGTGCGCGGCCGGCGGATCGCGATGATCTTCCAGGACGCGCTCTCCGCGCTGAACCCGGTGTTCACCGTCGGCGACCAGATCGGGGAGATGTTCCGGGTGCACAGGGGCGCCTCCAGGCGTGACGCCACCAAGAAGGCGATCGAGCTGATGGACCGGGTCCGCATCCCCGCCGCCAGGCAGCGGGTGCACGACTACCCCCACCAGTTCTCAGGGGGGATGCGCCAGCGCATCATGATCGCGATGTCGATCGCGCTCGACCCCCAGGTGCTGATCGCCGACGAGCCGACCACCGCCCTCGATGTGACGGTGCAGGCCCAGATCATGGAACTCCTGGGCGAGCTGCGGCGCGAGAGCGAGATGGGCCTGATCCTGATCACCCATGATCTCGGTGTGGTGGCCGACGTCGCCGACAAGATCGCGGTCATGTACGGCGGCCGGATCGTGGAGAACGCCCTCGTGCACGACATCTACCGCAGGCCCGCCCACCCGTACACCAAGGGCCTGCTCGCCTCGATTCCCCGGGTCGACCAGAAGGGCCGGGAGTTGTACGCCATCAAGGGCATGCCGCCGAACCTGCTCGACATGCCCACGGGCTGCGCCTTCCACCCCCGCTGCTCCTACCGCCAGGACGACTGCGTCGTCGAGGCGCCCCCGCTGTACGAGATCGGCCCCACGCGCGCCGGCGCGTGTCACCACTGGAGGGAGGTCCTCGATGGCAGCCGCGGGTGAGCCGATCCTTGAGGTCCGCGACCTGGTCAAGCACTTCCCGCTCACCCAGGGCATCGTCCTGCGCAGGCAGGTCGGTGCGATCAAGGCCGTCGACGGGGTCTCCTTCGACCTGCGCCGAGGGGAAACTCTCGGCATCGTGGGCGAGTCGGGCTGCGGCAAGTCCACGCTGGCCAAGCTCCTGATGGCGCTGGAGAGGCCGACCTCGGGCTCGGTGAGGATCAACGGCCACCAGATCGCCGACGCCAAGGGCCGCGAGCTCAAGCGGGCCCGCCGCAACATCCAGATGGTGATGCAGGACCCGTACACCTCGCTGAACCCCCGGATGACCGTGGGCGACATCATCGGCGAGCCGTTCGAGATCCACCGGGAGGTCGCTCCCAGGGGCGACCGGCGTCGCAGGGTCCAGGAGCTTCTTGAGGTGGTGGGTCTCGATCCCGGCCACGTCAACCGCTACCCGCACCAGTTCTCCGGCGGTCAGCGTCAGCGCATCGGGATCGCCCGCGGCCTCGCGCTCCAGCCGGAGATCATCGTCTGCGACGAGCCGGTCTCCGCGCTCGACGTGTCGATCCAGGCGCAGGTCGTCAATCTGCTGGAACGGCTGCAGGACGAGTTCGGTCTCGCGTACGTCTTCATCGCCCACGACCTGTCGGTGGTCCGGCATATCTCCGACCGGGTGGGGGTGATGTACCTGGGCAAGATGGTAGAGAGCGGGAAGGACACCGAGATCTACGACCGGCCCGCGCACCCCTACACCCAGGCGTTGTTGTCGGCCGTGCCGGTGCCCGACCCCGAGGGGCGCGAGCGACGCGAGCGGATCATCCTCCGAGGTGACCCGCCGTCGCCCGCCAACCCGCCGTCGGGGTGCCGGTTTCGTACGCGCTGCTGGAAGGCCGAGGAGATCTGTGCCGTCGAGGAGCCGCCGCTGCGGGTCCGGCCCGGCACCGCGCACGCGAGTGCGTGCCACTTCGCCGAGACTCACGACGTGATCCACGCTCGGGAGGGCGTCTGAAAGATCGGGAGAAGAGGTTTCCCGGGAATGACGGAGGGCGCGACCCCCACATGGAACTGTGGAGGCCGCGCCCTGTCCGCTTTACCGCGAGACGTCTTCACCGCAGGACATCCTCTGGCGGATGTCCGTCCTGCTAGAGGACGTCGAGGCCGATGCCGCCGATGCCGACAAGGCCGCCGATGCCGACGCCGTGGCCGATTCCGCTGCCGCTGCTGATGATGTTGCCGCCGCCGCCGATGACGTTGCCGCCGCGGCCGTAGCCGCCACCGCCGTAGCCGCCACCGCCGTAGCCGCCGCCGCCGTAG
>Ga0233377_1000414_pt1 | contig 20264 bp, 14 predicted proteins | sample ElkDunMinimDraft_6_FD_191540 | JGI IMG/M metagenome (GOLD analysis project Ga0233377, IMG submission 191540) | Fecal eukaryotic communites from dung pellets of Tule Elk in California, USA - Elk Dung E36 | ecosystem: Host-associated > Mammals > Digestive system > Large intestine > Fecal | place...
ATATGCTGCAGGAAGTGAGCTTCAAGGTAAAGTGTTGGGTGTAGTTGGGTTCGGTCGTATTGGTAGAGAAACTGCGAAGATTGGTTTAGGTTTGGGAATGACAGTCATTTATTCAGATTTATTTGAAGGACCTAGTACATTAACATTGAATTTTACTGGTGATGTAACAGTTAATATCCCAGTTGAACAAGTTGATATTGAAACAATTTTCAAACAATCCGATTTTATTTCACTTCACGTTCCGTTTACAGATAAACCGGTAATTGGAAAAGAGGAAATTGCTTTATTGAAAGATGGAGTAGGATTGGTAAATGCATCTAGAGGAGGAGTTATTGAAGAGTTAGCTTTAGTTGAAGCATTGAATTCAGGTAAAGTATCTTTTGCAGGATTAGATGTATATGATGATGAACCAACTCCACGAGCTGAGATTTTAAAACATCCAAAGATTTCTTTGACTCCACATATTGGTGCTGCAACCAATGAGGCACAAGAAAGAATTGGAGAAGAATTAGCGCAGCTATTGATTGAGAACCTGAAGAAGTAATTCTTCCGCAATATTTTTTGCGGCACAAAAGCTTTTATTTGCATTTGTGCCGCTTTTTTTTGTCAAAACACTTATATTCACACCCTCGTAAAAACATATAGTTAATAATTAGATATGAAAATTCTAAAATTCGGTGGAACATCTGTGGGAAGTGCTGAACGAATCCAAAGTCTAACGGATATCGTTAATCCTGCAGAGCGTCAAATTGTTGTGCTTTCAGCAGTTGCTGGAACGACTAATGCATTGGTTGAAATCTCAAAATCTTACTTGAACGGTAAGAAGGACGAAGCCAAGGAATTAATAAAAGATCATAAGAATAAATACGAAGCTTTAATTAAGGAACTCTTCAGCACAGAGGATGGGTATAAACAAGGAAAGGAATTAATTGATTATCATTTTAACTTAATTGCTTCTTTATCCAACGATCTTTTTACTTCCATTGAAGAGAAAATTATTTTGGCTCAAGGCGAGTTAATGTCAACTACCTTATGGCATTTATATCTTTCAGAGAAAGGGGTAAAATCTGTTTTATTGCCTGCGCTTGATTTTATGAAAATCGATGAAGACAATGAACCGATTATTCCATTTATCAAAGAGAAGTTAGAAGCAATTCTAGCAGAACATCCTGATAATAGTTTGTTTATTACGCAAGGCTTTATTTGTAGGAATTCATTTGGAGAGATAGATAATTTAAGACGTGGAGGCTCAGATTATACGGCGTCATTAATTGGAGCTGCAATCCAGGCTGATGAAATTCAGATATGGACAGATATTGATGGGATGCATAATAATGATCCTAGGATAGTTAAAAATACAACACCAATTGCGGAGTTGAGTTTTGATGAGGCTGCGGAATTAGCATATTTTGGAGCAAAAATTCTTCATCCTCAGAGTGTTTTTCCTGCGCAAAGGTATAATGTCCCTGTGCGTTTGCTGAATACTATGGATCCAAAAGCCTTTGGTACTTTGATTTCTCAAAATGGAGGTCAAAAAGGAGCGATTCGTGCAGTTGCGGCAAAAGATGATATTACAGCAATTCATATTCATTCTTCCAGAATGTTGTTAGCTTATGGTTTCTTAAGGAAGATTTTTGAGATTTTCGAACGATATAAGACTCCAATTGATATGATTACTACATCTGAAGTTGCAGTTTCAGTGACAATTGATGATACTAAAAATCTTGAAGATATTATTAAAGAAGTTGAGGATTTTGGTAAGGTAAGAGTTGATAAGAATCAGACTATTATATGTGTTGTTGGGGATTTTGGAGCGAATACACATGGTTATGCAGCTAGAGTATTAGACTCGGTTAAACATTTACCATTGCGCATGGTATCTTATGGCGGTTCGGACTATAATGTTTCGATGCTATTGGATTCAGAATATAAGGTTGAAGCATTGAGATCATTACATAATAGAATTTTTTAAATAGAATGAACATACATCAAATTGATTTAGACCGCTTAAAGGGATTTGAAACACCTTTTTATTATTATGACCTTGATTTATTGTCTGATACTTTAAATAAAGCTAAGGTTGCCGCAGATAAAAGAGGTTTTCATGTTCATTATGCATTAAAAGCGAATTTTAATGAACGCGTATTGAGTTTAATTCAATCAAAAGGTTTTGGGGCGGATTGTGTAAGTGGGAATGAGGTTCAGAAATCCATTGATTCGGGATTTTCTGCTGATCAAATTACATTTGCTGGAGTAGGAAAGTCAGACAAGGAGATAATTTTAGCATTAACCCATCAGATTTTTGCTTTTAATGTTGAGTCCATTCAAGAATTGTTAGTTATAAATGAGCTTGCTGGAAAGCTTCAAGTTAAGGCTCAGGTTTCATTGAGGATTAATCCTAATGTAGACGCGCATACTCATCATTATATTACAACAGGGTTGGATGAGAATAAATTTGGGGTACCAAATTCAGAGTTAGAGAAGGCAGCATCTGTTCTTAGAGAATGTGAAAATATTGAGCTATTGGGTTTACACTTCCATGTTGGTTCTCAAATAACCGATATCAATGTTTTTAAGAGTTTATGTATTAAAGTAAATGAATGGAAAAATTGGTTTGAGGAGAGAGGGACAGTGATAAAAATCTTGAATGTAGGAGGAGGATTGGGAGTAGATTATTATGAGCCCGACACGCATCCATTTGCAGATTTTGAAGCTTATTTTGATGTTTTCGATAAATTCTTGGAGAGAACTCCACAGCAGGAGGTTCATTTTGAATTAGGGAGAGCTTTGGTTGCACAGGCGGGAAGTTTGGTGAGTAAGGTGCTTTATACCAAGAGTGGTGTTAAGAAGAATTTTTTAATTTTAGATGCTGGTATGACTGAGTTGATGCGTCCTGCATTGTATCAAGCATTTCATAAGATTGAAAGATTGGGAGCGACTTCAGGTGAGAAAGAGATTAATTATGATGTTGTAGGGCCAATTTGTGAGAGTTCGGATTGTTTTGGAAAGGAAGTTGTATTACCAATTTCGGAAAGGGGGGATTTAATTGCTATCAGAACAGCTGGAGCATATGGAGAAGTAATGGCTTCAAAATATAATCTTCGTGATGAAATTAGGTTTGTATACTCAGATGAGATAAAATAATTAAATATTATAAAATAAAAAGGGGTTGTAAAAACAGCCCCTTTTTATTTTATAATATTATTTCTCTTGGTCTTTATTGAGAAATACAAATTTTCCATCAAAGGCGTCTAATTCAATTATAGAATCTCTAGCTATTTTACCAGATAAGATTTCTTTAGAAAGCTCGTTTAAGATTCTTTTTTGAATTACTCGTTTTAAAGGTCTTGCACCATAAACAGGATCATAACCTAACTGAGCTAACCAATCCAAGGCTTCGTCTGAAGCTGTTAAAAAGATGTTTTGTTCAGCTAGCTGTTTTTGAACTCTGTCAAATTGCATTCTAACAATATCGCCGATTTCAGTTCTTGAAAGAGGAGTAAACATAATTACTTCATCGATTCGGTTTAAGAATTCAGGTCGAATAGATTTTTGTAATAAATCCAGCACCTCATCTTTTGTTTTCGCAAGGACTTCATCACGGTTGTTATCATCCAATTTAGAGAAATTCTCTTGGATAATGTGTGAACCGGTATTAGAGGTCATAATAATGATTGTGTTTTTAAAATTCACTACACGACCTTTATTATCAGTTAAATGACCATCATCTAAAACCTGAAGAAGTATATTAAATACATCAGGGTGAGCTTTCTCGATTTCGTCTAAAAGAACAACTGAGTAAGGTCTACGACGTACAGCTTCAGTTAATTGACCACCTTCATCATAGCCAACATATCCTGGAGGCGCACCAATTAATCGAGATACAGCATGTCTTTCTTGATATTCAGACATGTCGATACGAATCATTGCTTGCTCATCGTCAAAAAGGTATTCAGCAAGAGCTTTAGCGAGCTCTGTTTTACCAACACCCGTAGTTCCTAGAAAGATGAAAGATCCTATGGGTCTCTTGGCATCACTCAATCCTGCTCTAGACCTACGTATGGCATCAGCAATCGCTTCAATTGCTTCATCTTGCCCAGCTACTCGTTTATGTAATTCTTCCTCTAGATTTAGTAATTTTTCTCTTTCGGACTGTATCATTTTGTTAACTGGTATTCCTGTCCATTTGGAAACCACATCAGCAATATCTTCAGAAGTCACCTCTTCTTTTAGCATTCTGCTGCTATCTTGTTTTTCTGATAGTTCCTTTTTGAGTGCATCAACTTTATCTTGAGCTTCTTTAATTTTACCATATCTTAATTCGGCCACTTTACCATAATCACCAGCACGTTCAGCCTGTTCAGCTTCTAATTTATAGTTTTCTATATTTTGTGCTTCTTGGTTAACTTGATCTACCAATGTTTTTTCAGATTGCCACTTTGCTCGTAGAGAATCTCTCTCAGAGGCTAAGTTTGCAATTGTTTCTGAAAGTTCAGCAACCTTTTTTTCATCTTTTTCACGTTTTATAGCTTCACGTTCAATTTCCAGTTGCATTATTCGACGTTCAAGTTCATCAACAACTTGAGGTACTGAATCCATTTCTAATCTTAGCTTAGATGCTGCTTCATCTACTAAATCAATTGCTTTATCAGGTAAAAAACGATCAGTAATATATCTTTGGGATAATTCTACTGCAGCAATAATTGCTTCATCTAAAATTCTAACCTTGTGATGCGTTTCATAGCGTTCTTTAACCCCGCGTAAAATAGAAATTGCATCCTGAGTATCAGGTTCTTCTACCATTACTTTTTGAAACCTACGCTCTAAAGCTTTGTCTTTTTCGAAGTACTTTTGATATTCATTTAAAGTGGTTGCTCCAATGGTTCTTAATTCACCACGCGCTAAGGCAGGTTTTAGAATGTTTGCAGCGTCCATTGCACCTTCGCCTCCTCCTGCACCAACTAATGTGTGAATTTCATCAATAAATAAAATGATTTCACCATCGCTATCTGCGACCTCTTTAACAACGGCTTTTAGACGTTCTTCAAATTCACCTTTATACTTTGCGCCAGCAATTAATGCCCCCATATCCAAAGAGAACACCGTTTTTGTTTTTAAATTTTCTGGAGCATCACCCTTAATAATTCTATAAGCGATACCTTCAGCAATTGCAGTTTTACCAACCCCCGGTTCACCTACAAGAATTGGGTTGTTTTTAGTTCTTCGAGAAAGAATCTGCATTACACGTCTAATTTCCTCATCACGCCCGATGACTGGATCTAATTTTCCTGATTCAGCGAATTCATTCAAATTCCTAGCATATTTATTCAGGGCATTATAAGTGGCTTCAGCATTTTGATCTGTTACTCTTGAGTTTCCTCTCAGCTCTTTAATTGCTGTTTTTAAATCTTTTTCATTCACCCCTTGATCCTTTAAGAGGGTAGCCACCTTATCACCTGAAACCTGTAACCCCAATAGAATATGTTCTATTGAAACAAATTCGTCATTGAACTCTTTGAGAAAACTTTGAGCTTTTTGAAGAACAGTGGTTGCATTATTACTAAGGTAAACATTGCTTCCACTTACTTTAGGGTAAGATTCAATTAGCTTATCAACTTCTTGAGTAAGATAATTAATATTTACGTTTAGTTTTTTTAATAGATGTCCTATTACATTTTCATCTACGGTTAAAAGCGCTTTCATTATATGTGCAGGTTCAATAGCTTGTTGCTGATGACCTGAAGCTATATCTGATGCTTTTTGTATTGCCTCTTGGGCTTTAATTGTAAAGTTGTTAAAGTTCATTTTATAGTTAATTTTTCCTTTGATAATATCTTAACAAAATGAATGCCTGCTGTGTTTTTTATGTTTTATATGAAATATTGTCATGTTGTTTTTATTTTAAACGACAAAATGTCATATTTAATAATTTTCAATTTTAATAATTGAAGTTGGTTTTGATTATCCACTGATGTAGGATTTGTACAGTGAATTATTTTATTGGATGAGATTTCTAAAATAAGGAATGTTATTTTTAATTAAACAATTTGTTAATGCCATTGCTGAGAATAACTATTGTACGATCCATGTGTTGTGTTATGATTTCTATAAGTTGTTTTGAGAGGGAATCTTTAGATTCCCTCATATTACTTTAATAGCATTGCCTCTTTATGATTCAATATTTGTTTGAAAGTCGGAGTACCATTTTGAAAAATGGTTTTATGGAATGGAGCTGGGATTAGAACCTTAACTTCATATTTTTCTAGAGGAATAAAGAAAAGCACACCGTGTTCCACAAAATTTTCATCAGTTAATTCTGTAAACTTTTCAGTTTTTTCGTTAATACGCTTTAGAGTTTCTAATTTTTTTATGATTTGTTGCATTTTTATTTTTCTTCATGAAATACAAGAATTGGAACTTTTGAATGAAGAGTGAGATTATTACTAATGCTGCTATTAAATAATCTATCAAAAAAGCTTCGATTCCGTTTAACTACTCCTAAGATATCAATATTGTTTTCAAGAATATAATTTGCAATGGTATTTTCAATAGATTCAACTTCATCTAATAAAACATAATTTAAATCTTCTTCTGGAAATTCATTTTGCCATGTCTCAGTTTGTAAAATTACATCAGCGACCTTGTTATTGTGAAGGACATGTAAACACTCGATTTTAGCACCAACAGCTCGAGCCATTAATAACATTTCTTTTAAGGCATCTTTGTCTTTATCCCGAAATAATGTTGTGAATACAGTTCGTTTAATTCCTTGATATTTAGCATGAGGAGGGACGGCTAATACAGGGTTGTGAATTGATTTAATAACATTAACAGTGTTTGTTCCGATTAATTTTGATAAAAATCCGGATTCACCATGAGTTCCCATAACGACTATATGGATTTTCTCGCGTTCAACTATATTTTTTACGACTGGAGCAACAGGACCTTCTTCAAATAAGAAAATCAGTTCGACATCTTGCATGCCTTCATTATTTGCGATATCCCTAAGTTTTTGGGTTTTCTTTTTATAGACTTCAAATTGATTGAGTTCAATTGTTTGATATACTTCACCTAAAAGTTCCGGTTGTCCGCCATGCGTGGCTGATAGTACAGGCTCAAGATAAGTATATAACACATAAATTTTAGCGTCGATTGATTTGGCAATATGCAAGGCGTATAGGAATGCATTATTTGCGATATCGGAAAAATCTGTAGGAAATAATATGGCTCTCATAATCTTTAATTTTGTGTTTGTTAAATTTACCAAATATTAGACAAGGAATTAATGACATTTATCATTATTTTATACCAACTGTAGCATGAAAAAGTTTTATCTCGTTATGATAATAAAAAGTACAAAGCGCGAAAAAAATATGATTAAAGCTTAGCTTCATCTATAGTTTTTTTAACAAAAGTAGATTAGAAAAGACATAGGTGGGAATATTCAATAAATATCTCAATAATAGTGTATCATTGGACCTAAGGACAGCTTTGGAGCAATGTGCTATGTCTAATTCTGAGAAGAGTAAATCCTTTTTATATAAAAAATTCTATGGTTACATCATGGCGATAGTTATTCGATATATGAAGCATGAGATGGAAGCTGAAGAGTTGACGAATGAATGTTTTGTGAAAGTATTTAATAAGATAAGTACTTTTTCTTTACATGAAGATTCAACTGTTCTTGAGAAGACTTTCAAATCTTGGATAGCGAGGATAGCTGTGAATACTTCAATAGATGCACTAAGAGTTAGAAAACAGATGTACATGTTGGATGATCTAAGTAGTAATGATACGATTCATTATTCAGTAGATAATGGAAGTCGTTTGGAATATGAGGATATGCTTAGTTTAATTCAACAGCTTCCAGATATCCAGAGGTCAATTTTCAATTTATATGAAATTGAGGGTTATTCGCATGAAGAAATAGGAAAGGAGCTTAGCATTCCTGAGAGTACTTCAAGGACTTATTTGACGAGAGCAAAACAGAAGCTTCGCAAATTATACTTGAGCCAGATTAATTTAGAAAATATTAAATCCTGATTCGTTAAAGAAAATGGAAAAGAAGAATAAAAAAGATATTGTTGATCAAATTATCGAGAGGATGAAATCCACGGATGAACTTCCCTATAAGGAGGGTTCATGGGAGAATTTTCAACGTCGATATGATCCTGTTATTCAAAAGAGGAGTAAAACTTTTTATTGGGCGGCAAGTGCTGCTGCAATTTTATTATTAGGCATTTTTGCTGTTAAAAATTGGCCATCGGAAGACTCTTTACAAAATCCAGAAATTGCGAATCAATCGGTTGGTAAGAAATCTGATGTAGATGTTTTTACACCTAAATTGAATGATAATGAAGATCTGAAATCAGAATCCAATAGTGGAAGTATTTTAAGTTCTGAAGCTCAGTCAAATTTACACGAAACTAAAGGTCTATTATCAGATGTAAACAGGAGTCTTGGAGAAAGTAGAAGTGATCAAAGTTTAGACTTTATTCATAGTGATGTTACTCTTGCATTTTCTCAAAACTCAATCCAACTTCCTAGTTCATTAAATGCTTATTCATTTTCTATTCAAAAGGCTAATGTTGAAACGAACAATGATTATTCTATCATAAGAGAGAACAATATTAATACTGAATTAGCACTTAACGTCGAAAGAGTTAAAAGAGGACAGGAACCAGAATTAAAGGATCGAAAATTCTATTTGAAAGATAAGTTTGATTTGGGACTATTTGTTTCGCCAAATTCTACTGATGAAAGGTTTAATTTTGGTGGAGGAATTTTATTGGCATACAATATTAGTAAGAATATCAGTGTTAGGACTGGATTAGCATACAATAGATATGATGTGTCAGTATTGAAAGATCCAACAGCAAATCCTGAGACGCCGATTGTAGCAAGTCAAGATGCGATTCAAAGAATTACAGCTAGTGGATTGACACAGCAATATATGAGTAGTAATGCGATTGTATTACCAAATGTAAATGCGATTTCTGGAAATGTTCAAGCATTTGAGGTTCCATTGGATATAAGAGTAAAGTCAAAGGATGGATTTTATGCATCTTCAGGGATTACATATGCGGCTGTTTTTAATCAGAACAGATATGCTCATTATGTTGAAAATGCTAATAGTGAGGTTTTTGGGGATGGACTTCCTGAGAATGAGGCTGATGCTAAATCTGCTGTTCAACAGGTTTCCAGAGCAATCAAAACAGAAGATGAGAATGTGAATAGTAATGGTTTTGGAGGTTTTGTAAATTTCTCTATTGGGAAAGAAATGAAAATGAACAAAAGAATGAATATTTCTGTTGAACCCTATTTAAAACTACCAGTTGGAAGTTTTAAACGGGCTGATATGAACTATACAAATGGAGGGATCCGAATAATTACTAATTTCTAATTAGATTTGATCTATTCTTACCCATGCCATTCCAGCAGAGATAGCTCCTTGTACTCCAGGTTCACCATCTTCAAATACAAGGCAATCGCTAGGTTCAACCTCGAGTTGCTCGGCTGCTAATAGAAATGGTTGCGGAGATGGTTTTCCCTCAGGAGTATCACCAGCACAAACTAAAGATTCATATTTTCCAACAACTTGAATTACATCAAGAGTGATGTTCAAGGTTGACCTAGTTCCACCAGAAACTATCCCAATTTTTCTAACTTCCGCAAAATCATAAAGCACCTGTCTAACATAATCTACGGGTTTAGTTTTTTGAATGAATTGTTCAATAAATATTGCTGATTTTCTTTTAGCAAAGACGTAGCGGTCAAGATGAACCTTATATCTGTTTGATATTTCATCAGCGACAGCTACCGTTGGCCAACCGGCTGTTTCATCAATTAGATCAGGATTTAAAATTATTCCATGTTCACGAGCGGTTTCCACATAAGCTGCTTTATGAGCAGGCATATTATCTGCTAAAGTGCCATCAACATCAAACAAAAGGGCTTTAAAAGGTGAAGCAAGCTCTTTTAATTTTAAATATTTCTGATAATTTTCTGGATTCATTTGGCAAAAATAAGAAAGTCTCCAGGAAATGGAGACTTTCAGTGTTTAATTATTTTACTATAGACTTGCGTCGTTTAAGTTCTTTCATTATCAGGCTTAGTTCTCTGCCTGTTTGTCCACCAACAGATGTATTTTCTTGTGCTCTTCTGAAAAGGTATGGCATTACAGCTTTTACAGGACCGTAAGGCATATATTTGGCAACATTATAACCTGCTGCTGCTAAATTAAAAGAAAGGTTGTCAGACATTCCTAATAATTGAGCAAAAAACACATTTGGAATATTATGAGGGATATTTCTTTTTTCTAATTCATCTGCTAATGTTCTACAGCTTTGTTCATTATGAGTACCAGCCATTAAACCGATTAGATCTATATTATCTAAACAGAAATGTATAGCTTCATTATAATCCAAGTCTGATGATGCTTTATCTGGTTGTATAGGAGAAGAATAACCATTTTCTTTAGCTCTTTCTCTTTCAATTTCCATATAAGCACCACGTACTATTTTTGCTCCAAGGTGAAAATTTTGTGTTTTAGCATAAGCAAAATCAGCTTTTAAAGAAGCGAGTTTGTCATGACGATACAATTGGTATGTATTATATACAATAGGTCTATCATGATTGTATTTTTCCATCATTTCTCTAGCAATGTCATCTATTGTATCTTGAATCCAAGAGTGTTCAGCATCCACTAACACAGGTATATTTCCCTCATGGCATGCTTTACAGATTTTATCACATCTTTCTAAAAGACGATTATATTCTGATTGTTCTTCAGGAGTGAGCGCTTGTTTGGCGTCAATTTTTGCTAATAAATCGAATCTTCCTAATCCTGTAGGTTTGAATACGCAAAAAGAGATTAATGAATTGTTCTTAGCAGCCTGAACAGTTTTTAGTATTTCATTACAGCAATCGTCAAAGCTTTTCTCTGACTCTTCTCCTTCAACAGAATAATCTAAGATAGTTGTAACATTACCTTTGCCAAGGTATTGGATTGCTTTTTGACAATCTCCAATACTTTCGCCACCACAGAATTGTTTATAGATGGTGTTTTTGATAATTCCTTGGATAGGTAATCCGATTTTTAATGAAAAGTTTGTTATAGGTGTTCCGACTTTGATTAATGCGTTATTGGCAACCATTTTAAATAACCAGTACGCTTTGTTAAGATCTTTATCACTTTTGCCTTGAAATGCAATTTCTGTGTTGTTAAAGTCAAGCTTTAAAGGTGAAGCTATGTCCATATTACTTTGTTTGATGCTGGCAAAATTAGTTTTTTTTTATGAATAAAAAACATTGTTCTATAGCAAATACTAATGAATAGACTTACTTTTGCTTATGCAAACGTTTACATTAGAAGGGGATTATATCCAATTAATCCAATTATTGAAAGTAATGAATTGGGTTGAACATGGAGCAATGGCTCAATGGGTAGTAGAAGAAGGACTTGTAAAATACAATGGTCAAGTTGATTATAGAAAAAGATTAAAAGTTAAGGTAGGAGATCTCGTAGAGTTTGATGGAAATAAAGTTAAAATTATATAAATCTTTTTGTGTAAAAAACATGCATCGTAGTATTAATACCAAGTTACATTCAGAAAAATATCTATCTTTAGGTAGAAATAAAATATGAAGAAGATTAATAGTTTGGGATACGAAGTCGTATTCGATAATGAATTAAATGAATTACAGTCATTTCTAATAGACCATGATTACTCACAGCTTTTAATTCTAGTTGATAGAAATACTAATGACCATTGTTTACCTGTTATACAAGCTGCAATTCCAGATATTGTAGATTATGACATTATTGAGGTTGACCCTGGTGAGGAAAATAAGAACATTGATTTTTGTATAGGTGTTTGGAAAACTATGTTGGACTTTGGTGCGGATAGGAAATCTTTGATGCTGAACCTTGGTGGCGGAGTTGTAACAGATATGGGCGGTTTTGCTGCTTCAACCTATAAAAGAGGAATAGATTTTTTAAATGTTCCAACAACTCTATTGTCGCAGGTAGATGCATCTGTAGGAGGGAAGACGGGGATAGATTTAGATAATGTTAAAAATATAATAGGAACATTTAGTCAACCTAAGGCTGTTTTTATTTCAAATAAGTTTTTGGATACCCTTGATGACCGTCAAGTTTTATCAGGTTTTGCTGAGGTTATAAAGCATGGGTTAATTCAGGATAAAAACCTTTTTGAACGCTGTAAAACAGTTCAATTACCAGTAATACCAGAAGGTTTAGTTTATGATTCAGTAGTTATCAAAAACAACGTTGTTTTGCAAGATCCTACAGAAAAGGGCTTAAGGAAGATTCTGAATTTTGGACATACAATAGGACACGCAATTGAAGGATACTCATTAGTAAACGATGTTAATCCATTATTACATGGAGAGGCTATTGCAATTGGGATGATTTGCGAGGCATATTTATCATATAAGGTGAACAACTTAGATAAATCAGAATTGGATGAGATTGTTTCTTATTTATTGTCAATTTATCCCAATTATCAGTTAAACTCTGCTATATATCCTGAATTATTAGATCTTATGCGGAATGATAAGAAAAATGAAGGAAATAAATTAGGATTTGCACTGTTGAGGAAAATCGGAGAATGTGAGTTTAATAAATATGTGGAAGAAGATTTAATAATAGAGAGCTTAGATTTCTTTAAGACATTAACTAAATAATTCATTATGAAAAGAATTTGCGTACTTACAATGTTATGTTGTTTGTGTATTTGTTTTGCAATTGCTGGCAATTTGGATAAACCTAAGAAAGTTTTAGTATTTACCAAAACAGCGGGATTTAGACATGACAATATTGAAGAAGGTGTTAAAGTCCTTTCTCAGCTGTTAAAGAATGAAAATATTGGAATGTATCATACAGAGGATGCAAATATCTTTTTAGCTGATTCCTTAAAGAATTTCGATGCAGTCTTGTTCTTCAGTACTACCGGGACAATTTTGAACGCTGATCAAAAGACAGCTTTTCAAAATTTCTTAAAATCAGGAAAAGGATTTATGGGAGTTCATGCGGCAACTGATACAGAACATGACTGGCCATGGTACAATAATTTAGTAGGAGCATATTTCGCGAGCCATCCTGCAGTTCAAGAAGCAAAAATTGATGTTAAGAATAGAAAGCACCTAGCAACAAAGCATCTTCCGAAAGTTTGGATGCATAAAGATGAATGGTACGATTTTTCTAATGTTAAACCCGATTTAAAGATTTTAATGACCTTAGATGAATCGTCTTACAAAGACGGTAAAATGGGAGAATTTCATCCAATTGCATGGTATCAAAAATTTGAGGGTATTAAAGTATTCTATACAGGACTTGGGCACACCAAAGAGTCTTTACATGATACAAATTTTCAAAAACAGATTATTGGGGGATTAAAATATGTTTTAGGCTCTTAATTGATTTTCAATAAAAGATGTTAAGAAGGAGGTATTTACCTCCTTTTTTTGTTGTAAAAAAATTGTTGCATAAAGCTCTTGTTTATTAAAAATATTTCATAAATTAGACTTAATTGTAAACTGAATTCTAAACAAAATACTCCTGTAATAATTGTAATGACCTTATTTTTTGAATGGGGATTGTTTAGCTAAAAAATCGTAAGTGTTTGATGTACACTTTGTTTAACATTAAGCCGTGAATTTGATAGGATTTTAAATTTAAATAAATAAACTATATAACTTAACTAACAGCTTATGAACCACCATTACTTGACGCCAATTAAAAAACCAACGTAACCTTAGAGATTACAAATCATTTTTAGAGTTGTAGTAATTCCGCATTGGAGTTACTCCGGATTTAAATTTTAAATATTTAGTCCTTGGCATTGCCATGAATAAATATTCACCATTTTTTTAATAATTAAACTAATAATTTAACAAACTAACTAATTTTATTATGGGAAGATCAATGAAATTCCATAGCAATCCTTTTATTCCCAAAAGATTGCTAAAAAATGGTCTTCTGATTTCAATGGGCTTGCTCGCAATGAGCAGTACTATGGCATCAGAGGCATCAATTTGGAATAAAATCGCTATGCATCCATTGTATGCAATGCAAAGTCCAGTAAAAGGTAAAATTATTAACCAGGCCACTCAAGAGCCAATTGCTGGAGCTACGATAAAAATCGTAGGAAAATCATCAAGTACCTCATCAGATGTTTCAGGAAATTTCGAGATTGATGCACAACCCAATGATGTTCTGGAGATCTCGTATGTAGGTTTTGTCAGTTCACGTTTTACGGTAACCTCAACAAGTCAGCCTGTAACTATTTCATTGTCAGAAGATAGTAGCAATCTTGATGAAGTTGTTGTAACAGGTTATGGTACGCAACGTAAGAAAGATTTAACAGGTTCGGTTGCTGTTGTTAATGTTACTGCGTTAAAATCTCAACCAGCGGGTTCTGCGGTTGAAGCTTTACAAGGGAGAGCAACAGGTATTCAAATCGTCAATGATGGTGCGCCAGGTTCAACTCCTCAAATACGTATTCGTGGCTATAGTACTATTAATAACAATGAACCACTTTATATTATCGATGGAGTGCCATTTGAAGGCAAATTAAGTTGGCTGAACCAGAATGATATTGAAAGTATGCAGGTATTAAAAGATGCATCTGCGGCTTCAATTTATGGGGCAAGGGCAAATAACGGTGTAGTAATTATTACGACAAGGACTGGGAAAGCAGGAAAGACTAATATTTCATTGGATGCTTATGCTGGAGCAGGAGTACCCAATAAGGGTGCTTTTCCTAAAATGCTAACTCCTCAGCAGATTTTAGATATTGATAATGAATTCAATGGTACGAATTTGCAATTGCAAGATTATCTTTTGGCAGGATCTGCAACAAATTGGGATGTAAACCCTGCAGTTGATGCAGATATGAGCAAGTATAATTATAATGCAAAAGATAGAGCATCTTTCTACCAAATTACAAAAGCGAATAAAGCTGGTACGAAATGGTTTGATGAATTATCGCAAACTGCCCCTATACAATCTTATCAATTGGCAGCAAATGGCGGTAACGAGACCTCTCAATATGCATTTTCAGGAGGGTATTTAGATCAAAAAGGAAGTTTAATTCATACTGGATTCCGTCGTTACAATGTTAGGACCAACACTCAGTTCAATGCATTTGACAAAAAGCTAAGATTTGGAGAGAACCTTTCATATGCTTATACTGAGGGATACGGAATGGGAGTGAATCCAAATACAGCAGGAGGTTACCAAGGAGAGGGATCAGTTTTAGGTTTTGCTTATCGTATCCAGAATATTATTCCAGTATATGATGAAGGCGGAAACTTTGCAGGGTCATTTGGTAATAACTTGGGGAATGGTGAAAACCCTGTGGCTATGGCATTTCGAGCAAAAGATAATATGAACAGATCTAATTTCTTTTTTGGCAATGCCTTCGCAGAATATGATATCATTCAAGGGTTAACCTTTAGAACTAATTTTGGTCTTCGTTATGAAAACTATAATGGGGTAAGTTATACTTATCCAAATCCAGAATTTTCAGAGGGTAGTTTTAATAATGGTATGAGTGAATATCAAGGTTATACAACTGAGTGGACCTGGACAAATACATTAAACTACAAACCTAATTTAGGGGAAGATCACAGTTTGAATGTTATGGTTGGAACTGAGGCAATTAAAAATAGAAACCGTGGAATTGATGGTAGTCGAAATGGATATTTTATTATGAATAGTATAGATTATCTGTATTTAAATTCTGGAAGTTCAAACTTTAATAATAATGGTTCAGGCTCAATTGGAAGTATGTTTTCAATTTTTGGGAAAGCCGATTACGCATATAAAGACAAATATTTGCTAAGCGTACTTGCTAGACGTGATGGATCTTCAAACTTTGGTGAGAATAATCTTTATGGTGTATTCCCAGGTATTTCTGGTGCATGGCGTATATCACAAGAAGAATTTGCTAAAGAAGCAGAATGGTTAACAGACTTAAAAATACGTGCTGGATATGGGGTGACGGGTAATCAAAGAATACCATCATTTCAATTTTTGAATAGATATTTAGCATCCTTGACACAGTCTTCTTATCCTATTAATAATGCAGTAGTAAACGGAATTTGGCAAACTGCTTATGCCAATCCAGATATCAAATGGGAGCAGGTTAAATCACTAAATATAGGTTTGGATTTCACTATTTTGAATGGCGATTTTGATGGTTCATTTGATTGGTTCAATAAAAAAACAACTGATATGTTGTTCCGCGTTCCTCTACCAGCAGTTTCAGTTGGTCGAGCTACTGCACCAGTTCAAAATGTCGGTGATATGAGCAATAAAGGATTTGAATTCTCTCTGGGGTATCATTATGGGTATAGGCAAGAAAAACCTTTCACCTTGGATTTATCGGCAAATTTCTCTAAATATAAAAATGAAGTTGTATCATTGGCACCAACAATTACCCAAGTTAACTATGGTGCTTTTAGATCTATGGAAACTTCCTTATTACAAAGAGGTCAGCCGTTTGGGTCATTTTATGGATATCAAGTTGCAGGGATTTACCAAGATGATGCTGATGTTCAAAATTCACCTTCTTATGAATTTGCAAGACCTGGAGGTTTAAAATATGCTGATATAAATAACAATGGTGAAATAGATCCAGGCGATAGAACAGTTATTGGAAATCCACATCCAGATTTTGTCTATTCGTTTAATGTTAATGCAGCATACAAGAATTTTGATTTGCTATTATTTTTCTATGGTTCACAAGGCAATGACTTATATGAAGCAACTCGATACTTTACAGATTTCGGAGTATTTAGAGGACAAAAAAGTGTTAGATTATTAGATGAATGGAGTCCAACCAATACTGGAAGTAATATCCCTTCTCTACCAAATCCTAAGGATGACATTAGTGCAATGGAATATGCTACTTCAAGTTATTATATTCAAGACGGTAGTTTTTTAAAGCTTAAGAATTTTCAGCTAGGATACAATCTTCCAACGAAGAAGATATTTGGTGAAAATACTACGTTCAGTAAATTTAGATTATATTTTGGAGTAACCAATCTATTTACCATTACAAAGTATGAAGGTTTAGATCCTGAGGTCTCAGCTACTCCATCGGATTATCCAGCTTTAGGTGTTGATTTTGGTGTATATCCACAAGCTCGTCAATATACCTTTGGACTGAATTTAGGATTTTAATAAGTAGAAATATTTAAATAGAACAACCATGAAACGAAATAAATTAATGATTCTTTTAGGTGCTGGGATGCTGTTAGTAAGCTCATGCGGAAAAGAGTTTTTACAAAAATTACCACAGGGTGAATTATCTGAACCTCAAGTGGGAAATAAAGATGGGGTTGAAGGGGCCTTAATTGGAGCTTATAGTATTTTAAATGGAAACGTGAGAGATACTTGGGGTAATTATTCCTCAGCACCGAGTCAATGGGTATTTGGAGAAATGCCATCAGATAATGCTCATAAAGGTTCTGAACTTACTGACCAGACTCCAATGAATATGATTGAAAGTTTTACCTCAATCAGCACAAACGATAATCTAAGTACGATGTGGCAAGTATATTTTGAAGGGGTATTACGATGTAATAATACTTTAAAATTGTTGGCTAACGATCAGGCTGGCCCTAAAGAAATTTCAGAAGAAAGAGCTAAAGAAATTCAAGGAGAAGCTAGGATGCTTAGGGCGCACTATAATTTTTTCTTATGGCGTGTGTTTAGAAATGTACCTATTATAACTGAAGCAATTACATCAACAAGTGAAGCTCAAAATGTTCCAAACGACAAGGATATTTTACCTTCAATTGAAGAAGATTTAAAGTTTGCTGAAGCAAATTTACCTTCAACTAAGGTAAATGATGAGTTTGGTCGTATGGACAAAAATGCTGCAAAAGCATATTTAGGGAAATTATATCTTTATCAAAAGAAGTATGCACAGGCATTAACTTTATTTAACGAAGTTATGGCTGGTAAAGATATAGTATCTATGCCATACTGGAATAATTTTGATGTCACCAAAGAAAATGGCCCCGAAGTTGTAATGGTTTCTAAGCATGCTATTAATTCCAATGGTAATGCAGAGAATTCCAATGTTGGAGATATGTTGTCGGGATTATATGGAACATCTCCAGTAGGTTGCTGTGGATTCTATCAACCATCTATTGATCTTGCAAATGCTTTCCAAGTGGATGCTAATGGCTTACCATTGTCTACTACTAGTTACAGAGCCAAACCATATCTTTCGGATTTAAATAACCCAACGAACACTTATGCCCTTGATGTTAAATTAAAATTTGATCCCAGATTGGATTATACAGTTGGTCGTAGAGGAGTATCTTATCTAGATTATGGCATTATGCCAGGAAATGCTTGGATCCGTGATGCAAAATATGCAGGTCCATTTGTTGGAATTAAAACCATGATTCCTCAAACTCAATTTTCAACAAATGCTGCACCGGGTGCTAATTATTTAACTGGATTAGATGTTAATATTATTCGTTTAGCTGATGTATGGTTAATGGCTGCTGAATGTGAAGTTGAAGCAGGAAATCTAGCCAAAGCATTAAAATTAGTGAATGATATTCGTAATAGAGCTGCAACCTTAGCCCCTAAGAAAACAGCTTCTGGGGTTGATGCTGCAGATTATATCGTTAAACCTTATCCTTCATTTGCAAGTCAAGATGCTGCTAGAAATGCTGTTCGGACTGAAAGACGTTTAGAGTTAGCTCTTGAAGGTCATAGGTTTTTTGATTTAGTGAGGTGGGGTATAGCTAAGTCAGTTATTGAAAGTTATTCTTCATTTGAAGGTACTTATCTTTCATCATATAAAGGTATAACTTATTCTGCCAAAAATGATTTTTGGCCAATACCGCAAGCGGAAATTGATCGAAGTAACGGAGCTTTAAAACAGAATTAATAAGTAAATTCAAATAATGATGATTGGGCCAACCTCTAAGGTTGGCCCTTTTTCATTATAAAATGTTTGTTTCAATCCATATAAATAACAAACTATTACTATGTTTACATTATGAGAAGCATTTTAATCCTAATGGGTTTATTGTTTTGCTTAATGACCAAAGCACAGAATAATAACCTGAACCTAAATGATCAATTTGAAAAGTCTAATGTCCTGAATAAGCATTATTATGGATTCAGTCTATATGATGTAGATGAGCATCGTTTTGTTTATGGTTATAATGAAGACAAACATTTTACTCCTGCATCAAACACCAAGGTGTTCACATTGTTTGCTTCCTTGAAATTAATAGGTGATTCAATACCTGGAATTGCTTATGTAGAACGTGGTGATTCTTTAATTTTTTGGGGAACCGGAGATCCAAGCTTCCTTCACCCTAGATTAGATAGTGGAAAAGTGTATAACTTCTTGAAAAATAGCAATAAAAAGCTTTTTTTATCTAGTAGTTCTACACAAGAACCAACCTATAGAAATGGTTGGTCGATTGAAGATTACGAGTTCTATTACCAACCAGAACTGTTTCCTTTCCCAATTTATGGGAATGTAGTTCAATTTAGAGAAGTAAATGGACAATTGAAACTGTTTCCGTCTTATTTTGAAAGAGATGTAAAACAACTTTCAGATACTACAACCCGATATAGAATTCATAGGGCATTGGAAAACAATAGGTTTGAAGTTAATGAACTTCCATTGCCTAAAAGCTATGTAAACGAGAAACCATTTCGTCCTAGTGATAGCCTCTTAATATTATTACTGCAGGATACCTTGAAAAGAGAAGTTGGTTTAGTTTCAAAACCATTGCCAGTAGATTTCAAAGTAGTCAATTCGGTAGCCAAAAGAGAAGTATTGCGGGAGATGATGTTGCCTAGTGATAATTTCTTGGCTGAACAACTTAATATGGTTGCTTCATTTCTAAAATTTAATAATTTTAGAACAGAGGATCTTCGGAAATATATGAGCGAAACTTATTATAGCAAGTTGAGTGATTCTATAGAGCTTCGAGATGGAAGTGGCTTGTCCAGTTATAATAAGATAACACCCAGAAGTATGGTTGAAGTTTTACTTCAGATAAATGGTGAAATTCCAGATGAAACTGCAAAGTTATATTTATTTCCAGCAGGTGGAATAGAGGGAACATTGAAGAATGTATATCCAACACCGGGAGGGAAACCATTTGTATGGGCAAAAACAGGAACTATTAATAGTGTTCATTGCCAGAGCGGATATATTTTAACGAAGAAGGGCAAGAGATATACTTTTTCA
>Ga0233377_1000415_pt1 | contig 20155 bp, 25 predicted proteins | sample ElkDunMinimDraft_6_FD_191540 | JGI IMG/M metagenome (GOLD analysis project Ga0233377, IMG submission 191540) | Fecal eukaryotic communites from dung pellets of Tule Elk in California, USA - Elk Dung E36 | ecosystem: Host-associated > Mammals > Digestive system > Large intestine > Fecal | place...
GGCGGCCACCTTGTAGAGCATGGGCTTGTCGGTGTGGCTGTTGGCCGCGACGTTGGCCACCGAGAAGTCGGAGATGACGAAGGCGTAGATCAGCACCGCAAAGGCCAGCGCCACGGCCAGAGCCGAGGCCAGGGCCGCGCCCTGCGCCGCCCCCGCCAGCATGGGGCTGCGCCTCAGCCGTCCAGCGACGGCGAAACCGGTCTGGAAGGCGGCGAGCGCCAGGGCGAGGATAAGGACGAAGGCGCCCAGTTCAACGATCACGGACGGTTCGCTCCCGCAGGCTGGGCGACGGCTGGCGTCACATCATCGGGCCGCCACTCGCCCTTTTCCTTGAGGCGGTCGGCGACTTCCCGCGGCATGTAGTTCTCGTCGTGCTTGGCCAGAACCTGGGTGGCGCGGAAGGTGCGGTCCGCCTCAAAGGCCCCCTGCGCCACAATCCCCTGCCCTTCGCGGAACAGGTCCGGCAGGTCGCCGCGATAGACCACGCGCGTGCTGGCGGCGTTGTCGGTGATGGTGAAGACGACTTCCCCATGAACAGGCCTCGAGACGCTGCCCGCCTCGACCAGACCGCCCAGACGGATGACGCGGCCCTCCGGCGCCTTGTCCGCCGTGGCTTCAGACGGAGAGAAGAAGAAGGTCACGCTGTCGCGCATGGCGAACAGAGACAGGCCCACGGCCAGAGCCAGGATCGGCGCCACGGCGGCGACGACCCACAGACGGCGGCGCGCCTTGGGTGATTTCGGCAGCCAGCTCATGAGGCGGCTCCCGTGGCTGTCGGCGCGGGCGGCAGTCGGCGCTCCAGATCGTCCCGGCCCGGATCGCCCGGCGTCAGCATGGCGATCAAGGGCAGCCACATCTCGCGCACCATCGCCGCATCGCCGCGCGCCAGGGCGGCCTCGCCCAGGAAGTAGCGGGCGCCCATCTGGTCGACGTCGCGGTTCAGGGCTTCGTGAAAGGCGGCTTCGGCATCCGCGCCGACGACGCCGTCATTGGCCCGCACCAGACTCTCGCCCAGATGCGCCCAGATTTCGGCGTCATCCGGTTTCAACGCCAAGGCGCGACGGAAGGCTGAGGCGGCGGCCAGCGGATCATTGGCCTCGAACCGGGCTCCGGCCAGCATGATCAACGCCCGATAGTCGTTGGGATGGTCACGCACCACACGCGCCACGACGGCGGCCAGTTGCGGCGCCTCCAGCGTTTCGGGATGGGTCGCCCATTCATTGACCCGGCTCTCGAACCCCTGATCCGGCAGTCCAGGCGCCGCAATGACGAAATACAGGCCCAGCGCGCCCAGCACGGTCACGGCGATCCCGCCCGTCACCCACAGACGATCACGCCCGCCGGTCGCCGCCGAAACCGCCTCGGACACCTCGACAGGCGGGGCGACAGGCGTGGTGGCCAGGATACGGCGCCCCGCCTCGGCCCGCGCGGCGGTCCATTCGCGCTCGTCCAGCAGGCCGCGCGCCTTCAGCCGATCCAGCTCGGCCAGTTCCTGCGCCGCAGCGGCGGCCCCGATGTCGGCGCCGACATCCGCGCCCTGTCGCGCGGCGGCCAGGACCAGCACCGCAGCCAGCGCAGCGACCAGCGCCGCCATGATCCAGAAAAGCGTCATCCGGCGCGTTTAGCCGATCATGACGCCGACGACGAGGCCCTGACCGGGGGTGCGACCTCGCCAGCCGCCGCGACCCGGCGCCGCATCGCCCGCGCCACATCCCTGGCTTCGATGATCCACAGCCATTCGGCCACGCGCTTGACGGACTTCAGCGCCTGGGCCGGGTCCGGGGCCTGACCCTGGTGGACCATCTCCAGAACCTCGTCGGCGTAGTCGATCAGGCGGATGGTCAGACCGTCGATCAGACGATGTCGCTCGGCCTCGCAACCGAAGACGGAGGCGGTCTTGCGCAGACCCGCCACGACCTTGAGCAGCGCCGCCGTAGATCGGGCGTGATCATCCGGGGACAGGGCGTCCAGCCGGGGGGCGCGCCGCGTCATCCGCCCGGCCACGGTCGTCCGCGCCATGGGCAGCCCCGCCTCGACCGCCGCTTCCGTCGCCCTGATGACATTGGAAAGAGCGCCGGCGATCTGTTGCCGCATCCGCCGCATGGCCTGTCCCCAACGGCTGTCGGGCGCCGGCGACAGGGTGACGTCCATCTCGGCCATCAGGCCCGCGCACCAGTCCAGATCCTCGACCAACCGCTCCAGCGCCTCCCCCGCCCCACTCAGGTCAATCGCCGCGATCCGCGCCGCGCGTTTCTGAACCGCCTGCATCAGCCGGTCGACGAAGACCGCCAGTTCGGAACTCTCCAGCCCCGCCGCGCTGGACGCCTTGACCAGAACCCGGAGCAGCAGGAGCGCGTCATCCATATGGGCGAACAGGATGTGCGTCAGATGGCGCGGACCGTCGGGATGGATGTCTTCGCTGTCGCGCAGCAGCAGGCGCATGGCCGTCACCTGGGCGGCGTCGGGCCGCTTCAGCCAGTCGTCGAGCGCGCGCACGGCCCGCCGCGCGGGCCCGAGCAGATCCAGACAGATGGCCAGATCCTCGCGTGTCGCGGCGTCGACGCCGGGCCAGATCGCCTCGCCCTGGTCACGCACGGCGGCTGCGGCAGACAGCGCCAGACGATTGGCGACAATGGCCGATTCGGCTTCATCTCCGTCCAGGTGGCTCAGCAGCTCCGGCTCAACCGCACAGGCGGCGACCCACAGACGCTCCAGCACCGGGGCCGGAAAGGTCAGCGCCTCGACGCCGTCATGGCGCGACTGGAACATGGGCATGAGCGGACCGAACACCCGGCGGCGGCGCATCCGGTCGCGCAACCGGTCCTGAACCAGATCATGCAGTTCCGTCGCACGCAGGCCCGGCAGCGGCCGGACAGCGTCAGCCACCCTCGCCAGACGCGCCTCATCCAGGCCGGCGATCAGGGCGGAAAAGGCCTGGCTCTGGGCGGCGGTCAGCCCGGACATCGGTCATCCTGTACAGCAAGCGGGAACGATGGACCCTGAACCCATGGGGCGCCCAGGTTAACGAAGCCTGCCTGAAACGCGACAAAACGCGCCGTCAGAGCTCCGCCGTCGGCAACTCCAGCAAGGCCTTCAGTCCGCCCATTTCACTGTCGCCCAGAGTGATCTTGCCGCCATAGGCGCGGGTCAGTTCGACCACAATGGACAGACCCAGACCCGATCCGGGCGTCGTTTCGTCCATGCGCGAGCCGCGTTGCAGGGCCGCCTCACGCTGGGCCTCGGGCAGACCGGGACCGTCGTCCTCGACCACCACCACCATCTGACCCAGATGCGTCGGCCCGGCGGAGATTCGCACCCGCCGCTTCGACCATTTGCAGGCGTTCTCCATCAGATTGCCGAGGATCTCCTGCAGGTCCTGACGCTCGCCGCGGAAGGCCAGTTCGTCGGGGGCGCGCCAGTCGATGACGACGCCCTTCTCCTCGAACACCCGCTCCAGCATGACGGCCATCTCGTCCAGCACCTCGGCCACGGGGGTGCGTTCGCCCAGGCTCTGGGCGCGGGCGGCGGCGCGGGCGCGGCGCAGGTGGTGCTCGACCTGCGCCTTCATCACCTCGGTCTGTTTGCGCACCATGTCCGGCAGGACGCCCGTCTGGCTCCCCGCCTCGGCCAGCATGACCGACAGCGGCGTCTTCAGCGCATGGGCCAGGTTGCCGACGTGGGTGCGCTGACGCTCGACCGTCTCCTGATTGGCGTCCAGCAGTTGATTGACCTGTTCGGCCAGCGGCTGGATTTCCAGAGGATAGCTGCGGACGATGCGCGCCGCCTTGCCCTTGCGGACATTGGCGATCTCATTCCTAAGGTCAAACAGGGGACGCAGGCCGAAGATGACCTGCACCAACACCGCCGTCACCAGGCCGACGCCCAGGATCAGCAGGGATATCCACGTCAGGGTAGCGAACTGACGGGTGTCGGCGTCGATGTCGGAGCGGTCGATGGCGGCGATGAAGATCACCGGCTGGGTCCGCCCCGGCAGCTTCTTCATGCTGGCGGCGACGCGCAGCGGCTCACCACGCGGGCCGATGTCATTATAGCTGATGACCTGACCCAGCGCCGCCGTCAGCCGTTCGGTCAAATCGTGCGGGACACTGAAGTCGGACCCGGCCAGAGAGCCGGAACGCGCCACGAAATTCATCCGGCCGCCCGGCGCCATCTCGCCCACGGCCCAGTATTTGCCGGACAGCGGACGCTGCGAACGGGCGTCTCCGACCAGATCGACGGTCAGGCCGGTTTCGGTGGCGTTGGTGGTGACGACGATCTCGACGATGGTGTCTGACAGCAGGACGCTGAGACGGCGCAACGCCGATTCCTGGAATTGCGAAGTCAGGACCGACCCGGTCAGCACCAGCGCCACCACGATCCACGCCGCCGCCAGCCAGATCAGCCGGCGGGTCAGGGAACGCCCGGGCCGCCCCGGCCAACGCCGTCCCTTGCGGGACACGGGCTCCGATGCGTCGCTGTCGGAGCTCACGCCTCGACGGACTCGCCGGGAAGCGGCGTCAGGCGATAGCCCAGACCGCGCACGGTCTCGATCCGGTCAGACCCGATCTTCTTCCTCAGACGGCCGACAAAGACTTCGATGGTGTTGGAATCGCGGTCGAAGTCCTGATCATACAGATGCTCGACCAGCTCCGTCCGGCTGATGACCCGGCCCTGATGCATCATCATGTAGTGCAGCAGACGGTATTCCAGCGAAGTCAGGCGCAGCGGTTCGCCGTTGACGGTGGCGCGGGCCGCGCGCGGGTCCAGCCGCAGGCCGCCGCACGACAGGGTCGCCGAGGCGATGCCCGCCGAACGCCGCAGCAGCGCCCGCAGGCGCGCCAGCAGCTCCTCGGTGTGGAAGGGCTTGGTCAGATAGTCGTCGGCGCCCGCGTCAAAGCCCGACACCTTGTCGGACCAGGCGCCGCGCGCCGTCAGGATCAGCACAGGCGTGGTCTTGCCGTCGCGGCGCCAACGCTCCAGCACCGAGACGCCGTCGATCTTGGGAAGGCCCAGGTCCAGCACCACCACGTCATAGGGTTCGGTGTCGCCCAGGAAATGCGCCTCTTCGCCGTCGGCGGCGTGATCGACGGCGTAACCGGCGTCACCCAGCGCCAGCTTCAGCTGGCGTGACAGATCAACATCGTCTTCGACCAGAAGGACTCGCATTCAACCTCCTCCAGCGCGGCCGGTGCGGGCGTCGACGCTGATGTCGAACAACTGACCGCCGTCACGCTCAAACCGGAAAACATAGGTGTCGCCGCTGGAAGGCCTCGCACCGACGAAGTTCGCGCCCCGCGCCCTGGACCGGGCGATGGACAGGGCTTCGGAGGCGCTGATGCGGCGTTCTTCCTGACGATCGGGCCGCTGCCGGTCCGATCGGTCACGGCTGGATTGGCCGCGATCACGATCGCCGCCAAAACGGTCCTGCGCAATCGCCGGCGACAGGGATGTCGTCGAGATCAAAGCGGCCAGAAAAATAACGGCGAGGCGTTTCATGAGTTCGGATTTAATCCCAAGCCTCTGAACGGCGGCTGAACGGCCAGTCTATACGGCTTTAACCGTCTGCGTCGCCCCTCGCCGTTATCTCAAACGCGCACGAGCGAGAAGTCCGGCACGGAAGATGGAGGCGAATTCAGGCTGATGAACGCAATCTGACCCGCGCCGTTCAGATCGGCCTCAGCCGCCGCATGGTCATCTCTCCTCAACGCCGCCACCCCGGCAGCGTCCCATCTAGGAGAAGACCGATGATGACGAAGAAGGCTCTCATCCCCGTCCTGGCGCTGGTCGCCGCTTCGATCGCGGTCCCCGCCGCCGCCCAGAACTACGGCCAGAACCATGGCCCGAACTACGGCCACAACGGCCGCGCCCCGGCCTATCAGCAACAGGACCGCAACTGGCAGGCCATCAGCCAGCGCAAGTTCCAGCTGGACCGCCGCATCGACCAGGGCGAACGCAACCGCTCGCTCAGCCGCCGCGAGGCGACCCGTCTGCGCAACGAGTTGAACAGCCTGGTGCGTCTGGAGCGCGACTACATGCGCGGCGGCCTGTCGGCCCGTGAACGCCGCGACCTGGACCAGCGCTACGACCGCCTGTCGCGCCAGATCCGCGCCGAACGCAACGACCGCGACAACCGTCGCCGCTAGACTGACCCTGTGAAGGGGCTCGAGGGCGCGATCCGAAAGGGTCGCGCCCTTTGCCTTGTCCGGTTCAGAACACCCGGGTCAGGGCGAAGGTCAGTTGGTTATAGTCGTACGTATAGCCGTTGGTGACGGGCGTATTGCTGTGGACGAAGCCGGCCTTGCCCACCCAGTCGCGGTGGATCGGCGGGGTGGCGATCGAAGCCTCGAAATAGCGCGCCGACCGCCAGTCGCTGTCGGCGTCCTTCTGGGCGCCCAGGCCCACCGCCGCCTGATAGCGCCAGCCGCCGTGGAACCGCCGCACCTGCACCACCGGCAGCACTTCAGCGTACCATTCCGGCGAATAGTAATCGAGCGCGCGAGGGTCGCTGTTCTGGAAGAAGCGGGTGCGCACCTGGGCGCTCAGCCCCCAGTCCGCCTTCAGCACCTGGATATAATTGGCCCGCAGGTGCAGCCGGGTGTTGTCGCCCGCGAAATCCTGCACCCCGACCACCGCCGTAAAGGTCGTCCGGTCGCTGACCGGCAGGTCGAAAGCCGCGCCCAAAAAGGTGTGGTACAGGCCGCGCTCCAGCCCCAGCGGCGTCTCCAGCCGTTCGCGTTCGACGAAATACTCCTGACGGATGCGGGCGTCGTTGTGGACGCTGAACGCGCCCAGAATGGTGTCGCCGTCGGTGCCGACCATGCCGTTCCAGGCCCAGTGCTCGCCCTTGTCGGCGAACCGGTAATAGATGCGTTGATCCTCGACCGCGTCCTGTCCGACCGGCGCAAAACTGGCCGTCTCGATCCGCACGCCCTGATAATGTTCCGGGTCGCTGTATCGCCAGTCGAAGTTGAGACCGGCCTTGAGGATGTCCGTGTCGTCGGCGTCCGTGGACGCGAAGAGATCAAACCCGACGGCGGGCGAGAAGGGCGCCTCCCGCGGCTCCTCTTGAGCCATGGCCGATCCGGCCGCCCCCAGGGCGGCGACGCTGAACAGGACGGCGAAGACGCGCGTCATTTGGTGCCCCATTGTTTTCTCATGCCCATGGCTTCGACCACATAACCCCACACACAGACCGGCTGCATCAGCAGGCTGTAAGCCAGGGCGTAGAACAGGAATCCGTCAAGGTTGCGACGGACCTTAAGCTGTTGCAGACGGAACATCCGGCGCTGCACCCGGAAGATGAAGAAGTTCCACAAGGCCGCCAGCGGCAGCACAGCCAATGTCAGCGGACCTGCGATGTAGAAAATACCGAACAGGGCCAGGATCAGCCCCGGAATGAAGGCGAAGGTGTAGACAAGGTCCAGCGGCAGGAACAGCAGGTTCCACCAGATGAAAAGCGTGGACAGACGCGGCTTGAACATCAGTGAGCCATGGGCGCGGAACGCTTCGATCAGCCCCCGCGACCAGCGCTTGCGCTGGTTGGCGAACACAGACACCTCGGTCGGAACATTGGTGAAGGCCAGGGCGTCCTCGGCGTATCCGATCCTGTGCCCCGCCTTTAGCAGAGCCCACGACACGACGATGTCCTCGCCCACGCACTCGGGCCAGCCGCCGACGGCTTCGAGCGGGCCCCGCGCATAGAGAGAGAAGGCGCCCTGGGCCACCAGGGTGCCGTGATACATGCTCTGCATCCGCTTCACGGCGGCGATGCCGTGGAAATAGTCCCATTCCTGCGCCCGGGTCAGCAGGTTGACGCGCGAGTTGCGGACCATGACCGCGCCAGCCACCGCTACGGTGCCCTCCGGATCGCTGAGCATGCGCTCGACCACGCTGCGCAACGCGTCGGTGCGCAGCCATGAATCACCATCGACGGTGACGATGAGGTCGTGCTTCGCCTGCTTTAGGCCCTTGTTCAGCACGCCCGCCTTGCCGCAATTCACGGCGAAGTCGATGATCCGCAGCACGCCGTGAGTCTTGCGCCGCACGCGCCCGACCGTCGCCATAGCCTCCCTGACTGTGTTGTCGGTGGAGCCGTCGTTGAGAACCAGAACCTCGAATTCGCCGGGATAATCCTGTTTGGACAGGCTGTTCAGCGTATCGCCGATGCTGGCTTCTTCATTGTAGCAGGCGACCAGGATGCTGACCGCCGGATACGCGGTCTGAGGTTTTCGCGCAGGTCGCCTGTCCATCAGTATCGTGCTGATCAGGAAGGCGTTCATGAAACCCGGCACATAGGCGATGAAGCCGATGACGATCAAAGCGCCGGGCCAGGAGATGACCTCGGCCAGATCCGCCAGCCATCGTTGCGACAGCCAGACGCTGAGCGCTGTCCACGCCACAGCCACCATCACGGCGATCGTGAATTTGGCGGGGACCGGAAGGTAGAATTTGCGACGGGGTTCCACTGTCGACACAGGTCCGCCGTTCGAAGGTCGAACGGTCGACAGTTCAGGCCTTGCCCGGTCTGGAATTAGCGTGGCGGCGACCGATTTCATGGCGTTTGACTGTCGATAGGCCGCTTGCCGGAAACCGTACGATCAGACAGCCTGTCGCCACGCCCCGCTTGAGACGGGCGAATTGATGCTCAATTACAGCAAAAATGCGGCACGTTATTCTGTATCCAATTGTAACATAGCTATACAGTTCCAAATTAACAGCCATTCAAGAGGAATAACGGCTCTTTGAAGTAAGATTCAGAACTGTAAACAATGCTTGCTGCGTAGTTTTACGCATACGAAGCACGCAGGAACTTCAGGGACACACAATGGTGCGGACCACGACGCCGTCAGCCAGTCGATCGAAGGCGGCGTTGATGTCGTCCAGAGCGACCGAGCCGCTCATCAGCCGGTCGACCGGCAGACGCCCCTGACGGAACAGGGCGACATAGCGAGGGATGTCGCGGCTGGGCACGCAGGTTCCGATATAGCTGCCCTTCAGCGTCCGCTCCTCGCCGACCAGAGAGACGACATTGACCGCCAGAGCCGCCTCGGGCGGCGGCAGACCGGCGGTGACGGTCGTCCCGCCCCTTCGCGTCATGCGCCAGGCGGCGTCCAGAGCCCGGACCGAACCCGCCATCTCGAACACGAAGTCGGCGCCGCCGCCCGTCAGGGCGCGCACCTGTTCGACCGCATCAGGGTCTGAAGCCTGGACGGTGGCGACGGCGCCCAGGCTGCGCGCCAGAGAAAGCTTCTCTTCCGACAGGTCCACCGCCACGACGGGTGAAGCCCCCGACGCCAGCGCGCCCAGCACGCTGGCCAGACCGACGCCGCCCAGGCCGACGACGACCGCGCTTTGGCCTGCCCGCACCCCCGCCGTATTGACCACCGCCCCGACCCCGGTCAGCACCGCACAACCGAACAGCGCCGCTTGATCGAACGGCAGGTCCGGATCGATCTTCACCAGCGACCGGCGCGACACCACAGCGTGCTCGGCGAAGGCGGAACAGCCCAGGTGGTGATGGATAATCTCGTCCTGCTTATCCAGAGTCTCCAACCCCGATTGTCCATGATTGTGCAGTCGGCTTCCGCCCCCCAGAAGTTCGCCCTTGCCGTTGGCGCCCGCCCCCGGCTCGCACAGCGCGGGGCGGCCTTCGGCGCAAGGCGCGCAATGCCCGCACGACGGCATGAAGACCATGACGACATGGTCGCCGACCGCCAGGTCCTCGACGCCCGCCCCCAGCGCCTGCACCACCCCCGCCGCCTCATGACCCAGCGCCATGGGCAGGGGTCGGGGCCGGTCGCCGTTGATGACGCTGAGATCCGAATGGCACAGACCCGCCGCCTTGATCGCCACCAGCACCTCGCCGGGCCCCGGCGGGTCCAGATGAACGGTCTCGAGGCTCAACGGTCGGCTGTCGGCGTAGGGCCGGGCTGCGCCAAGGGTTCTGAGAACGGCTGCACGTGTTTTCATGGACCAACGCTAGGCGCTTGACGCCGCGTCCGCCAAGCCCGAGCGTGACCTCAAGCGCGCAAAGACGCGCATCACCGGCGGGGCTGCAGGCCACCTCTCAGGCGGCAGGCGGCAGCGCACCACGCGCTCAAGCAGTGAGGCTCCGCGAGCCGAGCGTTAGCGCACTAAAAATGGGAAGGAAGCGAAGCGTGACGGGTACGATCGAACGAACGAAACGAAGCGACTACCAGCGCTTTCAGGCGATTTCGACGCGGTGGATGGACAATGACGTCTACGGCCACGTCAACAACGTCGTCTATTATTCGTGGTTCGACACGGCGGTGAACCGGCTGCTGGTCGTCAACGGCCTGCTGGACATCCACGGGGGCTCGACCATCGGACTGGTGGCTGAAACCGGCTGCCGTTATTTCTCGCCGACGGCCTTCCCTGACGAGATTCAGGCGGGCGTGCGGGTGGCGCATCTGGGCGACAGTTCGGTCCGTTACGAGATCGGCCTGTTCCGCAACAACGAAGATGAAGCTGCCGCCGTCGGTTATTTCGTCCACGTCTACGTTGACCGCGAGACCAAGCGGCCCGTGACGGTCGATGCGAAGATGCGCGGGTTTCTGGAAGGGCTGAAGGCCTGAGGGCCCAACTTCTTCAATCGTCCAGACGGCCGGTCAGGAACAGCACCCCGACCGCCGTCAGGGCGCCCAGTGCAAATGCGCCGACGATGGAGCCGGCCGCCACGGCGGCGGGCACGGTGACAGGCCGCGCCTCATACCATTCGACGATGTCGGCCGGGCCATGCTCGTCAAAGTCGTCCTCGGCGTAGAGGGAGGCGTTGTAGATGACGTCTTCGGCGTTCATGGCGATCCTCTGGCCCTGTGCGTTGCGGTCTGCGCCGCTTCGAGTCGCAGACATAATACACGGGAAAGCGTTACGGTTCCTGTATCGTGACAGCGGCTTTTGCATGGTTTAGATGCGCGGCTCCCCATTTCGGTTTCTGCAAGACGACGTTCATGGCCGGCCATTCCAAATTCAAGAACATCATGCACCGCAAGGGACGCGCCGACGCGGTGCGCTCCAAGCTCTTCTCGAAGCTCTCGCGCGACATCACCGTGGCGGCCAAGGGCGGCATGCCCGACCCGGCTCTGAACCCGCGCCTGCGCCTGGCCATCAACAACGCCAAATCCGAAAGCCTGCCCAAGGACGTGATCCAGCGGGCCATCAACAAGGCCTCGGGCGGCGACGTCGATACGATGGAAGAGGTCCGCTATGAGGGCCGGGGCCCCGGCGGCGTCGGCATCATCGTCGAGGCCCTGACCGACAACCGCAACCGCGCCGCCTCCAACATCGGCACCGCCTTCAAGAAGAACGGCGGGGCCCTGAGCGAGATGAACTCGGTCGCCTTCATGTGGGATAAGGTCGGCCAGATCATCTACAAGGCCGAGGCCGGGACCGAAGACGAAATCATGGAAGCCGCCATCGAGGCGGGCGCCCAGGACGTCGAGAGCGATCTGGTCAAGCCGGACATCTATGAGGACGCGCCGGGCCACACCATCTGGACCGCCTTCGAGGACCTGAACGAGGTGGCCGAGGCCATGTCCAAGGTGCTGGGCGATCCCAAATCCACCGCCATCGTCTGGAAACCGCAATCGGAAGTTCCAGTGACAGGCGAAGCCGTCGGCACCCTGTTCAAGCTGCTGGACGCCCTGGACGCCGAAGACGACGTGCAGAACGTCTATTCCAACGAGGACATCTCCGACGAGGATGCGGCCAAGTACGCAGGCTGACGGTCAGACAGGCTTGCGAGACACTCTCATGGGAACCGGCGCAACAGCGTCGGATTAACCGGTTCCACGCCAGCGGAGCCGGACCATGGACATCACTCAGCTCATCCTCGACGACCACGCCGAACAAAGACGCCTCTTCTCGCTGATCGAGCAGATCAACCCGAAGGACAAGCCGGCGCTGACCGCCGTTTGGGACCGGTTGTCGGCCTTTCTCGATGTCCATGCCGAGGCTGAGGAACGCTATTTCTACCCCACCCTGCTGAAGGTCGGCGAGTCGGCCAATGACGCCGAAGGCGATGACGCGGCGCCCGAAACCGAAGACGCCATCGAGGACCACAATGAGCTGCGCGATGCGGTCAAGGCGGTCGAGAAGCACAACGTCGGCACCAAGGCCTGGATCGAGGCGGTGGGCCAGGCCAACGTCGTCAACTCCAAACATATGGGCGAAGAAGAGCGTCAGGGCCTGACGGACTTCCGCCGCACCGCCGACATCCAGACCCGCCACGACCTGGGCGTGAAGTTCCTGGCCTTCGTGATGGACAACATCACCGGCGTGAAAGCGGTCAACAAGGACCCCGACGCCTACGTCGAAAAGCACGGTTGAGAGGGGCGACGTCACGGCCAGCTTGGCAGGGGATGAAGGAACGGCCTAGTCTGAAGATTCGTCTGTCTTCGGAGCTTTAATGTCCATCAGCTGGAATTTGATCGTGCCCATCATGGCCGCCATGACCGCAGGCGGCCTAGTGGGGATAGAGCGCACCTATCACGGTCATCCGGCAGGCTTCCGCACGCACATACTGGTGGCCATGACGTCATGCGTCCTGATGCTGGCCGCCATGCATCAGGCCAGTTGGGGCTTTGTCGCCCTGCCCGATCAAAGGCTGGTGATCGACCCGACGCGGATGTCGCACGGCATTCTGACCGGCATCGGCTTCCTGTGCGCCGGCGTGATCTTCCGGGAAGGCTTCTCCATCCACGGCCTGACCACCGCGGCGTCGCTGTGGACGACTTCAGCGATCGGCATGCTGTTCGGCGTCGGCATGACGGACCTGGCGCTGGCGGCGGCAGGGGCGACACTGCTGGTGCTGGCCATACTGCGCTTCATGGACGCCCGCCTGCCGCATGTCGGCGTCATGGACGTGACCCTGCGCTGGAGCCGCGACGAAACACCGAGCGAAGCGACCTTGCACAGCATTCTGGCGGACAGCGGCGTGCGCCCGGTCCGCATCGGCCATGTGCTCAGCCATGACGGCCTGATCCACGAACATCACATCAAGGCGCGGGGGCCTATGCCGTTGAGGGTCGATCACCTGGCGACGCGCCTGGCCCAGCAGAACGGTCTGGCCGGCTTCTCGGTCATGCCGCGCGACGACTGACCTCAGGTGCAAAAGGCGATGGCGGCGTCCATCCAGACGGCCAGGCCATTGCGGCTCCACAACCAACCGCCCGCCGCCAGCAACACCACGACGCCCACACCTATGATGACGCGCCGGATCATTCCGCCGGCGCCGGCAGCGGACGCACGACCGGAGCCTCCCGGATGGGCAGATTAGCCAGGGCGGCGATCACGGCTAATCCGATCGAGATCATCCAGATGACGCCATACGAGCCGATGACATCGAATGCGACCCCGGCCAGCCAGGCCCCCAGGAAGGCGCCGATCTGGTGGCTGAGAAAGACGATCCCGGCGAGCGCCGACAGGTGCCGCACGCCGAAGATCTGGGCCACCAGCCCGTTGGTCAGAGGGACCGTGCCCAGCCACAGGAAGCCGAACACGGAGGCGAACACCAGCACGCTGAACGACGACAGGGGCGTCAGCAGGAAGATCACCATGGTCACGCCGCGCAACCCGTAGAGCAGGGCCAGAAGCCCTTTCTTGGAGCCTTTCGATCCCCAGGCGCCCCACAGCCAGGATCCGAAAATATTGAACAGTCCGATGAGGGCCAGCGATGCGGCGCCCGTGCTGGCCGGCAGCCCCTGATCACGGATATAGGCCGGCAGATGGGTGCCCACGAAGGCGATGTGGAATCCGCAGACGCAGAAGCCCAGGTTCAGAAACGCGAAGCTGGGATTGGTCAGCGCCTCCTTCAGCGCAGCCTTGAACGGCAGTCCATCGCGCACATCCGCCGTGCGGGGCTTGCCCGCCACACCCAGCGCCAAAGGGATGATGAGGGCGATCAAACCCGCCATGACCAAGAGAGTCATTCGCCAGTCCAGCGCGTCCAGGAGACCCTGAGCCGCCGGGACGACCAGAAACTGGCCGAAGGATCCACCCGCCGTCACGATGCCGAAAGCCAGTGTGCGCTTTTCCGGCGGCACGATCCGCCCGACCGCGCCCAGAACCACGACGAAAGTGGCCCCCGACATGGCGAAGCCAACCAGTACGCCGAACCCGAGCATCAGACCCAGCGTATCCGCCGCCAGCGCCGCAACGACCAGACCCAGAAGATAGACAAGAGCCCCGCCCACAGCGACCTTGCCCGCCCCGTGCTTGTCGGCCCAGGCGCCGACGAAGGGCTGGATAAGGCCGAACAACAGATTCTGCGCCGCAATGATCAGGCCGAAGGTCTGCCGGTCGATCCCCAGGTCGATGCCGATAGGAGCCAGGAAAAGGCCGAACGACTGGCGCACGCCCATGGTCAGAGTGACGATGGCCGCACCCGTCAGGATCATGATCCAGGCCCGACGCGACAAAATGGAAGACGCCGAAGAAAGGGTCTCAGACATGGGCTTCCACTTCGGCCAGCAAGGCGATCAAGGCGGCTTCACGCTCGCCGAGGGTTTCAGCGACGCGAGCCTGGGCCGTCCGCCAATGCGGCAGGGCGTCGGACAGCTTCTCCAGCCCGGCCGTCGTGAGGAACAGTTTCTGGCCGCGCACGCCCTTCTGCGTTCCAGCCTCGACCCAGCCCTGGCGCACCATGGGCTGAAGGGTACGCCACAAGGCGCTCTTTTCATGCGCCGTCGCCTCGGCCAGTTCGACTAGGCTGGGTCGCTCCATGCGCGACAAGGTCCGCATTACTGAAAACTGCGTGACGGTGACTCCGACGGGCGCAAGAGCTTCATCATAGAGACGGGTCAGAGCGCGGGAGGTGCGGCGCAGGCGTCCGCAGATGCAAGGGGCGGCGTCAATCATTGCATACGCAAAGCACACGAACGTTGCGTATGCAATCCTTCATATGGAGCCCTGGTCATTGTTCGCTAACCGTCTTTGCGGCATGACTGGAACGAATGACGAACGAACCGACTCGAATCCTGGGACTGGACCCCGGTCTGCGGCGCACCGGCTGGGGCGTGGTCGTGGCCGAAGGCTCGCGCCTGCGCTGGATCGCTCATGGAGTGGTTGCCCCGCCGGAAGCCGCGCCGTTCAGCGAGCGGCTGCTGTTCCTGCTGGAAGCGGTCTCGGAAATCTGCGCCGCCCATGACTGCGATGAGGCGGCGATCGAGGAGGTGTTCGTCAACATGAACCCGTCATCGACCCTGAAGCTGGGCCACGCCCGTGCTGCGGTCATGCTGGCCCCCGCCCGCTGCGGCCTGTCGGTGGCGGAGTATTCGCCCAATCTGATCAAGAAGGCCGTGGTCGGCGCCGGCCACGCCGACAAGACCCAGATCGCCTTCATGGTCAAACGTCTGCTGCCCGCCTCCGGAGACGTGAAGGCCGATGCCGCAGACGCCCTAGCCGTCGCCATCACCCACGCCCAACTGAGAAAACGCGCCTTGCTGACCGCCCTGCGAGGCGCGGCGTGATCGGTCGTCTGAGAGGCGTTCTGGCCGAAGTCGGGGAGGCGGAATGCCTGATCGACTGCGGCGGGGTGGGCTATGTCGCCGCCTGCGGGGCGCGGACGTTGGGGCGTCTGCCGGCGCCGGGCGATGAGACGACGCTGTATATCCATAGCCAGTGGAGCGAGGACGCGGGGCCGCGGCTCTACGGCTTTCTGACGCGCGATGAGCGGCGGGCCTTCACCCTGTTGCTGGCCATTCAGGGCGTGGGGCCGAAGGCGGCGCTGAGCGTGCTGGACGTGCTGCCGCCGGGCGAACTGGCCGGGGCCGTGGCGCGCGAGGACAAGGCGGCGGTCGGGCGCGCCAACGGCGTGGGGCCGAAGCTGGCCCTGCGCATCGTCACCGAATTGAAGGGCAAGCCGCTGGGCGACGCCCACTTTGCGCCGAGCGCGCCGGGTGTTCATGCCGAGGTTGCGCCGCCGCCGCCGAGCGTGACGGGCGAGGCGGTCGCGGCCCTGCTGGGACTTGGCGTGGCCGAGATCAATGCGCGCCGAGCGGTGGATCAGGCGCTGATCAGGCTGGGGGATGAGGCGGAACTGCCCGCCGTAATCCGCGCCGCCCTGCAGGAGCTGGGGCGATGAGCGATCGCATCATCTCGCCTGACGCCGCACCCGGCGAGCAATACGACCGCGCCTTGCGGCCGCAGACGCTGAGCGAGTTCGTCGGCCAGTCGGCGGCCAAGGGCAATTTGAAGGTCTTTATCGACGCTGCAAGGGGCCGGTCGGAGGCGCTGGATCACGTCCTGCTGTTCGGCCCTCCGGGGCTGGGCAAGACGACGCTGGCGCAGATCGTGGCGCGCGAACTGGGCGTGGGCTTCCGGGCCACGTCAGGGCCGATCCTGGCCAAGGCGGGCGATCTGGCGGCGATCCTGACCAATCTGGAACCGCGCGACGTTCTGTTCATCGACGAGATTCACCGCATGTCCCCGCTGGTCGAGGAGATCCTTTATCCGGCGATGGAGGACCATGTGCTGGACCTGATCATCGGCGAGGGGCCGTCTGCGCGCTCGGTGCGCATCGACCTGGCGCCCTTCACCCTGGTCGGGGCGACGACGCGGGCGGGGCTGCTGGCGACGCCGTTGAGGGACCGGTTCGGCATTCCGCTGCGGCTGGAATTCTATTCGCCGGAAGAACTGACGGCGGTCATTCGTGGCGCGGCGCGCAAGATGGGCGTGGCGATCAGCGACGACGGGGCGATGGAGATCGCGCGTCGGGCGCGGGGCACGCCGCGCATCGCCGGGCGGTTGTTGCGCCGGGTGCGCGACTTCGCCGATGCAGAAGGGGCGGCGACCATCGACAAGTTGGCGGCGGCGCGCGCGCTGGCGCGGCTGGAGGTCGATGAGCAGGGACTGGACAGTCTGGACCGGCGCTTCCTCAAGGCCCTGATCGAGAACTATGGCGGCGGGCCGGTGGGCATGGACACGCTGGCGGCGGCGATCGCCGAGGCGCGCGACGCGGTCGAAGATGTGATCGAACCCTATCTGCTGCAGCAGGGCTTCATTCAGCGCACCTCGCGCGGGCGCATGGCCTGCGCCAAAGCCTACGCCCACCTGGGCCTGACCGAACCGCCGCAGGCGCCGACATCACCCGATCTGTTCGGGAGCAAGTGACCGCTTCATTTTACGCGCGAACCCCGTCATCCTGTAGTCGGAAAGGGGCCGCATGACACGCAGGGTCATCAGAACCGATCGCTTGATCCTCGTCCTCGGCGTGGCTGTCCTGCTGCTGGGCGGCCTGTCGGCGTGGGTGGTGATCCGCAACAACAGCCTGGCGTCGGAGGAGGCCCGCCCTGAGGTGCGCGCCCTGCGCCAGCTGCGCGAAAACATGGGACCGGGCGCCGAACTGCGTCACACCCAAGTGGGGAACGGTCTGGCCTTATGCGGCTATGCGGGCCTGCGCGGCGATCCCAGGGCGGTGGCTTTCGTCTCGCGGCCCCGGCGTCTGTTGATGGAGGACGACCCCCTACCCCGCGAGTTCGCCGCCATGATCCGAACCGACTGCCCCGGTTTCCTGCAGCGCCGTCCCGAGACGGCGGTCCCATGAACGACACCCCCACCGCCGGACGGTTCGAGGGGCGCGAGCATCGCCTGCCCGTCCGCGTCTATTACGAAGACACCGACTTCACCGGACTGGTCTATCACGCCAACTATGTGCGCTATTTCGAGCGCGGGCGGTCGGACTGCCTGCGTCTGATGGGGATCGGCCACGCCGAGCTGCTGGACGGCGATCAGCCGCAGGCCTTCGTCGTGTCGAAGATGGAGCTGGCCTTTCTGAAGCCCGCCCGCATCGATGACGCCCTTGTTGTGTGCACGCGATACGAGGCGGTGAAGGGACCGCGCCTGATGATCAGCCAGACCATCACACGAGGGACCGACGCCCTGTGCCGCGCCGATGTGGAAGTGGTCTGCATCCACATGGACGGACGGGCCCGTCGCCCGACGAAACAACTGCTTGCAAAGGTCGGCCCATGGCTGGCCTTGGCCGATGAGGGACAAGGATGATGGCCCAGACACCCGCGACAATGACCGAACGACAGGGATGGACGCTTCTGGCGACCATCGTGATTCTGGCGGCGTTGCTGTTCGGCGGCGGTCTGGTCGGCTGTCCCTATTACAAGGTCTGGGAGCGCAAGATGGCCGGTCAAGCCGAGCTTCAGTACCAGCAAGGCGCGCGTCAGGCGCTCATCGCCCAGGCGGCGGCCGAGGACGAAGCCGCCATCAAGAGGGCCGAAGCCGCGACACGCCGGGTGCGCGGCTGGGCCGACGCCGCCAGGAAGGGCTGTCAGGATCTGGGCCGGGCGAACGATGTCGCCTGCGAGAACCAGCTGCTTCGCGACGCCGCCACCTATTCCATCGCCAAGGAAGGGCATGAGGGTGTGATCATCAGCGTCGGCGCGCCGGTGTCGGTGGCGGTTCAGCCGCGCACGCCCGCTCCCGATCGCGTCGAATAGGTTCAGCTTCACCGTTCACGCAACCGTCAGAACTCGACCGGTGACGGCGGGATCAAGCGTCGCTAGATCCGCATCGCCACACAATCGCCGCCTCCGTCCGCTGGACAGGGTGCGACACGACCCCGACTCACCTTTCGAGGACGCCTGAATGATAAATCCCATACAACTGTTCTCAGAAGCGGATTTAGTGGTGCAGTCTGTGATGGTCGGCCTCGTCGTCGCCTCCCTGTGGTCGTGGGCGGTGATCATCGACAAGGCGATCAAGTTCACATCCATGAACCGCCTCGCCCGCGATTTCGAACAGGATGTCGGCTCAGGCCGGTCGCTGGAGGACATTGCGGCCCAGGCCGGATCGTCGCCGGAACATCCCCTGCCGCGCATGCTGGTCATCGCCCTGTCGGACTGGCGCGAGGCGCGCACGCGCGGCCCTCTGACCGAGGGTCAGGGCAATCTGCTGATGTCGCGTATCGACCGGGCGCTGGACAGTTTGATCGCCCGCGAAAGCCAGAAGGTCGAGAACGGCCTGGGCGTGCTGTCGGTGGTGGCCACCGCCTCGCCCTTCATCGGCCTGTTCGGCACGGTCTGGGGCATCATGAACGCCTTCCACACCATCGCCGCGGCGGGAGACACCAACCTGGCCACTGTGGCCCCGGCGATTTCGGAGGCGCTGTTCGCCACCGCCCTGGGTCTCGGCGCCGCCATCCCCGCCTATATGGCCTACAATAAATTCTCGATCGATGCGGGCAAGTTCACCGGCCGTCTGGAGAGCTTCGCCGACGACCTGCAAGCCGCCGTCGCACGTCGTCTGGGCGCCCCGTCGGCCCCGGCCCGTCCGCACGACGAACCCTCGCGCCGGGAGTTCTGAGCCATGGCCATGGGAGCAGCCGGAGGCGGCGGAGGCGGTCGGGGGCGCAGGCGCCGCAACCGCAAGGGACCGCTGACCGAGATCAACGTCACCCCACTGGTGGATGTCATGCTGGTGCTGCTGATCATCTTCATGATTTCGGCGCCCCTGCTGACGGTCGGCGTGCCTCTGGAACTGCCCAAGACCGAAGCCGGCGCGGTCAGCACCACGACCGAGCCCGTCACCATCTCGATCAAGCGCGACGGCGCCATCTATGTCGGCGAGGGCGAGGTCAACTGGGAGCAACTGGTGATCCGTGTGGCCCAGGACGGTGGTGAGGGCGCGCGTGAAAAGCCGGTCTTCGTCCGCGCCGACGGTCAGGCCCCCTATCAGGCCGTGGCCCGGGTCATGGCCCGCCTGTCCTCGGCGGGCTTCACCAAGCTGAACCTGATCACCGACACCGTGGCGCCGGGCGAAGAGGGCTGAGACCTTGAACCGGCCCGCGACATCGCTGATCGCCTCCATCGCGCTGCACAGCGTCGCGGTCGCCGCCATTCTGCTGGCCAGCCTTCTGGGCTGGTCGCGCGCCCCCCTGCCCGTCGTCACCGCCGTGCCGGTGTCGATCGTTTCCGACATCACCATAGAGGCCGCCGCCGCGGACAATCCGTCGGAAGAGCTGGTGACGGAAGACGCCGACACCGCGCCAGTCGAAAGCTCGCCTGAACCGACGCCGCCGGAACCGGAGCCGCAGCCGACACCTGCCCCCAGACCGCCCGCTCCGACGCCGCCCGCGCCGCGCCCGACGCCCACGCCGACTCCCCGCCCCACGCCTCCGCCGACG
>Ga0233377_1000417_pt1 | contig 20138 bp, 17 predicted proteins | sample ElkDunMinimDraft_6_FD_191540 | JGI IMG/M metagenome (GOLD analysis project Ga0233377, IMG submission 191540) | Fecal eukaryotic communites from dung pellets of Tule Elk in California, USA - Elk Dung E36 | ecosystem: Host-associated > Mammals > Digestive system > Large intestine > Fecal | place...
CCTGGACGCCGACGACTTCCCCGAGCAGCTGGCCGAGCTGACCGCCTTCCTGGACGGCGCGTTCCCGCCGGGCCACCCCCTGGAGCGGGTCGTCGCGGTGCCCCGCTCCCCGGAGTCGGGCCGCCCGCCGATCTGGCTGCTCGGTTCCAGCGGCTTCAGCGCGCGGCTCGCCGGGAGGCTCGGCCTGCCGTTCGCGTTCGCGCACCACTTCAGCGGAAACAACACCATCCCCGCCCTGGACCTGTACCGGTCGTCGTTCGAACCCTCCGCCGTCCTCGACCGGCCGTACGCGATGATCGGCGTCTCCGCGATCGCCGCCGACACCCCCGAGCAGGCACTGCGCCTGGCCCGCTCCGGCGGGCTGTCCATGCTGCGGCTGCGGCGCGGGGCCCCGCAGCCGATCCCCACGCCCGAGGAGGCCGAGAACCACCCCTACAGCCCGATGGAGCGGGACTTCCTCGACGACTACCTGTCCAAGCTGGTGCTGGGGGACGCCGCCGGAGCGCGGCAGGGGCTGGAGGATCTCCGCAAGCGCACCGAGGCCGACGAGCTGATGATCACCACGATGGTCCACGACTCCGCCGCCCGGATCCGCTCCTACGAGCTCATCGCGCAGGCGTACGACCTCACCGGCGGCTCCTGACCGGGCGCCCGCCGAAACCGCGCCGCCGGGCGGCTCTCACCCCCGGCCTCGGCCCGGCGGGGGCGGCGGTCAGAACTCGTCGTGCCCGGAGACCTGGACGATCGGGAAGATGTGCCTGCTCGCGGCACAGACGGTCTCCAGGACGTGGACGGGGGTGCCCTCGTCGGAGTAGCCGGTGCGAAGGATCTGAACGACCCACTCCCCCGGTTCGAGCTCCAGGGTCTCATGCTCGAAGGAGGTCGGCGGGCGGGCCGTCAGGCTCTCCTCCGCGTGGCCGAAGGTGTGGCCGAGGGCGATCAGTGCCGCCTGCAGCGAAGGCCTCACGAACCCTGGCTCGGCGAGGCGGGTGCCCCCGAACAGGTCCGCCCGGAAGTAGCTGGTGGCGACGCGCACCGGGATCCCGTCGGCCGTCATCATCTTCCTGCGGGCGATCACCTCGGCGCCGGGTTCGACACGCAGGCACGCGGCCACGTGCTCACCGGCCGGTTCCGGCCCCACGTAGAGCATTCTGCGGCCGGGCGTGACGCCCTGCTTTTCCGCCTCGGCGAGAAACAGGGACGCCGAACCCCGTACGGCGGGGTCGGTGGGCAGCGTCCGCCGCACCACGACCTTCGGCTTCGGGTCCATCGGGGGTCACCTTCTCACGCTCGACACCATCGGGGATTGTAGCCCCCTGTCTTACCGCGGTGACGTTACCCCGCGGGCCGGAAAGGCCGTCGCACCGGCCCGTTCCCCCCGAGGAGGGGGTTCGCGGTCAAGGGGCATTCTGGCCTGGTGGTTACACCATGCCGACCGTCGCATCAGTTGCCGACGTCGCGGCCGGGTGCGGAGACTGGATGGTCGCCCGCGTCACGCGGGGGGCGGTGATCCGACGGGGCGCCACCGGGAGCGGTGGTACGGGAGAGACCGGTTGGGAGGGATGACGTTCCGGCCTGCCCTGCCCCGGACGGCTCTCACCCCGTCAGAACACCGTGAGGAGTGTGCCGTCTGCCGATGCCCCCTGATACCGGAAACACCTCAGCCAGTACCAACAACGCAGACAATACCGACAACACACATGCCTCGGCCACCGATCCGGCCTCCCCGACGTCGCGGCCCCTCCCCTCGCGCCGCGCCGGGGCGGCCTCCCTGTGGCGGTTGAAGTCCTACCTCCGCCCGTACGTCGCCCGCCTCCTCGCCATCTGGGTGCTGTCCTTCACCGCGGTCGCGATCGGCATCACCATCCCGCTGATCGGCAGAGAGATCATCGACGGTCCCGTCGCCCGGGGCGAGGCGGGAGCCGTGCCGCCCCTCGCGCTGCTCGCCCTCGCGCTGGGCGTGATCGAGGCGCTGCTCGTCTTCCTGAGGCGGTGGCTGCTGGCCGCCGCCGTCCTCGGCCTGGAGACCAGCCTCCGCGACGACATCTACGGCCACCTCCAACGGCTGCCGATGGGGTTCCACTCCTCCTGGCAGTCGGGCCAGCTGCTGTCCCGGGCGACGACCGACCTGTCGACGATCCGGCGTTTCCTCGGCTTCGGCCTGCTCTTCCTCGTCCTCACCACCGTCCAGATCGCGACGGTGACCGGACTGCTGCTGCACATGTACTGGCCGCTCGGGCTGCTGGTCGTCGCCTCGGCGATGCCGATCATGGTCACCACCCTGCGCTTCGAGCGCGAGTACATCACCGTCTCCCGCCGGGTCCAGGACGAGCAGGGCGACCTCGCCACGGTCGTCGAGGAGGCGGCGGCCGGCATCCGCACGATCAAGGCGTTCGGCCGAGGCCCGTACGTCTCCGGGATCTTCGAGAAGGCGGCGCGGAAGGTCTACGGGACCTCCATGGAGAAGGTCCGCCTGTCGGCCAGGTTCTTCACCTTCCTTGAGGTGATCCCCAACATCACCCTCGCGCTCGTGCTGCTGCTCGGCGCCCTCGCGGTCGGCTCCGGCACGCTGACGCTGGGCACGCTGGTGGCCTTCGCCACCCTGATGCTGCAGCTGGTCTGGCCCGTCTCCGCGCTCGGTTTCATCCTGACGATGGGCCAGGAGGCGATGACCGCGGCGGACCGGGTGATGGAGGTGCTCGACACCGAACCGGAGATCGTCGGAGGCACCGGTGTGATCGAACGGCCCCGAGGGCACCTGCGCTTCGAGGGGGCGGGGTTCACCTTCCCCGGCGGCGGGAAGCCGGTGCTCCGCGACGTCTGGCTGGAGGTGCGGCCGGGAGAGACGGTCGCGGTCGTGGGCGCGACGGGGTCGGGCAAGACCACGCTGACCTCCCTGGTGCCTCGGCTGCACGACGTCGACACGGGCCGGGTCACGATCGACGGGGTCGACGTCCGCGATCTGCCGCTGCCCACGCTGCGCTCGATGGTCGCCACCGCCTTCGAGGAGCCGACGCTGTTCTCGATGAGCGTCAGGGAGAACCTCACGCTGGGACGGCACGACGCGAGCGAGGAGGAGATCGAGCAGGCGCTGCGGATCGCCCAGGCCGGGTTCGTCCACACGTTGCCGTGGGGGCTGGAGACCAGGATCGGCGAGCAGGGCATGTCCCTGTCCGGCGGCCAGCGCCAGCGGCTCGCGCTGGCACGCGCGGTCCTCAGCCGGCCCAGGATCCTCGTCCTGGACGACACGCTGTCGGCCCTCGACGTCGAGACCGAGGCCCTGGTGGAGGAGGCGCTCCGGCACGTGCTGCGCGAGGCGACCGGAATCGTCGTCGCCCACCGGGCCTCCACCGTCCTCCTCGCCGACAGGGTGGCCCTGCTGCTTGACGGCACGATCGCGCACGTCGGCGAGCACCACGAGCTCATGGCGAGCGTGCCCGCGTACCGCGCGCTGCTGTCGGCCGCCCCGGAGGCCGAGGGGGCGCGGCTGTGAGCGTGACCGAACCTTCCACCCACCCCTCGGCGAAACCTCCGGGCGCCGAGAGCGGGTCCCGGGAGTGGCGGGGCGTCGCGGCGGAGAACCAGGAGGAGCTGTCGGCGCAGGTGTCGTTCCTGCTGCGCGACAGGTCCAGGCGGCTGCTCGGCGACCTGCTGCGCCCGTACCGCGGGAAGATCGTCCTGCTCGTCGTCGTCATCGTGACCTGCAACGCCGCCTCGCTCTCCATCCCCTACCTGGTCAAGGTGGGCATCGACGCGGGCATCCCGCCGATGGTGGCGGGCGCGGGGCCGCGGACGCTGGTGACGGTCGTCGCGGCGATCCTGGCGGCGGCGGCCGTCCAGCTGGTGACCCGGCGGATATTCCTCAGGATGGCCGGGCGTATCGGCCAGAGCATCCTGCTGGAGCTGCGGCGGCGGGTGTTCGTCCACTTCCAGAGGCTGTCGCTCTCGTTTCACGAGGACTACACCTCGGGCCGGGTCGTCTCCCGGCTCACCTCCGACATCGACGCCATCTCCGAGATGCTGCAGTCGGGTTTCGACGACCTCGTCACCGCCGTGCTGACGCTGGTCGGCACGGCGGTCCTGCTGCTCGTCCTGGACGTCCACCTCGGCGTGGTCGCGCTGCTGCCGCTGCCGGTCCTGATGCTGTTCACCGGCTGGTTCCGGCGGCAGTCGAGCATCGTCTACCGCAGGACCCGGGAGACGGTGGCGCTGGTGATCGTCCACTTCGTGGAGTCGATGGCCGGCATGCGCGCGGTCCAGGCGTTCCGCGGGGAGTCGCGCAACCAGGCGATCTTCTCCCAGCTGAACGCCGACTACCGCGACGCCAACCGGCGGAGCATGCACCTGGTCGCGATCTTCTCTCCGGGCGTCAAGCTCATCGGGAACGTGACGATCGCGGCCGTCCTGCTCTACGGAGGGACGCTCGCGATCCAGGACGAGGTCACGGTGGGCGTGCTGGCCGCCTTCCTGCTCTACCTGCGGCAGTTCTACGAGCCGATGCAGGAGATCAGCCAGTTCTACAACACGTTCCAGTCAGCCGGCGCGGGGCTGGAGAAGCTCTCCGGCGTGCTGCAGGAGCGCCCCGCGGTGGCCGAGCCCGCTGACCCGGTGGCGCTGGAGCGGCCACGCGGGAGGATCGAGTTCCAGGGCGTGGAGTTCTCCTACCTGGACGGCACTCCCGTGCTGCCCCGGCTGGATCTGATCGTCCCCGCCGGGCAGACCGTGGCGCTCGTCGGCACCACCGGGGCGGGCAAGACCACGCTGGCGAAGCTGGCCTCCAGGTTCTACGACCCCGTCGCGGGGCGGGTGCTGCTGGACGGGGTCGACCTGCGCGACCTCGGCGAGGAGACACGGCACGCCGCGGTGGTCCTGGTCACCCAGGAGAACTTCCTGTTCAGCGGGTCGGTGGCGGACAACATCAGGTTCGGCCGGCCGGGCGCGAGCATGGCCGACATCGTGGCGGCGGCCCGCTCGATCGGCGCCGACGCGTTCGTCTCCGCGCTCCCCGAGGGGTACGACACCCAGGTCGGCAAGCACGGCGGCCGATTGTCGGCCGGGCAGCGGCAGCTGGTGGCGTTCGCCAGGGCGTTCCTCGCCGACCCGGCGGTGCTGATCCTCGACGAGGCGACGTCCAGCCTGGACGTCGCCGGCGAGCGGCTGGTGCAGCGGGCGATGCGGACGATCCTGGCGGACCGGACGGCTCTGATCATCGCGCACCGCCTGTCGACCGTCGAGATCGCCGATCGGGTGCTGGTGATGGAGGGCGGCAGGATCACGGAGGACGGCCCTCCCGGCGAGCTCGTCAAGCGCGCGGGCCGCTACGCCGACCTGCACCGGGCCTGGCTCGACAGCATCTCCGAGCACCGCGACGTCACCGGCTGACCCCTCCGGCGGCGGGGAGGGCTCGCCTTCCCCGCCGCCTTTCCTCTCCTCGCTCCCCGGCCCTGGAGTTCCGTACCCCTCCTCCGTGGGTACGCGGCCTCCCAAAAGGGGCATAAGCGCAAGGCGCGGCCGGGGCGCGGTGGTGGCGGTGACGCCGAACGGCACCCGGCGTGGCGAGCAGAACGGCGACAGGCCACCCGATCCCCGCTGGAGGTCTCATGAGCACGACCCGGAGGCGCCCCGTCCTCGCGGACTCCGTCCGGATCACCGAGGACGCCGTGGAGATCCTCGACCGCCGGGTCTATCCCTTCGAGCACCGCTGGGTGCGCTGTGCCACCAGCGAGGACGTCGCGGTGGCCATCGAGCGGATGGTCACGCAGAGCACCGGCCCCTCGTTCGCGGCGACCGCCGGGATGATCCTGGCCGCCCGTGAGGCGCGGGGCGAGCCGCCGGGCCGGGCCGCGGCGCGGCTGCGCGAGGCGGGCGACCGGCTGATCGCGACCCGGCCCACGAACAACCACATCCGCGACGCCGTCGAGGCCGTCCTGGCCGCCACGGTGAACGGGCCGCTGCCGGAGGCCCGCGGAGACGAGCTGGTGGACGCCGTGACCCGGGCGGCGGCCGAGCACGACGCGGCCTACCTGGCGAGCAGCGCGGCCATGGGCAGGCACGCGGCCGCGCTGCTCGACGACGGCGCCCGCGTCCTCACCCACTGCTGGGCGGACGCCTACCTGATAGCCACCGTCGAGGCCGCGCAGGAGGCGGGCAAGCGGCTGGAGTTCATCTGCACCGAGACCCGGCCCTACCTGCAGGGGGCACGGCTGACCGCGCCGACGCTCGTGGAGATGGGCTACCGGCCCACCCTCATCACCGACGGGATGGTCGCCTCGGTGCTGTCCGACGGGCTCGCCGACGTGGCACTGACCGCCGCGGACCGGGTGACGATGGACGGGCACGTGGTGAACAAGGTCGGCACACTCGGGGTGGCGCTCGCCGCCCGCGCCTTCGAGGTCCCCTACTACGTGGTGATCCCGGCACCCGATCCCCGGGCACCGGGTATCGGTGACGTCGTCATCGAGCGGCGGAACGGCGACGAGGTCCTGCACGTTCTGGGGACGCGCACCGCGGGCGAGGGCGTGACCGGCCACTACCCCGCCTTCGACGCCACCCCGCCGCACCTGGTGACGAGAATCGTGACCGAGAACGGCGCCTACCCCGCCGAGCGCGTGTCGGAGCACTTCGGCCCCTCGGGACGTCCTTCGCCGGACGCCCCGGCTCACCCGCTGTAACCGTTCCCGACCGGCCGCCCTCGCCCTCCGGGAGCCCTGACCGTCACGCGCGACCTCAGGACGAGAACCGGGCCGGCGGCAAAACGCGCGAAGGCCCCTCTCGCTTCGGCGAGAGGGGCCTTCGCGCGTACGGCGCGCCGGAGGGCGCCGCCGGGGTCAGCTCGCGGTGCCCGCGGTCTCCTGCTCAGCGGCGCGGCGCTCCTCCGCCTCGATCGCCTCGGCCGTCTCGTTGTCGCGGTCACGGCGGTACTCGCGGACCGAGTAGGCGACGGCGGCGGCCCACAGGACCGCGATGGCGGTGTAGGCGGCGGCCTGGACGCCGCCGGAGGCGTCGATCCAGTCGCTGCGCAGCAGGGTCCTGACGTTGGTCAGGATGATGATGCCGCCGACGGCGGAGCCCAGGATGCGCGGCGGGATGTGACGGACCAGCCAGGCGGCGATGGGTGCCGCGATGACACCGCCGATCAGCAGGACGGCGACCCAGGAGAAGTCGATGTTCTCGGAGCCGATGCCGACGAAGAAGCCGACGCTGGCGGCGATGGCGACCAGGAACTCGCTGGCGTCGATGGAGCCGATCACCTTGCGCGGTGCCAGGCGGCCGCTGGCGAGGATCGCCGGGGTGCCGACCGGACCCCAGCCGCCGCCACCGGTGGCGTCGACGAATCCGGCGACCAGGCCGAGGGGCGCGAGGAAGCGCTTACGGAGCGGCTTGCCCAGGTTGCCGCGCGGGAGGCCGAAGGCCGTGAAGCGGATGAGGACGTACAGACCCAGCGTGAGCAGGATGATCGACATGATCGGGGCCGCGACCTCGGTGGACAGGCCCGACAGGAAGGTCGCTCCCACGAACGCACCGGCCGCGCCGGGCACACCGATCTTGGCGACGACTTTCCAGTCGATGTTGTTGAAGCGCCAGTGGGAGATGCCGGAGGCGAGGGTGGTGCCGATCTCGGCGAGGTGGACGGTGGCCGAGGCGGCGGCAGGGTTGGTACCGATGGCCAGGAGCAGCGTCGTCGAGGTGACACCGTAGGCCATGCCGAGGCTTCCGTCGACGAGCTGCGCCGCGAAACCGACCAGGCCTAAGAGGATGAGCGCACGCACAGCGCCTTCCTTCCCGTTTTTCCTACTCTGTTGATAGGAATTATGGTGAATGAATGCCGGGACGACGTCAAGTCACGTTTCGAGCAAAGCGTCTCAAGGGATGGGAATCTTCGTCCCATCCACGAGGTCAGGCCCTGCGCCGCCTGCCGCTCCTGGCCATTGGCGACAGGAGGGCCGCCAGGCTGACGGTGTCGACGATGGCGCTTATCGAGACCTCGATGTTCAGCCACACGCCGCGTAGTCGCACCGCCTCCCCGAAGTAGGCCACGTCACCGGTCGGCACCCCCCTCACCGAGGTCAGTTCGCCCCCGACCGCGCGCAGGACGTCCCCGACCGAGATGTCGACGGGCGGCCGGGTGAGCGTGAAGCCGCCCTCGTGACCACGCTGGGCGAAGACGAGGTCGGCGCGGCGCAGGTCGGTCAGGATGCCGCGCAGGAAACTCGCCGGGATCTCCTGCGCCTGGGCCATCGTCTCCGACGTGACCGGGTCGGGATCGCGGAGCGCGATGACCAGCATCGCTCTTATCGCGTAGTCGCTCCGAGCCGTGACGTGCATCCGAAAGTCCCCTCCCCCGACGGCGCGCCTCTGCCTCCGGCCGATGGCCTCATGTGGGCTGGTCTCGGTTAAGTCTACTATCTCTATAGGTTAACTGTGAATTATTCGCGCGGCCATGCGAGAGCTCGGCGGGCCCGACCTCCCGGCCCGGGGAGCCGAACGTCCGCCTCCCCGCGGTCACCCCCGATACCGCGACCACGGGGAGGCGGACGGCATCCGCCCGCGCCTACCCGCCCGCCATCGCCCCCACGACCATGAACGGCTCGGCCCCCGTCACGACCGGCTCGGGCAGCGGGGTGTCCGGCGGCTCGTGGGACAGATCCCGCTCGCAGGCGAAGAACCGCACGAAGGGCCGGCGGCGCTGCGTGACGTGGTCGCGGATCGTCCCTCGCAACACCGGGTAGCGGGCCTCGAGCGCGTCGAGGACCGAGCGCTGCGTCACCTCCCCCTGAACCTGGAGCTTCACCTCACCTTCCGTGTTCGTGAGGTTGCGCAGATGCGCCGGGAGCACCACGCGGATCATGGCAGCGTCTGGACTTCGACGGACAGCACGGCCGGCAGGTCCCTGGCGATGGGCGCCCAGTTGTCACCGGAGTCGGCCGACGCGTACACCTGCCCGCCGGTGGTGCCGAAGTAGACGCCGCACGAGTCCAGCGAGTCGACGGCCATCGCGTCCCGCAGCACGTTGACGTAACAGTGGCTCTGCGGCAGGCCCCTGGTGAGCGGCTCCCACTCGTTTCCGCCCGTCCGGCTGCGGTAGACGCGCAGCTTTCCCTCCGGCGGGTAGTGCTCCGAGTCGCTTTTGATCGGGACGACGTAGACGGTGTCGGGCTCGTGCGCGTGGACGGCGATCGGGAACCCGAAGTCACTGGGCAGGTCACCGCTGATCTCGTGCCACGACTCACCGGCGTCGTCGCTGCGCATGACGTCCCAGTGTTTCTGCATGAAGAGCACCTCGGGACGCGAGGGGTGCATCGCGATGTGGTGAACGCAGTGGCCCACCTCGGCGTCCTCGTCGGGAATGCCCGTGGAGTTCAGACCTCGGTTCTTCGGCTGCCAGCTCTTGCCGGCGTCGTCGGTCCTGAAGACGCCCGCGGCCGAGATCGCCACGGTGATGCGCCCGGGATCGCGCGGGTCCGCGACGACCGTGTGCAGGCACATCCCACCGGCACCCGGCTGCCAGGAGGACCCCGAGCGGTGCTCGCGCAGCCCGGACAGCTCCTGCCAGCTCTGCCCGCCGTCGGCCGAACGGAACAGGGCCGCGTCCTCGACCCCGGCGTACACCGTGTCCGGATCGGTGAGCGAGGGCTCCAGGTGCCAGACCCGGGTGAACTCCCACGGGTGCGGCGTGCCGTCATACCACTGGTGGGTGCCGGGGACGCCGTCGTACTGGAATTGGTTGCCGACCGGCTCCCAGGTCGCGCCGCCGTCGTCGGACCGCTGGATCAGCTGCCCGAACCAGCCACCGGACTGCGACATGTAAAGGCGGGAAGGGTCGGCCGGGGATCCCGTGAGGTGGTAGATCTCCCAGCCCCCGAAGTGAGGGCCGCTGATGTCCCACCGCTCGCGTCTGCCGTCCGACGTCAGGATGAACGCGCCCTTGCGCGTGCCGACCAGCACTCGTACACCACTCACCGGGGCTCCTTTTCGATCCCGGTACCGACCCGTGCCGGCACCGCGCCATGCTCCTGATCGTCCGACCGGGCTCGGAGCCGACTTCGCTCGCGATAGGTCCGCCACGGTCGTGGGCACCGACGCTACGACAGCCCACCGACAAAACCGCCGCCGACACTCGCCGGCACGGCCTCCGGAAGCCACGAAGGACGGATGACCCGCTGGTAGGCCGCCCTCGGCACCCGTACCCTCTCACCTCGGTCGTCCGGCAGACCCGGCCGGAGATCGAAGCGCACCGGACCGGACCGCTTTACGGGATGTCGCAGGTGGTTCACAATTCCTGCGGGGGGTCACACGCAGACGCGATCCGATAGGGGCATCATGCAATCCGGCAGGCGATCCCTGGTGGCGGTCCTCCTCACCCTCGGGCTTCTCACCCTGGCCTTACTCACCGCGGCACTGACGATCGGCCCGGCCGGAGAGACGGCCCTGGCTGCCGCCCCGGCGATAAACGCCCCTCATTCCGCCGTTCCGGCAGGGGCGGCCGACGACACCACACCACCGACACGTCCCACCGGAACGCGGCCCTGCCCGGTTCCGGGCATCCCCACCTCGACCGGTTACGCCTCCATCTGCTGGGATCCCTCGACGGACGACACGGGGGTCGCCGGCTACGACCTGTACCGCCTGAAGGTCGACGGCTTCGTCCTCGCCGCCACCACGACCGGCACGGTCGGCGGCTTCTCGGGCGACCTGAACCGCTTGTACACGATGTACGTCGTGGCCAGGGACTCGGCGGGGAACATCAGCCCGCCCTCCGCTCTGATCACGGTGTCCGCGACGGTCGGCATGACGCCGAGCGCCTCGCCGAGCCCCGCGCCGGGCGACCGCGTGCCCCCGTCCAAGCCGGCCGGCCTGAACGAACCCTGTCCGTGGGACTACCGGGGCGTCGCGTTCTGCTGGCAGCCGTCGAGCGACAACGTGGCGGTGACGGCGTACGACGTCTACCGCGAGACCGCGACGGGATACGCCAAGGCCGGCACGACCGCCTATCCCTCCTACCAGAGCTCCGCGGAATCCGGCCTGGTCATCGGGGAGCGCTACACCTACGTCGTGGTCGCCAGGGACGCGGCCGGCAACCTCAGCGCTCCGTCCGACCCGCTGTCGGCCCTGGCCAGGGGAGGTCTGCCCTCCCCCACCCCCAGCCCGTCGCCGTCGTCGTGCACGGTGTCGTACCAGGCGACGACGTGGGGCACCGGGCTGAGCGCGCAGATCACCGTGCGCAACGTCGGCACGACCGCGTTCGACGGCTGGAGGCTGACGGTCGACTACCCGGCCTCGGCCGTGCGCCTCGTCTCCGGCTGGTCCGCGCTCTGGACCCAGACCGGCTCACGGTTCACCGCCACGAGCGAGCAGTGGAACAGGGTCATTCCCGCGGGCTCGACGGCACAGGTCGGATTCATCGCCTCCTACAGCGGTCCCGCGCCCACTTCGGTGCGCTTCAGCCTCGACGGCAGGGACTGCGGCGTCGGCTGACCGCCTCCGGGCGGCGTTTTCGCGGGGGGCGTGCCCCCCGCGAAAACGCCGCTCTTCGACCTCCCCGGACAGGAACGGGTTTCGTCCGACGGAAAGTGGAAGGCGCCGCCCGCCCGGGGGGTGTGAGGCACAGGCGGGCGGCGCCGTCGAGGTGCCGCTCAGCGCAGGGAGAGCTGGAGCAGCAGGTCCTTGACCTCGGTGGCGGCGATCCGGTCGCTCGCCACGGAGGGGTCCGAGCAGAGCAGCACCGGGCCGTCGAGGGGGTTGTCCGGCAGGCGGCCGTGCGAGCCCCGGACGGCACGGGCGCCCGCGCCGAGGCCGACGACGTTCATCGTGTAGCGCATGCCGGTCTTCTTGCGCAGCAGCGCCACGGCGGCGCGGCGCTTGGCGGCTCCGGGATTGGCGGGGTCGAAGAGCAGCTCCGCCGGGTCGTAGCCGGGCTTGCGGTGGATCTCGACCAGGTTGGCGAAGTCGGGGGCGCGGGTGTCGTCGAGCCAGTAGTAGTAGGTGAACCACGCGTCGGGCTCGGAGACGAGGACCAGCTCCCCCGCGCGGGGGTGCGCGAGCCCGTTCCTGGCCTTGCCCTCCTCGTCGAGCACCTCGGCGACTCCGGGCAGGCCGGCGCAGAGCTTGGCGACGGCCGGGATGTCGGCGGGGTCGGCGACGTAGACGTGGGCCACCTGGTGGTCGGCGACGGCGAACGCGCGAGAGGTCCAGGGGTCGAGATACTCCATGCCGTCCTGGGTGTAGACCTCCAGCAGCCCCTCGGTCCGCAGCAGCCGGTTGACGTCGACCGGGCGGGAGACGTCGGTGATGCCGTACTCCGACAGTGCCACCACGGTGGTCCCGCGCGCGGCGGCGGCGTCCAGCAGGGGGGCGAGAACGGTGTCGAGCTCGGAGGCGGCGGCGGCCGAGCGCGGGTCGGAGGGGCCGAACCTCTGCAGGTCGTAGTCCAGGTGCGGCACGTACGCCAGGGTCAGGTCGGGGTCGTGGTCCTTCATGATCTGCTCGGTGGCGCGGCAGATCCAGGTGGAGGAGGCGATCCCCGCGCCCGGCCCCCAGTAGGTGAACAGCGGGAAGGTGCCCAGCTTGCCGGTGAGCTCCTCGTGCAGGCCCGGCGGGTAGGTGTAGCAGTCGGGGTCCTTGCGCCCGTCGGCGCGGTAGATGGGCCGGGGGGTGACCGTCCAGTCGACGTCGGCGCCCATCGCGTACCACCAGCACACGTTGGCCACGGTGAAGCCCGGCCGTTCGCGGCGGGCGGCGTGCCACAGCTTGTCCCCGCCGACCAGCGCGTTGTGCTGGCGCCACAGGAACACCTCGCCGAGCTCGCGGAAGTACCAGCCGTTGCCGACGACGCCGTGCTCGGTGGGCGCGACACCGGTGAGGAAGGTCGACTGGGCCGAGCAGGTGACGGCGGGCAGCACGGTGCCGAGTTCCGCCTGAAAGCCGCCGTCGGCGACGGCGCGCAGCCTCGGCATGTGCGCCAGCAGCCTCGGGGTCAGTCCCACCACGTCGAGGACGAGCAACGATGTCATGCTTTCACTCCCAGATCGCGCATCGCGGCGCGGGCGAAGTCAAGCTCGTCGGCGATGCCCGCGGCGAGCCCGTCGGGGGTCTGCGGGCGCAGCGCGGGTGGCAGCACGCCCCAGGTGTAGGTTTCCACGTCGAAGTGGTCGCACAGCGGCTCGGGGCCGCCGACCAGCTCCGCGAGGGCCTCGCGGAGCACCGGCACGGTGGTGCCGAGCGGCGCCTGCGGTGCGACGTGCAGGGGCACGTGGTAGTGGACGCGCCACGGTCCCGGCAGCTTCCGCTCGAACGCCTCGTCGAGGTCGTCGGCCTCGTCGCCGGCCGCGTTGCGGGTCTGGTGCAGGAAGCGCGGCTCGACGTACTCGCGCAGGGTCTCGGGGTCGTCGCTCTCCAGTGCCGCGGAAACCTGGACCTTGACGATGGGCAGGCCCGCCTCGGCGTACCGGCGCAGCGCGTCGGCGGGCCGTTCCCAGGCGCACGCCAGGTGGGCGAGGTCCAGGCAGACGCCGAGCCGGTCGGTGTCGACACCGGACAGGGCGTGCACGGCCTGGTCGGTGGTCTCCACCACGCAGCCGGGCTCGGGTTCGAACGCCACCCGGATGACGCGGCCGGTGGCGGACTCGACGGCGGCGAGCCCGGTGGCGAGCTCGTCGAGCCCGCGCGTGGCGAGGCGGGCCATGTCCTCGTCCCAGGGGTCGCGCCAGGCGAGCGGGAGCGTGGAGATCGATCCCCTCGCGGCGTCGTCCGGCAGGAGAGTGGCCAGGACGCGCGCCAGGTCGAGGGTGTAGGCGAGCCGTTCGGGAGTGGTCCAGTCGGGGTGGTAGACCGCGTGTTTGACCACCGGGTCCTGGAACGAGCGGTAGGGGAAGCCGTTGAGCGTCACGACCTCCAGCTCCCGCGCGTCCAGCTCGCGGCGGAACCCGGCCAGCAGCCCGGGGTCGGCGGCGAGCGCGGCGGCGACGGGCGCGGCGAGCCACAGCCCGAGCCCGAGCACGTCGGCGCCGAGGCGGGCGCGGATCGGCACCGCGTACGTGTCGAGCTGTTCGACGATGCCGGCGAGGTCCTGGGCCGCGTGCACGTTGGTGCAGTAGCTCAGGTGCAGCGTCCGCCCGCCGGCGTGACGCAGCCGCATCAAGACCCTCCGCGCTTGATGGAGCTGCCCTCGAACGTCGCCTCCCGTGCCCCGGCGACCTCGGAGAGGTCCAGGCGTCCCGACTGACCGTAGAACTCCACGGGGTTGCGCCAGAGCACCCGGTCGACGTCGTCCTCGCCGAACCCGGCCTCCAGCATCGCCCGTCCGGTCTCCAGGGTGAGCAGCGGGTCGGACACGCCCCAGTCGGCGGCGGAGTTGACCAGCACCCGCTCCAGGCCGTGCTCGCGCAGGATCTCCACCATGCGGGGCGGCGACATCTTGGTCTCGGGGTAGATGGAGAAACCCATCCAGCAGCCCGAGTCGTGCACGATCGGCGCGGTGACCTCGTTGAGATGGTCGACGGCGACCCGCCCGGGAGCGATGCCGGAGGCGGCGACGACGTCGAGGGTGCGCCGGGTGCCGGCGGCCTTGTCGCGGTGCGGGGTGTGCACGAGCGCGGGCAGCTCGTGCTCGACGGCCATCGCGAGCTGCCGTTCGAAGGCGTCGTCCTCCTCGGGGGTCATCGAGTCGTAGCCGATCTCGCCGACCGCGACGACACGGTCCTTCTCCAGGTAGCGCGGGAGCAGGTCGAGCACCGGCCGGCAGCGCGGGTCCCCCGCCTCCTTGGGGTTCAGCGCGATGGTGGCGTGGTGCGTGATGCCGAACTGCCCCGCGCGGTACGGCTCCCAGCCGATCAGCGAGTCGAAGTAGTCGGTGAACGAGCCGGGGTTGGTGCGGGGCTGGCCCAGCCAGAAGGCGGGCTCCACGACGGCGAGCACCCCGGCGGCGGCCATCCTGGCGTAGTCGTCGGTGGTGCGTGACGTCATGTGGATGTGCGGGTCGAAGATCCGCATCAGGCCTCCCTCTCGCTGGTCAGACGGTCGAGCAGTGCGGTCGCGTCCTCGGGGACGTCGCGCCCGGCAATGGTGCGTTCCTCGGCGAACGCGGCCAGCATCCCGGCCAGCTCGGCGTCGGCGCGCTCCTCCAGCCGGTCCACGGCGGCGAGCGGCACCCCCATGAACACGCACTTGAGCACCGCCTGCCGCCACATGGTCTGGTCGAGGTGGCGGGCGTACGGGCCGAGTGCGGCGGCCACGAGTCGGGTGTCGTTGGTGCGGATCGCGTCGAGCAGAAGCGGTACCGCCTCCGCGCCGACGGGCAGCATCGGCAGGGCCTTGAGGACGGCGCGCTTCTCGTCGGCGTCGCCGTACCGGTAGAGGTCGGCGACCTGCCCGGTCACCTCCTGTGGCGGGAGCGCGGCGAGCAGGACGGCCCTCGCCGCCTCGTCGGCGGTCCAGCCGGGCGCGTCCGGCAACGGCGCCCGTCCGGCGCGACGTCCCGCGGCGGCGAAGTGCCGGGTGACACTTCCCGGTTCGGCGGCGATCCCCTCGCGCGCGTCGGCGAGCCACTCCTGACCGAGCGCGGCCAGCAGGCCGTCCGTCTGGTCGGCGGGTTTCGGGGTCATGCGTTCGTCCCTTCGGCGGCGGTGCGCAGGAAGCTCAGGGATCGGGCGGCCACCCGGGGCGCGGCGTGCGAGTGGCGGGGCAGCTCGACCGCGACCAGGCCCCGGTAGCCGCAGTCCGCGAGGGCGCGCAGCACGGGCGGGAAGTCGATCTCCCCCTCGCCGAACTCCAGGTGCTCGTGCACCCCTCGGCGCATGTCGTCGATCTGCACGTTGACCAGGTGGGGTGCGACGGCCGTGACACAGTCGGGGACCGGCTCCGGTTCGAGACAGCGGCAGTGACCGATGTCCAGCGTGATGCCGAACCCCCGCGGTTCGCCGAGTTCGGCGTGCAGCTCGCGCCATCCGGCGATCGTCTCGACGAGCATGCCGGGCTCGGGCTCGAAGCCCAGCGGCACGCCGGCGGCGAGGGCCGTCTCCGCGAGCCGGGCGCAGCCGTCGACGAGCCTGGCCCAGGCGGTGGCCTCGTCGACCGTCTCCGGGCGCACGCCCGCCCAGAACGACACCGCCTCGGCCCCCAGGTCGGCGCCTATCGCGACCGCCCGGTTCAGGAAGTCCAGGCGCGTCTCGCGTTCGTCGTGCAGCAGCGTGGGGGCGTGCTTGTGCCAGGGGTCCAGCAGGTAGCGGGCCCCGGTCTCGACGACCACGCCGAGGCCGAGATCGCGCAGCAGGTCGGCCGTGGCCGCGACCTCGCGCGCCAGCCCTTCCTCGTACGGGTCCAGGTGGTCGTGGTCGAGCGTGAGGGCGACCCCCTGGTAGCCGAGGTCCGCGATGACCCGGAGCGCGTCGTCCAGCCGGTGGTTGGCGAACCCGTTGGTGCCGTAGCCGAACCTCAGGCCGGCACCCGTCTCGGTGCCCGTCTCGGTGCCGCGGGGGCTCATGTGGGAGAGACCTTCCTGGCGAGAGCCTGGCCGAGCGGGACGGCCGCCGCCACCGCGATCCCCTCGCGGGTCGCGCCGGTGCGGGCGACGAGCGCGCCCTGCAGGGCGGGCAGCGCGACGATGCCGGTGCCGACGGCGGCCCGCAGCCGGGAGGCCGAGGGCTCGGCGACCGCTTGGGCCTGGGACATGCCGAACCTGGTGGCGTACCAGCCGGTGAGCCCCGCCTGCACGGCCCGCACCACCCACGCCGCACGCGCGGACCGCGAAGCGGCCGAGGCGTCACCGCGCCCCAGCGCGGTGGCCACGGCGAGCGCGACGGTGCCCGCCAGGGTCGCGGCGGGCAGACTCCGGTCGGAACCGGACACCTCGGCGCGCGACAGCTCGGTGAGCAGGTAGGTGTGGGCGGCGACGGTGAGAGCCGAGGGCAGCGCGGCCGCGACGCTCCGCCCCGGGGTGGCTCCCAGCAGTACGTCGAGGCCGCGGCAGAGCGCCATCACCAGCGGTCCCGCCGCCGTGTTCTTGGCGACCAGGTCGTAGGACCAGACGGCGGCGGCGAGCGGGACGGCGACCGCCAAGGCCCGGCGTCCGCCGGAGAGCCCGGCCGCCGCCAGCCCCGCGGCGGTGAGCCCGGCGGCCACGCCGAGCGCGGCGCCCGGCGACACGCGGCCCGAGGGGATCGGCCGCTCCGGGCGTTCCTCCGCGTCCAGGTGACGGTCGGCCCAATCGTTGGCGGCCATTCCCGCCCAGTACAGGCAGACCGAGGAGCACGCCAGTCCGAGGGTCCTACCGCCCAGCACCTGGCCGGCGGCGGCCCCCGCCACGACGTCGCCGGGGACGGAGAGGGCGGCGGGGGCGCGCACGAGCTCCGCGAGGTCGCGCGGCGACGGCATCAGAGCCGCCCCTCTTCGCCGAGGGCACCGGCGAAGGCGAGCAGCGCCCGCCACTGGTCGGCCAGCGCGTGCGGTGTCTCCCCGAGCGGGTCCTTGAAGAAGAAGGCCAGCTCGCCCAGCGGCCCGGTGCGGCCAAGGCGATGCGCCGCCGCCGTGAGCCTGGCCAGGTCCAGAATCAGGGGCGCGGCGAGGGCGGAGTCGCAGCCGTGCCAGGTGAACTCCATGCGCATGGGCGTCCCCAGGAACCCCTCGAAGGTGACCAGGTCCCAGGCGGTCTTGAAGTCGCCGATGTCCTCCACGTACTCGATGCGGGTCTCGCCCTGCGGGGTGTAGCCGAGCGTCTCGCCCAGCACCCGCTGCTTGCTGGCGGCCTTGGCGGCGTTGGCCGCGGGGTCGGCGAGGTTGGCGCCGTCTCCCCCGCCGAGGAGGTTCATCCCCGACCAGGTGCGAACCCGGAGGTTGCGCTGGGCGAACATCGGGGCGAGCACCGACTTGACGAGCGTCTCGCCGGTCTTGCCGTCGTGGCCTCCGTAGGGCAGTCCCACCAGGTCGGCGAGCCGGTCCAGGGCGGGTAGCCTGGCGCCCGTCGAGGGGGTGAAGTCCAGGTAGGGGCAGCCCGCGTGGAAGGCCGCGTACGCCATCAGGGCGCTGGGCGGCAGCAGGTTCCTGGAGACCGTCAGCTCGGCCTCCAGCAGTCCCAGGTCGGCGTAGGCCGAATGTGGCTCGGGGGCGGGTTCGGTGGTCGAGACGTTGATGACGACGACTCGTTCCAGGTCGTGGCGCAGCCGGAACTCGGCGATGTCGGCGCCGATCAGCTCCGCGGTCGCGGCCTGGTTCCCGGCGAGGGGCACCTGCCTCAGGTTCTCCTCGACCCGGGCGAGTTCGCCGCGCAGGGGTTCGAGCAGCCTGGCCGGTACGATCCCGGCTCCGGCCAGCGCGGCCGCCTTCTTCTCCAGTGGGGTCGGCACGATGTCGTGCCCGCCGAACACCAGGTCTCCCAGCCCCGGCAGCCCGGCGCCTCGGAACTCGGGGAGCTCCGTGACGCAGCCCGTCGGCCGGGCGAGGCCGGCGCGCACCGCCAGCGCTCCGATGACGCTCGTGACGGCGACGGAGCCTCGTGCTCCTACCAGCCACACTCCCGTACGCATCTGGCCTCCTGTGGTGAGTCGACTCCTGGGGATGACGGTTTTCATCCGCCCGGCCGGGGTCGGACGGCGCCGATGACATCACCGTCGCGGCCGTCCGGTCGGAGGGGATGTCGTCGGCGGGTACTACGTGGTCGTTGGAACGAAGGAGACGACCCCGCGACGGGCCGGACCTGACGGTCCGGCCCGCTTATGCAAGAAATCGTAGGTTATGCGGATATTACGGATATACGCCTCACGGCAACGTGTTTCCGTCAGACCAGCTCAACCCATGAAACTCATGAAATTAAGTCTGAGAATTTCGTCAGAGATGTCAGTTAAGGACCCGGGCCGATGACGGCCCGGGCTCCTGTCCGATTTCCATTCCTCAGAGGTCCGCCCGGGATTTTCCGTTTCCGGGCCGCCGGCCCGAAGGTCCTCTCGGCCCGAAGGCCCCGGGCTCTCGGTCCGAGGGCCCGGGGCCGGTCGCCTCAGTCGGAGGAGAAAGCGGCGTCGAAGGCGGTGGAGGGCGGGGTGATGGAGTTGAGCTTGCGGATGACGGCCAGGGCGTCGGGAGCGCCGTCCAGGCGGTCCATCCCCGCGTCCTCCCACTCGATGGAGATCGGCCCGTTGTAGCCGATCGCGTTGAGGGCTCGGAAGCAGTCCTCCCAGGGCACGTCGCCGCGCCCGGTGGAGACGAAGTCCCAGCCGCGACGCAGGTCCGCCCAGGGCAGGTGGGAGGCGAGCCGGCCTCGGCGGCCGTCGCCGGTGCGGACTTTGGCGTCCTTGCAGTCGACGTGGTAGATGCGATCGGCGAAGTCCAGGATGAAGGCGACCGGGTCGATCTCCTGCCAGACCATGTGGGAGGGGTCCCAGTTGAGGCCGAACGCGGGGCGATGGCCGATGGCCTCCAGGGTGCGCACGGTGGTGTGGTAGTCGTAGGCGATCTCGCTGGGATGGACCTCGTGGGCGAAGCGGACGCCGACCTCGTCGAAGACGTCGAGGATGGGGTTCCATCGGTCGGCGAAGTCGGCGTAGCCGTCTTCGATCATCTGGGGCGGGACCGGGGGGAACATGGCCACGGTGTGCCAGATGGACGAGCCGGTGAAACCGACCACGGTGTCGACGCCGAGTTTGGCGGCGGCGCGGGCGGTGTTCTTGATCTCCTCGGCGGCGTTGCGGCGGACCTGTTCCGGATCGCCGTTGCCCCAGATGCGGGCGGGCAGGATGCCCTGGTGGCGAGCGTCGATGGGACTGTCGCAGACGGCCTGGCCGACGAGGTGGTTGGAGATGGTGTAGACGCTCAGGTTGTGCTTGGCGAGCATCTCCTGCTTGCGGGGAATGTAGTCGTCGTCACTGAGGGCCTTGTCGACCTCGAAGTGATCGCCCCAGCAGGCGATCTCCAAGCCGTCGTACCCCCAGCCCGATGCCAGACGGCAGACCTCCTCGAACGGCAGGTCGGCCCACTGGCCGGTGAACAAGGTGATCGGCCTGCTCATGTTCCCTCCACAGATGTAAGTCGGCTCTGGTCGGCGGCGCTGCGCTCGACCGCGGCCAGCACGCGCTGGACGTTCAACCCATCGTCGAACGACGGAGCCGGAGCGACACCAGAGGTGATCGCCTCGACGAAGTCCCTCACCTCATGGG
>Ga0233377_1000419_pt1 | contig 20091 bp, 17 predicted proteins | sample ElkDunMinimDraft_6_FD_191540 | JGI IMG/M metagenome (GOLD analysis project Ga0233377, IMG submission 191540) | Fecal eukaryotic communites from dung pellets of Tule Elk in California, USA - Elk Dung E36 | ecosystem: Host-associated > Mammals > Digestive system > Large intestine > Fecal | place...
CCCGACCTATGAGCTGACGACGCCCGCCCGCGCCTATGTGCTGCGCCGCAAGCCGCCGGGAACCCTTCTGCCTTCGGCGCATGCGGTGGACCGGGAGTTCACCGTCATTTCGGCCCTGCACGCCCAGGGCTATCCCGTCGCCCGGCCCTATGCTCTGTGCACGGACGATCGCGTCATCGGCTCCATGTTCTACGTCATGGACAAGGTCGAGGGCCGGGTGCTGTGGGACCTGAAACTGCCCGGCATGACGCCCGCCGAGCGACGCGCAATCTACGATGCCCAGGCGGACACGCTGGCGGCGCTGCACGCATTCGATCCGGCGGCGATCGGGCTGGGCGACTATGGGCGGCCCGGCAACTATTTCGAGCGCCAGGTCGGGCGCTGGACCAAACAGTATCGCGCCTCGGAGATCGAGCCGAACGCGGCGATGGACCGGCTGATCGAATTCCTGCCCGACAGCCTGCCGCCGCAGGGGCCGACGCGGATCGTCCACGGCGACTTCCGTCTCGACAATCTGATCATGGCTCCGGATGCGCCTCAGGTGCGCGCCGTTCTGGACTGGGAGCTGTCCACCTTGGGCGATCCCATGGCCGACCTGTCCTATCTGCTGATCGCCTGGGTCATTCCGGCCTCGCAGAGAAACGGGCTTGCGGGCATCGACATAGAGGCCCTGGGCATCCCCTCGGTGGCCGAGACGGTGGAGCGCTACGCCCGTCAGACCGGAGGCGAGATTCCGAAGAATCTGGACTGGCTGTTCGCCTACAACCTGTTCCGTCTGGCGGCCATCTGTCAGGGGATCGCAGGCCGGGTGCGCGACGGCACCGCCGCCTCGGACCATGCGAAAGCGATGGCGGCGCAGGTGCCCCTGCTGGCCTCAGGCGCGCTGAACTTCGCGCTCAAGGCCGGAGCGTGATCAGCCCGGCTCGCCGACCAGGGTGAAGGCGGCCCAATAGGCGGGGTGGCTCCAGCGGCGCTCGGCGCGGACGGCGCGGATTCCGGCCTGAAGGGCGCGCGCCCGAGCGGCGGGGTCGCCCGAGGCGTGGGCGTCCAGATCAGCGAAGGCGCCGGTGATCAGGGTGGTCGTCGCGGCGTCCGACACCTCCCAGTGCGACACCAGAACCGACCGCGCCCCGGCGTAGAAGAAGGCGCGCGCCAGCCCCGACAGCCCCTCGCCGCCGGGCCGTCCGTCCGAGGCGGCGGTGTTGCAGGCCGACAGCACCACGAACTCGGCGTTGAGCCTCAGCTGGGCCGCTTCCGACGCGGTCAGATAGCCGTCGTCGTCCTGTGAGGCGACCTCGGGCGGGGTCATGACCAGGCCCGGTTCGGTCGCGGTCGATCCAGCCATCAGACCGTGGGTGGAGAAGACCACATAGCGGGCCTGGCTCAGGGCGGCGGCGTCGGTGGTGCGCACGGCGCTTTCGGTGGCGGCCTCGCCGATGCGGACCAGGGCGTCGGGATAGCGCCGCTTCAGCGTCTCCAGCTCCAGCTTCGATCCGGGCAGGGCCGGCAGGGCGCGCAGTTTGGCGACATCGGCCAGGGCCCCGCCGCTCATCACCGCATCGACGTCGGGCGCGCCGCGCGTGGCGTCCGCAGGCGCGCCGTCCAGCAAAGGCGCCCCGAAGGCCACAAGCTGAGGCCCCGCCGCTGTCCCGACCCGCGCATGTTGCCCGCTGAGGCGCGGCGGGCAGCCGGGATTCAGCGGCGCATCGGCGGCGACCAGATAACAGCGCAGGGCCTTGAGGCTGGACACCGACGGCAGGGAGGTCAGGGCGTAGCGGTCGATCAGCCACGGCGTGTGCGCCAGGGCGTCGGGGGCGGCGTCGCTCCCCGTCGGGGTCTCGGTCGACAGCACCGACAGGGGCAGGCTGGTCAGGGCGCCTGTGACCACGGTCATCAGCGTGGTCTTGCCCTCGAACACCCCTTCGACCGGCTGGATCAGTTCGGCGTAGAGGCGGTGCGACAAAGCCCGGTCGAACACGGCCACGGGTCGCGCGGCGAACAGGGCCGGGTCGATGTCGGTGCGGGTGGAGGCCGCCGTGGCCGTCAGCGAACCGCGCAGCTTTTCGACCGCCTGCGTCATGGCGGCGTCGCCCAGATCGCCGGCCCGCGCCCATTCGACCCGGTCGCGCGACACGCCCCAGACATAGGCCGCCTCCGGGTTGACCAGGATCAGCAGAACCGCCTCGTCCGGCCCCAGCAGGGCTTGCGTCTCTGTGATCGACAGGGCCTGGGGGCTGGTCAGTTCGGAATAGGCGGGAAAGCGCGCCTCGATGTCGGCGTCCGTCCGGCGAAGTTGCTCCAGCGTGGCCTCATAGGCGGTGCGGGTCCGGCTGCGTTCGCCCAGGTCTGCGTCGTCGTCGGAGGCGTAGAGCCGCTCCAGCCGACGCTCCTGCGCGTCGCGTTGCTGGATCAGGGTCTCGCGGCTCTCGGCCAGACGGCCCAGCGCGTCGTCGCCCTGGGCGAACCGGGCCGAGACCTTGGCCAGGGCGTCGGCGGCCTCCGAGGCGATGGCCCACTGCGCCGCCTCATAAGCCTCGGCGCGGAGGGCGGTCGGGGAGTTTGAATCGGAGGAGGCCGGGGTCTGGGCGGAGAGCGGCGCGGCGGCGCACAGGCACAGGGCGGCGACAACCGCCGTCGCGCGTGAAGTCCAGTGCGCCACAAATCCTCCCCCCATCATGACCTCAGTTGCTCAGCACCTGGACCTTGGTCCACAGGTCGCCGCGGTTGACCACATCGACCCGCATGGCCCCGCTCTGACGCGGCGCGACGGTGCAGACCGGATAGTGGTCGCCGAAGCGGTCGCGGCAGACGACCTCGCCGCGTGCGTCGGTGACGGTCAGGTCGATATTGGTGTCGCCGTCGCCGATGGCGGCCACGCGCAGCACCTCATTGCCGCGCGCCTCGACCTGAAAGGACCAGTTCTCGCGCGCCCTCAGCTGTTTGACGGTGAAGACCGGTCCGGCTCCGAACGGCGAGGACTGCACCCCGCGCAACAGGGGGTCGCGCAGCCGCTCGACCGCGTCGATCAGGCCGGGATTGTCGGGGGCCATGGCGGCGGCTTCGTCCAGCAGGCTGAGCGGGCTGAACAGGGCGGGCTCTTCGCCGTTCTGGCGCACGGGCACTTCCGCCAGCAGACGGGCGGCCATGACCAGGGCGCCGGCGTCCTGACGGCGACGGCCCCAGGCGGCCAGTTCGGCGGCGGTGACGGCCTGGGTCACGCCGCGCGCCTCGGGCGAGACGGAGACGGCGGGCGCCGCATCCTCGCTTTTGGGCGCTTCGGCGGCGCCGGTCAGGAGCAAGGCGGTGATCGCGACGGCGGGAACGGCGAACTTCGCCAGTCTGTGGTTCCGACGACGCATATGATGTCTCCCCTGCTTTATCGCCGGTTCGTGGCGATCATGCACTGTCGCCGCCGGGTCGAACAGGGGCCAGTGATGAGACCTGACGGCGTGTTAAGGCTTCAGGACGGCGCCGGCCAGAATGCGCCGATCGGCCCTGGACTGGACCATCACCACCACGCCTTCGTCTGCGGCCAGGTCGGCGGGCAGGGCGTAAAGGACGGGACGCCCGCTCCAGTCGCCTAACGTCTCGACCGCGCGCACCACATTGGTGTGGCGGATGCGGCGGCCCCGGTTCTCGCCGGACGAGATCTGCACGGTCTGGGCCCCGGGGGTGTATCGCACCGCCACCACCTCGGCTCCGCCTTCCGGCGAGCGGCCGGACCCGATCCCGACCCGGTCGCCGGTTTCACGGAATTCGATCTCGGGCGGGAAGCCGCGCTGGGCGGCCTCTTCGTCGATGGCGGTCTGCAACGCAGGCTCCTGGGCGCCCGCCACCTGACGGCGTCCGTTGATGACCACCTGGGGCGTGGACACGTCGCGCAGGCCCAGGGGGCGGCGATAGGCGCGCTGCCGCTCGGCGAATTCGGGCCGGGCGAAGGTGTCCTCCCAGCCCAGATAATCCCAATAGTCGACGGCGTAGGTCAGGGCGATGACGCCCGGCTCCTCGGCCACCTGGCCGAACCGGTCGTTGGCCTCGACGCAGACGCCGCAGCCCTGGGCGGTGAACAGCTCGATGATGATGGGTTCGCTCACGGCGACAGGCCGACCCGCCGCCGGGCGTACAGCCGTCGGCTGGGCCGAGGAGGCCGCAGCGACAAGGGCGAGCGAGAGCGTCGCCGCCGGAAGGATCCAGTGTCTGGAGCGCATGGCGGCGAGCTTAACCACGGGCGGCGGAACGGCGCCGCTCATTTTCGCGTGAGGTCGGGACTCAGACCCGGATGTCGAGCAGGCTTCCGGGCCGTGTGTCACGACCGGAGGTCCGGACCGGCTCGGCCTCGGGCGTCATGGCGCGGGCCGACAGGGCCTTTGCGGGCGTCGTCGGCGTCGGGCTGATCCCGGCCAGGGCCGCGCTGAAGAAATCGGATGAGCGCGCGGCCTGAGCCGCAGGGCCGGGGGCCTTGGGGAACAGCGTCGAGATCAGGTCAGATCGAATCGTGCTCATGCCGACAGGGTTAACGAAACCCGTTGGCATAAGGTTAATGCGGTCTTAGGGCTCTCGCGATGTGGCGGTCGGCAGGGGTCGCGCCGGGGCCTGAATGGCGGCGACCAGGCGTTCGACCTCGGCGTCGCTGATCAGGGGCCCGGCGAACTTGGCGACCACCTTGCCGGTGGCGTCCACGGCGAAGGTCTCGGGCGCGCCGGTGATGCCCAGGTCCAGCCCGGCCCGGCCATCGCGATCCACCAGAACCATGGAAAAGGGATCGCCCAGCTCGTCCAGGAAGATGCGGGTGGCGGCGGGATCATCCTTCCAGGCCACGCCGACCACAGCGACGCCACGTTCCTTCAGGGCCATCAGTTGCGGATGCTCGGCCCGGCAGGGCGCGCACCAGCTGGCGAAGACATTGACCAGCATGGGCTGGCCGACGCCCGCCGTCTTCAGGTCCAGATGGCCCGGTCCGGCCTCGGCGCCGGTCAGCATGGGCAGAACGGTCTCGGGGATGGGCTGGCCGACCAGGGCGGCGGGGCGGTAGGCGGCGCTGTCGCCGCGCTCTCCCGTCAAACGGAAGCCGACGAAGACCACCAGGGCCAGCAGGGCCGCCAGCGGTATCAGGGCGAACCACCGGTTCATGGACGCGCGTCCTCAAGCGCCTTCAGCTCGGCCTGCCAGCGTCGCGCCGAAGCGAGCACGCGCACAGCGATGACCGTCAGGACCAGGGCGCTGATCCCCCATGCGGGCCAGACGTAGGCGGCGTATTTTCCCATGTCGAGATCCAGCATCTCAGGCCTCCAAGGCGCGGCGGGCGCGCAGGGCGACGACGCGGCGGCGGGTGATTTCAGTGCGGATGGCGGTGATCCAGACCGCCAGGAAGAAGACGGCGTAGGCGGCCATCATGACCAGCAGCGGCGCCAGCATTTCCGGCGCCATGGACGGGCCGTCTGTGCGCACCAGACTGGCCGGCTGGTGCAGGGTGTTCCACCAGTCGACGGAGAATTTGACGATCGGCAGATTGATCAGACCGACCAGACCCAGCACCGCCGAGGCGCGTGCGGCCTTGGCCTCGTCGTCGATCGACGCCCTCAACGCCATATAGCCGATGAAGAAGAGCAGCAGGATCAGCTCGGACATCAACCGCGCATCGCCCCAGACCCAGAAGGCGCCCCACATCGGCTTGCCCCACAGGCTGCCGGTGATCAGGGCCAGAGCCGTATAGGCCGCGCCGGGCAGGGCGGCGGCGCGCGCGGCGGCGTCGGCCAGCGGATGGCGGAACACCAGGGCGAAGAAGCTGGACACCCCCAGCGCCAGATAGACGCCCAGGCCCACCGAGGCGGCGGGCACATGCACGAACATGATCCGAACCGTGTCGCCCTGCTGATAGTCCTCGGGCGCGATGAAGCTGAGCCAGACGCCTATGGCCAGCAGCATGACGGCGCCGACCCACAGCACGGGAACCAGCGGACGGGTGAAGCGCGTGAAGCGGTCGGGATTGGCGAGGCCGAACATGAGTGTCTCTTAGTCGGCAATATCGCCTGGCGCTACTTGAGCCCGACCTGACGGGATGTGCTAGAGCGTCGCGGCGGATTTTTCCGGCTCAGGAGGCCTTTATGACTGACGACGTGACCAAGGATTCCAACGGCAACATCCTGGCCGACGGCGACAGCGTGACCCTGATCAAGGATCTGAAGGTCAAGGGCTCGGGCGGGGTGACGCTGAAGCGTGGCCAGCTGGTCAAGAACATCCGTCTGACCGGCGACACCGACGAGATCGAGGCCAATGTCGAGAAGGTTCGCGGCCTCGTCCTGCGCACCGAATTCGTCAAGAAGGCCTGAGCCGGAATCTTACAAAGGCTTAAGTGGCGGCGGCGAAAATCCGTGGCTAACCCTTGGCGCAACCTGAGGAGAAGTTTCATGACCACCGCCGCCCGAACCATGCTGACCGCCGCCGCTTTGAGCCTTGTCGCCCTGTCGTCGGCGCAGGCGCAGGCGCAGGCGCAGGCGCAGGCGCAGGAGACGGCCGCCGCTCCATCCATGACCGCCGAACGCGACTGGTCCGCCGCCCTGCGCCAGGACGCCACGGCCCTGCACGACATCATCGCCGACAGCCATCCGGGGATGCATGACCCGCTGAACCCCGGCTTCCGCGCCAATGTTGAGGACGGCTTGGCCCTGGCGCTGCGCCGGGCGGAGACGACGACGGACGCCGGCGGCTGGTGGTGGGCGCTGCGGGCCTATGTGGCCAGCTTCGACGACGGCCATGTGCAGATCGGCATCAAGGACGGTTCTTTCGGCTTTCCGACCCGCTGGCCGGGGTTCCTGACCGTCTATCGCGGCGCCGATCAGGTGGTGGCCGAGCGTCAGGCCGATGACACCGCCGCCCCGCCCATGGGGGCGAAACTGATCGATTGCGACGGCGTCGGCGCCGACGCCCTTGCCGAACAGCGCATCGGCCAGTTCCGGGGGCGCTGGTTCCTGGAGGCCCAGCACGCTCTGCTGGGCGACTGGATGTTCATGAATGCCTCCAATCCCTGGACCAGCGAGATGCGCGAATGCCGCTTCGAGAGCGACGGCCGGACGCGATCCTACGCCCTGAACTGGCGGCCCATCGAGGCCGCTGACCTGTCGGCGCGCCGCACCCGGCTGAGTCAGCGCGCCTTCCCCGACTTCGGCTTCAAGACCATGGACGACGGCGGCCTGTGGCTGTCCATGCCCTCGTTCAACGGTCAGCCGGGCACCGAGGCCTACACCGCCCTGACCGCCCTGATGGAAGAAGCCCGGGCGAAGCAGGAGGGGTTGAGATCTGCGCCCTGGGTCGTTCTGGACGTGCGCGGCAACGGCGGCGGCTCGTCGCATTGGAGCGGCGACCTGGCCACCCTGATGTGGGGCATCGGCTGGCGGCTGGCGCACAATCCGCCGTCCAGCGACGCCGTCGACTGGCGCGCGTCCGACGCCAACATCGCCCAGATCGCAGGCTTCATCGATGAACTGAAGGCGGCGAACAGCAGTCCCGAGATGATCGCCTGGGGCGAACAGGCGGTCGCGGGCATGCGCGCGGCGCGCGACGCCGGTCAGGTCTATTGGCGCTGGGCGCCTGAAACCAACCCTGAAGACGCCGCCGCCGAAGCCGAGCTGATCGCCGCATCCACGACCAACCCCATGCAGGGCCGGGTCTTCATCCTGACCGATTCCGCCTGCGGCTCGGCCTGCCTCGATGCGGTCGATTCCTGGAAGGCGGCGGGGGCGGTCCAGATCGGGCGCGAGACCTCAGCCGACACGGTCTACATGGAGGTTCGCGACGCCGACCTGCCCAGCGGACTGGCCGGGATCGGCGTGCCGATGAAGGTCTATCGCGGTCGGGCGCGGGGCAACAATGAGCCGCATCGTCCGTCCCGTGTCTTTGACGGCGACATGACCGATGACGCCGCCCTTCTGGCCTGGGTCAGAACGCTGGCCGCTCAGCCCTGAATCTGGTCAGCCCTGAGCGTTCCTGATCGCCGCTGCGCCCGCGAACGGGGCGACCACGGCGGCGAACAGGACGTAGGCGGACAGGAAGGCGAGGGCGGGGGCGGGCGACAGGCCGTTCGCCGCCCGCTCCAGCGCCCCGGCACCGAACACCACCGGCGGGATGAACAGCGGCAGGACCACCACGGCGATCAACAGGCCGCCGCGCTTTGACCCCAAGGCCAAGGCCGCGCCCAACGCTCCGGTCAGGGCGAATCCAAGCCCGCCGATCAGGGCCGACAGCGCCGCCAGAGGGGCCATCGACGGCGGCAGGCCCAGGGTGATGGCGGCGAGAGGCGCGGTCAGGGCCAGGGGCCAGCCGACCGCCAGCCATTGCGCCTTGGCCTTGGCGATGACCACCAGCTCCAGCGGCACAGGGCCGAGCGTGATCAGGTCCAGGGCGCCGTCGTCCAGATCGCGCTCGAACAGCCGCTCCAGCGACAGGATGGAGGCCACCGCCAGGGCCACCCAGGCCACGCCGCCCGCCACGGGCTTCAACCCCGCCGGATCGCCCCCCGCCGCCAACGGCAGCAGCACCGTTAGGCACAGGAAGAAGCCGCAGGCCAGCAGGGGCCCGCCGCCGCCGGACCAGGCCAGCGCCAGTTCTCGCCGCCACAGGATCATCAGCGCCTTCACGCTTCCCTCTCCCGAGGGGAGAGGGCTTGAGCGCACGAGCGCGCAGCGGTCGTCCTTGCGCGAAAGGGTGAGGGCGTCGTCGGCCTGAAAACGCTCATGACACGCCGCCGATCTGCAATTCCCGCACCGGAACCGGCAAAGGATCGTGAACCGCAGCGATCACCGCCCCGCCGCCTGCGACATGCGTCTGAATCAGAACCCCGACCTCCGCCCGCCAGCGTGCGTCCAGCGGACTGAGCGGTTCGTCCAGCAGCCACAGCGGTCGCGGCGCGGCGATCAGGCGGGCCAGGGCCAGGCGGCGCCTCTGCCCCGCCGACAGCTTGCGCACCTCAAGATCCAGCAGAGGCTCCAGCCCCAGACGCCGCACGGCGGCGGCGATGGCGGCGGTGTCTGCGCCCAGCCAGCGACACTGGAAATCCAGCTCTTCACGCGCCCGCCGCGCCGATTTCAACCCGTCCAGATGCCCCAGCCAGTGCAGCCGCGCGCCCCGCGCCTCGCCCGCCCCTGCCTCGTCAAAGTCGCCGTCGAACACCACCTCGCCCGCGTCAGGCCGGATGAAGCCCGCCATCGCCCGCAAAAGACTGGTCTTGCCCGCCCCGTTGGCGCCCGTCAGGGCCAGCACCTCTCCGGCCGCCACGGCGAAGGACAGGTCGCGGAACAACACCCTCTCGCCGCGCGAGATCGTCAGCCCAGAGACGGAAATCATCTGTCGCCGCCCCAGTTGCGAACATTTCTCAATGTCCCTGCGCATGACGTGGATACATGGACGAAAGCCCCGGTGATCGCTATATGCGCGGTCGCCGCAGCAGGCTTTCGCCGCGCGCGCCGTGGACCTGTGAGCCGCGGCGTCTGTCGCGCGAGGGCGCAACCGGATTGTCGGGCGGCGTACATCAGAGGAAGACTCTCCATGCCGTCGAACGACAGCTTCAAGACCCGCCAGGACCTTTCCGTCGGGCGCAAGAAATACGCCTATTACAGCCTTCCCGCCGCCGAGGAAGCCGGTCTGGCCGGGATTTCCCGCCTCCCCCGCTCGATGAAGGTGCTCCTCGAGAACCTGCTGCGCAACGAAGACGGCGTCTCCGTCACCGAAGACGACCTGAAGGCCGTCGCCGCCTGGATCGACAACAAGGGCTCGGTCGAGCACGAGATCGCCTTCCGTCCGGCCCGCGTCCTGATGCAGGACTTCACCGGCGTTCCCGCCGTCGTCGACCTGGCCGCGATGCGCGACGCCATGGCCAAGCTGGGCGCCGACGCCGCCAAGATCAATCCGCTGGTCCCCGTCGATCTGGTCATCGACCACTCGGTCATGGTCGACAACTTCGGCACCGCCAAGTCGTTCGGCCAGAACGTCGAGCGCGAATATGAGCGCAACATCGAGCGCTACAACTTCCTGCGCTGGGGTTCCTCGGCCTTCAACAACTTCCGCGTCGTGCCCCCCGGCACCGGCATCTGCCACCAGGTCAACCTGGAGAATCTGGCCCAGACCGTCTGGACCCTGGAAGAAGGCAAGAAGACCGTCGCCTATCCCGACACCGTTGTCGGCACCGACAGCCACACCACCATGATCAACGGCCTGGCCGTTCTGGGCTGGGGCGTCGGCGGCATCGAGGCCGAGGCCGCCATGCTGGGCCAGCCCATTCCCATGCTGATCCCGGAAGTCATCGGCTTCCGCCTGACCGGCGCGATGACCGAGGGCACGACGGCCACCGACCTGGTGCTGACCGTCACCCAGATGCTGCGCAAGAAGGGCGTGGTCGGCAAGTTCGTGGAATTCTTCGGCGACGCCCTGCCGAACATGACCATCGAAGACCAGGCCACCATCGCCAACATGGCCCCGGAATACGGCGCCACCTGCGGCTTCTTCCCCGTGTCGCGCGCCACCATCGACTATCTGACCGCCACGGGCCGCGACAAGGCGCGCGTCGCCCTGGTCGAAGCCTATGCGAAGGCTCAGGGCCTGTGGATCGACGAGACCTCGGAAGATCCGGTCTTCTCCGACGTGCTGGAGCTGGACATCTCGACCGTCGTGCCGTCGCTGGCCGGTCCCAAGCGTCCGCAGGACAAGGTTGAACTGACCACCGCCGCTCCGGCCTTCGAAACGGCCCTGGGCGAGGTCTTCAGCCGCGCCGTCGACGCCCCGCGCTACGCCGTCGAGGGCAAGAAGTTCGATGTGGGCGACGGCGACGTCGTCATCGCCGCCATCACCTCCTGCACCAACACCTCCAACCCGTCGGTCCTGATCGCCGCCGGTCTGGTGGCGCGCAAGGCCAATGCGCTGGGCCTCAAGCCCAAGCCCTGGGTCAAGACCTCGCTGGCCCCCGGCTCGCAGGTCGTCACCGACTATCTGACCGACGCCGGCCTGCAAAAGGATCTGGACGCCCTGGGCTTCAACCTGGTCGGCTACGGCTGCACCACCTGCATCGGCAACTCGGGTCCTCTGGACCCGTCGATTTCGAAGACGATCAACGACAACGGGATCGTCGCCACCTCCGTCCTGTCCGGCAACCGCAACTTCGAGGGTCGCGTGAACCCCGACGTCCAGGCCAACTACCTGGCCTCGCCGCCTCTGGTGGTCGCCTACGCCCTGGCCGGTTCGATGCGCATCGACATCACCAAGGACCCGATCGGTCAGGACAAGAAGGGCAATGACGTCTTCCTGAAGGACGTCTGGCCCACGTCGGAAGAGATCGCCACGATCCAGAAGAAGTCGGTCACCCCGGCCATGTTCGCCAAGCGCTACAAGGACGTCTTCAAGGGCGACAAGCACTGGCAGGCCATCAAGATCGAAGGCGGCCAGACCTATGAGTGGGACGAGACCTCCACCTACGTCGCCAACCCGCCCTATTTCGAAGGCCTGTCGATGGAGCCGACGGCGGTCACCGACATCGTCGAGGGCCGGGTGCTGGCCATCTTCGGCGACTCGATCACCACCGACCACATTTCGCCCGCCGGTTCGATCAAGAAGACCTCGCCCGCCGGCGTCTATCTGACCAACCGCGGCGTCGATGCGCTGGACTTCAACAGCTACGGCGCCCGCCGCGGCCACCACGAAGTCATGATGCGCGGCACCTTCGCCAACATCCGCATCCGCAACAAGATCACGCCCGACATCGAAGGCGGCGTGACCAAACACTTCCCGTCGGGCGACACCATGTCGATCTACGACGCGGCCATGCGCTACCAGTCCGAAGGGCGTCCTCTGGTCGTCTTCGCCGGCAAGGAATACGGCACCGGCTCGTCGCGCGACTGGGCGGCCAAGGGCACCAATCTGCTGGGCGTCCGCGCCGTCATCGCCGAGAGCTATGAGCGCATCCACCGCTCCAACCTGGTCGGCATGGGCGTGGTGCCTCTGCAGTTCAAGGCGGACGGCTGGCAGAAGCTGGGCCTCACGGGCGAAGAGATCGTCACCGTGCGCGGCCTGTCCGACGTCAACATCGGCAAGCTGAAGCCGCGTCAGGACCTGTGGGTCGAGCTGTTCCGTCCGTCGGACGGCAAGATGGCTCGCTTCCCGGTCCGCTGCCGCATCGATAACCAGACCGAGCTGGACTACTTCAAGGCCGGCGGCGTCATGCCCTACGTCCTGCGCAACCTGGCCGGCGGCGACGCTGCGCCTGCGGTGGTGGTGGCGGAAGTCGAAACCGCCGCCGAATAGGCCGCGTTCATCTCCAAACGGAAAGGCCGGTGGATCGCTCCACCGGCCTTTTTGTTGAGCTCATTTTCCTCCCCATTTCATGGGGAGGTGGCGCGCCGCGAATACGCGGCGTGACGGAGGGGGCGGCGCAGACGGTCGCCGCCTGAATCGCCAATCCCTTAAGTTCCGCGTCGCCCCCTCCACCATTCCGGCTGAGCCGCCGGAACGGTCCCCCTCCCCATTCGCAACGCGAACGGGGAGGACAGCCGTCCGCTTCTGACGCAGCCGCCTGCCACCCTGTCCCCCGGTCTTTGACAACCCGGCCGACCCGCTTGCCTCAGGGCGCGCCGCCGCGATGTGGACTCAGTGGACTCAGCGGACTGTGTTTTTCAGCCCCCGAACACCTCGACCCCGACCTCGCCGTCCATCGTCAGCCACGCCCGCTTCATGCCCTGGCTGTTGAAGGGGGCGGCGATGTTTCCGGCGCGGTCCAGCGCGATCAGACCGCCATCGCCGCCCATGCCCCCGATCTGGTCGATGACGGCTTGAGAGGCCTCGGCCAAGGACTGTCCCGCCTCCACGCGCCAGGCGGTCTGGGCTGCGGCGGCGACGCGGATGAAATACTCCCCCTGACCGGTGCAGGACACGGCGGCGGCTTCGTCGGCCCAGGTGCCCGCCGCCGGAATGGGAGTGTCGCCGACCCGCCCCGGCATCTTGCCGAACACCCCTGCGGTGGAGGTGGCGGCGGCCAGGCGGCCCTCGCTGTCCAGAACGCAGCAGCCGACAGTGCCATGGCCCAGCACGCCCGGCGGATGGTTGTCCTCGCCCTTGCCCGCATGGGTGAACCAGGCGGCCTCGTCGCCGATCGGCTCCAGCCCCTGATCGTGGGCGAACAGGGCCGCGCCCTCTCCGGCCAGCATGACGTGCGGCGTGCGGTCCATCACCGCGCGGGCCGCGACGACCGGATTGCGGAACCCTTGCAGGGCCGCCACCGACCCCGCCTTGCGCGTCGCCCCGTCCATGAGGCTGGCGTCCAGCTCATAGGCGCCCGCGAGGTTGGGCGAGGCGCCGCGTCCGGCGACATAGAGGCCGGAATCCTCCAGCATCACCACCGCCTCGACCGCCACGTCCAGCGCGGATGCGCCCGCGTCCAGCCGCGCCTTCATGGCCTCGACCACCTGACGCATATGAACGACCTCGGCGTCGTAGTTGCGCTCGCGCCGGGCGCCTGCGCCACCGTGCAGAATGAGGGCCGTCATCGCTGGTCTCTCCTGATCGCCTCTTTTCAACGGGCGTGGCGCTGCTTAGCGTCTGTCGGGCAGACGCGCCACTGGAGGGCGCGTCCTCCCACAAGGATCTCCTCATGCGCGCAGTCCTGTCCACGACCCCCGGCGGACCCGAAACCTTGACGGTCGAGGAGGTTCTGGACCCGACGCCCAAGCCCGGCGAGGTGGTGATCGAGGTCAAGGCGGTGGGGATCAACTTCCCCGACACCCTCATCATCGAGGACAAATACCAGTTCAAGCCGCAACGCCCCTTCGCTCCCGGCGCCGAGGTGGCGGGCGTGGTCGAGGCGGTGGGCGAGGGCGTCAAGGGCGTGCTCAAGGGCGACCGTGTCATCGCCGTGCCCGGCTGGGGCGGTCTGGTCGAGCGTCTGGCCGTGCCTGCCGCCTCGGTCATCAAAATCCCCGACGGCATGGATTTCCAGACCGCCGCCGCCCTGATCATGACCTACGGCACCTCCTACTACGCGCTGAAGGACCGGGCGCAGCTGCAGCCGGGCGAGAGCCTTCTGGTGCTGGGCGCGGCGGGCGGCGTCGGCGTGGCGGCCGTCGAACTGGGCAAGGCCATGGGCGCGCGCGTCATCGCCGCCGCCTCGACCAACGACAAGGTGCAGTTCGCGCTGGACGCAGGGGCCGACAACGGCCTGATCTACCCCTCCGGCCCCATGGACAAGGTGGCCCAGAAGGAACTGTCGGGCGAGTTCCGCCTGGCCTCGGGCCGCGACGGGCCTGACGTGGTCTATGACGCAGTCGGCGGCGGCTATTGCGAGCCGGCCCTGCGCGCCATGGACTGGAACGGCCGCTATCTGGTGGTCGGTTTCCCGGCGGGCATACCGTCCCTGCCGCTGAACCTGACCCTGTTGAAGTCGGTGTCGGTGGTGGGCGTCTTCTGGGGCGCCGCCGTGGCCCGCGACCCGGCCGGGCATCAGGCCAATATGAACGACCTGTTCCGCCTTTGGAGCGAAGGCAAGATCAAGCCGCGCATCAGCCGCACTTTCCCCCTGGAACGCGCCCACGAAGCCATTCAGGCCCTTGGCGACCGCTCGGTCATGGGCAAGGTGGTGGTGACGGTGGAGAGCTGAGGGGTTCTTGGGGCGCTGAGGCTCACGACGCGGTCGTTCGCGGCTTGAGCGCGTGCCCGGCTACTCCTGCTTCATCCGCTCCAGCGCCGCCTCGGCATCCTCCCGGTGGCGGGGGCGGATGTTGGCGCCCAGGGTGGCGATCAGGGCCGCGAACACCGCCGCGTCGTCGGTGAAGCCTATGCCGGCGAAGACATCGGGGATGGCGTCGATCGGTAGCACGAAATAGGCCAGCGCCCCCAGCATCAGCCCCTTGGCCGCCATCGGCGTCTGCGGGTCGCGCGCGGCAAACCAGACGCTCAGCGCCTGATTGGCGAAGGGGATGCGGGCGGCGGTGCGCCTGATCTTGGGCCAGAAGCCGCGCCTGACCCTCACCTCATTGACGGCCACCACCGCGGGCACGAGAGCGTGGGAAGGGTCCAGCGCCTGTTCCGGCGTGATCGGTTTTGCGTTTGCGCTCATGGCGTCTAAATCCACAGAACGAAAAGACGTTCACTCCCCAACATATAGGCAGATTTCATGAAACTCGATGGTTCGATCTCGGCAGTGGTCACGGGCGGCGCCTCGGGCCTGGGCGAAGGCACGGCGCGCGCCATCGCCGCGACGGGCGCCAAGGTGGCCCTGTTCGACATGAATGAGGAGAAGGGCGAGGCCATCGCCAAGGAGATCGGCGGGGTCTTCTGCAAGGTCGACGTCACCTCCGACGAAGACGTCGCCGCCGCCTTCGCCAAGGCCCGCGCCGCCCATGGTCAGGAGCGTCTGACCGTCAACTGCGCCGGCATCGCCACGGGCCAGAAGACCGTCAGCCGCAAGCGCGACACCGGCGAGATTCGCGCCCACGACATGGCCAGCTTCGAGCGCACCGTGCGCGTCAATCTGTTCGGCACCTTCCGCGTCCTGTCGCAGTCGGCCCTGGGTATGGTGACGCTGGAGCCTATGGAGGACGGCGAGCGCGGCCTGATCGTCAACACCGCCTCCGTGGCGGCCCAGGACGGCCAGATCGGCCAGGCGGGCTATTCGGCGTCCAAGGGCGGCGTCTACGCCATGACCCTGCCTGTGGCCCGCGATCTGGCCCAGGAAGGCGTGCGCGTGAACACCATCCTGCCCGGCATCATGTGGACGCCGATGATGGCCGGCATGGATCAGAAGATTCAGGACGCCCTGGCCGCCGCCATCCCCTTCCCCAGCCGCCTCGGCCGCCCCGCCGACTATGCGTCCCTGGTGCTGGAGCTGGCCCGCAACGTCTACATCAACGGCGAATGCATCCGTCTGGACGGGGCCATCCGGCTGGCGCCGCGCTAAGGAAAAATCGTCTTCCGACGCGATTTTTTGCAAAGCCTCTTGCGAGGATGCAGGCGGGTCCGCTATAGGCCCGCCTCTCGACGAGATGGATCGCAAACGCAGCGGTCGTCGCGGAGTGCGGGCGTAGCTCAGTGGTAGAGCACAACCTTGCCAAGGTTGGGGTCGAGAGTTCGAATCTCTTCGCCCGCTCCAGTCGAAAACGCAGAAGGCCCGTCGTCACCGGCGGGCCTTTGTCGTTCCCGCGCTCTGAATGATTGAGGGCCGCGCTCCGGTTGGTCCACGGGCGGCGAAGTTTGCCAAGGTTGGGGTCGAGAGTTCGAATCTCTTCACTCGCTCCTGTCGAAACGCAGAAGGCCCGCCGTCACCGGCGGGCCTTTGTCTTTTCCGGGCTCTGACGAAGAGTCAGTTGATGCCCAGCGCCCGCTTGATCTCGCGCCAGTCGACCATTTTGTAGTTCTGCTGGCCGGGGTGGGGCGTGTCGGTGTCGTCGTGGAAGGCGATGGCGCCTTGGGGCCAGGGGCCGATGGGGCCGCTCCAGGCGTCCAGGCCGTCGGTATGGGTGACGCCGTCGATGGCCGCCCCGCTGGTCGCCACGCCGTCCACGATGGCGAAGCGGCCGATATAGGCATAGGCGGTCTGTGCCCCCGTTCCCGTCACCCGCCACACCGGATAGGTGCTGTCGCCCTGGCTGGAGGCGATCAGGTATTTGTCGGCGCCGTCGCGCATGATGGTCAGCCCTTCGACATCGTCGGTCAGGCGGATGCGGTCGATGGGGTGAATCTGCGTCGGCGTTCCGGGCGCGGCCGGATCGAAGTCGAAGCGCCAGATGCCGACATCCTCCTCGCCGACATACAGCTGGTCTGCGGCGTCATCGACGACACAGCCCTCGGTCTGACTGCCCAGCTGCATGGAGCGCTCGACCACGCCGACGGGGCCGTCCGGCCCGGCGGTGACGCGGATCTGCTGGATCAGGCCGTTCTTGTTGTTGGGGACCAGATAGTAGGCGCTCCCCCTTTGGCCCATGCAGAAGCCGTAGGGCTCGCCCATGTCGGTGGGGATGAAGCCCCAGCGGCGCACCTCAAGCGTGTCCGGGTCCATCAGCCAGGTCATGATGCCGAAGCGGTCACGCTCGGCGGCGGCGACCAGCACCATGGGCTTGCCGTCCACGACGAAGCCCGAACGGACATCGACGTTGTTCATCGGCCCATCAGAAAAGAACTGGCGCACCGTGCCATCGAGGTTGTGAACATAGAGGCCGTCCGACTTGTCGGTGCCGAACAGGACGGCGCGGTTCGGATCACGCGGGTCGGCCCAGAAGGCGGGATCATCAGCATCGACGGTCGAGTCGGTGGTCACCACGGTCTCTGCGGCGGCGACGACGGGTTTGGCCGGGTCGCCGGCGGCCAGGACGCCTTGCGCAATCTCGGGCTCAACCGTGGCGCAGGCGCCCAGCAGGGCGGCGGCCGCCGTGAGCGTGGTCAGGATGCGGATCGACATGAACGGCCTCGGTTGTTGAATTTCAGGAGTCGGGCGCGCCAGACCACGCGACCTCGACCTGGGCAAGCCAAGGCTCCGTGACGGTTCGGCGTCGCCTGAATGACGCTTCATCCGCATCGGGATCAACTGTCACGCCTGAGACGGAAAACCGGCATGGGCTGTTCTCAAAACCGTCGCGGAGGCGTCGCCGCCAGGCCCTAGCAGCGCCCTCGACAACCGGGCCCGCTCAAGGGACGCCGGCCCAACGGGGATGCTTCCTGATGAAACTCGCTCTTCTGCTCGGCGCTGCGCTGGCGCCTCTGGCCCTGGCCCAGCCCGCCTTTGCTTCGGATCAGGTCGTCGGCGCCGCGGCCAGTGCGCCCGCTGCAGCCAGCGCTGCTGAAGTGATCTACGGCCGGGTGACCAATGCGGCAGGCCAGCCTCTTCCGGGCGCCGAGGTGGTTGTGCGCGGCGGGGGCCAGCGCGTCGTCTCCAACACCCAGGGCGAGTTCATTCTGCCGGTCCGTGCCGGCCAGATCAGCTTTGATGTCAGCTATCTGGGCCTGCCTTCGGCCAGCCAGACGGTGACGGTGGCGACGGGCGCAAGCCCTCGCGTCGTGGTCGCCCTGGGCGGCGGCGATGCGACGACGCTGGAAGACGTGGTCGTCACGGGGGTCATCACCGACGGCGTGGCCCGCTCGCTGAACCAGCAACGCAGCGCCGACGGCACCATCAACGTCCTGTCGTCCGACGCCATCGGCCGCTATCCTGACCCGAACGTGGCGGAATCGCTGCAGCGCGTCGCCGGCGTCGCCATCCAGCGCGACCAGGGTGAAGGCCGCTACATCAACGTGCGCGGCGCGCCATCGGCCTTCACCGCCGTGTCGGTCGACGGCGTGACCATCCCGTCGGTCGATTCCTCGACCCGGGCGGTCGACCTCGACACCCTGCCCAGCGACATCGTCAACACCCTGGAGGTGTCCAAGACCCTGCTGCCCAGCCAGGACGCCGATTCCATCGCCGGGGCCGTCAACATCACCACCCGTTCGGCCTTCGACCAGCGCCGCCTGCGTGTGAACGGCTATCTGGGCGGCAGCTACAACGACTACGGCGGCTCCGACACCCGCGCGGGCGCCACGGTCTCCAACGTCTTCGGGGCCGACCAGACTTTCGGCGGCCTGTTGTCGCTCAGCTATTCCGAGACCAACCGCCGTCCCGACAACGTCGAATCCGGCTGGACCAAGATGGAGACCCCGGACGGAACCGAGGTGTTCGCGCTCGAGGAAAGCCTGTTCAAGGACTATGAGACCACACGCACCCGCATGGCCGCGACCGGCGCCCTGGAATGGCGCCCGACCGACAGTTTCCGGGCTTACCTGCGCGGCTCCTACGCCCAGTTCGAGGACGACGAGTACCGCAACCAGCTGCTGCTGACCTATGACGAGGGCGGCCTGCGCAACGGTGCGACCGACGCCAAGGCGACCTTCGACAACGTCATCGTCGAACGCCAGCTGCGCCACCGCACCCAGCAGAACGACATCTTCACCCTGTCAGCAGGCGCGGCGCATAACTTCGAAAACGGCGTCACTTGGGACTATAATCTGTCGCTGGCCAGCAGCGAGCAGACCTATCCCAACCGCAATGAACTGCTGTTCCGCTCCACCACCCGTCCGACCGTGAGTTATGACTTCTCTGGCGATCACCGCCAGCCGACCTATTCGATCTTCCAGACCGAGGAGCATCTGAACGCGGCCAGCTACGCCTTCCGCGAAAACGCCTTCCGCTCGAACACCACCACTCAGGAAGAGTTCGCGGCCCAGACCAATGTGGTCGTGCCGACCCTCATCGGCGGCCATGGCGTGGACTGGTCGTTCGGCCTGAAGTTCGCCAGCCGCGATGTCTCCGCCGATGAGGAGCGCCTGCGGGACCGTCGCGCCCCCTCGCGCCCGGCTCAGACCTATGCCGAGTTGATGACCCGCCGGCCGTCTCAGAACTACGACTACTTCCTGGGTCCGAAGTTCGACTACAGTCTGGTCGACGCCTATTTCGCCCAGGCCCGTGCGACCTCGCAGCGCCGGATGCCGGATTCGATCATCGCCGACTATGAGGCCCAGGAAGACATCCTGGCCGGTTACGCTCAGGCCCGCGCCGACCTGGGACGCGCCAACATCGTCGCCGGTCTGCGTATCGAACAGACCCGGTTCGACGGCTCGGCCACGGCCTACAACGCCGACGACGACACCTATTCGCCGCGCGACGTCAGCCGCGACTACACCGATGTCTTCCCCAATCTGACGGTGCGCTACGCCTTCTCGGACGACCTGATCGGCCGCTTCGCCCTGACCCGCGCCATCTCGCGTCCGGAATACAACGACATCGTCCCGCGCTCGGTCGAGGAGACCGACGGTTCGGTCATCGAGGTGGAGCTGGGCAATCCGGACCTGAACCCGACCTTGTCGAACAACTTCGACGCCGGGCTGGAATACTACCTGCGGCCGCTGGGCGTGATTTCGGCCAACGTCTTCTACAAGGACCTTAGCGACTATCGCTACACCCTGACGCTGGACGGAACCTACAATGGGGATCCGGCGCGCCTGACGCGGGTCGAGAACGCCCCCGACGGCCATCTGGCGGGCCTGGAGCTCAACTGGCAGCAGACCTTCAGCTTCCTGCCGGGCTGGGCCTCG
>Ga0233377_1000420_pt1 | contig 20091 bp, 20 predicted proteins | sample ElkDunMinimDraft_6_FD_191540 | JGI IMG/M metagenome (GOLD analysis project Ga0233377, IMG submission 191540) | Fecal eukaryotic communites from dung pellets of Tule Elk in California, USA - Elk Dung E36 | ecosystem: Host-associated > Mammals > Digestive system > Large intestine > Fecal | place...
GGTCGACGACGGCATGTCCCTCGAGCAGGTCGAGGTACTCGAGATCGAGCTCGCCGCCGCTCGGAAGGATGAAGACGCCGAAGAGGTGGGCCTGCCGACGCACCTCCTGCACGAGCTGCCGTGGCACGTGCAGCGCCGCATGCGTGATGAGGTGCACGACGGGATCGCGCTGGTCGCGTGCGCGAAGGAGCGCGAGCTCGGTCGCGAGCTGCGCGAACACGCGCGCAGGATTGCGACCGCGTTCGCCCTTGAAGCCGAGTATGTACGCCGCCGGAAGCTGCCCGGGGCGAGAGCGCTGGACGTCGTAGAGCCGCGAGTCGAAGAAGCGCATCCACACCTCCTCGCCCGCGAGCTGCAGCTTCTTCCCGAGGGCGATCGACAGCCCGCGCGCGAACACCTGACGATCGCCGCGCATCGAAGCCGAGGCGTCGATCAGGAGATAGTGGAGCCGGCGCGCCTCGTCGGGCGCTTGTTCACGCGTGTAGTAGAGGACCTCGTTCTCGATCATCCGTCGCGCGAACTCGTTCTCGTCCCAGGCGAGCTCCGTCAAGACGAGGGAGTCGAGCGATCCCTTGTTGCCGATGCCGGCGTAGCCGTGCACCGCATGGGTTCCGGTCGCCTTCGCGCGATGGGTCTCGAGCACGCTCGGGAGCAGCTCGAGCGAGAAGTTGACGATGTCGTTCGCCGCCGGGCTGGAGATCGCCGCGAGCAAATCGACGTGAGCCAGCGCACCGGCAGCGGTGGACTCCGGCCCCAGCATTCCGAGGAGGCGGAGCGTATCGAGGTCGAGGGCGTCGGCGAGCGTCAGGATGTGCAGGCGCGACCGCGCGAGGCTGTCGAGGATCGCCATCTCGAAGCTCCGCGGAACCGCCGCGAACAGCGCCGCGAGCTGCGGGTCGAGGTCACGCACCATCTCGGGATCGAGCGGCAGCGTCGGCGGGTAGGGCGCCCTCACGTTCGTGCGCTGCACGAGCGACCCGAGGACGCGTGCGAGCACGACGACGATGAGGTCGTCGCTCAGGCGCATGCTCCGCGCGCGGGCGCTCGCGTCGCTCGTCGCGATCTCGCCGAGAATGGAGCGGTACGTCGCGAGGAGCTCGGCCGATCGCGGCACGCGCGCAGCGACGTTGTCGAGCCCGGGCCGAGCGCCGATCTCGAGCTGCTCCTTCGGCGCCGCGTAGAGGAGGCCGAAGTCGTGCACGAGGAAGAACGGCAGGTGCAGCCCCAGCCGCGCGAGGTCTCGGTACCAGCGGACCGCGCGCACGATCATCATCGGAGTCGCCGCACGCACGGCCGACAGCGCCAGACCTCCGAGCGGCCCTGCGACGACGGGGTCCTTCGCGTGTGCGGGCGATACCGGCATCGGCGTCGGAGCATACCCGAGAATCCGTCCATCGGCCGGGCGCGGCGCGCTGCGGCGAGGCGTGTTGCCCGCGACGGCATGCCTCGATACGCTCGCGCTAGAGGGTGGAATGAACTTCAAGGCTGCAAGCGTCGCTTCGACGGTCTTCGTGCTCGGGGTGATCGTCGCGTCGATCAACGGCGGCTGCGGAGACGATGATCCGACGGCAGCCGTTCCGTCGCGACTCGCGCGCAAGGGCGAGGCATGCCAGACGACGAACGACTGCGCGGCCGGGCTCGCCTGCCTCCCGAACGCTGCCTCGAACACGGGCGTGTGCGTGCTCGGCGTCTTCAACGTCACCCAGACCGCCAAGGAGTGCGCCCTCATCGAGTGCCAGCAGCCGAGCGACTGCTGCGAGAGCCCACCGGCTGCATGCGCGAGCCTGAAGGCGAGCTGCGACGCGCAGCGCGAAGCCGGCGCCTCGGAGCCGATCTCCGCATGCGTGCAGTACGAGCAGCTCTGCATCTGCGATCCCTCGAGGCGGGACTGCGAGAACGGCAAATGCGTGGTCAAGTGCGTCGACGACGCGTCGTGCTCGGCCAGCGGCGGCGCCGGCAGCAGATGCCTCGGCGGCAAGTGCGCCCAGTGCGCGATCGACGACGATTGCGGCGGCGGCGAGCTCGCCTGTTTGAGCGGCAAGTGCCAGGCGCCGTGCCAGAACGATGGCGACTGCCCGGACTTCGACCGCTGCCTCCAGGGCAAGTGCATCGAGGGCGGCTGTCAGACCGACCGCGAGTGCATCGCGGCCACGCGCAACGTCGAGTCGACCTGCGGCGTGGACGGGCGATGCGTCGTCCCGTGCCAGACGGACCTCGAGTGCGGCAATCCGAAGAACTACTCGTTCTTCTCCTGCATCGGCGGGCAGTGCCTCTACATGGGCTGCGAGTCCGAGAAGGACTGCCGCCTCCTGCTCGGCAGCGGCGGCTCGAGCGGCTCGAGCGGGTCGAGCGGCTCGAGCGGTGTGCTTGGCTCGAAGCAGCACGTCGTCTGCCGCGAGAAGCAGACGCCGAACCAGACGACGCGGCCGGCGCTGTAGCCGGGCTCAGAAGCCCGCGCGGCTTGCCCGGCGGATCGTGCCGTCGGCGTGCGCCGTGTACACGTAGAGCCCGTCGGCCGTCATGCCGCCGATGCCGTTCATCCCCGTGCGGAACGGCTCTGTCGCGCCCGGCCCGGTCCCGCCGAAGTAGTATGCGTGGTAGATCGCCGTCGAGCTCGCCGCCCAGAAGTACGACGTGTCGTTGACGTCCTGGGCGAGATGCCTGAGCGATGCCGAGGGCGGGACGCTCGTGGGGGTGGCCGTCGTCGGCGCGTTCTTGCTCGCCGAGGCGAAGACGTCTCCGCCCGACTCGATCCAGAAGAAGCGAGCGCTGTTCGCTTCGAGGTTCGTGGGGCCGAAGCGACCGCTCATGACCGTGGTGGGAGCGGCGACGGACCCGTCCGCGCCCGAGACCGGAAGCGAGAGGATGGCATTCGAGCTCGAGAAGTACATCGAGCCGAACGCCGACTCGACGACCAGGTCATTCCCGCTCGGGACCCCTGTGTAGAGGACATTCGGCGCGGCGTAGCCCGAGGAGTAGAGCCACTGCACGATCGCGCTCGAGGTGCGGCAGTAGACGTTGTAGCTCGAGTCCACCGCGAGCGCGCTGCACGTTCCCGGCGAGCCGCCGCCCATCGTCGTCGTCGTCGTCTGACCGAAGCGGACGACGCCGACCGTGCCCGTCTCTGTCTGGTAGACGGCGCCGTACGGATCGACCTCGAACAGCAGGATGGCCGTCGGCACCAGCATCGGGTCGAGGACGATCTCCGGCGTCTGCGGCGCGAGCCCGCGCGGGTTCGAGCCGAACGCGATCCCGCTCGCCCCGCCGACCCCTGCGATGAAGTGCCAGTAGAGGTGCCCATTCTGCGTGATGCCGACGTCACGGCTCGCCGCGCCCGGCATCGGTCGGTCGTAGAGGATGTCGGGCAGTCCGCCGTCACCGCCGCCGTCGCGCCCGGCGTCCGGGACCGGCGGATCGGTATCGAAGGTCGCCGTGATGACGTAGACGACCGGCACCGTCGTGAACGCGCTGCATGCGCCTTCCTGACCCGCCGGCGACGTGCCGGTCGTCTCGCCGTAAGGCAGCTCGATCTCGAGCGCTGTCCTGTCGACGCCGGGATCGGTGCCGCGCCGAAGCACGGGGTTGCAGTGCGTCGGGCCCCTTCCGCGCGATCCGATCGGCTCCGTGCTGAACGACCAGCCGGCGAACCGGCTCCCCGGCGTCGGCGTCGCCTTCAGCGAGATCTTGCTTGCCGCGCCGTCGGCCGTCGCGCTCGCGAACACGTGCTTGGCGAAGCAATCGGAAGGGCAGTCGAGGCCAGGGACGTTCGTCGTGACGCGGCCGCGTCCCTTGATCGTGAGCGTGATCTCGGCGCCGTGCGTCCCGCCAGGATCGACGTACACCGGACCGCCGGCGCCGTCGGGCTCGTCGCCCGAACATCCCATCCAGGTGAGCGCAAGGACCGGCGTGATGCCCATCGCTGCGACGGCAGCGAGCCGTCGGGCGCGGCGAGCGCGACGCGTCCGGGGCTCCAACGCGGCATCCTCGTCCAAACGACGACCTTCCGGTCCGTGATGTCCGTCCAAGCGCCCCTCTCTTCGGAGCGGGAAGTGTACCATGGTGCGAACGGGAGAAATCGAATGTCGCACGAGCTCGTCGTCACCGCTGTTGGTCCGGACAGGCCCGGGATCGCCTCCGAATTCACCGGTCAGGTGCATGCGGCCGGCGCGAACCTCGCCGACACGCGGATGGTGAACCTCCGTGGAAAGTTTGCGCTGATCGCGCTCGTCGAAGGCACCTCGGAGGTGCTCGAGGACGTGAGAAAGCGTCTGTCGGAGGCAGGGCCGCGCATCGGCCTCGAGATCGACTGCTCGTCGCCCGGGCCGAAGGAGGGCGCCGCCGCGCAGCGCGAAGGCGTGCCGTTCCGGCTGAAGACGTACTCGATGGATCAGCCCGGCATCGTCCATCGCATCACGTCGTACCTGCGCGAGCAGGGCGTGAACGTCGAGGAGCTCGTGACGCGCCTCGAATCGGCGGCGTTCATGGGGACGCCGGTCTTCACGATGGAGATCCTCATGCTCCTTCCGAAGACGGTGAGCGTGAAGCAGCTCCGTCAGTCGCTCGAGGCGCTCGGCGACGAGCTCAACTGCGACGTCGACATCGATCCAGCGTGAGCGCGAGCGAGAGCTGACCGACGGCGCTCCTTCAGAGCTCCGGACCTCGGCTACGGACGCGGACGGCGGCGGACGATCTCCGGAGCTTGCGGAGCGGCGCCGCGCGGGCGGAGCCCCCGGCGCTGCGCTTCTCGGAGGAGCGCGCTCACGCGTGTGTGGGGAGTGCCCTCGCGGTCCGCGAGCGAGTCGAGCAGGGCCTCGTCCGTCAGATCGTACGGCCAGCCGGTCGGCGGTGGAAAGGAGTCGACATTGCCGCGAAGGACGGCGTTGGGTCCGCTCCTGGCGAGATCGGAGCCGCGCCGCGGGAGCTGCTCCTGCATCCACGCGAGCGCGTCCCGCCGCTCCTCGGGCTCGACGTCGAGCGACGCGAGGATCGAGGAGAGGATCTGCACGTGGATCGGCTCGAACCGCGTCGCCTGCACGACGACGTCGTCGGGCGTCACGGTCGCGCGGACGAAGCACTCGTCGGGATCGTCCGCGCCGAGCCCGATCTCGACGCGCTTGTCCTCGAAGAACGAGCGGAGGTGGATCGGCGCGTTCGGGTCCTTCAGATGGAGGTGCGGCCGGGCCGCGTAGTCGAGGTTGACGATCTTCCAGGGCATCGCCGGGACGCTACCCCACCATGCTCGGCAGTGAAAAGGAGCCGCCGAGGAGCGCGTGCCGAAACCTCCTGCCCGAAATCGGACCGCCCATGTCACGGGCGGGCGGGCGCCGTTGCCGATGCGGTCCCTGGCGTCGATCCTGCGCGTGACCACCCGTCGAGGGCCGCGCGTCGGTCGCCCGGCTCTGAGGCGGCTTTGCCCGCCTGGCTCCGGACGATGCTGCTGCGGACTTCCTGGAGGTGAATGGGTGGCCTGCGGTCCTCGTGCGCGTCGCATCCAAGCCGGTGGCCGTCATGCAGCTGGCGCGACGCTCGATCGTCGTGGTGGTCAACAGATAGTGCAGGTAGACGTCCGTCTTGCCCGAGAGCGCGGTCGCCCAGGCAGCGAGCTCGTGATCGAGAGACTGGAAGTAGCGGCCCGCTCCCCTCGGGACAGAGGTAGTCGGAGATCTCTCGACCCGCGATCTCGGTCGATAGTCGCTTGAAGGCGAACGCGTGGCGCGTCCCGTCGGCGAGGTGGTTCAGCACGTCGAGCGAAGGATGACGATCCGCGCCACGGTGCGCGAGATCTTGCGGGCACCGATGAACTCCATCATCGAGACCGTGTGCAGCCAGCGTGCTTCGAGCTCGGGATCGCGGGTGATCTAGTGGAGGAGAGCCTGCAGTCGGTCGCGCATAGAGCCGCGTTGTAGCGCGGTGCCGGGGACGATGGACAGCGAAAGCCAGCAGGCCGTCACGTCGGGCTCGAACGTCCCCAACTCGAGATTGAACGACCTGAGGCTAGATCAGCCGACTTGGCCAGCCGACGCGCACCAGCAGACCGTCGGGGCCGTTGAGCGCGAACTCGTACGTGCCCCACGGCTTGTGCGTCGGCGCCTTCTCGCGCTCGATGATCTCGTCGCGTAGCGCCGCCGCAAGCGCATCGACGCGCGGTGTGTAGACATAGACGCCGAACGGGTTCCGTCCCGGCACCACCCATCCGTCGACAGCGCGACCGAGGTGCACTTCGCCGCCTTCGCCGTCCGAGAGCAAGCGATAGTCGTCGTGGCCCTGGTCGGCTGGCCGGGTGAACCCGAGCCGGCTCCACCACGCCTCGGCGGCGTCGAGATCGTTGCACGGGATGATGGCGGTGACGCGTGACGGTTCAGACATGACTCCGCTCTCCCTGACCTCAGTGAGGTTCGTGGCCGCTTCGAGCCGCCATCAGGACGCCGCTGTCGGCTACGAACGGGGTCGAGCGGAACATTCGCGCGGTCACTTCTTCGTGAAGCGGTGCGACTCCTGCCCGAGCGCGAGGACGAGCGCGCCGCCCTCGAACGTGACCGGCAGTCCGGCGATGGGCGGGTCGAGGAAGAAGAGGCGCTCGGTCCCGTCATCGGCCTTCTTGTAGCCGAGCCGGCTCTGCCACTCGCCGACGTCCACTCGCATTCCGTCCTTGTTCGAGGTGAACGTGAACGTCCCGAGCTTGTCGCTCTTCCACGTCCCGGTCGTGCGTGAGACGACGTCCGCCGGGATGGCGCCGGAGACCTCGTCGTGGAGCTTCGCCCACTGCTCGCGCGCCTGCTCGAGGCCCTTCGCGAGGTCCTGCTCCGCCTGCACCTTGCCGTCGAAGGCGACCTCGAGGAGCCGCTGCGTGACCGCGTCGACGAAGCTCGCGCCAGCGCTGGTCGAGTTCGACAGCACGACGATGCCGAGGTTCTTGTCCGGGAAGATCGCGAGCCGCGTCACGAAGCCGAACGTGCCGCCGTCGTGGGTGACCACCGGGAGGCCGCGGAGCGTGCTCGTCGCGAGCCCGAGGCCGTAGCCACCGCGCGGCCCCACGCGGACGCGCGGCTTGCGGCGCTCGAGGAGGTTCGCCTCGGCGAAGGCCTGCTTGCCCTCCGGCGTCTTGCCCTTGGCGAGCTCGACGAGCGCGTAGCGCGCCATGTCCTGCGCCGTCGAGAACACGGCGCCCGCCGGCGCGAGCGGCTCGACGAAGCGTTCCATCGCGAGCGGGAGCACCATCGGCTCGTCGCGAGGGCCGACGAGATTGCCCCCGTGAGGCATCGCCACCGCACCCTTTTTCCCTTCCTCGAACGACGCGGTCGTGTCGGTCATCCCCATGGGCGCGAAGACGCGCGCCTTCATCGCGGAGGCATAGGCAGCGCCGAGCGGCTTGCCGGGCTCGGCGATGCGCGCCGCGAGGAAGCCGCCCAGCGCCGTCATCTGGTTCGAGTACTGGAACGTCTCGCCCATCGCGGTCGTCGGCTTCAGGCCGGCGAATGTCGTGAACGAGTCCTCCGGCTTGTGCGCGCCGTACTCGAAGACGAGATCGAGATCGCGTCGCGGCATGCCCGTGCACGCGCAGAACGTGTTCTCGACCGTCAGCTTCTCCGTGAAGGCGGGGTCGCCGGTCTCGAACGTGGGCACGAGCTCCTTCACGCGCGTGTCCCACTTCACCTTGCCCGCTTCGACGAGGTTGGCGATCAGCAGCGTCGAGAGCGACTTCGTCACGGAGCCGATCATGAAGCGGGTCCGTTCCGTGACCGGCTCCTTCTTGCCGCGCTCGCGCACGCCAAAGCCCTTCGCGAGCACGATCTTCCCGTCCTGCACGACCGCCACCGCCGCGCCGGGGACGTACGTCTTCTCGCGAGCGCTCTCGATGAACGTCACGAGCTGCGCGAGCCGGTCGCCCTCGAGCGGAAGCGCAGGCTTGGCCGAGAGGTCCTCGTCGGTGACGCCGGGCACCTCCAGGCCGAGGACGATCTGCTGGACCTGCGCGCCACGCCGCGAGAACGCGGTGGTCTTGCCTTCCAGGAAGGCGGCCCACGCCTTCTTGTCCTTTCGCCGGACGTTGACGGCGAAGATGCGCTGCTCCGACGGCGGGGTCTCCCAGACCGTCTCCGCGATCTCGTCCCAGCCAGCCTGATCCTTCTCGTTGACGTGCCGGGCGACCTTCGCTGGCGCCGCGCGCCCGATCTTCGAGAGCGCTGCCTTGACGGCTGCGTCCGTCGAGTCGGCCTCGATCTCGAGGAGCGTGATCGTGAGCTCTCGTTCCGGATCCTGGAACGCGACGCCGCTCGCGATGTCGCGCATCCACCACCCTGCGGGCACGTCGAGCTTCGCCCCGCTCTTCAGCGTCTTCGTGGTGTCGGCGTTCAGCGCCGCGAACGGGCTCTCCAGTGCCTTGTCGGTGGCCTCGCGCTTGGCCGGCGGAGCGACCTCGGGTGCGCGACCGCCGGCGTCGCCTCCACACCCCGAGACGGAGCACACTGCCGCGAGGGCGACCGGCGCGAAGCAGGCGAAACGAATCCGGCGGAGCTGAGGCACTCTCATGGCGCGGAGAATATCGGATCGTCCGATGTCGTCCGCGCAAAAGCGCCCCGGATCGAGCGTCGCTCAGCCGAGCGCTCAGCTGATATCGAGGCACTTGAACGCGCTCTTGCACGTCTTCGCGCTCATGATGCAAACGGCGACTTCGTTCGCCAGCTCCTTGTCGGAGTCGCTCAGGTCGTCGTAGGCGGCGTTGGAGTTCGAGCAGTCCTGGTTCTCGAAGCCCTCCTCCTTCTCGCACACATTGTTGATGTGCTCGCAGGCCTCCTCTGCCTCGTACTTCGGCGCCGGCTTCTCCTTCGCGCGTGTCGGCGAGTCATCCGAGGCCGGGCGAAGGCAGTTGATCGCGGACTGGCAGCTCGTCGAAGCGATCACGCACGGTACGATCGAGTCGGCGAGCGCCTTGTCGGTGGGGTTCATCGCCTCGTATTCCGCGTTGGAGTTCGAGCAGTTCTGTGCCTTGAATCCCTCCGTGCTCGCGCACACCTCGTTGAGGTGCGCGCATGCGTCTGCGGCATCTTTCTTGGCCTTCGGGCCCTCTTCCTTGGCGTCGTTCGAGCAAGCTGCGACGGCCGTCACGAGAGCGCCGACGAGCGTAGCGAGCGCGAGCTTTTCGAGGAACATCATGGAGTCACCGGTGACTTCATTTGGGTTCGCTCGCCCGTCGAGACAATGCGACGACGGGCACGCGCGGCGGTTGTCGCGCGGTCGGCGGTCGCGCGCGTCAGGGCGTGCCGCCCGCGACGGTCACATCGGTGTGGCGGGCCGCGTGCCGCTCGAGGGCTCGCGAGCCTTGAACGGGACGATCTCGTTTCGATCGAAGGCTTCGCAGGCCAGTGCGCGGAGCGACGACCTCTTCCCGTTGACCCCCTTTGTCTTGATCGTCGTCGGTGGAGGCGAGAAGAAGTGATCGAACCTGCGCTGCAGCGCGACGAGATCTCCGGCGCCGTCGTCGTTGAGGATCGAGTCCTGGTCTTCGCTCAGGTGCGGGCCGTAGTACCAGGTGACGCTCGCGAGACAGAGCTCTCGCTCGCGTGCATGCGGGGCGAGCACCCATCCGTGGCGGGCGGAGGCCGGGTCGAGCTCGTAGGAGAGCTCTCGACCTTCCGAGTCGATGACGACGACGTGGTGCACCGACCCTGTCCGGACCCGGTACGTCCCGAAAGGAACATCGACCGCCGGGTGGACGCCCGGTGTAATCGGGCCGACGTCGGCTCCGTCGATCCGGACCACCAGATCGCCGAGCGGTCCCTCCGTGCTGACCACGTGGACGTCCGGAAGACGAGCCAGATCCAGAGCACGAAATAGCTCTAGCGCTACTGCCGGGGACTCACAACGTGCTGGGGTTCACGAAACGACGCAGTCGTGTATTTCCTGACATCCCGGGAGCCGGGAGTGGCGGGGCGAGCGGAGTCCGCCTCAGACGAGGAGGACGTCGCACTCGCCGCGCGAGATGAGCCACCGGGACACGCTGCCGAACAGCAGCTGGCCGACGCTCGAGCGCTCGCGCCCGAGGACGAAGAGCGTGTGGTTGCGGCGGTGCTCACGATCCTCGAGGTCGAGGACGCGGCGCGAGCTCCCGTTGGTGAGGATGATCTCGTCCGGGTCGAGCCCGGCTTCGGTCACGACGGCCATGAGCCGATCGCGTGCCTCGCGGCGCGCCTCGACGCGGCGGGCCCGCAGGCTCGCCTGGCTCGCGCCGTCGAGCACGAGCGCGTTCTCGTAAGGATCCTCGTAGGCGTGGAGGAGCGACTGCTGCGCCGACGGCGCGACGAGCCGAGCCGCCTCGAGGAGCCGCTTCAGGTCGGAGAGCGGCGTGACGCCGACGATGACTTGCTGGTACGGCTTCAGCACCGCTCGTCGGACCATGAGGACCGGCTGCCTGGTCACCGCCGCGACGCGCTCGGCCGTCGATCCGACGACCGCGGACGAAAGCGCGGGGCCGCTCGTCCCGACCACGACGAGATCGGCCCGCACGTCACTGGCGACGCTTCTCAGGGCGCGCGTCACGCCGGCGACGAAGAAGTGCGCACGTGCCGGAAGACCCGTCGAGCCGACCTGCGCCGTGACGCGTTCGAGCTCGTCGCGCGCGAGCTCCAGCGATCGGCTCTCCCGGAGGAAGCGGCCGACCGCGCTGGTCATGGGCGGGACGGCGTGCAGGACGTGCACGTGCGCGTCGTGATCGCGTGCCACATCGATGGCCCGGGCAAGCGCTCGGTGCGACGGCCCGGAGAAGTCGAGGCCAACGAGGAGCGAGCGCCTCCTGTCGACGACGCCGGGGCGTCGTTGCTCGGTCTGGCTGGGGGCTTGTTTGGTCCAGGTCTCGACATTCGAAAGCACGGCTCGCTCCTTTCGACATGGAGCGTAGGTGCCGGCTCAGGATGGGGTAGCGCCGTCCGGCGGTCGGACCGTTCTGTTTCGTGGACGATGGGGCTCGCGCTCGCGCGGAGTCGCGGGAAGGACCACTCGAGAGCGTCTCGTGCGACGCCGCCGCCGCTTCAACGTTATGCTCGATGCATGAGCGATCGAGGGCGATCGGCCATGTGGCACCGAGGGCTACACGAGTGGAAAAAGCGTCACGCGCGCGCAACGCCGCGAGAGGAGCGAGCCGCATGAACGCCGCTCGCTCCTCCGATCGCGGCACGTCACTTCGAGGAGTGACGCCTCCTTCGAGCGACGAGCGCCGCCGCGAGGCCGGCGACACCAGCGAGCCCGACACCGCCGCTCAGTGCAGCTCCAGGCGCCGCGCTGCAGCCCTGACCGAAGCCGTAGGCGAGGCGGTATTCGACGACGCCGCCATCGCCGTCGGGGCGCTGCTCCGTCCTTCCCATCGCGACCGACCTCTGTCTGCCGCCCTCCACTGCGATAGCCACGACGTGGCCCGAGCCCCCGGGCAAAGGGTCGCCTCCTCCAGGCCTATCGTTCAGCTGACCCCACGTGAGCGCCGTCCCGCCCGCCACCCAGCGTGGTCCGAGACCGTGCTCGACGCCGAAGGCTGCTCCCGGGACGAACCGAGGCGCCTCCGAGCCGTCGACCGGCACCGTCGCGAGCCGGGTCCCCGAGAAGAACGCGATGCGCGTCTTGTCGGGAGAGAGAGCGAGATCGCGAGCGATGGAGTCATCGCTCGTGTTGTTCGTCAAATTCCGCACCACTTCGCACCGCTTGGTGGTCGGGTTGGCGCGGTAGACGAGCAGGTTCGTCGGCGCAGCGACACCGCCGTCCGCTGCGGTCACCGGGTGCCGGACGGCGGCGACGATCGTGCCGTCCGCGAGGAAGTCGAAGCTGCTCGGCGTGGAGAGCGAGCACGTCATCGCGAGCTCCGCCGTCGCGCCCTCCTTGTCCTCCACGACGTAGAGCTCCCACGTGTCGCGCCCGTCCGTGTGTTTGTTCGGCCCGATGAACGTGATCCAACCGACGTGCGCAGAGTCCTTCCAGCGCGGAACGACGTCGAGGAGAGGCATGCCCCAGGGGCCTCCGGGGACGAAGACCATGCCGGCGTCGGGATCGAGCCCTCCCGCGTCGGGCCCGGCGCTGTAGAACGGAGCAAGGTTTCTCTTGCCCGAACCGTCGAAGCCGATCGTCGAGAGGTGCGACCGACCGCCCACGTCGCGCAGATACGCGACGCGGCTTCCGTCGGGTGAGAAGCGTGCGTTGTAGATGGCGTCCGGAGGTGCGGGGGCGGGGTCGTTGCCCTCAGGTTGACCAACGTACGGTCTCGAACGCCTCGAGTTGCTTCGCCTCGGGCGAGCCGCACGTCGACTCGGATGTCGCGACCGCCAGCGAGGTCTTGTACAACCCGCTCTCAGGATCCGGGACCGAGACCGACGGGAAGACCACGCGCGAAGGCTGTCCCGGAGGCGCCTCCCACGTATCGCCGAGGGCTGCGCCGAACCGAGCGCTGTACTGCATCATCACGTGCTCCCTGCCGCCGTCCTGAGGCACTTCGATGCAACCGATGGCGCGGTCACGCGATCCGTGGACGCCGCCGACGCGCGTCGAGAGACTGCCGGCGAGAAGGTCTTCTCCTTGCATGACGACGGTGAACTCGCGCCAGAAGACGGGCGCGTCGATGGCCTCGATGAGCACGACGACCGACGACGAGACGCCGTCCTTCTCGCCGGTCACCTGCAGCGTGTAGGCCCCGAGCCGATCCGGCTTGAAGAGCGGCGTTGCCGTCGAGCCGCCCTCCAGGCTCTCCGTCGTGATGGCGCTCTCGAAGGGCGCCGCGATGACCTTCCAGGCGTACCCCGACGCGATGCCCGGAGCGACGCTGGGGCCGTCGACCTTCGCGGTCTGACCAAGGTAGAGCTTGGCACGAGCGTCCGACACCGTGAGCACGGGCCCGGGCGAGCTTCCGTCGGGCGTCGTGCCGGCGTCGGGCGTCGGGCTCGCTTCATCGCCTCCGCAGGCGACGAGCTGAGCGGTAACGGCGAGTGCCCCGAGCATGGCGGCCAACATCGAGTAGCGAAACAACTGCATGTTCGAGGTTTCTCCCTGTCGTAGGCGACACGAAGAAGGCGACCCACCCCGAAGGACCGCGTCGACGCTCGTGCCGGGCGAACTTCGCCCAAGCTTGGGTACGTACCACGTCCCCCGCGAGAAGCGTGGGCCGCGAGCCGTTTGCAGCATGCACGACTTCGGCTCCTCCTCGCCCGCCACGTGGTAGACGCCATCCAGGCACACCGCGTGCGCGTGCGGATGGAGACGCAAGTCCGACGAGGTCCGCTGAACGACCAGCACTGCTCATTCGCGTAGCGAGGGTCGGCGCTCGCTCTGGACCACTGGCGAGCGCGCTCCGCCTAGGCGCGGGGCGCCCGCCGCACGCGAAGCACCCTCGTCGTGTGGAGGTCGAACACGTTGTTCGTCGCGGCCTCCGATTGATAAACCTCTCTGATGCGTCGTTCCGTCTACGCCGACCGCCTTCGTGCCCTCTTTCTCGGACTTGTGGGGACCACGTCGGCGATGACGCTGACGGGGTGCGACGCGATCGAGGCGGGTGACGGCGCTACGGAGGAGCAGTGAAGCGGTCGAAGGTCGGCGATCTCGGCGTCCGGTCGCTCGACGCGATCGCCGAGGAGAACGCGCGCGAAGGTTGCGTCCGCGAGACGTTCGGCGCGCTCGTCGCGACGGTGCAGGCCGCACGCGCGCTCGATCCGGTCGTCCGCACGGAGATGGAGATCATCGCGCGTGACGAGACCGAGCACGCCGCGCTCGCGTGGGACGTCGCCGACTGGCTCGATGGCGCGCTGGACGACGACGCTCGGGCGAGGGTGCGTCGCGCGCGGACGGAAGCGACGATCGACCTCGAGGCGTCGCTCGGCCGAGCGTTCGCTTCGCCGCTCCTCGGACTGCCCGCGCCCGCCGAGGCGACGGCGCTGCTGCACAGGATGCAAGCCGCGATGAGCCGCGAGCTCGCTACGACCTGCTGACGTCCTGCTGCCTTCGAGAGGGGCAGATCCATCGCCCCGAGGTCGCCGGCTGGCGCCGGGGGCAAATTTGTCGAGGCGCTCCTTCCTCTACTTCACGATCGGCTCGATGCTGTTGAGCGTGCGGAGCGCTCCGCCGCCGGGATAGCCGTAGCTCGAGACGTGCGCCGTCCCCCACACGGTGACCGCGAACGGGCCGGCGCTCTCGATGACGTGCCGGCCGGCGCCGCACGTGCCGCTCCCGACGGCCTGCGGCTTCCTCGCCTTCGTCAGCCAGATGCGGGAGTACTCGTAGGACGTTCCGAGAGGCGTCCACTCCTCGAGCTCCCCGGCGCATTCGAGAGTGACGGGCGCCAGCTCTTTGCCATTCTGCCGCGATCGCACGACGACTAGCTGTGAGTTCGGATAGGTCACGTCGACGAAGAAGACGTACCTGCCGAGATACTGCTCGCTCGGAATGACCGGGACGAACTCCGGATCGCCCTGTTGTCCTTGCGTGTCGACGAAATCTGCGCTCGTCATGTGCGAGAAGACAGCAAACGGGTGTTCGATATCCTGACTCGTGACGACGAACGGCTGCTGCGTCGTGAACATCACCGACTGGCCGGCCGCGAGTGTCAGAGGCGCATCCTTCGGCGTGCTCGGCTCGTAGGTGAGGACCGTCCCGTCGACCGCGGCCGTAAACCTGTAGAGATAATCTTCCGGCGCTTCCTTCGAGCGGCGTGAGATGTAGGGCACGACGGCGTACTCGTGCCCCCATGCCTGCACGGGAAACAGGGCCTCTGCGATGGATCACCGCAACAGGTGCGGGCCGTCGGGATCGCCATCGCCTGGTGGCCCGTCCAGACTCCGATAGGCTTGTTCGAGCCGATGCGCGATCCCGTCAATTCCTGCTCCTGGAAGAACTGAAGGTGCTCGCCACGTTTCAAGTGATACGTCTTCGCGTTCCCCTTCTCGGCGGGCTCGACATCCTTGCCGGCCTGGATGTGAACGCTCCCGACGAGCGTGATCTCCGTTCCATCCTCGGCGGCCACGACATGGGTCGTTGGATATTGGTACTCATCGAAGAAGTGGCGCATCTCCCACGGGCTCGTGACGCTGTAATCCTTCTTCCACGACGCGACCGGCAGGAGCATCGTCGACGACGACGCCTGGCTCATCGCTCCGCCGAACGGGTAGACGCTGTACGCGCTCACCGGCGCCGTCGTCTTGATCCGGAACGTCGGGTCGCGTCTCGTACCGGAGCTCGACGTCAGCTTCCTCACGGCCGGGTTGACGCCAGCAGGACATGCGACCGAAGCGATGCCGCCCGACTGCTCGCTCAGGAAGACCACCGCCACCTCTCCGGGCTGGAGCTCCCCGGTGAACGGCTCGTACGTGGTGGTCGTTCCGTCCGTGCGCATGATCCTCGTCGACTGGGCCACGTCGAGCGAGACGCCGTCGTATTCGGCCTCGATCTTCGCCGGGATCTCCCAGTTGTTCGCGAGGACGGCGGCGTAACACGAGCCCATGCTCAGCCGCTTCCAGCGGCGGCGGCAGCGTGACGAACTCGCAGCCGATCGTGGCGCCCCCGCCGACGGCACACGCCGAAACACACCTTCCGTCGGCGCAGCCCTGATCGGGAGCGCACTCGGTGACCACCTTGGACTCGTCACATCCGTCGACGACCGAGCGGAGGTCGCGGCAGCGCAGCGTCCCTTCACAGCTCGAGAGAGGGGGCGCAGCGTCCGGGCCCGCATCGGAGTCGAAGACGTCGCTGTCGCGCTTGAAGCCGTCGCGATCGGGACTGCACGCAAAGGCTGCTCCGAGGACGGCAACGGCGCAGGCACACGCGAGACGTTTCATCGGATCAGCTCCGCTTCCGGGTGCTGCGCGGAGTCGACGGCGCCGCGGCCGAGCTCCCCGCGCTGGTTCGACCCCCAACACTTGACCGTACCGTCGGCGAGCGAGACGCAGGCCGAGGAGGCGGTCATCGCAAACGACACGACGCGGTCGCCGGCGACATGGGTCATGTCGAGCGGCTCCTCGGCGATACCGACCACACCTGGCGCATATCCGAGCTCGCCGGAGGTGTTGCGTCCCCATCGGTACAGCCGGCCGCTCGAGAGCAGGAGGCCACCTTGCTCGACATACCGCTTTGCGGGGAACTGGTAGATGTCGGTATTACCGGCGATGGTGCTGTCGACGACCGTCGCAGGGGTCGAGACGTAGAGCGCTCGGGGCTCCGGGACCCACCGGGACAGGACTCCGGTCTTCCCGAGGTACCCGAACGCCCCGATCCGCACGACGTCATGCGTCTCGATCGGTACGGACGAGATCGGTTCAGGTGAGGAGAGCTCACCGGCGGGGACCCTGCCGAGCGACGCGAGGATCCCGCCGTCGAGGAGCGCGACGATCGTGTCCTGATCCGGCAGCGTCGGGAGGAGCACCAGCGTGCCGATGGCGAGCTCGCGGACCGGCGGCTTGAAGCCCGTCATGACCTGCGGCGGGAACGTGTCGCCGTCTCCCGGAACCGCGGCCGAGTCGATCAGCGCGGCGCGAGCTCGACGAGCAGCGCGTGGGCGGCATCGCGGTCCCCGGACAGCGTGGCTGCGACCTTGGTGGCCGAGGGAATCTCGGCGGGAGAGAGCGCCACGGCTGCCATTCTCATCGATAGATGCCTCGGTGGCACGAGATCGGGTCAACGATATTTCGAGGGCCCCCATTCGAGCGCCAGCCCCAAGCGCGGCTGTAGCTTGGCCAGCTCGTAGACCCCGGTGCGGCCAGACGCCGTGACCACCGCGAAGCGCGGGGCGTTCACGACCACGTCGAGGCCTATCGTGAGGGCAAGCGCGAGCGTCGGGGCGACGCTCCAGGCGACGCGGCCCTCGGGAGCGACGAACATCCGAAGGTGGTGTCGCGTCTCTCCGGCCAGGAACATCGGCGACAGCGAGCGGGACGCGTGAATGAACGAGAGTCCGCCGGCCACGAGGCCCAGCGAGCCGTCGACGTCCGGGCCGAGCGCTCTCGTCACCGCCGCCGCGAGCGCGAGGGAGTGCCGGCGCACGAGGAGCTCAGCCCGCTCGGTCACGCGCTCCACGTCGACGCCTCCGAGCGTGAGCACGAGCGAAGCCGAGACGCGTTCGTACTGTGCTCCCAGACGAAGGTCCACCGCGTGGACGATCGAAGGGCGTCGCGCGCACGCGTGGCCTGCCACCCCGCAGAGGAGACGAAGCCGATCACGGGCGCGGGACGCGAGAAGCTCCGCGCAGGCATGACGAGCGGGCTCGCCGGTGCCGTGCACGCCGGAGGTGCACACCCGAAGAGAGGATATGCCGATAGCTCGTCCTCGCGCTCGCTCGGCGGGCGCGGAGCTCGCCGACGGTCGCTCCCTCTCCGAGCGCTCGAAGTCCGTCGCGAACGACGAGCGCGGCCGCCTCGAGCGTCGACGACGAGACCTTACCAGCTCCGCCGCCGAGCGACCGCACGAGCACGCGATCCTGTGCCGGCACGGAGACGTAGACGACGACGACCCCGCCGGTGACGCGGAACCAGAAGACGGCGTTCGACGAGGCGCGGCGCGCGACGGTGTCGGCCTCGCGCATCCGCGCCTCGAACGTCGGCGCCACACGTAGCGCGTCGACCACGGTGATCTCGGCGTCGAGATCGCTCGTCTGGCCGCGGATCCGCTCTGTCAGTGCGCGGTCCTGCGGCGACGTGACGAGCACGGCCGCGCGCACATGAGCTCCCCCTCCGCACGAGCCGCCGTGAGGAGCGCGCACAAGGCGAGGATCGTTCCGAAGAGGACGCGCACGGCCGGAACAACCTACTTAACGCCAACACGGTCCCGCCGGGGGGGGGCAATCCAGCGCGGTACGCCAGTGAACGCCGCCAGGTCACCAGCGATGATGGCGCCGGCCAGCTCGTGTCGCCGGCATGGATTCGAGGCGCTCTGTGCGGAACATGTAACGACGCTCCATCTAGTCGTGGATCGCCCCGCCGAGCCCCGTCGCGCTTCACGCGCCGACAGACGTGGGCCGACGGACAATGGCTACGAGGCAGGTCTGGACCTGGTGGGTGCGGCCGCGATCCTCATTCCTCGGTGGGTCGAGGTGAAGCGTGTGCCGACCACGCTCGGGAGTGAGCTCGACGGACCGTTCGACCGCGGGCGCGGGGGCCCCAGGCGGGTGGATCCTCGTCGACGAGCCCGAGCTCCACCTCCACGACGACATCCCCGTTCCCGACCTCGCAGGGTGGGTCGCGAGCGGCTCCCGCGGCTGCCGAACGCGGCCTCTCTCCACTGAGTAGCGGCCACGGGCTCCTTCGGGGTTGGACCTCGATCGAGCCCATCGGGATGAGCCTCGAGGGGGGTCGAGACCCTACGGAGCGCCGATTCCTCTCAGGATCCCTCGAGGTCCGGACCCCGATCGAGCCCCATCGGGATGAGCCTCGGCGGGGTCCGGACCTCGATCGAGCCCATCGGGATGAGCCTCGGCGGGGTCTGGACCCCGATCGAACCCATCGGGATGAGCCTCGGCGGGGTCTGGACCCCCCTCGAGCGCCCGACCGCTCAGACGGTCGACGTCGTTGCCTCGTCCGCGCCCGGCGCACGCGTCGCGTTCGCGCTTCGTGTCGCAGTGCGCGACTCCCACGTTGCCAGAGGTGCGAGCAGTGACTCTGCGAGCTGGGCGTCGTGCTCGTCCGCGTGAGCGAGCACGCGGAGCGCATAGGTCCGGATCGCGTTGCGGACGGCGAGGAGCGGTTCGTGGAGGTTCGGGGCGGAAGGATCGGCGGTGCGCGTCGTCGTGATGCCGAGCGCTTCGCCGTACTCCTTGTGTGCCTTCTGCAGGTTCTCGAGGAACACGCTGCCGCCGAGTGTGCCGAACGCGGTCTCGAACGACGTGTCCTTCGCGATGAGCGACAGCCGCGCATCGGCCTCCGCCCATTGCAGCTTGAATGGGAGCTGCGTGAACTTGAGGCCCTCCGGGAAGAGCGCTCCGAGCAAACGTGCCGCCGTCTTCGGCGCTTCGTACGTCTCCGGCAACTTCGAGAAGCCCGTCAGCCAGTCGAACGTCGCGCTGAACGCCGCGTCGAGCGCCTGATCGGCCGTCTTCGTGCGCCCGTTGTCCGTCGTCCGCTCGATCGTGAGCCGCGACGTGAGCGCATCCTTCAGCTCCTTCTGCCTCTCCTCGAGGCTCTTCAGCGCGCTCGCGATCGAAGCGCCGAGCGACCTGCCGCGCGCACGCGTCACGAGCTCGGTGACCAGCGCATCCGCGCTGCTCGCATCGAGCCGCGGCAGCGTGATGAGGTCCTGAATTTCGTACGTCCTTGCCATGCCTTGTCCCTTTCATTTGCGCACACGGGACGAGCAAGTGCGGCCGTCCCCCCCGCGCGCAACGAAGCTCTCAAGGACTGCGGCGTCCGTCAACGGACGACGGCACGGAGCCGGGGATTTCGTCGACCCTGCAGTGGGTCAGCTCGGCGTCGCCCAGTTGACCGCCGGGACGTTGGGGAGCCGATTGACGCTCGCGCGGTGGGCTCTACTCTCGCCATTGCACGTACCGCAAGACGAGCATGATTGGACTCTCTCGTCATAACCGAAGTACGCAGAACACATGGCTCGTCCCCGAAGGACAACACGCACACTCGGTCGTCAGGTCAATGATTGGACTGCTCTTGAACGCGCGGCTCACCCGAAGCTCGGAAGGTTCATTGCATCCGAGGTATCGGGCGAGAAGGAAGCGCGCCTACGGCAGTACCTAGGTGACGAGCGTCTCTCTCCGTACGTGAAGGAGCTGGAGCAATCGCTCCGCGATCTCGAACGCCTGCGTCGCCTCGTCCCGTATGTTCTTCGTGGCTCCCCGAGCCGGCTCGTTCGTGACGCACTCTACCTGCTCGCCCTGGCGGCTTACCGTGGTCAGCAGGGACCGGCGGCATACGCTGGCGAGCGGCAGGTCCGCTACGCGGCACTCACCCAGCTCGTCGTGAATATCGACGGAATCTGGAGAGGCTGCGACACCAAGAAGCTGACGGCTCTCGCGAGGCAGACGGATCTGGAGCGCTGGCCAAACTGGAACCGCGTGATGACGAACCTCGAGTGCCTTGTTGGTTCGCTCTGGGATCGCCGCCGGTTCGTCCGCGCCGTCATGACCGACATGGA
>Ga0233377_1000422_pt1 | contig 20002 bp, 18 predicted proteins | sample ElkDunMinimDraft_6_FD_191540 | JGI IMG/M metagenome (GOLD analysis project Ga0233377, IMG submission 191540) | Fecal eukaryotic communites from dung pellets of Tule Elk in California, USA - Elk Dung E36 | ecosystem: Host-associated > Mammals > Digestive system > Large intestine > Fecal | place...
TCGGCCGCCTCCAGCGACGCCAGCGCGCCGCGCAGGCCATCGCCTTCGGCCTCCAGCGCCACCAGCGGCTGGTCGGGCAGGCGCTTCTGGCTCACCCCCAGCCAGCGCGCGAACGCCTGGTTGCAGCGCACGACGCGCCCGTGCCGGTCGGCGCGCAGCACCGGGGTCACCAGCGGATCCAGGTCGGGGTCGAGGGCGGGGGGCATTGCACCAATATAGTGCATTCGCCTTCGAGCAGCAGCGCTACGGCCGCGCACCACTACTTGCTGGTCCACAGGCAGATGACGCAAGCCCACGCCAATGTGGATTGGACAGCGACGTAGGAAATCTCCTACCTCACTAAGAGACTATCCCTACGTATTTTTTTTCCCAGAGAGGGGAGATTAGCGTGGTCTTCGAGAAATATCTCGAGGGCCCGCACGGCGATGTTGGAAGCTATTGACATCGCACCCCTTCGATCGAATTCAACCCAATAGGAACAAGGATGAACACTCCAAAGATGACGATTGCTGCGTGCATGCTCGCTACCGTAGCAGTCCTTCCAGGTTGCTCGAGCTTCAAGCAGGCCCGAGTATATGGCGAGTGCCAAAATCAGATCGGGGGGGGAGGGGGCGGCAGTTGCAAGGTGGGCGCGGAGGCTGTCTGGGAGTCAAAAAAAGGCTTCCTTGCTGACATTTTGTCAAAGACAATTCTAGCCCCGGATGCCGGAAGCTATCAACTTGATGTTAGCGGATCAACGATACCGTACCCGTCGAACGGCACAATGGTCGTAACGCTAAAGAACTCAGCATCTGGGAACGTTGTTGCCGCGCAGACATTCCAGTGGACGAGGACAGGATCTGTGATATCCGCATCCCATCCGGACTCCATCAACAATTGGGCTTACAGCTATGCTGGAGCGGCTGATAGCATCTCCTACGAACTGAGCCAGTTCCGCTCCGCCTACGGCTCGGGACTTCAGACAATTGCCGCGAGCTCTTATTATGAGTCAACTCGCGGCGCAGGATTTACGGCAACGTTTCTTGGCGGAAGCGGCTGCGAGCGGCACCCTCGCACGGGCCTTTGCATGGAGTAGGTGAAATAGGCGCGGACTATTTGGTCCGCGCCCTCACCCAGAGATTCTTATGTCACTCGTACATAAATCCCTTCCGTTCTTGCTGGCTGTTACTATGCTGGCATCGTCTTGCGCAAGTAATCCGGCGGATGACGGCCAACCCTCCGCATCCCCGGTCGGCATTACCGTTATTGCAGGATGGAAGGCCGGCCCATTAGTATCGAGCCGCTCTATGAATTTTCTACCCGGCAAACCGGGACGGGCTCCGAAATTTAGAAAGGTGCGCTGCGAATCTGAGCAGATTGAACTCCGAATCGCTGTCGGAATTGAGATAGACGCCCACCGGTTGTGCGAGGCGTCCACTGAGGCGGTCATGTTTATCTCCATGATCTACCCCGAGACCCTTCCCAGATGGAGAATTGATTTAGTTCCAAATGGGTTACAATACGAAACCAGAAGAAGATGGATCGGCCTCGGTGTCCCGAGGCTTGGAATTGCGGCGCCTTCTTTTGAGGATACCGAGAGAACAATCCGAAATCTGATCGATCTGGTGGCACACGAGAGCTACCACGTTGCCGCGTTCTTCTCGGGCACAGCGGCAGCCAGCAATGAACTTATGGCCTACCACGCAGGACTATGCGCGCAACTCGCTGTATACGGCGCGATTCACTTGGACTCGTTGCCCCACGTATCGATCGAGCACACCAACGATTTGACAATCAATTCTTCTTTGGGCGCCGCTCACGCCATCAGGCAGGAATTCCTGGATCTTCTTGCAGATGGAAGTATTGTCGCGAATACCGACGCCGGCTTGGCGATCTTGACGCGGTGCAAGGAGAAACTCCTCCCCTAGCCTAACGGGCGAGAAGGTCAACTGAAGAATCCCTGTGCCGATAATCTTCCGAAATATGCAGATCCCCATCAGCCGCTTAGCGATCGCACCTCTTTGTCATCGGCACCCGCTGAAAAGACATCCCCATATCCGTATCGAACGAAGTCCCGCATCTCGTTCGAGTTACGCCGACTCTTAGCCGGCATTGAAATTGAACCTCATGGAAGGAATGGTAATGTGCAGATATTCTTGAGCCCATGAACCTCGGCTACCACGAACCCAGCGGCGTTCCGGTCGATCCGGTGACCTCGCTGTACCGGCTCGGCGCGGGCGGTCCCAGCCTCACCGCGGCGGTGGCGGCCGCGCGCGCCAGCCATCGCAACCTGGCGATGCTGCATGTGGACATCGACATGCTGCAGCTGGTCAACGCCAACATGGGCGAGGCCGTGGGCGACCAGGTACTGGCGGCGGTGGCGCAGCGGCTGCGGCGGGCGACGCCGCACGGCGCCTCGCTGTGGCGGCTGTCGAGCGACGAGTTCGTGGCCTGCATCGCCTATCGCCAGGGCGAGACCAACGGCGAGGCCCTGGCCGACCTGTTCCGCGACGCGCTCGAAGCGCCGCTGTCGATCCCGCCCTATACGCTGCCGGTGACCGTGTCGATCGGCATCGCGGTGTTCCCGGACCACGGCAGCGACGCGGCCGCGCTGCTGGCCAGCGCCGAGCGCGCACTGCTGGAGATCAAGCGCGCGGGCCACAACAACGTGGGCCTGTATTCGGGCGCGCCGACCCGCACCCCCGCCGAGGGCGGCTTCGCCGACCGCTTCGTCGAGGCCCTGGACCGCAACGAGATGCGGCTGTACTTCCAGCCGCAGGTGGCCGCGCAGGACGGCGGGCTGGTCGGTTTCAGCGCCCTGCTGCGCTGGGACTCGCCGCACCACGGCCTGCTGCGCCCGAACCGGTTCCTCGGCCGCGTCGAACGCGCCGGCCTGTCCAGCCAGCTCGGGCTGTGGGTGATCGACGCGGCGATGCGGCAGCTGGTGGAGTGGCGCGACCGCGGCCTGGACTACCTCACCCTGTCGGTCTACATCGACAGCATGCTGCTGGCGCGGGCCGACTGCCTGGACGTGATCGGCGAGCGCCTGCACCGCCACCAGCTGCGCGGTTCGGCGTTCGAGTTCGAGCTGCCCGAGAGCGCCCTGGCCCTGGACGCGCACCGCATCCACGACACCCTGGGCGGGCTGCGGGCGCTGGGCGCCACCCTGGCGGTGCAGGACTTCGGCATGGGCGGCCTGAGCTTCGCGGCGCTGGCGCAGTACCCGCTGGACCGGCTCAAGATCGGCCGCGGCTTCATCCGCAACGCCGACAGCGAGCCGCGCAGCGCCGCGATCGTGCGCGGCATCATCGCCATGGGTCACCGCCTGGGCATGAAACTCACCGCCAAGGGCGTGGAGACCGAGGCCGAGCTCGGCTTCCTGCGCCGCAACCACTGCGATTTCTTCCTCGGCCACCTGTTCAGCCCGCCCCTGCCGGGCGAACTGCTCGATCCGCTGGTGCAGCGCCGCTTCCTGCTGCCCTCGGCCTTCGCCGCCACCCGCCCCGAGCGCACCCTGCTGCTGCTCGACGACGAGGAGAACATGCTGCGTTCGCTGGTGCGCCTGTTCCGCCGCGACGGCTACAAGGTGCTCACCGCCAGCACCGTGCGCGAGGCCTTCGACCTGCTGGCCGGCAACACGGTGCAGGTGATCGTGTCCGACCAGCGCATGCCCGACATGAGCGGCACCGAGTTCCTGGCCAAGGTGCGCGACCTGTACCCGGACACGGTACGGATGATCCTGTCGGGCTATACCGACCTGGCCACGATCACCGAGGCGATCAACCGCGGCGCGATCTACCGCTTCCTGACCAAGCCCTGGAACGACGACGAGCTGCGCGGGCACATCGAGGCCGCGTTCCGCTCGCACGAGCGCCACGCCGGCGGCGAGTACGCCGGCTACTGATCCGCCGCGCCGTCCTCGGCCGCCGCCGGCTGCACCACCGGCAGTACCAGGCGGAAGGTGCTGCCCACGCCCGGCTCGCTGCTCACCTCGATGCGGCCGTGGTGCTTGGACACGATGCTGTAGGCGATGGCCAGGCCCAGGCCCGTGCCGCGGCCGATGGGCTTGGTGGTGAAGAAGGGGTCGAAGATGCGCGACAGCGCGTCGGCGGCGATGCCGCAGCCGCTGTCGGCGATGCTGATCCAGGCCTCGCCATCCTCGGCGCCGGTGGTGATGACGATGGTGCCGCGGCTCTCGATCGACTGGCCGGCGTTGATCAGCAGGCTCATCAGCACCTGGTTGATCTCCGACAGGTGGCATTCCACCGGCGGCAGTTCGCCGTAGTGCTTTTCCACCCGGACCTTGTACTTGAGGTCGTTCCAGACGATGTTGAGGGTGGACTCCAGGCCCTTGTGCAGGTCCGAGGGCCGCATCGGATCGCCGCGGCCGACGTAGGAGAATTCCTTCAGGTCCTGCACGATCTTGGTCACGCGCTCGATGCCCTCGCGCGACTCGGCCATCAGCTTGGGCAGGTCGCCGAGGATGAAGTCGATGTCCAGGCGGTCGCGCTGGCCGCGCACCTGCTCGCGCGCGGCCGGCGCGGCGTCCTGCAGCGCCTCGTCCTGGCATTCGATCAGCGCGAACAGCGCGCCCATGTACTCGTGCAGGGTGCCCAGGTTGGAGTGGACGTAGCCGATGGGATTGTTGATCTCGTGGGCGACGCCGGCGGCGAGCAGGCCGATGGAGGCCATCTTCTCCGACTGCAGCAGCTGCTCCTGGGTGCCGGCCAGGCGCCGGTGCGCGGCCTGCAGCTCGTCATGGCGGCGCTGGAGCTCGGCCTGGCGGGCATTGCGCTGGGAGACGTCCGCGATCTGCACGAGGCTGCGGTCGACGCCCTCGCGCAGGCCGTCGCGCACCACGATCTCCAGCACCATCGTCGAGGGCGTGGCCACTTCGCCGGCCCAGCGGCCCTGCTCCCGGGCGCGGGCCCAGGCCTCGGCGGGCAGCAGCGCGAGCAGCTCGGCCGGCCCCTGTCCGGGCAGCGCGCGCGCCGCCAGTTCGGCGGTCGCGGGGCTGGCGTGCAGCAGCCGGCGCTGGGCGTCCACCAGCACCACCGCGTTCTCGGTGGTGCGCAGGGCCCATTCGAAGTCGCCGCCCGGGGGCGGTGCGAGGTTGTCCTGTCGATCGTTGCCGTGTGCGCTCATCCCACTCCCAGACAGCGGGCCTGGGGTCTGGCGCCCGGCTGTCCACGCGAATCGTACACGCCGGTGGATTCGACGCGGCCGATGTGGCGCAGCGCCCAGCCCACTTCGCGGCGGCGCCGCGACAGCAGCACGCCGTTGGCCTGGTTCTGCAGGCGCAGCGCCTCCAGGCGTTCGGCGGCGACCACGCCCGGCTGCGCGGACTCCGCGCGCCGCAAGGCCTCGAGCTTGGCGGCGGTGGACGCGAGCAGCGCGTCGACGTCGTGCTCCAGCAGGGCCCTGCGCTCGGCGTCGAGCGCGCGTTCGAGGGCTTCGAGCGGATGCTCGGCGGCGGCGTGCATGGTCAGCCGCCCAGCTGGCGCTCGAGGTCGAGCATGCGCGAGGCCACGGCCTGCGCGTCGACGCGGTAGCTGCCATCGGCGATCGCCGCCCGCAGCGCGTTGACCCGCGCCACGTCGATGCCGGCGGGGCCGGCACCGAGTTCGCGCTCCAGCGCCTGCAGGCCTTCGGCCTCGCCGGTCAGGCGCACGCTCTCGGTCGCGGCCACGGGGGCCGAGCGCTCGGCGCCGGCCCGCGTCGCGGGCAGCGGCCGGCCGGCCGTTTCGGTGGGCCGCGCGATGGGTGCGCCGCCGTCGATCTTGTGGGTCATCGCCCGCTCCTGGGAATACCTGTTCGGGCACTGTAACGGCCCCCGCCCGGGGAACTTGAACCCGGACGCGGGCCCGGCATCGGGCCGGTCACGGCAGCAGCTCGACCAGCCCCTCGGCGACCAGCCGCCCGCGCAGGACCCGGCGCGAGGAGACGTTCTCCACCGCGATGCGGCCACCGCTCTGGGCCGGCCCCAGGGCGCGGCCGGGCATGCGCACCTCGACCCCGCCCGCGCGCGAGACCAGCACCACCGGGTCGCCGCGACGCAGCGGCGCGCCCAGCGCCAGGTCGTGCTCGGTCGGCACCACCCCCGGCGCCAGCGCGCGGCTGGGCACGCGCCCGACCAGGGCGGCGGGATCGTCGAAGGTGGCACCGGCGGCGGCGCCGACATCGCGGCGCTGGACGACCAGTTGTTCGGCGGTGATCGGCACGCCGCTGGCGGCGGGCGTGCGCAGCACCACCACCTCGGCCTCGCGGCGCACGCGCACCGGCACGTAGAGCTTCCAGCCCGGACTGTCGTCGCAGCGCACCTGGGCGGTGCTCGGCCCCGTGGCCACGGCCTGCAGCGGCTGCGTGCAGCGCCGCAGGCGCAGCGACTGCGCCAGCACCGCCTCGGCCGACTGCGCATCCCCGGCACCGACGGCCGCCACGGCCGCCTCGGCGATCGATTCCAGCGGCTGCATCGGACTCGCCAGGGCGGGGCCGGCCATCGCCGCGATCGCCAGCGACAGGCCGATCACGGCCGGACGGCACGCTGGCCGCCGGTGACGCGGCGCCTTGGCTTCGACAACGGGCACGGATCGCTCCTGGGTGACGGGACCTTCGGGGGTGCTGGTGCAAGTGCTGTGCCGGGGGTGATGTCGCCGGCATGGATTTCGGCGGGACGCCGCGCCCCGTCGGCCGGTCGTCGCTACTCCCTCGGTCAGGGCATCCTGCCCCTGACTCGGGCGCGCGCGATCCAGGGCGCGCTCGTCGCGACCACCCGCCGCCGAGGTTCGGCTCACCAGTCCGTGCTTTCCCGCCTTCTGCAGGAAGGCCCTGGCTCGTCGAGCCCGCCAGTCGCGCGGATATCCGTCCCGGCGTACGTGCCCGAAAGCGAAGACCAGCAGCCTCGAGTCGCAGGGACGCGGGGGGCGCGGGGGGAACTGGCGCAAGCGGCACACGGATGTGCCGCGGCCGCGAGTGCGGACATGGAGGTCTACCCGAGCGGTGCGCCATCTCCCCCGCGGCGCTGCGGCCCATCCGGAGCCGGTCAGGCCGGCCGCCCCTGGAGCGGCCGGATCCCCGCGTTCGCGGGGATGACGAGGCTCCGGTGTGGTCTCGCGAGCCACCCGGAGGATCGTGGATCCAGACGACCTCAAGATCCGGCCGCCGCGGCCGACACCCTGTTCCATGAGCCAGGACCTGCTTGACCGCATCGACCAGCGCACCCGCCTGGCCGGCCACAACCGGCTGGCGCTGCTGCTGTTCCGGCTCGGCAGCCGTCAGCTTTTTGGCGTGAATGTGTTCAAGGTCAAGGAAGTGCTGCAGCGGCCGCCGCTGTTCACCCTGCCGCAGCTGCCCAAGGCCTTCGCCGGCGCGGCCGACGTGCGCGGGCGCAGCGTGCCCGTGCTCGACCTGGCGCGCGCCATCGGCCACGGCGGCGACGCCGACGAGCCGCGCTACCTGGTGGTGACCGAGTTCAACCGCAGCGTGCAGGGCTTCCTGGTGGCCGGGGTCGACCGCATCGTCAACATCGCCGTCGAGCACATCCAGCCGCCGCCCGACCTGGGCGGGGACTGCCAGTACCTGACCGGCATGGCCCGCCACCAGGGCGAACTGATCCAGCTGATCGACGTGGAAAGCGTGCTGGCCGAATCGGCCCCGCGCGGCAGCGACCTAGGGGCGCTCACGCCGGTGCCGAACAACGGCGCGCCGCGCCAGGTGCTGGTGGTGGACGACTCGCGCGTGGCGCGCAACCAGATCCGCGTGGTGCTCGAACAGCTCGGCCTGGAGGCGGTGCTGCTCTCGGACGGCCGCCAGGCGCTGGACCACCTGCAGGCGCTGGCCGGCAACGGCGAGCCGCCCGGCGAGCGCTACGCCATGGTGATCTCCGATATCGAGATGCCTGCCATGGACGGCTACACGCTGACGACGGAAATCCGTCGCGACCCCGCCCTGCGCGGCCTGTTCGTGCTGTTGCACACCTCCCTGTCGGGGGTCTTCAACCAGGCCATGGTCGAACGGGTGGGTGCGGACGACTTCGTGCCCAAATACTCCGAGCGCGAGCTGGCGCAGCGGGTCAGCGCGCGCATCAGCGCCTTCGACTAGGGCCCGGCGGGCGCCGCCGCGGGCGGCCCGGCCCTTGCATTCCAGTCACTTGCGGCGCCGGCCCGGTGCCGGTCGCGCCTGCGCGCGATGGCTGCCCGGCGCGGCCGCGCGCCGGCATCGGCCGCCGCCTCCGGCCTGCCGGGGCGGGTGCGCGCGGGGGCCGTGGCACGCCGCTTGCCTGTCTGTCCGGGCGTACCCGCCCCCGGAGGGCCCATGTCCGACTTCCTTGGCATCCACGGCACCGCGCTCGCCCTGCGCGAGCAACGCCTGCAGCTGCTCAGCGCCAACATCGCCAACGCCGACACCCCGGGCTACCAGGCCCAGGACCTGGATTTCAACAGCGCCCTGTCGGCGGCGTTGCACCCGGCCAGCGCCGCCGGCGGCGATGCGATCACGGCCGCCGGCGAGTCCGCGCGCTATGCGCGTCCCTCCTCGCAGCCCAGCCTGGACGGCAACACCGTCGATGGCGACCGCGAGAACGCCACCTTCGCCCAGGCCACCCTCGAGTACCGCGCCTCGATGTCGTTCGTCGAATCCAAGGTGCGCTCGATGCTGACCGCGATCACCGGCCAGTGACCGCCATGACCGGAGTCCGCCCATGAGCAACCTCCCGATCTTCGATGTCGCCGGTTCGGCGATGACCGCCCAGTCCGTGCGGCTGAGCACCATCGCGTCCAACCTGGCCAACGCCAATTCCGTGTCCGGCGATCCGGACGCGGTGTTCCGCGCCAGGCAGCCGGTGTTCTCGGCCACGGCCATCGACGGCAACCCGGCCCTGGCGGGGGTGCGCGTGGACACGGTCGACGAGAGCACCGCCGCGCCCCTGCGCCGCTATGAACCCGGCCACCCGCTGGCCGACGGCCAGGGCTACGTCTACGCGCCCGACATCGATCCGGTGGCGCAGATGGTCGACCTGATCTCGGCCTCGCGCAGCTACCAGGCCAACGTCGAGGTCTTCAACTCGGCCAAGGAACTCGCCATGGCCACCCTGAACATGGGCCGCTGAGCGGCCGCACACGGGATATTCCGATGACCACGATCAGCGCCACCGACTACGCCTCGCTCGGGCTCGGCCAGCAGCAGGCCACGCGCAGCACCGCGCTTGGCCAGGCCGACTTCCTGCACCTGATGACCGAGCAGCTCAAGAACCAGGATCCGCTCAAGCCGCTCGACAACAACCAGTTCCTCGGCCAGCTGGCGCAGTTCTCCACCGTGCAGGGCATCGAGGGCATGCAGGGCGCGATGGCGGCGATGGCCAGCGTGATGGAGTCCGACCAGACCCTGCGCGCGGCCTCCCTGGTGGGCCACGATGCGCTGGTCGCGGTCGACACGGTGCCGCTGGCAGGCGGCGCCGGCCTGGAAGGCGAGATCGTGGCGCAGGCGGCCGGGCCGCTGACCCTGGATGTGGTCGACGCCAACGGGGTGCGCGTGCGCCGGATGACGGTGGAGGCGACCGCCGCCGGCGCCACCGCCTTCCAGTGGGACGGCCGCGACGAGGCCGGCAACGCCGCCGCCGCAGGCAGCTACAGCTTCCGCGCCGTCACCGGCGCCGCCGATCCGTCGGCGAAGGACGCCGCACTGCTGCCCATCCGCGCCAGCGCGCGCGTGGACAGCGTCTCGATCGAACCCGGCGGCCTGTTCCTCAACCTCGCCGGCATGGGCAGCGTCCCGCTCTCGGCCATCCACCGCATCGGCTGACCGCCGCCGTCCGCCCGCGCGGACTTCCTTCCAAGGAGCACACCATGAGTTTCCTGATCTCGCTGAGCGGCATGAACGCAGCGTCGGCCGACCTCAACATCACCTCCAACAACATCGCCAACGCCAACAGCACCGGCTTCAAGGCCTCCCGCGGCGAGTTCGGCGACGTGTTCGCGGCGACCGCGCACGGCCTGTCCAACAACACCATCGGCGCGGGCGTGCGGCTGCAGCGCGTGGCCCAGCAGTTCGCCCAGGGCAACGTCGACTACACCGGCAAGTCGCTGGACATGGCCCTGACCGGCGAGGGCTTCTTCACCCTGTCGGGCAGCAACGGCATCTCCTACTCGCGCGCCGGCAACTTCGGCGCCGACCGCGAAGGCTACGTGGTCAATCCCGCGGGCCAGCGGCTGCAGGTGTTCCTGCCCAACGCCAGCGGCGTGGGCTTCGACACCGGCCGCATGGGCGACCTGCGCCTGGCCACCGGCGACGCGCCGCCGCGCGCCACCAGGGAGACCTCGCTGGGCCTGAACCTGCCCGGCAACGCCACCCCGCCGAGCGCCTCGCCGTTCGACCCGAACGATCCGGACACCTACAACCACACCACCTCGGTCGAGGTATACGACTCGCTCGGCGCGCCGCACTCGCAGTCGGTGTATTTCGTGCGTACCGCCAATCCCAACGAGTGGCAGGTGCATACCCAGGTCGACGGCGTCGCCGTCGGCGCGCCGCAGACCCTGCAGTACTCCAGCACCGGCGCCCTGCTCACCCCCGCCAACGGCGAGATCGCGCTGCCCACGCATACCCTGCCCGGCGGCGCGGCGGCGCTGGACCTGACCCTCAACCTGGAGCGCTCCACCCAGTACGGCGACCGCTTCGGCGTCTCGGCGCTGGTGCAGGACGGCCATGCCACCGGCCGCCTGAGCAGCATCGAGGTCTCGGCCGAAGGCGTGGTCGCCGCCCGTTACAGCAACGGCGTGTCCACGCCGCTGGGCCAGGTGGCGCTGACCAACTTCGCCAACCCGCAGGGATTGCAGCCGGTGGGCGACAACGCCTGGGCCGAGACCCACGGCTCGGGCCTGGCGCGGCGCGGCGCGGCCGGCACCGCCGAGTTCGGCGCGGTGCAGGGCGGCGCGCTGGAGGCTTCCAACGTCAACCTGACCGAGCAGCTGGTGAACATGATCACCGCGCAGCGCAACTTCCAGGCCAACGCGCAGATGATCCAGGCGCAGGACGCGCTGACCCAGACGGTCATCAACATCCGCTGATCCGGCGCGCCGGCGGCCAGCGCCGCCGGCCACGCGCACCGCGCCGCCGCGGCACGGATGTTGCAGCGGCATCGGTCGGGCGCCCGGCGCGCCCGACCGACCGCCACACCGAGGCCCGCATGGACAAATCCCTCTACATCGCGATGACCGGCGCCAGCGCCACGCTGCGCGGCCAGGCGGCGGTGGCCCACAACCTGGCCAACGCCGACACCACCGGCTTCCAGGCCACCCTGAGCGGCACCGTGGCCGCGCCCGTCCAGGGCCCGGGCCTGGCCTCGCGGGTGGCGACGGTCCAGCGCAACCTCGGCGTGAGCGACGCGCCCGGCGCGCTGACCAGCACCGGCAATCCGCTGGACGTGGCGCTGGGCGCCGGCCACTGGCTGGCGGTGCAGGACGCCAACGGCGGCGTGGCCTACACCCGCGCCGGCGACCTCAAGCTCAACCAGAACGGCCTGCTGACCACCGCCAGCGGGCTGCAGGTGCTCGACGAGGGTGGCGCGCCGATGGCGCTGCCGCCCTCCGATGCGATCGAGATCGGCGGCGACGGCACGATCTCGGTGGTGCCCCAGGGCCAGCCGATGGCGACCATGGCCGCCATCGGGCGCCTGCAGGTGGTCGCCGTGGACACCCGCGAGCTGGTCCGCGGCGACGACGGCCTGATGCGCCTGCCGCCCGGCACCCCGCCACCGCCCCCCGCCGCCGGCACCGTGCTCACCTCGGGCGTGCGCGAAGGCAGCAATGTCGATGCCGCCGGGATGCTGGTGTCGATGATCGAACTGGCGCGCCAGTTCGAGATGCAGGTACGGGTCTTGCAGAGCGGTGACGAGACCGCCCGCGCGGCCAACACCCTGCTCTCCACGCGCTGAGCGCACCCACGACACGACGGAAACCCGCCATGACCCAGGCTCTATGGATCGCCAAGACCGGCCTCGACGCGCAGCAGACGCGCATGGCGGTCATCTCCAACAACCTCGCCAACACCAACACCACCGGCTTCAAGCGCGACCGCGCCAGCTTCGAGGACCTGCTGTACCAGACCACCCGCCAGCCCGGCGGCGCGACCTCCGAGCAGACCAGCCTGCCCACCGGCCTGCAGGTAGGCACCGGCGTGCGCGTGGCCGCGACCTCCAAGGAGTTCGCCCAGGGCAGCCTCGGCCAGACCGGCGGCGCGCTGGACGTGGCGATCAACGGCCGCGGCTTCTTCGAGGTGCTGATGCCCGACGGCAGCACCGCCTATACCCGCGACGGCAGCTTCCAGATCAACGCCCAGGCAGAACTCGTCACCAACTCCGGCTTCCCGGTGCAGCCGGGCCTGCAGCTGCCCGAGGGCGCGCAGTCGATCACCATCGGCGCCGACGGCACGGTCAGCGTGCAGCTGGCAGGACAGGCCGAATCGGTGCAGGTCGGGGCGCTGACCATCGCCGACTTCGTCAATCCCGCCGGACTGCAGGCCAAGGGCGAGAACCTGTTCGTGGAGACCGGCGCCAGCGGCCCGGCGCAGAGCGGCGCGCCCGGCGAGAACGGCACCGGCCTGCTGGTGCAGGGCTCGCTGGAAGGTTCCAACGTCAACGTGGTCCAGGAGCTGGTGTCGATGATCGAGACCCAGCGCGCCTACGAGACCAACGCCAAGGCGATCTCGACCATCGATTCGATGCTCGCCTACCTCAACAACAAGCTGTGAGCGCCCCGATGAAAGCGATCCTGGCCCTGGGCCTGGCCCTCACCCTCGCCGGCTGCGCCGCCACCATGGGCGACGTGCGGCCCTTCGCCTCCGCGCCCGGACCGGCGCGCGGCTACGCTGCCGCGCCCGCGGCCATGCCGGCTTCGCCCGGTGCGCCCGCCCATGGCGGCGGCTCGATCTACGCCGCGGCGGCCGGCAGCGGCCAGCGCGGCATGCAGCTGTTCCAGGACAACAAGGCGCGCGGCGTCGGCGACCTGCTGACCATCGTGCTGGTCGAGAACACCCGCGCGCGCACCAATGCCACCACCTCGGTCACCAAGGAGACCGGCGTGGACCTGGCCGCGCCGAGCCTGTTCGGCCGCGAGGTCACCTACAACGGCCGGCCCCTGCTGCAGGCCGGCATCGAAGGCTCGCGCGACTTCAGCGGCAACGGCAACAGCGCGCAAAGCAACCAGCTGGCCGGCAGCATCACCGTCAGCGTGGTCGAGGACCTGGGCAACGGCAACCTGCGGGTGGCGGGCGAGAAGCAGATGCGCCTGAACCAGGGCGACGAGCTGGTGCAGATTCAAGGGCTGGTGCGCGCCGCCGATATCGGCCCGGACAACCGCATCGCCTCCGATCGCGTCGCCCAGGCCGAGATCCTCTACGGCGGCCGCGGCACCCTGGCGCGCTCGAACGCGATGGGCTGGTTGGGTCGCTTCTTCAATTCCGCCGCATTCCCCTACTGAGGCCGCGACATGCACAGCCCGATCGCGACCCGCCTGCTTCCAACCCTCGCCGCCGCGCTCCTGGCGGTCCTGCTGCCACTGGCGGCGGCGCCCGCGCAGGCCGAGCGCATCAAGGACCTGGCCCAGGTGTCCGGGGTGCGCGGCAACCCGCTGGTCGGTTACGGGCTGGTGGTGGGCCTGGACGGCAGCGGCGACCGCACCAGCCAGACGCCCTTCACGGTGCAGAGCCTCAAGACCATGCTCGACCAGCTCGGCGTGACCATCCCGCCGGGCGTCAACCCGCAGCTGAAGAACGTCGCCGCGGTCGCGATCCAGGCCGAACTGCCGCCCTTCGCCAAGCCCGGCCAGACCATCGACGTCACCGTGTCCTCGATCGGCAACGCCGGCTCGCTGCGCGGCGGCAGCCTGCTGATGGCGCCGCTCAAGGGCGCCGACGGGCAGGTCTATGCGATCGCCCAGGGCACCCTCGTGGTCAGCGGCTTCGGCGCCTCCGGCCGCGACGGCTCGCGCATCTCCACCAACGCCCCCAACGGCGGCAGCATCCCCAACGGCGCCATCGTCGAGCGCGCCGTGCCGGGCGCGGCGCCGAGCGATGTCGTCACCCTGAACCTGCGCCAGTCCGATTTCACCACCGCCTCGCGCATCGTCTCGGCGATCGACGGGGCCTTCGGCGCGGGCCGTGCGCGCGCGCTCGATGGCGTCACCATCGAGATCACGCCGCCGCCGGGCGACCGCGTCGGTTTCCTGGCGCGGCTGGAGACGCTGGACGTCACGCCGGGCACGGCCACGGCCAAGGTCATCGTCAATGCCCGCACCGGCACCGTGGTGATGGGCGGCGAGGTGTCGGTGCTGCCGGCGGCGGTCTCGCACGGTTCGCTCACCGTCTCGGTCACCGAGGGCGTGCAGGTCAGCCAGCCGGGCGCATTCGGTCGCGGCGGCACCGTGGTCGCGCCGCAGTCCACGCTCGAGGTGAGCCAGGACGGCGGCCGCATGTTCCTGTTCGAGGGCGGTTCGTCGCTGGAGGCGATCGTGCGCGCGGTCAATGCCGTGGGCGCGGCGCCGGGCGACATCGTCGCCATCCTCGAGGCGCTCAAGCGCGCCGGCGCGCTGCGCGCCGAACTCGAGGTGATCTGAGCACGCCATGCGCCTGCCCGCGGCCAACCCCATCGCTCTCGCACCCGCGCAGGCCACGCCGCGCGCGGACGTGGAGAAGGCCGCGCGCGAGCTGGAGACGCAGTTCGCGCAGATGCTGATCAAGTCCATGCGCAGCGCCTCGCTGGGCGATGGCATGGGCGGCGACACCCGCTACCGCGACATGTACGACCAGCAGCTGGCGCGCGAGCTGGGCAAGGGCCGCGGCCTCGGGCTGGCGCCGATGATCATGCGCCAGCTCGAGCGAGGCAGCAGCACGCCGGCCGCAGGCGGCGCGGGCGCGATCCCGCTGCCGGGGGCCGGCAGCGGCGCCGCGCCGATGCCACTGGCGGCACCGGGCGCCGCAGCGGCGATGCTGCCGCTGGCGCCCTCGCGCTCGGGTGTGTCGATGCCCGGCCTGGACCTGCCGGCGCGGACGACCCCCGCCCCGGCGCCGCACGCGCCCGGCGCGGACGCCGGCCGCGGCGCGGACGGCACGGCGATCGATGCCAGTTCGCCGGAGGCCTTCGTGCAGTCGATCTGGCCGCAGGCGCAGAAGGCCGCGGCCGAGCTGGGCGTCTCGCCCAAGGCGCTGGTTGCCCAGGCCGCGCTCGAGACCGGCTGGGGCCGGCGCCTGGCCGGCGGCAAGGACGCGTCCTCGCTCAACCTGTTCGGCATCAAGGCCAGCGGCAACTGGAAGGGCGAGCGCGTGAATGCGCGCACGCATGAATTCGTCGGCGGCAAGCGCGTGGACGAGCAGGCCCAGTTCCGTGCCTACGGCTCGGTCGCCGAGAGCTTCACCGACTACGCGCGGCTGATCGGCAAGCCGCGCTACGCCGCCGCACGCGGTGCCGGCCAGGACGTGCAGCGTTTCGCCAGCGCCCTGCAGCAGGCCGGCTATGCCACCGACCCGTCCTACGCCGCCAAGATCACCGCCATCGCCAATGGCGACACCCTCAACCGCGCGCTGACCGCGATGCGGGCCGGCGCGCCCGCGGCGACGCAGTACGCGGCCGCGCCGGCCGCCGCCACCTCCACTTCCGTCGCGGCGCTCGCCGTCGCTCCCAGGGGATAAGCCATGACCGGCATGCTCAGCTCCGGCACCTCCGCGCTGCTCGCCTTCCAGCGCGCGCTGGGCACCGTCAGCCACAACGTCGCCAATGCCTCCACGCCCGGCTACAGCCGCCAGCGCATAGATCTGGCCGCGCGTCCGGGCCATCCCGCCGGCAATGCCGGCTGGGTGGGCCAGGGCGTGAACGTGGCCGCGCTGCAGCGCCTGGCCGACGGCCTGGTGTTCGCGCGCCAGGTCGACAGCAGCGGCGAACTGGGCCGGCTCTCGCAGCTGTCGGCCCTGGCCGGCCGCGCCGATGCCCTGGTCTCCGACCCGGCCACCGGCCTGGGCGGGCAATGGTCGGCCTTCTTCAACGCCGCCGACGCGCTGGCCGCAGAGCCCGGCTCGACCGTGGCGCGCAACCAGCTGCTGGCGACCGGCGAGCAGCTGGCCGGCCGCTGGCGGTCGCTCGACAGCCAGCTCGCCGCGCTCGACCAGGAATCGGGGCAGCGCCTGCGGTCCACCATCGCCGATGCCAACCAGCTGGCGCAGGAGATCGCCGGACTCAACCGCGAGATCCACGCCGGCGGCCGCAACGTGGCACCCGACCTGCTCGATGCCCGCGCGCTGCGGATCGAGCGCCTGGCCGGCCTGGTCGGCGCCGAGGCGATCGCCCAGGACGACGGCTCGCTCAATGTGTTCACCCTGGGCGGGCAGCCGCTGGTGCTGGGCGGCCAGGCGATGCAGCTGTCCACCGTGCCCGACCCGTACCGGCCCGACCGCCAGCTGCTGGCGGTGGACGCGCCGGGCGGCAAGACCCGCCTGTCCTCGGCCGGGGTGTCCGGCGAACTGGGCGGCGTGCTCGAATTCCGCGAGCGCGTGCTGGATCCGGCCCGTGCCGAACTGGGCCGCCTGGCCTCGGCGTTCGCCAGCGCGTTCAACCAGGCGCACCGCGCCGGCGTGGACTACAACGGCGCGCCCGGCGCCGACTTCTTCAGCCTCTCGCCGCCGCGGGCGGACGCGCATGCCGGCAACACCGGCAGCGCCAGCATCGCGGCGCGCGTCACCGACCCGGCCGCACTCAAGGCCCAGGACCTGGTGCTGCGCTTCGACGGCGCCTGGTCCGCCACCCGCGCCGATACCGGCGAGGCGGTGGCGCTGGCCGGCAGCGGCACTGCCGCCGATCCCTTCCGCGTGGCCGGCATGGCCTTCGAGGTCGCCGGCACCCCGGCGAATGGCGACCGTTTCATGCTGCGTCCCGCCGCCGACGCGGCCGCCAGCCTGCGCGTGGCGCTGACCGACGGCGCGCAGATCGCCGCGGCTTCGCCGCTGCAGGGCGCGGCCGACCCGGCCAACCTCGGCACCGCGCGCGCCGCCCAGGCCCAGGTGACCAATGCCGGCGCGTTCGCCGGATTCGCCGGCGCCACCATCGAGTTCATCGACGATGGCCAGTACACCATCGACGGCAATGGTCCCTTCGCATGGACGCCGGGGACCGCGATCTCGGATCCGGCCGCGGGCTGGTCGCTGACCCTCGAAGGCGCACCGGCCGCCGGCGACCGCTTCAGCCTCGCCCCCACGCCGCCGCGCTCGACCGACAACGGCAATGCGCGCGCGCTCGGCGGCCTGGACCAGCGTGGCGTGCTCGACGGCGGCAGCCAGTCGCTGACCGCCGGCCTGACCCAGCTGACCGCGCGCGTGGGCACCGATGCGCGCCATGCGAACCTGGGCCGCGAGGCGCAGACCGCGATCCATGCGCAGGCCGCCGCCGAGCGCGAATCGGTCAGCGGCGTGAACCTGGACGAGGAGGCGGCCGACCTGATGCGCTTCCAGCAGGCCTACCAGGCCGCCGCCCAGATCATCGCCACCGCCGACACGATGTTCCAGACCCTGCTGTCGGCCGTGCGCCGCTAAGGACCGACCATGAGCGTACTCCGCATGTCCACCGCCGCCCTGCACGCCCAGGGCCTGCAGGGCCTGTTGCAGCAGCAGCAGAACGTCGCGCGCACCCAGCAGGAACTGGTCAGCAGGACCAAGCTGCTGCGCGGCGCCGACGACCCCTCGGGCATGGCCCGCGCGCAGGGCCTGGACCATGCGCTGGCCTCGCTGCAGCAGCAGGACCGCAACGCGAGCCTGGTCCAGCACCGGCTGCGGTCGCAGGAAGCGGCGATGGCCGACGCCGGCAGCCAGCTCGACCGCGCGCGCGAGCTCGCCGTGCAGGCCAACAGCGGCGCGCTGTCGGCGGAGGACCGTGCGTCGATCGCGGCCGAACTGCGCTTCGTCCGCAGCGAACTGCTCGCCATCGCCAACCGCGAGGACGGCAACGGGCGGCGCCTGTTCTCGGGCACCCGCGACGGCGTGATTCCCTTCGCCGACAACGCCGGGCTGGTGACCTATGCCGGCGACGACGGACGCAACCAGGTCGAGGTGGGCCCCGACCAGTGGGTGGCCGACGGCAATCCGGGCAGCGAGGTGTTCCTGCGCGTGCGCACCGGCGACGGCATCGTCCGCGGCAGCGCGGCACCGGGCAACGCCGGCACCGGCGTGCTGGGGTCGAGCGGCGTCACCGACCACGCGGCCTGGGGCGGCCAGGCACTGCGGGTGGAGTTCACCGACGCCGAGACCTGGCGCGTGGTCGATGGCGCGGGCACGCAGCTGGCGACAGGCAGCTACGCTCCCGGCGCGACCATCAGCGCCGGCGGCCTGCAGCTCGCCATCTCCGGCGTGCCTGGGGCCGGCGACAGCTTCACCATCGAGCCGGCGTCCACCCGCGACGTGTTCGCCACGCTGCAAGGGCTGGCCGACGCGCTGGAGGCGCCCGCCGCCAGCCCCGTTGAGCAGGCGCGGCGCGACAACCTGCTCGGCGCGGCGCTGGGCGATATCGCCACCGCCCAGAACCACATGCTGGGCGTGCGCTCGGGCGTGGGTACGCGCCTGGCGGCAATCGACAGCGCCGAGAACGTGCGCGGCGCCACCGACCTGACCCTGCAGGCATCGCTGTCCGACCTGCGCGACGTGGATTTCGCCGAAGCCGCCAGCCGCCTGGCGCTGCAGCTGACCGCGCTGGAAGCGGCGCAGAAGACGATGCTGCGCGTCCAGGGCCTGTCGCTGTTCGACCGCCTCTAGAAATTCTTCACCGGGGACGCCGGCTGCCCTAAAGCTTGACAGCCACAGGCCGTTACCCAGATCAGCAGCGGCGAGGACCAATTCCGGTCACACCCTGCGAACGCCGGCCCCGCCTCTCGTCGCCGCCGGACCCAACTTCCAGGAGATGTTCGAATGTCCTCTGTCATCAACACCAACGTGATGTCGCTCAACGCGCAGCGCAACCTGACCACGTCCAGCGCGCAGCTCGCCACCAGCCTGCAGCGCCTGTCCTCGGGCATGCGCATCAACAGCGCCAAGGACGACGCCGCCGGCCTCGCCATCTCGCAGCGCTTCACCACCCAGATCCGCGGCATGGACCAGGCGGCGCGCAACGCCAACGACGGCATCTCGCTGTCGCAGACCGCCGAAGGCGCGATGGCCGAGATCGGCAACAACCTGCAGCGCATCCGCGAGCTGGCCGTGCAGTCGCGCAACGCCACCAACTCGGCCTCCGACCGCGCCGCGCTCAACGCCGAAGCGCAGCAGCTCAAGGCCGAAATCGACCGCGTCGCCGGCACCACCAACTTCAACGACGTCAAGCTGCTCGACGGTTCGTTCCAGAACCAGAGCTTCCAGGTCGGCGCCAACCAGGGCGAGACCATCGACATCTCCGCCATCGTCAACGCGACCTCGGCCGCGCTGGGCGAATGGAATTCGGTCGGCACCACGAGCTATACCCAGACCACGGCTGCAGCGACCGCGACGGCGCCGGCCGCCGCTGCGTCGTTCACCATCAATGGCGTGACCATCAGCGTGGACGCAGCGGCCGACCGCGACGCGGCTGGCTTCGCCACTGCGCTGGTTGCCGCCTTCACGACGGCCAAGGGCAACGCCGCCAATACCGGGCTGGCCAACGTGACCATGGCCGCCAGCGGCGCGATCACCTCGACCGACGAGACCCTGGTCCTGGGCGATCTGACCAACGTCGCCGGCATCACGGCCGGCACCACCACCGGTACCGCGACCGAGGTGGCCGGCGCCGCGCAGACCGGCTTCGCCGACCTCAACATCTCCACCGCGGAAGGTGCCGACAACGCCATGCTCGCCATGGACGCCGCGCTGAAGGCGATCAATACGGCGCGTGCCGACATGGGCGCGATCCAGAACCGCTTCACCTCGGTCGTGGCCAACCTGTCGACCTCGTCGGAAAACCTGTCGGCTGCGCGCAGCCGGATCCAGGACGCGGACTTCGCCAAGGAATCGGCGCAGCTCTCGCGCAACC